>Ga0310344_10000021_pt1 | contig 172574 bp, 147 predicted proteins | sample HC15DNA20200_MG_FD_203801 | JGI IMG/M metagenome (GOLD analysis project Ga0310344, IMG submission 203801) | Marine microbial communities from station ALOHA, North Pacific Subtropical Gyre - HC15-DNA-20-200_MG | ecosystem: Environmental > Aquatic > Marine > Oceanic | place: Pacific Ocean...
TTATACTCTCGTCCATCTTATCACCACCTACTCGGACAGATCGAGAGTACACTATACCCCCTAGCGACAAAACCGCCACCTCAGTGGTGCCACCTCCTACATCTACAACCATTGACCCAGTGGGTTCAGTCACAGGCAATGCCGCACCAATAGCTGCAGCCATCGGTTCCTCAATTAGAAAAACGCGCCTTGCGCCGGCACTTTCTGCTGACTCTTGAATAGCGCGTCGCTCAACTGCCGTTGACCCAGACGGAACACAAACGATTACCTCAGGACTCGCGAAAGTGCGACGATTATGAACTTTCCTTATAAAATGCTTAATCATTTCTTCGGCAATTTCAAAATCTGCTATAACACCATCTCGGAGAGGGCGAATTGCCTCAATATTTCCCGGCGTTCGTCCCAGCATTAACTTTGCTTCTTCACCGACAGCGAGAACTTGTCTCTTCCCCTTCCAATTAGCAATTGCAACAACTGAAGGTTCATTAAGTACGATGCCCTGCCCTTTTACATAAACCAGCGTGTTAGCAGTCCCAAGGTCAATAGCCATGTCAGCTGAAAGAAATCCTGTAAGTTTCATGAACATTATATCGTATCACCTATAATTTGATCCAACATCTCCGAATTGCACCTCTTAACTCTTTATACAAACTAACATAATAATTATTACTTTTTTAACTAAAGTTAACTGCTTTTATGCCGTTAAAGCAGTTAAAGAAGATTTCTGTCGCTTAACAAGCAATTTATTCAAAGCATGTACATATGCTCTAGCGGATGCCACTAGAGTATCTATATGTGCGCCCTGACCGTTTACTAACTTGCCCTTTTCTTTAAGACGCACAGTAACCTCTGCTTGAGCATCGGTCCCCTGTGTCACTGCATGAACTTGATAAAGCTGTAATTCAGCCTCATGCGGAAAAATTTCTTTAATTGCATTAAAGGTAGCATCCACCGGACCATTTCCAGTCGCTTTTGCCAATAAATTCTTGCCATCAACTTCTAGAGTTAGGATGGCCTCTTGAGGGCCATCTGAACCACAGTGTATACCAAGTGATATGAAACGTATCCGCTCGCTAGCGCGCCCTATTTCGTCGTCAACCATGGCAATTATATCTTCATCAAAAATTTCTTTCTTTTGGTCTGCCAGATCCTTAAAACGGCTAAATGCCTCTATTAAAGCATTGTCACCTAAATTATCGTAACCTAACTCCCTTAACTTTTCTTTAAATGCATGACGACCAGAATGCTTCCCCATTACCAAAGTTGATTTTTTTAACCCCACCGACTCTGGTGTCATAATCTCGTAAGTCTGAGCATCTTTCAAAACCCCATCTTGATGGATTCCAGCCTCATGTGCAAAGGCATTAGCCCCAACAATTGCCTTATTTGGTTGAATTACGAAACCTGTAACTTGAGATACTAAGCGAGAAGTTCGAGTAATTTTTTGTGTATCAACCCCGCAATTTAGATTAAACAAATCTTTGCGTGTACGCATAGACATTACAATTTCTTCCATGGCTGCATTTCCTGCCCGTTCCCCCAGACCATTAATTGTACATTCAACTTGTCTTGCGCCTGCTTGCAACGCTGCCAAAGAGTTTGCTACGGCCAATCCCAAATCGTTATGGCAATGAACCGAAACTACTGCCTGATCAATGTTAGGAACCCGGTTATACAACATTCGAATTAATTCTGCATACTCTCCTGGTAGTGCATAACCTACAGTATCAGGAATATTAACCGTAGTAGCTCCCGCCTTAATAGCAGACTCAACACATCGACACAGGAAATCATGATCAGTGCGCGTACCATCCTCGCTAGACCACTCAACATCATCCGTATAATTGCGAGCGCGTTTCACACTATCAATAACAGCTTTATGTACATCCTCTGGCTTCATTTGCAACTTAACTCTCATATGGAGAGCACTCGTTGCAATAAACGTGTGTATTCGGCTTCGTTTAGCTGACTTCAGAGCAGCCGCGGCTCGCTCGACATCCTTTTGTCCAGCTCGTGCTAAACCACATACTATGCTATTTCTTAAAATTTTTGAGACCTCGGAGACAGCCTCAAAATCGCCATTTGATGCTATAGGGAACCCTGCCTCAATTACGTCCACACCCATGTCCTCGAGAGCTTCAGCTATGCGAAGTTTCTCTTCTAGATTCATTGAAGCGCCTGGTGACTGCTCACCATCTCGCATCGTGGTATCAAAGATACGAACTTCATTTTCATTATTGGGCATAATCATGACCCCTATTTCTTGGCTGCAACTGGTAGCCTATAATATCTCTAAACAGTTATAAATATACTATATCTGTTCGGAAAACTAGTTTGCTTCGATTTAATCCTTTATCGTCCTTTGAATATTGCAAATACCGCAATATTTTTGGTTCAATCAATATAGTCTTAAAATTGTTTTCTGGCAGATTATTTTTATATGCAAATATGTGCCAATTACCAAAAATTGCGGAAAATAATTCCTTTAGACAAAACTAACCATCGCCACTCAGTAGAATTATGGCCAACTCAGAATGCATCCGGAATTTCAGAGCCCTACCAGCACCCTAACGAGAACCAAAACCATAAAGTTATGCTTAGGAGCAACGTTAGGCAACGAATATTTTTTAATTAATTAGGTTTGCTGATACTTGCACCGATTAATTGAAATTATCAATTTTTCGATTTATCAACAATACGAGCCTCATTAATCCAGGGCATCATAGCACGTAGCTTTTCCCCTACCTCCTCAATTGGATGGCCCGCTTCTCTTCGGCGCATAGCCTTGAAACTAGGCTGTCCCGCGTTATTTTCCTGCATCCATTCGCTTGCAAATCGACCAGATTGTATATCATCCAAGATATTTTTCATGCGTTTTCGGGTTGCGGCATCAATGACTTTTGGACCCCTAGAATAATCTCCAAACTCTGCCGTATTTGAAATTGAATAACGCATGTTCGCTATCCCACCCTCGTAAATAAGATCAACGATCAGCTTAACTTCATGGACACATTCAAAATACGCCATTTCCGGCGCATAACCTGCTTCTATCAAAGTTTCAAATGCATTCTTAATTAACGAAGTCAGTCCACCACAAAGTACTACTTGCTCTCCAAACAGGTCTGTCTCTGTTTCTTCTCTAAAGGTAGTTTCTATTACTCCAGATCTACCACCACCAATAGCTGCTGCATAGGAAAGCCCAATTTCAGTTGCATTTCCTGAAGCGTTTTGTGCCACTGCTAACAGACATGGAACACCTCTACCCAGTTCATATTCTGAACGTACTGTGTGGCCCGGCCCTTTAGGAGCAACCATGAAAACATCTAAATCAGGTCGTGGTTCAATCAAACGATAATGTATATTCAAACCATGTGCAAAAGCTAAAGCTGCGCCATCTTTCAAATTATTCTGAAGAGATTCTCGCCACATCTGACCTTGCAATTCATCAGGCGTTAGCACCATAACAACGTCTCCCCATTTGGCAGCGTCATCAATTGACATCACCTTTAAACCTGCTGCCTCTGCTTTGGCTACACTGGAAGAATCGGACCTAAGACCAACAGCCACTTCTTTGGTACCGCTATCCTTAAGGTTATTAGCATGAGCAAAACCTTGGCTTCCGTATCCTATTATAACAACCTTTTTCCCTTTAATAAGGTTAACATCGGCATCGCGATCATAGTAGACACGCATTATTCTGTCCTCTTAAGTAATATGTTAAAATTTCACTAAATTGATAATTTTCCCCGTAAAATTGCCACAACTCCTGTCCGGGATATTTCCACCAATCCTAAAGGTTCCATAAGTTGAATAAATGAATTGACTCTTTCCGTATTAGAAACAATCTCTATTACAAGTGAATCCTTACTATCGTCTATCACCACAGCTTGAAATTTCTTTGCCAATTCTAATGACTGGGATCTTTTTTCTCCATTGTTTATAACCTTGACAAGGGTTAATTCTCGCTCTACATGCGAACCCTCCTCCGTCAAGTCGCTAACTTTATGGATCGGAACTAAACGATCCAATTGAGCCTTAATCTGCTCAATTATCATACTTGACCCTGATGTTACCACATTTATGCGAGAGAGAGCTTTCCCGGACTCTACTTCTGCAACGGTTAGACTTTCAATATTATAACCTCTACCAGAAAACAGTCCAACTACTCGTGCCAATACGCCTGGCTCGTTATCAACAAGCAAAGAAATAACGTGCCTTTCTATTGGTTCGGCCAAAATCGTTTTCCCTTAAAAATTACAATGTGAAGAAAACAATTGTGTTAATTTTTCTTTATGTATCATACTAACACCATGCCATCTTCAGCTGCTTCCTCAAGCTCTCCATGATCTGGCCCCAACTTCATCTCATAATGGGCCGCACCCCCTGGTATCATCGGGTAGACATTTTCTGTCTTATCCACCAAAATATCTGCAATAAACGGTCCAGAAGATTCAATCATGGTACGAATTGCATTGTCGACTTCTTCTGGCTTACTCACCCTAATGCCAGTTGCTCCAAATGACTCAGCTAGTTTTACGAAGTCTGGAAGTGAGTCCATATAGCTCTCTGAGTATCGCCCCCCATGAAACAGCTCCTGCCACTGTCGTACCATGCCCATATACTCGTTATTTAGAATCAACGTTTTGACGGGCAGTCTATGCTGCATCATTGTAGATAATTCCTGTATATTCATCATTAGCGATGCTTCACCAGCCACATTTATTACCAACGCATCTGGGTGCGCTACTTGAACACCCATGGCAGCAGGGAAACCATAGCCCATAGTTCCAAGACCACCCGAAGTCATCCAACGATTTGGTCGGTCAAATTTTAAAAATTGCGCTGCCCACATTTGATGTTGACCAACCTCAGTAGAAAAATACACATCACTGTCTTTGGTTAGTTCATAAAGACGCTTCAATACAAATTGAGGTTTTATTGTTTCCCCTTTTTGGTCAAATCGAAGACAATCTCTCCCTCGCCATAAATCAATCTGTTTCCACCAATCTCCGATTTCTTGAGATTTGTTCCTGTTAGTCTCACGCCATTTTTTTATAATCATTTCTAGTGCTCGCCCGACATCGCCGATAATACTTATGTCAACGGGCACATTTTTATTTACGGAAGATGGATCAATATCAATCTGAATCTTCTTTGAATTCTTAGAAAAATCACTCAGCCGTCCAGTTACTCGATCATCAAATCGCGCACCCAGCGCGATCATCACATCACACTCGGCCATCGCCATGTTAGCTTCATAAGTTCCGTGCATGCCCAACATGCCCAGAAATTGTGGATCAGTCCCAGGAAAAGCACCCAAGCCCATAAGTGTGCTCGTAATAGGATAACCAGTTTCACGAACCAGTGTAGTTAAAGATTGGGATGCAGCAGAACCAGAATTAATGACGCCACCGCCACTATAAAATACTGGTCTTTCTGCGTTTGCTATTAATGTCATCGCGTCATCAACTGCCAATTCACTCGGCTCAACCCGAGGACGGTATGAACGGTGCGAGCCAACATTCTTTTGAGCACCGTTTTTAAAGATACCTTCTGCCATAACCACGTCTTTGGGTAAGTCAATGACTACTGGGCCAGGTCGACCAGAGCCTGCGATATAAAAACCTTCATGAATTATTCGTGACAAATCTTCTACTGACTTAACTAAATAATTATGTTTAGTGCACGGCCTGGTAATTCCCAAAGTATCCGCCTCTTGAAAGGCGTCATTGCCAATCATATGAGTTGGAACCTGTCCAGTTAGGCATATTAAAGGTATACTATCCATTAGCGCATCCGCTAAGCCGGTAACACTGTTTGTAGCTCCCGGACCCGACGTAACGAGTACCACGCCAACACGTCCAGTCGATCTCGCATAACCCTCAGCCGCATGCAACGCACCTTGTTCATGCCGTACCAATATGTGTCTAATTTTATTTTGCTTAAATAAAGCATCATAAATTGGTAGCACAGCACCGCCCGGGTAACCGAAAATTACCTCAACTCCTAGCTCAGAAAGTGAACGGACAATGATATCTGCACCACTTATTTTTTCTTGGTCATCAATTGTATCCGGACTCAATATTTAATCTCCATACACCTTTTCAATCAGCCACTAGATATGTGGCCATGTGCTAATAGTAGTTTCAAAACAATATCGATCAAAAAACCGTCGGGCAAACTAGAACCTTGACGCTCACTGGTCAATAGCCACCCTTCAATATAATAAATTTAAAGGTGTCTATCTCGCCCATTTTCCCATTTGAAACGGGGCGCAAGCACCTTTACCTACCTAATAAGTTCTTTACCAGCTCAATAGATATACACTTTTGTAAATTATCATATCTCTTATCCAGTATATTTGCATCTGGCATTTGGTTGCGAAACCATGTGCTCTGTCGTTTAGCATAATTTCTAGTTGATTTACAAAATCTAGTAACTGCTGTTTCAAAGTCCAAAATGCCATTAATGAAATCACTAAATTCTCTAACTCCTAGCGCTTTCATCGCTGGGGAGGAAGAGTCAAGCCCCAGTTTCAGAAGTTCCTCAACTTCCTCAATTCCCCCTACTGATGCAATTGTCCTAGCCCTTTTATCACATGCTTCATATAGTTCTTTACGTGAAGGTTGTAATATCAGAAAAGCAACTTCCTGAACAAGATCATCAGACCGTGTATGCAGTCTCTGCCAATTTAGAAGGCTTTTCCCCGTCGCTTCCAGCACCTCATATGCCCGAATAACTCTTTGACTATCTTTTGGATGAATTTTAGACATGCCCTCCGGATCCTTAGTATACAGCAAATCATAAAACTTCGTTGCACCTTCCTTTTTACGTAACGCTATAGCCTTTTTGCGTATATGGTCTGGTATCTTTGGTATAGACACCAGACCATACACCAAAGATCGTAAATACAGTCCGGTGCCACCGACAAAAATTGGCAATAGGTTACGCTCCCTTGCAATTCTGATTTCTTGAAGAGCCATATCTCTCCAGAGCGCTACTGAAAATTGTTCTCGGGCTGATAGAATGCCATAAAGCCTGTGAGGAACCCGAATTTCATGTTCAGGTAGAGGTCTTGCGCTAAGAAGCTTCATTTCTCTATAAATCTGAATGCTATCTGCGTTAATTATCACTCCACCAAAAATTTCGGCAAGATCCAGAGCTAATTGGGATTTTCCACTGGCTGTAGGTCCTCCGATAATTAATATAGATGGATGAGATGCTTGATTGCTAGACATAGTAAAGGTTTCTTTACCTAACTTATATTTGTTTATACCAAATGATTAAAATAAACCTCAAAGAGTACAAACTTTTGCGCATGATAAACGCGTGGATATTGTTAAATGTTCAATCCAAAATATGTGCAATTAAACCATCAGCTAATTTAGGTTCAAACCAAGTGGATTTTGGCGGCATTAGTTTACCCAAATCCGCAACCTCAATTAGCTCCTCAATTTTTGTAGGAAATAAGGTAAATCCTGCAGCCATTTGGCCGCTCTTTACCATATTCATAATCATTTCAGGTGAATTAATACCTCCTACAAAGCCTAATCGGGGATCCGTACGAGGATTATCGATATTAAAAAGAGGTGAAAAAATATCTTTCATAATATGTGACACACTTAAACGTTCCGTAATCGGCAAGCCTTGTTGAATTGGTATGCGCCTATCAAGGCTCCACCATCGCCCATTTAAACATAGGCCAATTTGACTGGAACGGCTTGGTTGAATGGGTTTTACATGCGGTTGCAATATATAAGTTTGCTCAAGTTCCCTAAGGAAAGTATTTTCATTAAATTGACCCAGATCTTTAAGAACCCTATTGTAAGCTAATATTATTAATTCATTACTAGGGAATAATACCCCTAAAACTCGCGCGTTAGAATCATTACGTGCAGCCGCAACTTTTTCCGCAGCAGCACACCGGTGGTGCCCGTCAGCAATATAAAATGTGCCCAACTCATCCACCAAGCACTGAATTTTGTTTATTACCAAAGGATCTGTAATTGGCCAAAGAATATGTGATGTATCTTCGTTCATGGTTACATTGATTTCGGGGGAATCATCTTGAGCACAAATGTTGGCTAACAATTTTGCTAATTCACTGTGCGGTTTATGCGTGAGGAGAACGGGTCCTGTCTGAACATTTACGGTTTCAATGTGATTTATCCGATCTTCTTCCTTTTCTGTTCGTGTTAGTTCATGCCGTTTAACCAGACCTTTTCTATACGCAGAAAGTGATACCCCACAGGCAAGACCGATTTGGGAGTGATCTTCCTTAACCAATTGGTAGGCATAAAATCTCTTCTCTGGAAGAACCTGCATTGCTCCAGTGTTGATAAATCCCTGCAGATTTTCTCTCGCACGCTCGTAGATGTGGCCAGAAGAACCACCAGATTTTTGGGAAAAACTTATTTCTGGTCTAGTAACATTTAAAAAACTTAACGGATTACCGCAAACCCATCTTCTCGCCTCATTGAACGTAACCACGTCGTAAGGCGGAGCAACTAGTCTCTGAGCATAGTCGGTTGTAGCCTGCAGACACTTGAATGGGGCAATTAAGTTGTGGGGTAAAACATTTTTTGAAATTGATCTCAGGGTTTACCTCTTCGAATTATAAGTTTTACCCGCAAAACGGTACAAAACATAAGATAACATTTAAATTACGAGTCAATAAAATTACACAATTTGAGAACTTCTTCTGCTCACATTATTTAAGTCCGCTTTCTTAACGAACCAACCAGACAATTAAGACACCCAGTAGAGCCATAAGTAAGCCCATAGAGCGCAACCTACCAATTGGCAACTCCAGTGCCCTAGTCATCATACGTTTCATGCCTTCTGGAAAAAGCGAGTAAACTGCTCCTTCAATAACAAAGACCAAACCAATTGCCGTTATTAAAGCTAGCCAAAAATCTGACATGCAAAATTCCTACCCTGACTGGTGGAGTAACTACAGCTAACAACATACAGAAAGGATTACGGTCAGAAAATTATCAAATTTTAATCATCTTTTTTATCATATAGCTTTCCAAAATAACGAAAGAATTCGCTATCTGGGGACAAAACCATGGAAGTGTCATCACTCCCCAGCGCCTGACCATATGCCTGCATGGACCGGTAAAAGGAAAAAAATTCTTCATCCTGACCAAAAGCATCCGCAAATATCTTTACAGCCTTTGCATCACCTTGCCCACGGACAACCTCTGCTTCACGCTTTGCATTAGCCAACAAGATAGTTTTTTCTTTATCTGCCCGTGAACGAATGCGTTGGGATGTCTCGTCACCCTGCGCTCTGTATTCTTTCGCTTCACGGTCTCGTTCAGTTTGCATTCGACGGTAAACTGCTTGACTATTCTCATCAGGCAAATCTGCTCGCCTAATTCTTACGTCAATTACATCGACACCAAAACTTTTTGATTCCCTATTTACTTGGTCAAGAATAAAAACCATCAATTGTGATCTCTCTCCCGATAATACTGTAATCAATTCAACTGTACCCAAAACCTTCCGCGTCGCAGTATTAAGAATTGCACCCAGCCTGCTTCTTACAACAGCTTCGGAACCGACGGTCTGAAAAAATAGCAATGGATCAGTGATTCGGTAACGAATAAAAGTATCGACAACTAACCGTTTCTGGTCACCTAAAATGACTTCTTCGGCAGGCGCATCATAGTCAAGAATACGCTTGTCAAAATATTCAACATTCTGGACAAACGGCGTTTTGAAGCGCAGCCCTGGTTCCTTAGTACCATAAGCGTTTACGACCTGTCTCGGTTCTCCGAACTGAAGCAATATAGCCTGTTCATATTCCGTAACCTTATATGTTGCGCTCATCACAACAACGATAATCACTATGATAGCAACACCGAACAAGAGTAGTTTAGCTCTTCCACTCATTGTCCAGTCCCTCCAGAAATATCTTGCTTTCTTTTGTTGAGCTCGTTAAGTGGCAAATAAGGAACAACTCCTTGAGACCCTCCAGCGCTAGGATCTATCAATATTTTGTTCATACCGCCCAGAATTTTCTCCATGGTCTCAAGATAAATACGCTGCCGGGTAACTGTTTTTGCCTCCTGATATTCGTCAAATACCAAGATAAATCGTTGCGCTTCACCGGTAGCCCTAGCTACAACCTCCTGCTCATATGCTTCTGCTTCCTGCAGAATTCTCTCTGCTTCACCACGTGCTCTTGGAATAATATCGTTTCTGTAAGCCTCAGCTTCATTCTTAGCCCTCTCTTCATCAGCCCTCGCAGCCTGTACATCTCGAAAGGCACCAATTACCGCTTCCGGTGGATCAATTCTTTGAGGCTCAACCTGAGTAATTAGAATTCCAGAATCATAGGAGTCCAATATGTCCTGCACTACCTGTTGGGTTTTTGCCGACAAAACTGACCGCCCCTCCGACAACGCACTATTGAGATCAGTATCGCCTATTACTTCTCGCATCGCAGCCTCAGATGCATCCTTAACCGTACGTTCAGGAGACCGGATGTTAAACAGAAACTTTCCAGCATCCCTAATGACCCAAAAAACACTGAATTCCACATCAATAATATTTTCATCTCCAGTCAACATGAGGCTTTCGGTAGGATTGGAGCGCTGCTCAATGCGCCCTCTATTATTCATTGCGGTCATATAACCAATTTCTACTCGATTAACCTTAGTTACCTTGGGTAAAATGACCGTCTCAATCGGGCCGGGCAGGTGATAATTTAGCCCTGGTTGAGTCGTTTTGATCCACTCACCAAACCGTAATACAACACCCTGTTCATCAGGCTCAACTCTATAAAACCCTGTTAATAGCCATATTCCAACTGCTATAAGAAAAAGAATTATTATCCCTTTAGGGCCCCGCATAGACGGCATCCAGCCCCGCATTTTATCCTGCCCTCTTCGCAAAACTTCCTCTAGGTCCGGAGGCTGAGGGCCACCACCGCCACGAGAACCACCACCCCGAGAACCACCACCGCTACGAGAACTTCCACTAGGGCGTCGTCCACTTGGAGGTCGACCCCACGGACCACTACCATTTCCACCACTACCTCGCTGGTCAGACCATGGCATTTTTAATACTCTTTCCTTATCAAGGGTTATCAATAGTTTTGCTGTAACCGAAATTCATCTTATATGTCACTAAACACAATCTCGCAATCTAAAGCTCGTAACATTATACGCAATTGTTATAGTGAACATATGGTTTTTTTATGGAATTGTTCAAGGAAAAAAAGGAAATCATTAATATGACCCAAATAACAAAAGAATCTATCATTGATGCTTTGAGACAAATAAAACAGGAATCAAGTGATAAGGATATTATTTCACTTGAAATGATTTCCGATATCATAATACGTGATGGAAATGTTGGCTTTGCAATTGAAATAGCTCCTCAAGATGGAGAAAACAGTGAACCTCTGCGGTTAGCATGTGAGGAAGCTGTACAAAGCATCCCTGGAGTGCTCTCAGTAACGGCAGTTTTGACAGCGGAGCGTGCCAAATCAGAGGCACCTAATAACATATCGCCAAGTAAGCCTCAAAAAAATGACCAGACCATCCCTGGAATAACTTCAATTCTTGCCGTTGCCTCCGGCAAAGGGGGAGTCGGCAAATCTACCACTGCCGTCAATATATCAGTAGCAATAGCCAAAACGGGGATGCGAGTTGGATTGCTTGATTGTGACGTCTACGGCCCTTCCGTGCCAAGGTTAATGCGTATTTCAGGCAAACCCGATACAACACCAGACTCAAAGCTAATCCCAATTGAAAATTATGGCGTAAAATGCATGTCAATGGGATTTCTAGTGGAAGAAGACACCCCTATGATTTGGCGCGGTCCGATGGTTATGAGTGCCCTTGAGCAGATGTTAAGAGATGTAAAATGGGGCGAGCTGGATATACTCGTCTGCGATCTACCTCCTGGAACAGGTGACGCACAATTAACTATGGCACAGCGGGTACCGCTTACGGGTGCAATAATTGTTTCAACACCACAAGATATAGCCCTACTAGATGTGCGAAGAGGGATTTCTATGTTTGAACGTGTCGATGTGCCGGTTTTTGGCATCGTAGAAAACATGAGTTATTTTGTTTGCCCAAGTTGTGGTGAACGTAGCGAGATATTTTCGCACGGTGGTGCTCGAGAAACTGCGTCAGAAATCGGTGTAGAATTCTTGGGTGAAATTCCATTAGCTGGTGAGATTCGACAAACTTCTGACGACGGAAAACCGATCATAGTGGCTAAACCAGAAAGCCCACACACAAAAGCTTACTCTAGAATAGCTGAACACATTGTAAACATTTGCCGCTCCGCAGAAGCAAGCGGAGATCGTTCCGCTCCAAAAATAATTATGATGTAGTGTGGTTATACATATACTGCAATCTTAAAAAAGCGCAGTATATGTATATATCTATGGCGTTTTACCAAGTAATGACATCAATTCACGCCATTCTCGATTAGACAAATTTGACTCACCTTGCTCGACAGCCTCACCATTTAACATACGCTTAACAACTTTTAGAGCATTTCCTGATAATCTCGCACCTTTGTGCTCATATTCCATATATGCTTCATAGGCTAATGGAACCCAGCGTTTCAAAGTACCTAAAATCGCCTCGGCATAAACTCTAATTTCGTATTGCGCATGAGGGTCAGCTCTCAAACTCAGAAAATGCATAAGATTATGTAAATCTATCTTCCAATACCACTGTGTATAATAATTTAAAGAGAGATTTATTCTTGCCAATTCCCTAGCGAGTCCGTCACGCTCTGAATTAATGGAATTTCCATCCTCATCTTGATTTAGCATCTCAATGTAATGATCGTATACCTGATTCGCATCATCACGCAGCAATTGAAGTACTCTAAGACTTTCATCCTCGCTTAATCCGTCACCTCGACCCTGATGATTGTCTACAGACTGAGAAGACAGTTGCTTGAGGTCGGGTAAATAGAATTCCTTATCTAGAATAGAATAACGGGCTGAATATTCATTTACGTTTGCTGTACGATGACGGATCCATTGGCGAGCAACAAATATCGGCAGTTTCATATGGTACTTTATTTCACACATCTCAAATGGAGTAGTATGGCGGTGCCGCATAAGATAAGAAATTAAACCCTTATCCTCACTAGTCCGACGTGTTCCTCGACCATATGAAACCCGTGCGGCTTGTACAATGGCACCATCGTCTCCCATATAGTCTACGACCCGAATAAATCCATGATCAAGAACAGGTACCGCTTGATATAAAATTTCTTCGAGAGCGGGAGCACAGGGTCTTAACGTTGACGAGCTTTGTTTTCTCAGCATCTCAATCTCATTTTTTTGTTCTGGCTGTAAAGACATAGGAATCACACTTTTTTAATGACCAACTAAATTAGGTTGGCACTGGTTAATTGAAAAGTGGCGCTTGGACGATGCCACAATAAGGTCTATAATACCCTTGTTGATGGATTTCCGTCGACTATGGCGATAAGCGCCGCGTGAAATAGGCGTTGCGGACCCGGGGGCAGTACCCGGCGCCTCCACCATTTTAATTGGTAGGAAGTTTAATAAGATTATGAGTTTTTGAACTGAAACCGACATTATATGGGGGCGAACTAGGATCGACGTGCGTAATAAAGGCTCGGCTTTTGCTCGGCATGGTACCGCCGTTATCGGGCCAAAATGTAAGTGCGAACGATAATGAAGTAGCACTCGCTGCCTAGTATAACTAGGAAAGCGCGGTTCGAGGGGCACCGGGCAACAGAAGCCCCTCACTTTGTTTATTATGCCATTTACCTTAAAGGCTTCAGGGTAGGGTGTTATTTGCACAATATTTAGAAATGCAGGTATTAAAATGGAAAAGGATCACATTGGTTACGATAAAGTAATGGATAATGCCTTAAGAAATGCGGTCCGTGAAGTACTAGTTCTGATTTCCGAAAATGGACTGTTTGGCAATCACCAGCTTTATATAACATTTCTCACTCAGCATAAGGATGTGGAAATTCCTTTATTTTTAATTGACCAGTACCCTGATGAATTAACAATAGTACTTCAACATCAATTTTGGGATCTTGAAGTTAACGAAGAGGATTTTTCAGTTTACCTGAGCTTTAATAAGATTCGCGAACAACTGACAATACCCTTTGAAGCATTAACTGGTTTTGCTGATCCCAGTGTCAAATTTGGCCTGCAATTTAAGGCATTAAATCCAAGCAGCGCCTACAATCTTGAACTGGTGACGGACACAAATCCTCCATCCCCAGAAACTTCTAAATCTGAAGAAATAGATAACAAAGAGCCAGGCTCTGGTGGTAATTTAGAAATAAATTCAGAAGAAAGGACAGAAGAAATACTTATTAATGAAACATCAGAATCCGGTGAAAAGGTAGTGAAGCTTGATCTTTTCAGAAAAAAGTAAACTATTTAAATAAAGTTAATAAAATCCAACAAAATATCTTCAAATTAAAATTATAGGAATACACCTGTAACGGTTAAAGGCGTAAAAATATCCTTAAGCCATGATACGGTAATATGAGATACAAATTGAAAATTGAGAAGTTGGGAGCTTCAGGTGATGGCATTGGCTATTATCATGGTAAAAAGGTTTTTGTTTCAGGAACATTGCCGGGAGAAATAATAGAGACAGAGCTCGATGTAGAAACTTCTCAAGGTTACTATGGCCATGTCATCTCTAGGCTTAATAACAGTAACGAACGACAGGAACCTGAATGCAGACACTTTGAATTTTGTGGCGGGTGCGTTGCCCAACATTATAGTGTCGCAGCTTATAGGGAATGGAAACTAAACATTCTTCGCAACGCCTTACTAACTCGCGGGATTAGGGATGTTAAAATTTCTCCGCTAATTATTTGCCCTCCTTCAAGTCGACGGCGCACCCGATTATCCCTATCAAGAGTTAGAAAAACGAACGACGTCCAAATTCGGCTCGGTTTCAATCAATATAGGACATCGAAAGTCATAGATATAATATCTTGCAGCCTTCTCTTACCAAGGCTACAAAAATTATTACCCCCCCTTCGAAAAGTTGTAAAATTTCTATCTCCAAATCTGAAACAGATCTCAATAGTTCAAGCTGATGTGGGTCTTGAAGTGATTCTCCACGGCATTGATAGCAGTCCTAGCATGCGGCAGCGAGAAGTAATTGCCAAATTTTCGAGTGCACATAACATAGCCAGGGTTGCAGTTGAAGTATATCAATATGAAGAGAGAAAAAAGAAATTAACAAACAAAAGCCGTGTGTTTAAGTCAAAATCCATTCCAGAAATAATTGTTCAACCTGGAGCAGTTAAAGCCGTATTTTCTGATATAACAGTACCTCTGCCATGTGGAGCTTTTCTACAACCAACCAAGGTCGGTGAAGAGGCTATTGTTCAGCAAGTCGTGCAAGGCCTTAGAATTAAAAGTAGTGAAACTTTGCGAATTGCAGATCTGTATTCTGGTGTAGGCAGCATTGGGCTCAATTTGGCTGCTAGGGGACAAAAAGTAGCTATGTATGAATATAATAAAGAAATGGCAAATGCTGCTTTTATGGCTAGTAACCGAGCAAATATAGTAACTACCACTAGCGTTAGAAATCTATCCAAACAACCTCTTGGAAACGATGAGTTAAACAAATTTGACGCAGTAGTTTTTGATCCCCCAAGAGCTGGCGCTCGATTACAAGCTTCCCATCTCGCAAAATCAAAAGTTAAAAATATTGCAGCTGTATCTTGCAATCCAGCCACATTTTCACGTGATGCCCGCATCCTTATTGATGGTGGATATAATTTACTATCTGTAACCCCAATAGACCAGTTTCAATGGTCGCACCACACAGAACTAGTGGGCATATTCAAACTCTGCTCGAAGCGTTGAAATGCGAAACGCTTTTAGGTGATTTGTTGAATAATTGACATCTCCCTCAGTAGTGATTTTAGGTCTATCGATGCAAGCCTTTGCGTATTAAAAAAATTTAGTTGCTCACATTTTTACCTAAATCTTACACCAACGCCTGGCTAATACTTCATATATCTCAGCAGCCTGTTCTATATGAGAAACCGGACAGTATTCATCAGTTTGATGAGCCATTTTCATTTCGCCTGGACCAAGAATAATAGTTGGCGGATCACCATAGGCTGGTGTTAAAGCAGCTGCATCAGTAAAATAAGGTGCACCGCGGGGTTCTATCTCTTCTCCCAGAAACCCCTTCATAACACCGAAGATTTCTTTAATCCATGGATCGTTGGGTGGAGTGTGGATCCCTCCAACGTTAACCACGCTTTTTATATTATTGTCAGACCCCAAATAACTTCTGATTGACTCGAACAAATCATCTCTGTCCTGCGCCGGCAAGGTACGAATGTCCACAGTAAATTCTGTGTGGTCAGGAACTGAATTCAAATTCATACCACCTTGTATCATGCCAACATTTAGTGTTGCCTTCCCCAGAAGCTCGTGTGGTGCCACGTTAAAATCAAAATCTTCAAGCTTTGATATGGAGCGTGCGGCCTTATAAATAGCATTATCGCCTTTATCAGGCATGGAGCCATGAGCAGTTATTCCTTCAGTATTTACTTTCAACCACAATGCTCCTTTGTGACCAATTAGAGGATAATTGGATGTTGGCTCACAAATGACCAGCCCTCCTGCAATACCTAACGCATCTGCTTTACTTAGAAAAAAGGATCCTTCACACCCTGTCTCCTCACCAGCACAGATAGCCATGATAATATCAGAGTCCCCGCGTCTTTCTCCTCTAGCAAGTTTAATAGCCATATGAACGAAAGCTGCTATTCCAGCTTTCATGTCTGTCGACCCTCTTCCGTAAAGGTTGCCCTCAATTATTTCCGCTCCAAAAGGATCGAAAGACCAATTCTTGGTACCTAGTGGCACTACATCAATGTGACCTCCGAAACAGATAGGGGGATTATTTCCATTTCCTTTAAGGGTGGCAACTAAACTAGTACGATCGGCTGCAAACTCATAGGACTGCACGTCAATACCCGCATCGGAAAGAAGGTTTCCTAAATAATTTGCACATTCAACCTCACGCCCAGGCGGATTCCTAGTGTCCATCCGCACTATATCTTGGGTAATTTCTACTGCAGATGGAATTTCCCTCATTTCTTACGCTCCCTTGGTAGGTGTATTTCGCCTACTTTTTTTTATAGCTACGCTTAAAGTTCAGTTTATTTTAATGATTATTACAAACTACCAAAACTATTTATTCACTCCTTTACGTTTTTAAGTAGAATTATAATGAGATTCTCTAACCGGGCGCATTAAAATGGCAAAAATTGTTCGCTTCAAAAAAACTGGCGGTCCTGAAGTATTGGCGATTGACAATATCCCTGATCGCGAACCCAGCCCTGGAGAAGTGCGATTAAAAGTGAAAGCTATAGGTCTCAATAGAGCTGAGGTCATGCTAAGACAGGGTATATATCACGAAAAACCAGTGTTTCCTTCAAGAATTGGCTACGAGGCTAGTGGAATTGTTGATGCTGTAGGTGATGGAGTCACCAAGGTAAATCTTGGGGAACGAGTTTCAACGATTCCTTCATTCGAGCTTTCTCAAACCCGACAAGGAGTCTATGGAGATAGTGCTATAATTCCTGCCAGCATAATCACATCTAATCCGGAAAACCTGTCCCCTTCTGAAGAAGCCGCTATTTGGATGTCATTCTTAACAGCATTTGGTGCACTAGTATATTATGGTAAGTTGACTGCAAATGACACTGCACTGATAACTGCAGCCAGCAGTAGCGTAGGAATTGCAGCCATTCAAGTCGCTAAAGCCTGTGGAGCCAAAGTAATTGCAACAACAAGATATAGTGATAAGAAAAGCGCTATTTCATCATTTGGCGCTGATTGCGTAATTGCTACAGAAGAAGAGGACTTTCTCAAAAGCGTGGATAAATTCACGCATGGCAAAGGAGCACGTCTTGTGTTCGACCCCATAGCGGGACCTATTTTGGGACAATTATGTTCTGCAACCTCACATTATGGAACAATTTTTGAATATGGGGCTTTGCACACTGGTAAAACAGAGTATCCGCTAATGCCAATGTTGGCCAAATCGCTGACTATTACTGGTTATCAGGTGCTGGATTTTGTTACAGACCCAACTCGCTTTGCAAAAGCAAAAAAATATATATTTGAGGGTATTTCTTCCGGTGAATTAAAGCCAGTCATAGATCGTATATTTCCACTTTCGGAAATTGTCGAAGCACATCGCTATATGGAGTCTAATCTACAATGCGGTAAGATAGTGGTTACAGTTTAGTAGTTTCAATAAGCTAATATATTCACTTTTGGGTTTAACAGGAAATTTTGCTATGAAGAAAGAACATTTAAACAAGACTAACCTTAGTTTCAAAACTGACGTGGTTACCCGAGAAATAGTCAGAGGAAAACTACTTGCGATTGCCGATGAAATGGGCGTAGTTTTGAAACGGAGCAGCATGAGTCCTGTAATTTACGAAGTGCTAGACTTTGCGTGCGGTTTCTGTGATCCGACTGGCGAATTGGTATCCCAAACCAATGGCATCACAGTATTTACTGGAACGTTTTCAATTCAAATTAACGCTATTAAAGAAAAATTTGGCGAACGTATTCAACCAGGCGACATATATATGTTGAACAATCCCTACGAGGGAGGAACACATTACAACGATGTCGGTGTAATTAAGCCAATATATGTTGATGGTGAATTGTTCTCCTTTGCAATTTCAATATCTCATTGGACAGATATAGGCGGAAAAGCTCCAGGCTCGTTACCTGCTGACGCAACTGAAATTTTTCAGGAAGGAATCTGTTTTCCAGGCGTACATGTATACAAGGGTGGAATCCGTCAGGATGCTATCTTTGAAATGATTGAACATAACGTACGCCTTCCAAAGATGGCATTAGGAGATCTAAATGCCGCATTGGCATCCGTAAGAATTGCTGAAAACAGATGTCTAGAGCTATGCGAAAAGTATGGAAAAATTGCAGTTACGGAAACATTTCGCCATATACTTGAGACAAGCGAACAGGTAAGCAGGGATGCAGTAAAGCAGCTTCCGAACGGCACTTACTATGCCGAAGATTGGGTAGACGGGGATGGTATTAATAATGAGCGTTACCCTACCAAAGTTGAAGTGCACATACAAGAAGACGAAATTACTTTTGACTTTTCAGGAAGTTGTGATCAGCTTGAAGGCCCCGTGAATTGTTCGCGTTCCGCATTAGTATCTGCCGTGAAAACGGTATTTAAAGCGATTGTGGATCCGCAAGCTCCCTCCAACGAGGGATGGTTTAGGCCATTAGAAGTAGTGGCACCTGACGGAACCATTTTCACTGCAACAAAACCTGCGCCAGTCGGTTGGTATTATGAAGGTACAGCCCAAGCATCCGAACTAGCCTGGAAAGCTCTTGCGACAATTGTTCCAGAAAGAGTAAGTATGGGAAGTGCAAATAGCCTCTGTGTAAATGTTTTGGGCGGACAAGATCAAGAAAGAGGAGAGCCCTGGGTTATGATCGAACCAAGTGGGGTTGGCTGGGGAGCTACAGATGAAAGAAATGGCAATTGCGTTACTGCCGCTATAACGAACGGGGATACTTTTAACTATTCTATAGAGCTTTTGGAAGCTAAATTTCCTGTGCGTGTTAACCAATTTGCTCTTAATACCCAGGGTGGCGTGGGTGCTGGCCGCTATCGCGGCGGTTATGGTGCAGTACGAGAATACGAATTGTTAGCTGATAGCGCGGTTCTTTCTGCAAGCTATGGTCGCTCTATTGAAAAACCTTGGTCCCAAAATGGTGGTGAGCTTGGGTCATGTAATTTCTTTGAACTAGAAATGGGTAATGAAATACGTCGAGAATCTCGCGCGCCAACTACCACTTTAAAACAAGGGGACATTCTCAGAATGTTTACTGGTGGCGGTGGTGGTTACGGCGACCCATTTACTCGACCTGCGGAAGAAGTATTTGAAGAAGTACGTGCAGAATATATTTCTGCTGAGCGCGCACAAAATGAATATGGTGTTATTATTAGTCCTGATGGCCAAAGTATTGATCAAGAACGCACATCGACTTTAAGAGAAAATAGGAAAACCGTATAATGGGTCGTCTAGCTTCAGATATCGGGGGGACTTTTACTGACCTTGTGTATTTTGATGAAAAAACGGGTGAGCTTACAACAGCTAAATCCTTATCTACACCCAGTGACCTCACAGAAGGGGTTATCAACACCATAAACTTATCAGATTTACTACCGGATAAAGTGGAGTTTTTTGTCCATGGCGGCACCACTGTAATTAATGCAATAACGGAAAGGAAAGGGGCAAAAACTGCTTTAGTTACAACAGCAGGCTTTCGTGATGTTCTCGAAATTCAACGAGGAAATAGGCCGGATCTTTATAATTTACGTTTTGAAAAGGAGAACCCTTTGGTGCCTCGGTTACTTCGCTTTGAAGTAAGAGAGCGGGTGACTGCAACCGGCAGGGTATTAAATGAGTTACAACTCTCAGATTTAGACAAAATCATCAAACGATGTAAAGAAGAATCAGTTGAAGCCATAGCAATTCAATTTTTACATAGCTACGTATCTCCAGAACATGAAGCTAATGCAGCCTCCTATCTTCGAAGTAACTTGTCTGGAGTTTCTATAACAGCTAGTCATGAGATTACTCGAGAATGGCGTGAATATGAGAGAGCAAACACCGCTGTTCTAAATGCTTACGTTCAACCTATCGTACAAACGTACTTTACTCGACTGGAAGAGGCGCTAAATACTGCTGGTATTGTGTGCCCTTACGCAGCAATGCAATCGAATGGTGGAACAACAAGCTTTTCTTGGGCTAAAGAACATCCTATCACATTAATGGAATCAGGTCCAGCAGCAGGTTGTAACGGTGCTACAATCGTTGGTGACATGTGTGACGAAGATACTGTTATTTATCTGGACATCGGAGGAACTACCGCAAAGTGTACAACAATAGAAAATGGACAATCTCAAGTTACCACTGAGTACCGACTTGAATATAGCCGCACACAATTTGGTTATCCATTACGAGTCCCGGTAGTAGATATTGTCGAGATAGGGGCAGGGGGTGGCTCTATAGCCTGGTTTGATAAGGCAAATCTATTAAAAGTAGGCCCTATCTCTGCTGGAGCAGCTCCAGGCCCAGCCTGTTACGGTTTCGGTGGTCAGGAGCCAACAGTGACGGACGCCAAATTAATTTCGGGCGTTATAAATCCAGATTATTTTGCCGGTGGGCAGTTAAAGCTGGATGTCTCTCAAGCTCGCAAAGCGATGACCAAAATAGCCGAAGGCCTTAAAGTTACCATAGAACAAGCAGCTTCATCTGTTATTCGTACTGTAGAAGCTAATATGATTAATGCTTTAAAGTTAGTATCAATCCAACGCGGTCATGACCCCAGAGACTTCGTATTGGTTGTTGGTGGGGGTGGTGGCGCAATGCATGGGGCATCTCTTGGCCGTGATCTTGGAGTAAAAGAAGTAATTGTTCCTCTCTATCCTGGATTATTTTCTGCGTGGGGCATGCTAGCGACTGCGCCGCGCAGAGATTTTATGCAAACTGCTCTTAAAAGAGCAGAAGAAATAACTTCACAAGAAATTCAATCTTTATTCAGTGGTCTAGAATCTGAAGCCAGATTGTATTTTCAGAACGACGCAAATCTTGAAAACACTGAAATAATGTTTGAGAGACGGATAGACCTTCGCTATTTAGGTCAAGAACACACTGTGACTGTCACTATGAATACTGTCGATGAGACAGTACCAAATATTCTGAATAGATTTCATAATACACACGAAAAAACATATACCTTTAAATTAGAAGATACACCTGTTGAATTTGTTACCTATAGGTTAACAGCTGCGATTAATGTGCCCCGACCAGAACTAAAAGAACTCTCAAATGACAACCGTTCTATAGAAACAGCATTTAATGGAAATCGAATAGTTGATTTTGCAGAGGATGGCTTGCAAAAAACCAATATTTACGATCGCAGCAAAATACCTTCTGAAGTAATTATCCCAGGCCCATTAATAGTAGAAGAAGCCACCTCAACAACACTTGTATATCCGACTCAACAGCTTCGGGTAGATAAATATGGATTCTTACGGATCACAAATAATTGAAACATGGCGGGAATCCAAGCGCACTGAAAAATCCAAGACACCTAATGGGACAAACCCATTTAGTTATTACTTTTCTCAAATTTCTGTTCTATTGCGCCAAAGATGCTGGAACCATCTGTATTTTGCATTTCAATACGAACAATGTCACCAAACTTCAACAGCTCCGTACGTCTTTCTAGTTTATCAATTTTTTCAATCATACGGCGTTCCAAAAGGCATGATGATCCGCGCGCACGATCAAAGTTAGAAACGGTACCAGACCCCAAAATCGTACCAGTTCCCAGATGTCTTGTGCTTGCAGCATACGAGAGCAACTCTGGATAACTAAAATGCATATCAATTCCACAATCTGGATCACCAATTAATTCACGGTTCAAAGTACTCAATATACGACCATGAAGTCTCTTCCCATCCCATAAATTATCTAACTCATCGGGGGTGACAGCCACCGCTGAAAATGCACTTGGTGGTTTTCCATGAATGAAACCAAATCCGGTATCTAATTCAACCCTCGCTAAGCGCCTCGCGGATACATCATTCATCAACATAATAAGTCGTATGCTTTGCTCTGTTTCTATAGGAGTCGCTCCCATAGGGATATGTGTTGTAATTACAGCCGATTCTGCCTCAAAATCCATGCCCCACGATTCATCTTTAGCAAGTATTGGATCACGCGGACCACATAATGGTTCAGGAGCCCCCTGATACATTAGCGGAACTTTTTCCAAATTGTCCGGCAATTCGTCCCCTGCCGCACGCCGAGCTATTTCTATGTGATTAAGATACCCGCTCGCGTCCAAGAATTGTGCAGCTCTTGGTAATGGCGCACTGAGCATCGCAAAATCAAGCGTAAACGCATCAATCAAAACTTCAGTTTCTAACTTGTTGGAAAGTTCTTGTAATTTAGGTTTATAAAAATCCCAATTATCTAACGCCTCACGCAATGTGGGCACAATGTTCTCCGCAAACGCAGCCTTTGTAAGTGCCCGATTGACTACTACAAGTCTACCATCAGCTCCCGAGTGCTTCATCGACGCAAGTTTCATCTAACATACTCTCTCAGCGTGTTAATATCATCCGACCAAAAAAGTTTCGACTTTCCATTACTTCGTGAGCTAATGAAGCCTCATCAAGTCCAAAAGTTCTATGTATAACAGGCTGTAATTTTCCTTGTGACATCAATTTTAACACATGTTCAACATGACCCTTAGTTGAACGGCCACAGCCGTGCACACTAATATGCTTCCTGAAAAATTTCACAAAATCAATATTTACCTGTTCGCCAGCGTGAGCACCTATAGTTGACATTCGTCCACCAGTAGCCAAGGCATCAATTGCCTGAATCATAATTTCACCTCCCACCATTTCTAAGCAAACATCAACTCCTCGACCACCTGTAAAATAATGAACTCGCTCACTTACATTTTCCGTTAGATAATTTATTGTTTCATCTGCTCCAAATTCACGAGCACGTTCCAATTTTTTATCGTCACCTGCTGCTGCTATAACTCTAGCGCCTGAAAGTTTAGCAATTTGCAACCCAGCCGTTCCTACTCCCCCTCCAGCAGCTGTAATTAAAATATTCTCACCTACACGAACTCTCGCCACTTCTATCAAGGCTTCCCATGCCGTAGCAAAAGGAACCTGTCCGGCTACCGCATCCTCAGATGAAAGGTTGTCTGGAATACGAACAACATGGTTCTGGCCGCATCTAACATATTCTGCATAACCACCCCAAACCGTTACGCCAAGCACCTCTGCGTTATTGCAAAAATTCTCGTTTCCATTGATACAATCGCTGCAAATACCACATGAAAGCATAAAATGCGGGGAAACACGGTCACCTTTCACGTACTGAGTAACGCCCTCTCCCACTTCACAAACTTCCCCGACAGCATCCACTCCCATAACATGTGGCATCCTGCTCTCAACACCAAAAAGGCCTTTTCGTATATCTGTATCACAATGGTTTATGCCATTAGCTTGAACTTTTATAAGTAACTCTCCAACACCAGGATGAGGTTTCATAACATTTTCATACTTAAAAACATTAAAATCCTCGCTGTAATAATTTATAACTGCGGCCTTCATAGTTTGATTACTCATTTTTCAGTGTTTCTTTCAAATATTTTAGAACGTTTTTTGTTAAGAAAGCTTCTGCAAAGCAGAAACAGCTGCGCGGTGCAAAGTTCCATGACGTCTCGCTAGCATATCGAGGTCATTATCATAACCACCCCCCACGACACAGGCCAACGGTACTCCTTCCGTTAAGCACGTCTCTATTACATGGTCGTCACGAGCACGCAGACCAGCGTCCGTCAATTTCAGTTTTCCAAGTTTATCATTTTGATGAGGGTCTACACCTGCATTATAAAATACAATATCAGGATTTAATTTTTGTATTAGGGGCTGAACATGTGTCTTTACTACGGATAAATATATACTATCACCAGTGCCCGTAGGCACACCAATATCTAGGTCACTAACCTGTTTCTTAGGCGGGTAATTTTCCTCACAATGTAGAGAGAACGTAAAAAATTCTGGTTCGTTCCCAAAAAATGCAGCTGTTCCATCCCCTTGATGAACATCAAAATCAATCACGAGTGCACTACGAATTTTTGACTCTCGTGAAAGCAACCGAATGGCAACCGCAACATCATTGAAAAGGCAAAAACCAGCACCGTGATCTGGAAATGCATGATGACTACCACCTGCTACATTGCAAGCTAACCCTTCATCTAAAGCTAAACGTGCTGTCATTATTGTTCCACCCACCGCTGCGCAGCCCCGTCGAACAAGTCCCTTTGAAAGTGGCAACCCTAAGCGACGCTCCTCTTTTTTGTCTAGAGAAAGACTAAGAATCCTATCAATATAATTTTTCGAATGTGCAAGACACAATTCCAATTGTGTCACAGGTTTAGGGTTTACGATAGAAGCTGATGAAACAACGCAATCTTTAAGAAGTAATTCTCTAATTCTACCAAACTTTCCGAAGGGGAAGCGATGCCCCGGAGGCAAAGTAACAGTATAATCCGGATGAAAAACTACAGAAAGGTTCCGTTGCATGTCACTATTACACAATTAATTATAATAATTTTAATACGTTGTCTGGAGGTCGACCTATAACTGCTCTAGATTCACTGATTATAATTGGACGCTCAAGAAGTATTGGATCCGCTATGATTGCATCAATTAATTTTTCTCTACTGTGATTATTATCGTCTAATTTCTTTGAAACATATGGTATTTCTTTACGACGCATTATTTCTCTAGGTTCTACACCAAGCATGCTTAAAATATTTTTAATTTCCCTCTTATTTGGCGGAAATTTTAGATATTCAATGATTTCAGGTTCTATACCATTGTTGTGCAAAAGCTTTAAAGCCTCACGGGACTTCGAACATCGAGGGTTATGATATATTTTTATTAGCATCAGCTATATTCCTTACCTCAATTCAAGTACTTTTTAGTTAATTTTAGGCTATCCATTTGGCGTATATGGAAAGAAAATATTGGATATAATGAAATTCCAGCGATTAATAATAATTTGTGAAAGTAATCAGAGTTTACTTAATTCTATGTAATAATATACGAAAACCTATATGTTCTATAGGTAAAAGACGAGTAATGGAATAACTCTAACTTAGACATTTTCGTATAAAACTCTGCACTATTTCTATAATAACGCATTTGATTGATAGTTATATGATATCACGTATGCTTCTACATAATATGCGACCGAAATATTTGAGTTTATTTTGATGGCGCGAATACCATCACAACAAAAAGCAATTAAGGTTGTAAAAATTATCAGTCGATTACATATACACGGTCGGGCAAATAATTTGCGAGAGTTTTTAAAGGTATGGAAGATACGAGACATCTAGCCAACCAAATTGCTAATTTTTTTGGTGAAGACAGTTGGGCATATCCTATAATATTGATTGGCGCTGCCACTTTAGCCTACTTGATAATTCGTTTTGTGGCCGTTCCCTTGTTGTATCGAGGCATTACCCGTACCCCAGGAAAATGGGATGACCTGATCGCGAGGCGCGGGGTCTTCAAGATTGCCGCAGTACTAGCTCCAGCCGTAGTACTTTACGTGGGGGTTGCCCTATATCCAGAATTTTTGGGGATAGGTCGGCGGATTATTCTCGCTTTTATATTTACAATTCTCATTGTTTTAATTGGCCGTCTCCTCAACTCTGCCCTAGATATTTACCAACTGTATCCCATATCAAAAGAACGCCCCATAAAGGGGTATGTCCAGCTTGCGAAGCTCTTAGTTTATTTGCTCGGAGCCATTGTCGTAATATGTATATTACTTGATCGGTCACCTTGGGGAATATTGGGGGGGCTTGGGGCGATAACAGCCGTCCTATTACTTGTATTTCGCGATACTATTCTTTCCTTTATTGCAAGTATCCAGCTGGTATCGAACGATTTAGTAAGAAAAGGCGATTGGATAGAAATGCCTGAATATGGGGCAGATGGTGACGTGGTAGACATGGCTTTACATACGATCAAAGTACGTAATTGGGACAACACATATGTCACCATACCAACCTATAAGCTCATGGAAAGTTCTTTTAAAAATTGGAGAGGGATGAGCGAATCTGGAGGACGTCGCATTAAGCGGAGCTTACTAATAGATCAAACTAGTGTAAAATTTTGCGATAATGAAATGGTTTCACGTTTTGCTAATTTTAAACGCCTAACCAACTACATAGAGACTAAACAAAAAGAACTTAGAGAAGCAAATCAAGGATTGGATTATGATCAAATATTAGAGCTTCCACTTAATAGACGGGCATTAACCAATCTGGGTACGTTCCGAGCTTATTGTCAAGCGTATATCACTGAAAACACTGAGCTTAGAGACGACATGACAGTTATGGTTCGTCAACTGGCACCAACACCAAATGGATTGCCCCTAGAGATTTATGTATTTTCTAAAGATATTAACTGGGTAAATTATGAAGGTATACAAGCTGATTTATTTGATCATCTGCTAGCTGTCTTACCCTTCTTTGATCTTCGGATTTTTCAAAACCCAACCGGTGCCGATTTGCAAGCATTCTCACTTACTCAACAAAACAACCCCCTAATTCATAAAAACAACAACCAAAGTAATATAGGCCAGAAGGACTAGTGCTATCTAACAGACATATGGGTTCTGTAAATTGGGTAGGTTTAGGAACTTTATACAGCAAAGAGTGCCGCCGATTTCTTAAGGTTTGGCTTCAAACAATCTTGGCTCCCACAGTTACGAGTATTTTATTCTTAATTGTATTCACACTGGCAATTGGCCAATCAATGCTAGAAATAGGTGGCGTAAGCTTTGTAGAATTTATGGCGCCAGGCCTAATAGTCATGGCAATGATGCAAAATGCCTTCGCGAACACTTCGTCTTCTCTTATGATTTCGAAAGTTCAAGGTAACGTGGTTGATGTTCTTATGCCACCACTAAGTCCTAGTGAATTGCTTATAGGTTTTTCTATGGGAGGCGTGTCTCGAGGTTTAGTCGTCGCATTAGTACTTTCCCTTGTAATCTCTCCGTTTGTGTCACTTAATATCCATAACTTTGGATTCCTAGTTTTTCACGCAATAGGCGCCAGTTTGCTACTATCCCTGTTAGGGTTGATAACTGCAATTTGGGCAGAAAAATTCGATCAGCTAGCAGCAGTAACAAATTTTTGCATAACACCCCTTGCGTTCTTATCGGGAACTTTTTATTCAGTTCAACGACTACCTGAACCACTTCTTACAATCAGTCAGTTTAATCCTTTTTTCTATCTTATTGATGGGTTTCGGTATGGTATGATAGGCCACTCCGACGGATCACTAACGGTTGGTATTATTGTAGTTTTTGGATGTGTTTTAGTTATGTGGTTAATTTGTTATAGAATTCTAATGAAGGGATATCGACTTAAAGCATAGAGTATGGAGGATTACCCACAAGGTTTGCCAACAAGTTATTAAGTAATTCTCCGTTAAATTATTTGATTTTTTTATAAAAATGCTCAAGAAACTGAGTATGATAGAATACTCGTATCATTAGGAGAATATTGTGTCGTCTGCACTTATAAAAAATTATGCTCGAATAGATATCGCTTTTGATAGAGGCGAAGGCTCATACTTATATACAAAGGACAACAAACGTTTTTTAGACTTTGCCAGTGGGATTGCGGTAACCAATTTGGGCCATGCGCATGCAAACGTTACTGCTGCGCTAAAGAGTCAAGCCGATAAACTTTGGCATGTTTCCAATTTATATAATATTGACCCCCAGTCGCAATTAGCTGAAAAGCTAATTAGTAACTCTTTCGCTGATCAAGCATTTTTTTGTAATTCTGGAGCAGAAGCTGTAGAAGCAGCCATCAAAATAGCTCGTATATATTTTAGCGCAAATGGAATGCCAGAAAGATATCGTATCATTAGTGTAAAGAACGCATTTCATGGTAGAACTCTGGCTACCATTGCAGCCGGTGGGCAAGCAAAGCATTTAGAAGGTTTCGAACCCCCGGTGGATGGATTTGACCAGATTCCTCTAAACGATCTACAAGCAGCAAAAAGAGCAGTAGGTAACAACACCGCTGCGTTTCTAATTGAACCCATCCAAGGAGAAGGTGGTATTAATGTAGCAAGCAGTGAATTTTTACGCGGGCTGAACACGCTAGCAAAGGAAACTGGAACTCTAATTATTTACGACGAAGTTCAATGTGGTATGGGGAGAACTGGAAAACTTTGGGCACATCAGTGGAGCGATATAACTCCTGATATTATGACACTAGCTAAAGCACTAGGAAATGGATTTCCAATTGGTGCAGTATTAGCAAAAGAATCTGTCTCCCAAGCACTTGTACCAGGAAAACATGGTTCTACATTTGGTGGGAATCCTCTAGCTATGACTGTGGCGAATGCCGTACTTGATGAAATATTAGTCGAAGGATTTTTAAATCAAGTAGAAAGTATGGGGGCACTATTCCGCATTCGTCTTAACAATTTACTTAATAATCAAAAAATATTTTCGGAAGTGCGTGGTATGGGACTAATGTTGGGTCTTCAATGCAATGCCTCTAATCTGGAATTAATGGCCGCTTTGCGTGACTTTGGAGTTTTAACGGTAGTTGCCGATAACAACGTCCTCAGACTTTTGCCACCCTTGATAATCGGAGAACCCGAAATTGAAGAAGCTTGCGCAGCACTAATACAAGCTTGCAAAGCCTTAGAGACATGAATCGGATTAGACATTTCATAGGATTGGAATCATTTTCCTCTGAGACACTTCGGAAGATGATTAATCATGCAGCTGCTCTTAAACGCGCGCCCGAATTAGAAAAAGAAACACTCAATGGCAAAACACTGGCTATGATTTTTGAAACTCCGTCAACTCGCACTAGGATATCTTTCGATGTTGCTATGCATGAGCTAGGTGGCCACTCAATTGCATTGTCTCCAGGCGAATTACAGCTTGATCGTGGAGAATCTATTAGCGATACCGCTCGTGTACTATCTCGCTATGTCGATGTAGTTCTTCTAAGAACCTCAAAACATGAATCACTTTTACAATTGGTAGATAACTCTAATATACCGATAATCAATGGGTTAACAGATCGTACACATCCTTGCCAATTACTCGCTGATATTCTTACCTTTGAGGAGCATAAAGGTTCCATAAAGGGGCGAAAAATAACTTGGATTGGGGACGGTAATAATATGGCCGCTACATGGATTCAGGCTGCGCACAAATTTGATTTTTCGCTCATACTCGCCTGTCCACCTCAACATGAACCAGAAAATGAAATACTGCATTGGGCACAGAGCAAAGGTGCCAATATATCTACCTCGGCCGACATCAATGAGGCCGCACAGGGAGCCGACTGTATTGTTACAGACACCTGGATTTCCATGAGTGATGACCCAAATTCGCAAAAAATCGATAATTTAAAACCGTTTCAGGTAGACGAGTCTGTAATGTCTAAGGCCGATAAGGATGCAATTTTTCTTCATTGTCTTCCTGCAAAACGTGGCCTAGAGGTTAGTGCAGGTGTTTTAGAAAGCAAGCATTCCGTAGTTTTTGATGCCGCAGAAAACCGCCTTCACACCCAAAAAGCTGTCCTATTATGGTGCCTAGCTAAAAGAAGTTAGACATGGATTACAATTTCGATGATTTTGTACGAACTTTTCGAATAAGAAGCGCTAATGTTCGGGGGCGTCATGTAAAGTTACAACATTCATTACAACTAATTCTGGATCAGCATAAATATCCTGACATAATAAGTCAGCAGTTAGGACAATTGATCGCCCTAGCCGTGTTACTTGCCAGCACCATAAAATATGAGGGCACCTTTACTGTCCAAACTAACAGCACCGGGCCTCTGAGAATGATGGTAGTTGATGTTACCAGTACCCATGAAATCAGAGGGTACGCTGATTTTGATTCCAATGAACTTAAAACTATTTTAATTGAACATTGTGAGCCCCCAATTCCTCTTCTTATGGGTTCTGGGCAGTTAGCATTTACAGTAAACCAGAGCCTCGATAAAGAGTTATATCAGGGCATAGTCCCTATTGAAGGTATTAGCTTAAGCGACTGCGCGCATAATTACTTTCGGCAGTCTGAGCAAATTTCTACAGCTATTAAATTATCCTCTGGAAAAAATGAAGGAGTGTGGTCATGCGCGGCCCTTATGCTTCAAAGAGAACCAACTTCTCAGGGAATTTCTAAACTAGATGATTCGAAACCTACCCCTACAAATTATCCCCCTCATATGATTGACTCATTAAACATAGAAAATGACGAGAACTGGCGGACATGTGTTTCTCTAATGAGTACCGTAAAGGATTCAGAACTTCTAAGTTTGATAGTAACTTCGGATCAACTTTTATATAATTTATTTCATGAAGTTTCAGTGATTGCATATCCCGAATGCGCAATTCACTTTAAATGTCGATGTTCTCGTGGCCGGGTTAAAACTACACTGAATGCACTTCCTAAAAATGAAATAGAGGCTTTGGCCACGGAAGGACAGCTTATTGTCACCTGTAAATTTTGTAACAAAGATGAAACTTTTGAAAAATCGGAACTAGCAACCCTTTACGCCACCTGATTAAATGAAAGAACACATGACTTCCACATATCAAAATATACATTTCGCTAAGAAAGTTAATAGAATCCTAATATGGATTAGTTCCATCATTATATTATCGGCATTACTGACAGCTTGCGGAACAAAAGTCACCCGTACAACAACACCAGAATTTTCATATTTACACCTTCCTAAGCTAAATGTTTTGGTTTCTGAGATTCAAGTAATACAAAAAACTGAGCTAACGTATGAGGAACCCAACATCGAACACTTATTTCCGATGCCAATCAGCTCTGCCGTTCGGCGCTGGATAAATCATCGATTGGCCCATTTAGGGGGCTCTAAAGAAATGCGTGTAATCATTGAAGAAGCGCGGGCAACCGCGTTAAATTTAAAAACTAATGAAGGATTAAAAGCTCTTTTTACAAACGAACAGGAAGTGCAAATTGATGCCAAATTAAATGTCAAAATTGAAATTATCGACGAAACAAACTCCGTTGAAGCATTTACCCGAGTTCAGGTCACACGATCTAGAACTATCCCTGAAAGTTCTTCTGTTGAAGAGCGTGATAAAATTTATAGTGAATTAACCATGGTACTTATGAACGATTTCAACGCGACACAAGAGCAGAAATTTAGACGATTCTTTTCAGGGTTCATGCCCTAAATGACGAATATGTATTTGGTTGATTGTTATATTTTTGCATTTGTGTCTAACCTTTTTGTTGCTTCTTCTAGGATAAATACTCGAATTGCACTAGATAAGTTTCCTTGTCGACAGTTATCGATCTGACCGACGATAGTGTTGATTGATTTACCATGTGATATTGCAATACGCTTTAATTCACCCCAAAATTCTGGTTCGAGAGAAACTGATGTTCGGTGACCTTGAAGCGCAATTGAGTATTTTATGATTGATTTTGACATATGCTCTAATTGAAAAATCCTTACAAAACTAACTTGATTTGAATCATCGAGAACCAAGCATTGTTCGCGGTTGCACCCAAGTGTCAAACTCCGCCTCAGTAACAAGACCCATTTGGACAGCCGCAGACCGTAAAGTAATGCCCTCTATATGAGCCTTTTTAGCGACCTTAGCTGCATTATCGTACCCAATATGCGGGTTTAGAGCCGTTACAAGCATAAGTGATTCATTTAATAAGTCTTCAATCCGTTTTCTATTGGGCTTGATGCCCTCTACACATTTACTTGAAAAACTACGTGCAGCATCCGCTAATAGTCGAATTGACTGTAAGAGATTATAGATTATCACTGGTTTATATACGTTCAGTTCAAAATGACCATTTGACCCAGCGATGGTAATCGTTGTGTGATTTCCCATTACTTGAGCGCAAACCATTGTTAAAGCCTCTGACTGTGTTGGATTAACTTTACCAGGCATTATTGAAGACCCAGGTTCATTGGTAGGCAAGCTCAACTCTCCAATTCCACAACGAGGCCCGGAACTTAGAAGTCGTATATCATTTGCAATTTTCATAAGGCTTGCCGCAAGTGTGTTGAGCGCTCCAGACATCTCTACCATTGCATCATGTGCTGCAATTGCCTCAAATTTATTTTCTGCTGTTTTAAATTTCAACCCTGTAATTTTTCCTACTTCAACCGCAAAAGCTCTGTCAAAATTTTTAAAAGTATTTAGTCCCGTGCCAACAGCCGTGCCACCTTGTGCCAACTGACATAAGCGTGGCATCGCAGCCTTTATCCTAGACCTGCCATACTTTAGTTGCGTGGCATATCCAGAAAACTCTTGGCCTAGAGTAATTGGTGTTGCATCCTGAAGATGTGTACGGCCGATTTTAATGACGCGATTAAATTCTAGGGATTTATTCCGCAACGATTGATAAAGCATCTTAAGGGCTGGATCCAACTGTGTTTGTATCTGCTCCACAGCTGCAATATGCATAGCTGTAGGGAAAGTATCATTAGATGATTGCCCCAAATTAATATGATCATTTGGATGAACGGGAGATTTTTTACCCAAGGGTTTACCTAGAATTTTGCAAGCCCTGTTAGCTATTACCTCATTAGCATTCATATTTGACTGTGTTCCGGAACCTGTTTGCCAGACAACAAGAGGAAAGTGTTCATCAAGTTTACCTGTCATTACCTCTCGAGCTGCTTGCTGTACAGCCTTAGAAATATTCTTTGGCAAAATCCCCTGCCGTACATTTACCCGAGCAGCAGCTAACTTGACTACTCCTAAAGCACGCACTACGGACCTAGGCATGAGTTCGTCACCAATTTTAAAATTTTGCAAACTTCTTTGTGTTTGGGCACCCCAGTAGTTTACAGAAGATACCTTTATTTTTCCTATGGAATCAAATTCAGTCCGTGTTTTGGTAGAGTTTATCATAATATCAAACCTTATTTGCCAATAACTTTCGTTTCATAACACAGCACCACTGGTATATCTTATAATGCTTATCAAACTATAACTTAAAGTGGTCTATAATGATCCAAATACCTTTTTATCGTTTACAATATAAATAAATAGTATGCTCTAATGTCTTTTGACCAAATCGCAATATTAATTTTGATTGGTACAATTCTAATTCTCTTCATATGGGGGCGTTGGCGCTACGATTTAATAGCTTTTTCAGCACTCCTTGTCTCAGTAATTATTGGCCTAGTACCCCCAATGGAAGCCTTTTCTGGCTTTGGTCATCCAGCAGTAATAACCGTGGCCGCGGTACTTATTATTAGCAAAGCCTTGTCTAATTCAGGGCTTATTGACATGCTTGCTAAGGGGCTTGAACCAGCTGCAAAGCGAAATAGATCACTTCACGTTGGATTTATAGGAAGCGTCTCCGCTCTACTTTCTGCATTTGTGAACAATGTAGGTGCTCTGGCATTATTAATGCCAGTAGCTTTGCGCTCGGCTTCAAAAGCCAATCGATCTGCTGGTTTTATTCTTATGCCCTTAGCCTTTGCATCAATTTTGGGAGGCACCATAACTCTAATCGGCACACCTCCCAATATAATTATTGCTAATTACCGCGCCAATATTAGCGGAACTCCATTTTCCATGTTTGACTTTACCCCCGTTGGGGCTGCGGTAGCTTTTACAGGATTAATCTTCGTAACTTTTGTGGGCTGGCGCCTAATACCATCAGCCCGTCGAAGAAAAACAGATACAAAGTCTCTATTTGAAATTGAAGACTATGTTACAGAGCTGCTCGTTCCAGAAGATTGTCCATTGATAGGAAAAGGTCATAAACAGGTCGAACAAGAACTTGAAACTATGGAAGTTGAATTCATAGGCCTCATCAGGTCTAACCAGCGAATCCATAGTGCTACATGGCGTGGAAAAATATCTAGTGGGGACATTTTAGTTTTAGAAGCTGCGCCGGATGGAATTGATAAAGTAGTTAATCAATTTAATTTAGAACTAGTGGGATCTGGGACTGAAGTCAGCGATGATTTAAAGTCTGATGACTTATCCCTTACAGAAGCTGTTGTGTCGCCGACGGGAATGATTGAGAATAGAACTGCCCGCAGTATACGTCTTCGCAATAGATTTGGCGTTAATTTGTTAGCGGTATCTCGACAAGGTAAACCTATAAGAACCCGGTTACATTCTCTAAGACTGCGGGCAGGTGATGTTTTATTGTTACAGGGAACAGTTGACCAAATGCCCACTGTTCTAGGAGATATTGGCTGTCTACCGTTAGCTGAACGTAGTATAAGAATTGGAAAACCTGAGCGTGCATGGCTCTCTTTGATTGTATTTATTGGTGCTATAGTCTGCATGTCCCTAGGCCTTGTCGCCGCTCCGATTGCCCTAGGTCTCGCGGCTATGACGATGTTATTTTTGAACTTTGCATCGCTGAAAGAAGCTTATGAAAGTATTAATTGGCCAGTAATAATTTTGTTAGGTGCCATGATTCCTATTGGAAGCGCTCTTGAAACTACAGGTTCTACTGCATTGATAATCGATTGGCTCCTAAGTATTGGAGACAATGTTTCTCCAATTCTGGTTCTGACAATTTTATTAATTTTGACGATGACATTATCTGATATTGTTAATAATGCCGCCACAGCCGTGATTATGGCACCAATTGCCTACGGCCTAGCTGAAAGACTTAACGTAAATCCAGACCCCTTCCTTATGGCAGTTGCAATTGGAGCTTCATGTGCATTTCTAACGCCAATTGGTCACCAGAACAACACTCTTATTTTAGGCCCTGGCGGCTATCGTTTTAGCGATTACTGGCGTATGGGTCTACCTCTGGAGATACTCATCGTCGCTGTTTCAATTCCAACATTGCTATGGGTATGGCCACTATCCTAATTTTATCACCACCTCATATTATTCAGGCAATGCTGTAATAGTACCCCGTGGATGACAATTTAAATATTTATTTCATCTTATTCGGTTATAATGAATAATCAGAAATCATAGTCGACCAACAGTATTATTTACCTACAAAATGTAGAATCCATGAAAACAAGCGTGACGGAATATAACGAACTTGGGGCGCGTATAGGCGTAGATATCGGAGGTACTTTTACTGATGTAGTACTAGAAAACGAATCGCAACGGTATACCTCCAAAGTTTTGACCACGTCCAAATCTCCTGAGGAAGGTGTTAAGCAGGGTATTCAACGCGTGTTAGATGCCTCCGAAACAAAGCCAAACGAAATTACACTCATCATTCATGGCACAACTCTCGCTACTAACGCACTTATAGAACGAAAGGGTGCAAAAACAGCCTTTTTAACAACCGAAGGATTCAGAGATAGCGTTGAAATGGGCACAGAAAGTCGATTTGAGCAGTACGATATTAACATGGATAAACCTGCACCTCTGGTTCCTAGACAATTACGATTTCCAATCTCTGAACGCCTTGACGCTGCTGGTAATATAATAAAAGAGCTCGACGAGATAGCAGTATCCAATATAACACAATCTTTAGTAGACGCGAACGTTGAGAGTGTTGCCATCGGATTTTTACATAGTTATGTAAATCCGCTTCATGAGATTCGTACCTATGAAATCCTTTCTAGGGCGCTGCCCAATATTACATATACTCTCTCGAGCGAAGTAGCACCAGAAATGCGGGAATACGAACGGTTTTCAACTGCATGTGCAAACGCGTACGTACAACCCATTATGACAAAATATCTTCATCGTCTAGAAGCTGAATTGAAAGAGCAGGGATTTGATTGTCCGCTTTTTGTAATGCTTTCGGGAGGCGGAGTGGCCGATATCGAAGTAGGTATTCGATTTCCTATTAGGTTAGTCGAGTCTGGTCCCGTTGGAGGAGCAGTTTTTTGTAGCCACATCGCAACAGAGTGTAATTTGCCTGAAGTGATTTCGTTTGATATGGGGGGAACGACAGCAAAAATCTGTATCATCAATGAATCTAAGCCACATACGGAAAGATCCTTTGAGGTTGCTCGGGCTCATAGATTCTTGAAAGGAAGCGGACTGCCACTTAGAATTCCAGTAATACAAATGGTCGAAATTGGCGCTGGCGGAGGCTCAGTTGCGGAAATTGACAGTTTAGGGCGTATAGCTGTTGGTCCAGAAAGTGTCGGAGCTGAACCTGGACCGGCTTGCTATGATAGGGGAGGAGAAGCAGCTAGTGTCACTGACGCTGATGTTACCCTTGGTCGCATTGACCCATCTGCTTTTGCTGGTGGTCGGCTCGAGTTAAATGTAGAAAAAGCAAGCCTTGCACTTCAACAAAATATCGGAATGCACCTGTCCATAGATGCTAATCTCTCCGCACTTGGTGTAAGCGAGATGGTCGATGAGAACATGGCAAGCGCAGCACGGGTTCATGCCATCGAAATAGGGGCAACTCTTGATGACCGTACCATGATTGCATTTGGGGGGGCAGCACCGCTACATGCAGCACGTTTAGCAGAAAAACTGGATATTAAAAGAATAATAATACCGAAATGCGCTGCAGTAGGTTCAGCTGTGGGATTTCTTCGTGCGCCCGTAGCATACCAGGTAATTCGAAGTGCATATCAGAAACTCAGCGACTTTGATGCTCAGTCCACAAATATGATACTTGCTAAAATGCAAACAGAAGCACTCGAAGTGGTGGCACGCGGAGCTCCCGGGGAAGATACGATTGAAAAACGGATGGCCTATATGCGTTACCTAGGTCAAGGTCACGAAGTTGCCATAAGTTTGCCTGCTCGCAAATGGAACCAAAATGATATAGAATTCATCCGTCATGAATTTGAAGTGGCTTATAAAAATACCTATGGTCGTATTATACCTGATTTAGACCTCGAATTAGTAAGTTGGGCAATTGAAGTGAGTGTCAAAAATACATTTAGTTCATCACTTGAAAAAATCGACCAAACACCATTACCTAAACCATACATGGTACGAAAAATTTTAGACTCTGGAACCGGTAAGACATTTGACGCCCCAGCTTATCAACGCGAAACATTAATTCCAGGAAATAAAATTTTTGGCCCAGCAATAATTGTAGAGGAAGATACTTCTACCGTGGTTAGCCCCAGTTTCGATGCAAACATAAATTCTCTTGGCTACATAATACTAGAACACAATGGGAAAAATAAATAATGAATAAAACCGATAATTCGCTCGGACAAATACAAGGCCAAATTATGTGGAATCGATTGATCTCTGTGGTTGAAGAACAAGCGCAAACCCTACTACGCACTGCTTTTAGTACGACTGTAAGAGAAGCTGGTGACCTTTCGGCAGGTGTGTTTGATACAGATGGTAATATGCTGGCCCAAGCTATTACTGGTACACCAGGCCATGTCAACTCCATGGCTATTGGCGTAAAGCATTTTCTTGAAAAATACCCTATAGACACCATGCAGCAAGGCGATGTTTTTATAACTAATGATCCTTGGTTAACATGTGGACATCTGCATGATCTCACTGTAGTTACCCCAGTATTTCAAAATGGGACTCCTGTAGGATCTTTTGCCAGTACAGCCCATGTTGTCGACATAGGGGGTCGTGGATTTGGCCCCGATGGACGGGCTGTATTTGAAGAGGGTTTGTATATACCGATTATGCCTTTAGTGCGCGGGGGAACAATAAACCAAGACCTACTGGAAATGATTCGTTGGAATGTTCGAGAACCGCTACAAGTAGAAGGAGATATTCTATCATTAATTGCGTGTAACCAAGAAGGTGCTCGGCGTTTATTAGCAATGATGGAAGAATTCAAACTTACTAATTTAGATGATCTATCTAAAACAATTCTCAAACGCTCTCGTCAAGCAACATTGGCCTGTATTCAAAAGTTACCCTACGGCATTTATCAAAATAGTCTCACAATGGATGGTTATGATGAACCTATAACCTTAAATGCAACTATGACTATCGGGAATGAGGGTGTACATGTAGATTTTTCAGACAGTTCACCAATCAGTCAATTTGGAATTAACGTGGTTCTAAACTATACGATCGCATACACGACCTTTGGTGTTAAGTGTGCTGTTGCAAAAGATGTTCCAAATAATGCCGGCTCTCTCTCAGCTATAACCGTATCTGCGCCCGAAGGCTCAATATTAAATGCCCCAAGACCCTGTCCAGTAGCAACACGTCATGTTATTGGCCATATGCTGCCGGATACTGTCTTTGGATGTCTGCACAAGGCTATACCCGGACAAGTTCCAGCAGAAGGTGCTTCTTCACTCTGGATCGTGCAGTTGCGGGGTGGAGAAGAGAAAACTAACGAGGATCTCCGATATAATTCAGATAGCAAAATACAGCCGTTCGAAATTGCGTTATTTAATAGTGGCGGTGCGGGAGCAAGACCACAAAAGGATGGACTTTCAACTACAGCGTTTCCAAGCGGTGTACGCACTATGCCAGTTGAAGCGACAGAAACAGTAGCTCCTATTATCGTATGGCAAAAAGAGATGGCTGAAGACACTGGTGGCCCTGGTTTGCAAAGAGGTGGCCTTGGCCAACATATAGAAATCGGAGGAATAGACGGAACTCCTTTTAGTGTTCTAGCTGCTTTCGAAAGGATTAAAAATCCAGCGCGCGGTCGAAACGGTGGTGGCAAAGGTGGCAACGGTCGCGTTGGATTAGCATCAGGAAAACACATAAAGCCTAAAGGTAGACAGAATATACCTCATAAGGATCGGCTACAATTAACTCTGCCAGGTGGCGCTGGATTCGGTGATCCATTCTTACGAGATCCGTCTCGAGTTCTTTCTGACGTTCAAAATGGACTCGTAAGCATAGAATCGGCTAAAATGCACTATGGTGTCATAATATCAAAGGATGGAGCAGTCGATTTAGATAGAAGCAAAGCCCTTCGCACGAAATAGAACTTTTTGTTCACTCAATTCCAATTGACACTAAGATCTTAGACTTATGCTTTCCATCACGTCAATTTGCCTGATTTCTGGAACAAACATCCAACATATAATATAATTGATGCTTGCTTTTTCTTGCACAATTTTAATTCTATCAAAAACTTGGCCTAGATCCCTTATAATTTCTGCTTGAATTACTTGATCTATAACTTCGTCATATAACCCAGCCCATGATCTGAGATGTATTCTAGAGCTTTACATATCCATAAAAGCTTTACAAAGATTCCACCTTAATTCTCCCGTGTTCCTTTATATTACAAACTCAGAGGTTCAACATGTTTTCTATTTTAACTCTTCTCCCCACGGTAAAACTTGATGCCCTTTTGTTAAAGTAGCACCGAATACATTTATAATATTAAGTTCATGAAGAGGATCATCGGTTGACGCACCTAACTCTACCTTACCTTGTCCTACCGAATAACTTTGCACCTCGGGGCGAGTATCCATCTTGACAATCGTCTGCCTAACCCCTTCCTCTGCCTGCGAATCTGGAATCCGTTTTATGAACAGGCGAGGGAACATATCGACTTTTTCGAATTCTTCGCCAGTAATCACCATCGAAATATCAATAATCTTCTTACCTAAACGATTAGTAACACCAATTACGTGGTTTTCTTGCTCATCAATATTCATATCGGCAAGTTTCATATTGTAACCCCAAATTTCCCTTGTTCCGGACATAGCCTGATCTGTACTATTATACGCAAATGGCCAAAATCCTCCTGTAATAGACCCATAACGTACTTTAGCTATTACAGCTGCATCATAATAAAGGCGCTCAGGCACCTGACAGTTAAATTTCATAACCGCTACCTGAATATAGTTTGATACTAATTCAAAGGGGAAGGGAATAAATGGAACAAGGCTGTCTTTTTTTATCTCACAATGCACCGCCAAAGTACAAAAATCATGTTCCCAAGGCGGAAGTGGATAGGGTAAAAAATCTACGGATGATCGACTCATATTAATTGTTTCTCCCGACATATAATTTAAAATATGTTTGTCGTATTCTACATATTATGGTCTCGTATTTACGGTCAATAACTTAGTTTTCACGAAAAGAGGGAGCAATGGAAATATGAAGGAACATGAAGAAGGCTATGCCATGCCACTTTCGGCCCCTACCTTTACTCCACCACCATTCGAATCTACCGAGCGCAGCCAAATTCTCTTGGTTCTATACCAAGGTGACCCGAACGCCGTTGCCTGGGAGGTTCCAGAACCTCTTGAGCCCTTTGGAGATGGTACAATGCTCGCTTGGGTTGGCGATATGTGTCAGCCAAGTCACACTCTAGATCTTTATCGGGAATGCCTTACTGCCATTAAAGTTCGCTATGAAGGAATCGTAGGCTGGTATGTAAATTTCATTTGGGTAGCCCATGATATTGCTATGCTGTTTGAACGAGAAATATACGGTTGGCCAGCCAATATGTGTGACGATGCAAGATTAGCGTTTAATGGTAGCCAGATAACAGGCGCCTGCGAAAGGCATGGCGAAAGACTAATGAATATTAGTTTCAATTCAACTAGCGTTGCAAGAATGGGGCGCTCTGAGCCATTAGAAAACAAGTTTGGCGAACTTTTGGATGGAAAGTTTTTACAAATTAGAAAATTTCCTGCTCCAGAAAAAGATAAGAAACCTATTAAGCAACTAATTGATATTCCAACCGTGGATTATAAAGTACACGAGATTCATGCTGGAAATGCATTTCTAGAGATGGGTGGGTCAGGGCTATACCCTACTCTAAAGAATTTGGGTCCAAAGGAAATTGTAGGAGCATGGTATGTGCGTGCGTCATGGTGGCTAGATTATCCTGTAGTACTATGGGACAATCAAAATTAGACCGAGTGTATTGTGAATATAATAATTATAATATCAATGTGAAAACACAGCACTACTTGCCGGTCGTGTTGTGTTAATATTACTTATGACGATCTAATAATCGTCAATTTTTATTCTGGTGAATCGCGTTAACCTGAATGAAAATTCGACGCATTTACGTCATGTGGTAGTTTTGCATGTAATGCTCGTAGCTGAATATACTGGAAAAGCTAGTCTACTTGATTTGAGTTCTAATTATGAAACTTAACGAGAAGGGGTCATAATTTTGCGTACTATCAGAAAATTTTATAACTCAATAAATACAAGATATTTGACGAATAGAACCCGGATAAAACAATTTCACACTCGTAATCAACATAAAAACGGTTTACCCCTATTACATCCCTTCGAGAATAGTATTGTAAACGGGCTAAACCGAGACGGCGGAGTAATTACTTCTTTGGAAAAACTGTATGCGGAAAGCATCACATCAACTTTTGATATAAACACCGCCAGAAATATGGCTGCAAACCCGAAAAGTAGTGCAGAGCGCAATAAAGAGTATGTACTTTCTGCCTCATTAGAACAGCTTGCCTCTGCCCCACACTTGATAAAGTGGGGTCTCGAAGAACGATTACTTGCAATTGCGCAAAATTATATTGGACTTCCTGCAGCATATAGAGGACTTATATTGCGAAGGGATTTTGCAGATGGAAAGTATATAGAAACACGTCAATGGCATCGAGACGCAGAAGACACGCGTATTTTAAAAATTATTGTTTATTTGAATGATGTAGATGAAAACGGTGGTGCTTTCCGTTTTTTACCTAAGACCCACGCACCTAACAAGCGTATAAAATTAGTAAACGGCCGTGTACCAGAACATATAATGAATAAAATCGTTCCTAGAGATAAATATGTTACTTGCCTTGGCCCAACAGGCACGGTCATTTTCACTGATACGGTGAACGTTTGGCACCACGGCTGTGTCCCAACAAACACCGATAGATTAACAGCATTTTTTGCTTATAATTCTCATTTACCCTTACGACCTCAGTATTGCCAGCCCTTATTTGCGAAGAGTTATCTTGACAGTGAAAAACTTACCGGTAAACAATCATCTGCAATAAACTATAGCTATCAAGTCAAGCAACCGGAAGATAATGTTTCATCATATTGAGCACAGACTCTGCCAAATCAGCTTGATTATATTAACAAATAAGTATGGCCGACTTTTTAGCGCCTAATTCGGAGGCTTGCCGAACATTGAGAGTATTAATTTTAGGTGGTGATGGTTACCTTGGGTGGCCAACTGCAATGGCACTTTCTGCTAAAGGCCACACTGTAGTAGTATTTGATAATTATTTTCGGAGAAATGCCGCTAGAGAGCTCAATGCAGAAGCACTGATGCCTAATCCTAATCTACACCAGCGAGTGCAAATATGGAACGCCTCAGTAGAAAATTTAATTCGCGCTGAAATCGGGGATTGTACGGATTATCCAACACTATCGAAAATAGTAATGGAATTCCAACCAGACGCAATCATACATTATGCGGAACAACCGTCTGCACCCTATTCAATGCTTGGCTACAAGGAAGCTGCACAAACACTTAATAACAACCTAACTTCTACTTTCAACGTTATTTGGTCGGTCAAAGAACATTGCTCTGACTGCCATATAATTAAATTAGGAACAATGGGCGAATATGGCACTCCAAATATAGATATTGAGGAGGGTTGGCTTAATGTCGAGCATAATGGTCGCTCACACAAGTTTTTATACCCACGAACACCCGGTAGTCTCTACCACACCACAAAAGTCATGGATACTGATCTACTATATTTTTACGCACGCATTTATGGCATTAGGGTTACCGACTTGATGCAAGGCCCTGTTTATGGCCTCTCAACAAATGAATCAGTTAATGATGAACGATTAATACCTAACTTTCATTATGATGATATATTTGGAACAGTACTTAACCGCTTTATGGTTCAGGCTGTAGCAGGAATTCCTTTAACCGTTTATGGAACTGGCGGCCAACGGAAGGGGTTTCTTAATATTCTGGATACCCTACAATGTGTAGAACTTTCCATGTTATCGCCACCAAAATCAGGGGAACTTCGTATTCTAAATCAATTTACAGAGGTGTTTTCAGTAAATGAATTAGCCGAAAAAGTTTATAACATCGGTAACAAGATGGGATTTAACGTCAAAATTAAAAATATTTTAAACCCTCGAAAAGAGTCTGAAGATCATTATTTTAACGTAAAGCACTCTGGTCTTCTAGACCTTGGGTTACAACCCCATTATATGACTGATGACGTTTTAGCGGAGATGATCCAACAAATTGCCTCATACAAGGATCTAATTGATCCCTCCCGAGTTATGCCAAGGACGAGCTGGAGAGATGATTAATATTAATTTCTGAATATTATTGAATATGATGGAATCGAGGGAACGCCTTGTTGCTAGTGTCTTAGTTGATGGTCGGATAGGTGGACCTCAACGTCGGGTGGTACAGGTTGCTAAGGTATTAAAAACATTAGGATGGAAAACTTTGGTGGTTTTTCCGTCCATGGGCGAAGAATTGCCAAAATATCTTAAAGAAAATGAATTACCCTTCCAAAGGGTGCCTCTCTCCCGAATACGCCGAAAACAAAAATATTTTAGTTTAATTAAATACTTATTCCTACTGCCTTATGAGATTGCTCTCTTAATCAAGCTATTCAAATTACACAATGTCGATATTGTACATGCGAACTCGATGTTCGCTCTGCATGCTGTCATAGCCGCCCGGTTGTGCGGCCGTCCTGTGGTTTGGCACTTTAACGACATGGCTATGCCAAGACTATTGTGCATTCTGATCACGACTACCATTGGAAGATGTGCTAACATTCGAGCATATTCGTGTCGTCGAGTAAAACATTATCAGAAAGAATTTAGCGAAAATAACTCTGCACTACTATATCCTCCCGTAGATCTAGACAAATTTAAACCTTCCTCTAATAGTTTGGTTAGCAAAAATAAGTGGCCTGAATTAAAACGTCGAAATAAAGAGTTACTAATAGTATCAGTAGGAAACATAAATCCCTTAAAAGGTTACCATAATTTAATTGAAGCATTAGCTAATTTAAAAGATCATTTATTGCCTTGGCGTATGATTATTGTTGGCGCGCGACTAAACACTGCCGAAGATTATTTTATGTCTTTGCAATCTAGAATTAAACAGCTTGAAATGACAGATCGATTTAATTTTTTAGGCGCTGTGGAGGATGTTCCATCGGTCTTATCCATGTGTGACTTATTCGTTCTGCCATCCCAGTCCGAAAGTGGTCCAATGGTTTTACTTGAAGCAATGGCCAACGGAAAACCAATTATTGCAACTGACGTAGGCTTTGTATCAGAGTTAATTATAGATAACCACAATGGGCTCATCGTACCACCAAATAACACCCTAGAATTATCAAATGCGTTAAATAAAATGATTTCAGACGAAGCTTTCAGAACATCTATACGTAGTCAAAGTGGAGGGTCTATAGCTCATAAATTTACTGTTATCGGCGCTGCTGAGGCACATAAAGATGTCTATAATAACCTTCTAAAACTTCAACGCAGTTAGTGGAAACGAAGATTTAGACGTGACGTTTCGTTATAATTGTGGACAATTTTGCGTTCTTGACCTAGGGATTCATATAAACTTATTGCGGGAGACAATGGATCTAGTGCTATGTTGGTTTAGATATAAATGAAACAATTAATTCAAAATTTTCGAACTGGCGCCATAGAGTTAGTGGATGTTCCTTGTCCACCTCTAAAACCGGGTCATATTTTAGTAAAGACCCATCGGTCTCTTCTATCCTCTGGGACAGAAAGGACTATGACAGAATTTGCTACTGCAAATCTAATCAATAAAGCCAGACAGAGACCAGATCAAATAAAATCACTACTTACTCAAATACAAGCACAAGGCGTAAATCAAACAGTAAAGTCAATTAAAGACAGGTTAGAACGATTTTACCCGCTAGGTTACTGTAATATGGGAACAGTTATAGAAGTTGGCGAAGGCGTAGAAAAGTTTCGGCCTAACATGCGGGTAGTCTGTAATGGCCACCACGCAGAAATCGTATTGGTACCCAAAAATCTTTGTGCAAAGGTTCCAGACAACGTTGATGATAATAAAGCCGTTTTCACAATTTTAGGTTCAATTGCTCTTCAAGGTATCCGTATATCTGAGCCAACACTTGGTGAGCGTTTTGTTGTTATTGGTTTAGGAGTTGTAGGGTTACTAACTGCTCAAATCCTTCGCGCTCATGGTTGTCTAGTGTTAGCAATTGATCCTGACTCCAAGCGTACTGACATAGCACGGCAATTTGGTGCAGAAACATTAACCTCTACAGATTCTGAACTAATTATGAATACCGCCAAAAACTTTTCTTCTGGCATGGGAGTGGATGGAGTTTTAATTACAGCTGCCACCACAAGTAATGAACCAGTACATAATGCCGCTCAAATGTGTAGAAAACGTGGCCGGATTACATTAATCGGCACCACCGGTCTGAATCTTCATCGTAGTGATTTCTACGAAAAGGAGCTTAGTTTCAAAGTATCTTGCTCATATGGGCCAGGTCGATACGACCCTATTTATGAAGAGACCGGCAATGATTACCCAACAGGCTACGTTCGATGGACTGAGCAGAGGAACTTTACTGCCGTATTACAACTTATGTCTAATGGCGGACTGGAAACAGAAGAACTAATTTCCCACCGATACCCATTTGATAATGCTACGGAGGCTTATGATCTTCTACTTAGTAATTCTCCATCACTCGGTATAATTCTAGATTATAAGTTTCAAGATGATAAACGTAATTTGTTTCAGAATAAGACTATTACACTATCCAATGTTAGCAAGACGTACAGTGAAGCAAGTCCTTCACTCGCACTAATAGGTGCAGGAAACTACGCCAAATATTCACTTTTGCCAGCAATTGAGCAGTATGGTGCTCGCCTGCACACACTTATCTCAAATGGCAGACCCGAAGCATCAAAGCTTGCTGCTAGATATAAGTTTGAGAATCTTTCAACTGACATTGATGAAGCATTAGCTAATGAGGAAATTAATTGTGTTGTGATAGCTACTCGTCACGACAGCCATGCAGACCTAACCTGCAAAGCTCTATCAGCTGGAAAAAACGTCTTTGTTGAAAAACCAATAGCAATCTCTCAAAATCAAATCATCGACATAGAGAATGCCTATACTTCTAATAAAGCAGACCCAGCGATTCTTATGGTGGGATACAACCGACGATTTGCGCCGCACATAGTCGACGCGAAATATGTTTTTCAATCTAAAGCGGAACCAAAATCTCTTTTTTACACAATAAATGCGGGCAAAGTACCAAATAATCACTGGGTATTATCTCCACACATTGGTGGTGGCCGTATTATCGGAGAAGTCTGCCATTTCGTTGATCTTGCGTGTTTTCTAATTGGAAGTGAGGTTGTTTCACTGCATGCTGCCCCAGTAGTAAATAACCCCCACGAAAGCGATGATGGTATATCGGCAACTATACAATTTTCTGATGGATCAATAGCTATAATTAACTACATTACAAATGGGCACGAAAAGGTTCCTAAGGAACGCATAGAACTTCATTCAGGAAACACATCGTTATTAATTAACGATTTTAAAAATATTCAAGGCCATGGACTTGCAAATTTTCATCCAACAAAATTAAAGAAGCAAGATAAAGGCAATACTCAATGCATACATACATTTTTGAAATGTGTTTCTGAGGGTATTGAACCTCCTATAACTTTTTACGACATCATATCCAGTACAAAAATAGTACTTCGTATTGACGAACTTAAAAATTCGATGGAACAAAATTTTGCTTCACAAATTCACGCACAGAATATTAATGCGAAAAACAAATGAGTAATTAGTGGGTAAATAAGAACGTGAAGCAGGTTATACAAAATGCTCGAACGGGTAAAGTCTCTATCGCAGAGGTGCCGTCCCCCGCGTGTCGACCTGGTAACATTCTTGTAAGAAATAACTCTTCAATAATAAGTATAGGTACGGAACGTTCGATCGTTGAATTAGGCAAAAAGTCGCTCATTGGAAAAGCTCGGGCTAGACCAGATTTAGTGAAAAGGGCTATTGAAAAAGCACGAACAGAAGGAATAACTGCAACTATTCAAGAAGCGAAGGGTCGGTTAGAAACTCCCACACGCTTAGGTTATAGTTGTGCTGGAATTGTAACCCAATGTGGTCTTGAAGTAACAAAATTTTCCCCAGGTGACCGTGTGGCTTGTATTGGGTCAAATGCAGCAAACCATGCTGAATTCATTTCTGTCCCAGAAAATCTTGCAGCAATTGTTCCTGCAAACGTGCTAATAGAACATGCCGCCTTTGGACAAATTGCAATTATTGCATTGCATGGAATTCGTTCAGCAAAACTTAGTTACGGTTCTACTGTTGCTGTTATCGGACTTGGGTTGTTAGGGCTTATCACGGTACAGATTCTTCGCGCATACGGGTTCGTAGTAATTGGTATGGATCCTGATCAATCAAAATGCGATTTAGCCACTCTGCATGGAGCTGAATTTGCTACTGATAATTCTAATCAACTAAACAGTACTATCTTAGGTTGTTCAGACGGAACTGGTGCTGACAGTGTAATTATTACTGCTACTAGTAAAACTGTAGATCCCTTAGAAAATGCCATTAATGTTACTCGTATCGGTGGGCGTATAGTAATCGTAGGTGCTATTCCAATTCAAGCAGATCGCCAATCGTTATGGGAAAAAGAAATAGAGTTAATTATTTCAAAGGCAGGTGGCCCAGGATCTTTAGTTCCAGAATATGAGGAGAATGGAGTAGATTACCCCACCGATCTCGTACGTTGGACAGAAAATCGAAACCTTAAAGAATACTTACGACTCCTATCAAGAGGTCTGGTAGACATTACCCCCCTAATCACTCATCGGTTCCCACTTAATCAGGCAAATGAGGTTTATGACAAATTATCAAATGGCTCATTATCGAATGCTATAGCAATAGCATTTGAATACCAGAAGGAAGTCGAGGTCAATCGGACAATTCCCCTCAAGATGGAGCAAAAAAGGGTTAAACCTACAACTCTGACTCTTGGCGTGATAGGTGCAGGGTTATTTGGTCAGTCATCTCTACTACCCGTTCTTAGACGAATATCCAACATAAAGAAAAAAACCATTGCAACACTAAGTGGAATTTCTTCACAAAAAAGCGCAGAAAAATTTGGTTTTAGTACCTCCACCACAGATAGTGAATTTCTACTTCAAGATAAGGATATTAATGGTGTAATTATCATAGCACCTCATAGTGTTCATGCTGAGCTAACAATGCGTTCACTTGAATGCGAAAAACACGTGCTAGTTGAAAAGCCACTATGTACAAATTGGGAAGAATATTCACGTATTGAATCAGTACTATCAGATACTGGAACAAAACATTTATTACTCATGGTGGGGCACAATCGAAGACATTCGCCACATACTGAAAAAATACGGCTTGCATTGAAAAATCGTAACGAACCTTTGGTGGTTAGTTATCGAGTGAATGCCGGATTCGTAAGCTCCGATCATTGGGTGCATTCAACAGAAGAGGGTCGTAGCAGGATAATTGGGGAAATGAGTCACTTTGTAGATATTATGCAATACTTGACTGGTGCCGACCCCATAAGAGTAATGGCCGAACGAGTTCAAGGAAATAATAGAAGCACAATTAACAATGATAATATAGTTGCCGTTTTTAAGTTTTCTGACGGTTCCGTGGGTCAATTGACTTACGCAGCCAATGGCAACCGGTCACTTGGGCGTGAAAGCCTTGAGGTATTCTGGCAAGAAAATACTGCAATATGTTTAGATTACAAGAAAACTCGTATTCACACCAAGCGAGGTATAAAACGATTTAATACTAATAACCGAGAAATGGGGTATGCACAGGAAATATCACATTTTTCAAAAGTAATTGCTGGGAAAATAGAGCCAAAAACATCTAGACACGAAATTTTAATAACCATGAAAACTATATTTGCGATTGAACAGTCATTGGCAACTGGGCTACCAGTTGCCATTAGCACTTTTAAGACCAATGATGACCAAATATGAATATAATTTTAGTCACTGATGCGTATCCTCCAGAAATACGATCCTCTTCCCATTTAATGTATGAAATGGCTCATGAATTAAATTCTTTAAACCACAACATTACTGTTCTAACTTCCTGGCCTCGATATAATCTAAACAAAAGCATGCAAAAAAGTTCGTTTAAAGAATTGACCTTTGAAGACGGAATACGAGTAATTCGCGTCAAAACACTACCACATCATAAAGTCAGTTTTATAACCCGGGGTATTTCACAACTAATCATGCCCTGGCAATTTCTTGCCTGCCTAAAAAAACATTCCACAGAAATTTTCCACGCAGCTATAGTTTACAGCCCACCTTTACCTCTCTACCGAGTGGGCGCATCTTTGCGCAAAAAAGGTGCCCATTTTATATTAAATGTTCAGGATCTATTTCCCCAAAACGCAATTGATCTTGGTATATTACGAAATAGTATTTTAATCTCTATATTTCGGACAATCGAGCGAACTGCATATAAACATGCGGACCAGATATTGCTACATTCTGAAAATAATCAGAATTACATAAAAAAATCTCACCCCAAAATTAGTGCGAAATGCAACGTATTGCATAATTGGGTAGACACTGAAATTTATAACATACCGCATAGTAACAACTACCGAATAAAATATGGTCTTAAAAATAAGTTTATAATTGGCTTTGCAGGAGTTATGGGGCCGTCACAACAATTGAATTTAATTTTAGATGCAGCCAAGGAACTTCAACATATCAAAGATTTGGTATTTTTATTTGTAGGAGACGGGGGAGAGTTAAATAATTTAAAGCGTATTTCTCATGATCAAGGTCTGTCCAATGTTCATTTTCAACAATTTGTTGATAGAGATGAATATCCTGAGTTGCTCAAGAATTTCGACGTAGGTTTAGTCTGTCTTAGCCCAAAAAACCATACTCCAGTAGTACCGGGTAAATTACTTACCTATATGGCAGCTGGCATACCCGTTTTAGCAGTTCTCCATAGAGAAAGTGACGGCAACTCTATTGTCCAGAATGCTAAATGCGGTATTGCAGTTCCCTCAGATAATCCGGAAGAAATAAAAGACGCAATTGAAAGATTGCTTAATAGTCGCGATAAACTCCTAAATTGGGGAAGAAATGGCACGAACTATGTTAGTGCAAACTTCGAAAAACGTTCAGTAATGCTTAAATTAACGTCAGACCTAAAACGTCATACCAATCAATTGTAACCAATCATGGTTCATTGGATTTGAGATGGAAATATTTCAAAATTCTTAAATACAATTCCATATCCTAATGAAAATATTGTATTTTCTTTTTTCTTCTATTTAGTGTTAGTGTTTTTCTAGGGGATATCTGACTGTGGTTTTCTACCTGCGGGTTGCTGTACTTCTTGGAAGTATGGGGGCGAGTTTTCGCTTTCCTTCTTTACCGTTTAGTAGGTCTGATCTGTGCTGTTTTAGCTGAAGTTAGAAAGAAAATATGAAAATTGATAAAGAAACTTTAGCTAAAGTTGTCGATGAATTCATTCATGAAGTGAATGATTTCGGATACGAACTATCAACCCGATGTCAACGTGACAATCAAGTCAACGGCCGAGGGGCTTTTACTGATCTTGAAGGAATTGTTTTATATTCATTAATTCGAAAATATCGCCCAAATCTGATATTTGAAATTTCTCCAGATACTGGTATGTCTACAAACTATATTCTCCAGGCAGTAAAAAAGAATGATCATGGTAAAGTGATAGGATTTGAGTTGGAAGAAGAAAAACGTAATTATACCTTAAAACCAACCATTGATGTCATCAAAGAGAATCAAGTTGATCCAAGTCTTGTGGATAAGTTTTATACTCTCGTGCTTGGAAATGCGACGGAAACTTGCCGTCTTGATACTTATGGAAAACCCGATCTCATACTAATTGACTCATGTCATGAAGACTGGTTTGCTAAATGGTATCTTAGTTATCTTTTACCGAATGTACGCCTGTTCAGCCTGATTCAAGACATATCTTATGAGCACCGTATAGAAGACTCAACGGAAGCTGAGTTAGTACGTGACGCTATTGAGAAAAATAACACGAATTTTATCTTAGTTGATAGTTTGCGTGGTTATTTAACTCACGTTTTTGAACGTATGCCGATAAAAAACATACTAACGAATAGTATTTTAATAGGTGGAAAAGATACTGAAATTATTTCAACGGCTAGCATAGCCGGCATAGGGTTGTATAATAGTTCATTAAAAGATCCGTCGATTTTACAGGATCCTAACAAAAGAGCTCATCTTTTAAATACAAGTTTCCCCGGGGGTAAATCACAATTTGCCACCCGCTACCTTTCTCTATGTCTTTCATATGAAAAGAATAAGTTTGTCTGCAAAAGCATAAAACATGACTTTCTTGGCGCGCTTAGAATGAGTTCAACATTTCAAAAAGACCTTCAAATAAGTCTGGTTAACTTAATCAGGCATATTTCAAGATCAACTAACAAAGTGATAGTTCTATCAGCTATCTTAGAACTATGTTATTGCTATCCGTTTGCGACGACTAGGTGTTTTCTTAGACTTATTAAATTGAGGATATTCAGGTAATGCAAATGTAATAATATCAATAACTCGTTCAACTGCGGAATAGTTACTATATAGATTTTAGAGCCTCTTGCTAAATTCTCCATATTGTTTGAAAAATACCTGATTTTCCACTCCTCTTAGCGCGGACACTATGATCTTCTTCAAAAACCATTTATTTCTTAGTCCTAATCCTAAAAAATGCCTAAACATTGTTGGACTTGTGGCCATACGCTTTAGCGTAATCGCGGTTTTCTTTCGATTAGCGTAATTATAAATCGCCTGAATATAATCAGGATCAAATTCATCTGTTTTGATAGTATTAGCCCGTGGAGGGGCTTGGAGAGTATTGCCATGCAGAAGATTATGATCAACAACTGTATCGTACAATTCTGTCCCAGGTAGGGGGTTTGCCATCGAGAATGTTGGATAGACGTTATAACGCTTGTACTTGTCTATTGCATAATCAACGTTACTCTTAATTTCAGAGGCCGTTTCACCCGGTAAACCCAAAACAAAAAAGGCAGATAAGGGCAAACCAACCTGTTTACAAGCCTGCATTACTGGTTCCACTCTGCTTAAATCAAGTTTCTTCTTCACCACCTCGTCAATAACCCTCTGAACAGAAGATTCTATCGCGATGCAAAGATGCTGACAGCCAGACTTTTTTGTACGCTTAATTCTTTCAAGAGTCCAGGAATCTGCTCGCACACCGTTCGGCGTATCCCAAGGTATGATTTTATCCATCTCAAGTAGCGCATCCAACAACTGCTCGTAACGGGAAATATCATGTGTAAAATTGTCATCCTCGAAGTGAATATAATCTATGTTATAATTGTCAATTAAATGTTGAATGTGAGCTTTGATATATTCAGGTGAGTGATGCCTAAACTTATACCCCATTGTTGCCTGTATTGAGCAAAATACACATTGATGCGGACAACCACGACTTGTAAGGATAGTAACCGCTCGCTTGCCATACTCCCGTACGCGTGGCGCGTACCCATGAGATTGCAAATAAAAATAACGATCCATATCCACTAAATCATAGGCTGGGATAGGCACATCATCTAAATTTGGAATAAATGAAATCGGTGCCTTCTTATTTGGGCGCAATAAATCAGCGTCTTCAGAACTACCTAAAATTCCCTGTGCTGAAACCTTTTCTTCACTATCTAGAGACAAAAGTAACTTATGTAAGCGCTGCTCGCCTTCCCCCATAACCACATAATCTAACGCTTCCTCTTCAATCATCTTTAGCGGAAATGAAGAAGCATGGGGCCCTCCCAAAACCGTTAGCATTTCAGGAAAATATTTCTTAACCAACCTTGCTGTTTCCAAAGCTCCATGGATCTGCCAAGAAAACATGTTAGATATAGCCACCACTTGCGGAGCATACTTCGCAATTTCTGACTTTACTTTACTCCAAGAATCACCAAAAGTTTTTGTCCCATCCTCATAAGAATTAAATTCCGCACCTAACCGTGCGTCAAAAACTCTAAACTCCCCTTCCCACTTCATTTTTCTTAAATATGATGCCATGTAGAGTGGGCCGAGCGGAATAGATATAGTGGGCGCACAATCAATTCCATCCAAACTACGGATTATTTGCGGAGGAACGACGAAGAGAAGTTTCATAAATTCCACTTGATTCTAGGAATTAGTAAAAATTCCTTTAATTGTTATTCATTTCAACTACTTTTACTTGACCAAAGCACTAGCTGTACACAATAAATAGGTAAATTAGTCTCGGCTAACCATTTTTCTCAAGATATTTGCCGAATAACAACTAAAGTCATTGCAATCAATGCATACAACAAACATATAATAAAATGCCATGATCAATGTAACTGTATGATTAACATAGGTTTAAATAATAAGAAATATAATTCCATACTTCTTATTGTCCAGTATTGATACTATTGTTACCAGTATAGAAATCGACCTGCGCAAACTAGAGAGTGCCATTTTAAAATGAAAAAGTTCAAGTAAGAGGATGGCAAAAAGCCCCCTTGACCACTATAAAAACCACCCAATTCTGGTGACCGGTGGCGCCGGAGCAATTGGAAGTAACTTGGTACAGGCATTATCGCAAGCTGGTGCCAACCCCGTGATTGTTTTAGATGACCTCTCGTCATCTTATGAATGGAATATTCCCAATTTGTCCAATGTTCTATTTGTTAAAGGTGATATCCGAAATGATGAAGTATTGAAAAGGGTATTTCGGATGCGCCCCCGTGTTGTATTTCACTTAGCCGCATTTTTTGCTAATCAAAACTCTGTCGATTATCCAGAAACAGATATTTTAGTTAGTGGTCTAGGAACTATAAAAATTCTAGAACATGCTGTCCTTTCAAATGTAGAAAGAGTTGTATATGCAGGCTCAGGTTGTGCGATATATGGCGCTGAAGCTCCGCTTCCATTAAAGGAAGATTTTGTTTCTCTCCATCTTTCTACCCCCTATCAGATATCAAAGATGACGGGAGAATTATACTGTAACTTTTATTGGCACCACTACGGTTTGGAAATAGTAAAAACACGCTTTTTTAATTCATATGGCCCTGGAGAGGTTCCTGGCCAATACAGAAACGTAATTCCAAACTTTATATATTGGGCTATGCAAGGACAACCGTTACCTATAACCGGGTCTGGCACGATGACCAGAGATTTTACATTTGTGCGAGATATTGTAGATGCCCTAATAAGTGCCGGTTATGTTTCGGATGCTGTGGGACTGGAGATGAATATTGCTTCAGGTGTTGAAACAGATATTAATTGGTTAGCAGAACAAATTAATGATCTTACAAACAACAAGGCTGGCATAATAACCGCTAAACGTCGAAAGTGGGATACCAAGTCACGCCTAAAGGCCAGTATAGAAGTTGCTCGGAACGTATTGAACTATGAACCAAAAATTGACTTTGATAATGGCCTTGAAAAAACAGTTCGATGGTTTCACGACAACTGGGAAAATATAAAAACAAGTGCAGAGTTTCCTCCTGGAATGTCTTCTGCTGTAAAAAATTTTTCCGCCACAACCAAATAATTTACGTTAGTTATTGATGCAAAAATATTTCATGAGAAAGTCGCTATCATAGAATTAGTTGAAAAATTCCAGAATAATACGGCGCTATGAAATTACTGTTTGAAATTTTTGTTTTACCTCCTTTCAATTGTATATTATTGATCCTAATTGGATTGATAATACTGCGTTGGCGTTTTAGGCTTGGCGTTTGGATTATATCGATCGCGTTGTTAGTCCTGTACGCGTTCAACACCCCTGCAGTTAATAAGGCTATTACAGATGCAGTTCACTCCGGAGAGCCTATAACATACTCGGTATCACAAAAATCCTTGGGAAAGGCTATTGTTGTTCTTGGTGCTGGAAAATATCTTAACGCAACGGAATATTTTGGAGATACAATACGCGGGCGAGCACTTGAGAGAGTACGTTATGGTGCATTTTTACATCGTAATACAGGAAAACCTATTTTGGTAACTGGAGGTGACCCTAAGAATACCGGCAGTAGCGAAGCACATCTTATGGAGGCAGTCCTAACAAATGAATTTGGTGTCCCAGTAAAATGGTTGGAACCTAGATCAAAGAACACATTTGAGAGCGCCCGCAATAGTTGGGAAATACTTTATAATGAGGGCATAACACAAATATATCTAGTTACCCATTATGCTCATATGGCTCGAGCTAAGGCGGCCTTCGAGAGAGCCGGGTTTGATGTTATACCCGCTCCAACAATAAAATTACGACATTCTGAATTCTCTGGAAAAGATTTACTGCCTAATTCCTATGCCGCAGAAGCAGGTAAAGCTGCAATCACAGAGTGGGTTGGGGGCATATGGTACAAATTAAGGTACTAATTTAATATACGAAACTACGCCGCCACCTGTATACTTGGAAATTGGATTCGACCTTCAAGGCAACACATATTTAAAGGTAAAATAAACTCTTAATGTACCTAGCACCTGCCTTAGCTTCAATTTTAACTGGTATAGTTTGCCTGTTTGCTTGGCCTTTGGGTAAATCACTCAATGTGTTAGATTTCCCTGACAACAAACGAAAACGTCATAAAGTTCCAACACCACTCATCGGTGGCCTGGCAATTGTAGCACCATTACTAGGAACTGGCATATATTTATGCCTCAATAGTACTCAGTCACAGATCTTTATAGCAATTTGTATTGCAATCGCCGGCGCATTTATTATTGGATTTCTAGACGATAAGTACGATGTGAGTCCTGCCGTAAGGTTATTTTTAACATTTATTTTGTGCATTGGTTTCCTTTCAAATCACCCACAACTTATTGTTGGAATTTTGCATTTCTCAATAGACAACTATTCCCTTAGTGTAGGTCGCTGGGCTTGGCCTTTAACATTATTATCTGTATTGGGATTCATATATTCATTTAATATGACGGACGGAATGAATGGTTTGGCAATTGGACAAGCTTTGATTTGGTCCGTTTTACTGTGCGTATTAAGCAATGGAGATATCCAATGGTTTCTTATAACGAGTGCTTGTGTCTTAAGCGTAGCATTCTATTTTAATATTCGTGGCAAGGTATTTTTAGGAGACTCGGGTGCCTACGCTCTATCCGCAATGTTTGCAGTTATAATGATACACAGCTACATGGAAGTACCAAGTTTTAAATTTGATATAATTATTATTTGGACCCTAATACCAATCGTCGATTGTTGTCGCTTAATTATAACTAGAATAGCTAGTGGGACTTCACCGCTATCCCCCGATGAAAATCACTTTCATCATCTGCTTTCTACCATCCTACCCAGCAATCTCACGGTACCCACGATTTTGGCTTCTCTTGCTTGTGCGGGAGCACTAACCATTACGTTACCAGAGCATACAATACTATGGCTTGGCATATCGTTAGCATTATATATTCTAGTTCTTATCATAACTGCTATAAAAAGGCAGAGGAGTAGAACAATATAAAACCGAATGTTAGCGTAACTTACCTGGCCCTTAATCCCTGATAAGCTTACCCACTCTCTAAAAGGGTTAGAGGCATTGATGGTAGATTTTTATTAATGTTGTTAGATATTTTTAAGTCTATTTTCTCTAAGTATTTTTGCTGACCGTAGCGCTAGTATTAGTAATATTAATACCCAGAATAAAACGTTAGCTCGAGATATTGTAATAACCGGTTGACCTATTCCTCCCAGAAAAGCGAGCATGCCAAGAAACGTTAGAAACCGACCTGTTTCATATCCCTTAGTCCACTCCCGTAAGCCAATAAAAATAATTGTTAAAAGTATACTCATATAAACTATAGCTGAGACTAAACCGCCTTGAATAAATATTTGCATATATGCACTGTCAAATATCCCAAAATATGCAAATCCGAGACCTTGTATCGGCGCCACATCCCAAACATAGGGAAAAACGCCAACAACCGGTTTTTCTTCCCAAACAGCTTCAGCGCCAAGCCCATAACGGATTTCAATAAAACGAAAAAAAAGATCAAAAAATGAAGAATAGGTGGTTTGTTCTGGATCAGGATCGAACAAATCACCTATCAAATAAAAGCCACGCCAGGTTTCTTTGTTTCCCAAATCATCGATTGTCAGCAACCAAACTCCAATAATTCCAACTATTATAACAATTACTTTCCATGAAATGCTTGGGGTACGCCTGCCCGGAGAAAACCAATAGACCAGAAATAAAGGCACTCCACCTATCAGGAATACTTTTGAAATTGATACACATCCACCGACAAAAATCAGTACACCTACCAAATAAGCCCATATTGGAACTTTCTCTGATTTTCGCGCGACGTACGTACAGATCAATATGGCAATCGAATATGCAAACCCGGCGGTAGACGGCGCGCCAAAGATACCGGTTTTTCTGGCTTTTCCCACCAAATCATCTTCGGCGATATCTAAATCCCTAACAAACAAACTGATAATCTGCGTTAGGTCAATAAATATACTTGCGATCGACAACAGGGCATTTAAACACATTATGAAAATCACTATTAAGCATATTTTATCTATTAGGTTTCGGATAATCTCTGGATTATGGATCTTTACAAATTCTCCGATTACAAAGATCAGGGCAATTACATAGAAATAATCCTCAAAAGCTACCCATTCATCTCTATTTGTCCGTGGACTCGCTACAATGTTTTCAGAAATACCACCAAAGGTAACTGCTAATGTCCACGCCGTTATGAAAGAAAATGCACCAATGATGAAAAGTGAAGGCCCTCTAAAAAGAGATGAGCGCCTTCCCACGCATACAAAGCCGAGGGCTATTGGCAACAGCATGTATACAAAGAACTGATCAAGCCGTAAACCTAAGTTTGGTAATAACAAAGGACCAAATGCTGACAGCACCAGGAGTGGTATTATAAACCGCCCTAAACCCAGCCCCTCAATGTTACCTATTCCCTCTCTAACATGTGTTGCCATAATCAGTATCAAAGCTAATTGCTAAAACCTTAGCATTCGAATTAAAAACATCTCAAATGCCATAGAATCTACTTTCTAAAAAAATATTTTCACAACACTGCAAAGTTCAATAGTTTTGTTAGCATTATTTTTCAATCAAAACCACCACCCGGCTATGTTTGATCTAATTTTGAATAATGTGAAGTAATATGAAAATTTAGTTCATCACTCTCTGTGGTTTTTGTAAAAACAAAATATGCGTACCATTCATTTGATAAGTTTGAATGTAAAAACGCTCTCCTGATGTACCTGTATTTGCGATTAACTAATATTAATCCATAAATTAATCTTTCCCCAAAAATAGTCCTTAATATTGATTTTACCCTACTCCTCAGACTTGCTGAATGATGATTCGCTGTAACATGGACATCACCCTGCAATTCACTAATAGATTGAGAAATACCCCCATCTCCAATATTCATGGGATAAACTATCGTTTCAGAATTACGAATTCCTGAACGTACTGTGGCAATCGTATACAAAGACTTAATAAAAGTTACCATTAGAGTCCCTATAGGCAATAATGCAAATGCAGGTGTACCTTTACTTGCATACCTTTTGTACGGCAGTTTTTTCCCTTTAGGGTTAATTATGAATGCTCTATCCAGAGAGAAGCCGTTACTAATATGGAAATCTACCAAGAAATTTGGGGACGGATTTAAATCAAACCTATTAGTATGGTCCCCAATCGTAGTAACTACTACTTTCTTTCCTCCTACTTTAGTCATTTTTGAAGTATTATGGTACGACTGAATAATATTAGTTACGTATGTAGAAGTAATATCAAGAACAAGATCATACTTTTCATGATATTCACTGTTAATTGGGTTTGACAAATTACAAACTATGTTTGCCCTGTCATAGATATCTATGTCATGGTAATCCGAATATCCATACGATTTTAGAACTTTGCGAGCCAACTCATTACTCGACTTAGCATACGCTACTCTGTCATTTGTCATATGAGCTAACATCTCTTCACTTGAAATTGTTTTAATACCGTATTTTTTTAAGCACTTGGAAGTAAACAAAACATCGTGCGCACCGGTGGCGAGGGCTAAATGAGTTGTTCCATCAGTATCCGAATTAGGCACTTGAATTAAATCTGATATACCATTCAACACATGCAACCAAACATTGGGGTAGGACATAGCTTTATTCCTATAGTTCCATTAGACTTGATGAAGAGTTTATTAAAAACCCTCTAATTGTACTACACTCTGACGAAATTGTTTTGTTAACAGTCACAATCTTTTTTAGCTTGCAGTAATAACAGTGGGTCGCTTGGAACACTAATAGAAGAGGGATTAAATGAACAATCTTTAAGTAAATATAACCAATCCTCTGGGGAGTATCGCGTTATAGAATATTTAAGATAATCTGTATCTTTCCCATAAAGACTCAAGTTCCAAATTCGCCTAAAAACCTTTAAAATAAGATTCCGCCGACGGGCTTCCTCTGCAACCCGTAAAGGGTGTCGCATATCAGGCACAGAGATCAAAATCCGCCCATTATTGGCCAATATTCTGTTAAATTCATGCAAATACACTTCAGGTGTAGAAATGTATTCAAATACGCTGGACGCCATAATCACATCAAATGATGCGTCATCAAATGGAAGTTTTAAGTCCCTTTGTTCTCTCAACAAACGCCAATCAATATAATTTTCTTCTGTAACATTTTCTGCTCTCCGCAACATTTCCTCCGAAATATCACAAGCTTTTACTTGCCAGCCTTTATCTGAAAGCGCTCGTGTCAGCTCCCCGCTACCACACCCAAAATCCAGAATTTTTGTATCTAGATTTGCGAACTCTTCAATTGCTCCAACAAATCGTTGAATACGACTCCTCATCAACCCAGCCTCCGAATAATGAGAACTCCATTCTCCCGCGATCCGGTTGAAGTAGGCCTTTGTATTCTTTGACATCGCTTGTTTTCTATTCTTCATAGGTTTTTATTGCTTCAAAGACAACGTGTGGGCGTATCTCGCCAAACCCCGCAAGTATCAATTATAGACTTTCCGACCAACTGCTTCTGATCAATGCTATAAAAAAGCTGATGATTAACAAGCAACACCAATAGCTTTGCTTGCTCTAATGCCTGAGGCAAACCTACTAACCGTATGTTACTAAGCTGTGAAAGAGGTTCAGGTAATTCAGTTAAATTGGGTTCAACTACAAGTATTTCGTAGTTAGCTTCCTCCGCCAAGGTTTCTACAATATATAACGCGGGACTACCGCGTAAATCTTCTACATCCGGTTTAAAAGTTATTCCTAAACATGCTATTACTAATTTTTCGCTGTTCCCCGCAATACTTCTTATTGATTGAATAACATAATTAGGCTTGGAATCATTAACTTCTCGGCTTGTACGAACCAATTTGGATCTGTCGGGTGCTGATGCTACAATAAACCAAGGATCTACTGCCACACAGTGCCCACCGACGCCCGCACCGGGTGATAATACCTGTACGCGAGGGTGCTGATTTACCAAATCTATAAGATCCCAAACATCTACATTTAAATCGTCACAAATAATTGATATTTCATTAGCAAAAGCAATATTAACATCTCGGTAAGCATTCTCGACCAATTTGGATAGCTCCGCAGTACGGGCGTTTGTCAACGTAATTTTCCCATTAACAAAACTGGAGTAGAATTCACTAGCACGTTGTGCTGATTGAACATCAATTCCTCCTACCGTCCTGTCGTTTTCTAACAGCTCGTACATTATTCGCCCGGGAAACACACGTTCTGGACAGTGCGCAAGATAAATTCTATCTGATTTTAGAGGGTTTTCACTTGCATTAGAAAAGCCCAAATCGGGACGAACATCGCTAATCCATTCTGCCATAAGGTCAATCGTACCAACTGGAACAGTGGATTCTAAAATAATTAAATTTCCTGATTTTAGGTGTCCGGCGAGAGACTTACAAGCCACCTCAACCGACGATAGGTCGGCACCACTCTTATCTGGAAGTACTGGAGTTGGAACTGCAACAATGAATACTTCTGCAGACACAGGCGACTGTGATACCTCTAAATTTCCACTTTTCACAGCAGATAAAACTGATAGATCTAGATCGGGTTCCGTTGAGGTAAATTCACCAGCATTAATTTTTTCTATCAGTAAAGGATTCGTATCAACTCCATGTACATACATCCCATTATTTGCAAGTACCACTGCCGTCGGAAGGCCAACATAACCTAATCCGAGCAGACACACCTTCATACCCACTCTCCTTTTACTAAAATATCAACGATTCGTTTTCCAGCCATACCATCACCAAAAGGATTTTTTACCTGACTCATTGAAATGTAATGAGAGGCGTCTGTTAGCAGGCGACTGGTTTCAGCTACAATTTTTTCTTTACTGGTTCCCACTAGAAGTGCGCAGCCAGCGTCTACGGCTTCGGGCCGTTCTGTTGATTCTCGCAAAACCAATGTTGGCACCCCAAGGCTTGGGCTTTCTTCTTGAACCCCTCCGGAGTCCGTCAAAATTATATGAGCTCGCATCATAAGGTACACAAAGGAAATATAGTCAACAGGTTTTATCAAATGAATACGATTTATTATCGAACTCTTACCAGTTCCTAAAATTTTGTGAACGGGTTCTTGAACACGAGGATTTAAATGCACTGGATAGACTAATTCAACATCGATATGTTTTTCTGCTATGCGATATAGTGCGTGGCATATCTCTGACAAGCCCCCACCAAAATGCTCTCGCCTGTGGCTTGTAACGAGAATCAATCGTTTGCGTGAATCCAGAATAGAAAATTGTTTGTCTTTAGCCATAGACAGTGATTTTTCTTTGTGAAATCTTTCTTTAATTGCAAGCAAAGAATCAATGACCGTATTGCCAGTTACAAATATATGCTTTGGATCGATGCCTTCACGCAGTAGATTTGATTGGGCTTCTTTGGTAGGAGCAAAGTGAAGTCGAGCTAGCACAGAAACTAATCGCCTATAACCCTCCTCTGGCCAAGGTGAATATTGATCTCCAGTTCTAAGTCCAGCCTCGATATGGGCTACCGGTATTTGCAAGTGATAAGAACATAATGCAGCGGCAAAGGTTGTCGCTGTATCACCCTGTACTACCATCAGATCTGGCTTATCCTTCGTCAATATGGGCGTCAGACCGGTTATAATTCGAGCAACCACATCACCCGGATTCTGTTTGCTAGACATTATTTCCAAACTGAAATCTGGCACTATTTCTAAAAATGATAATGCTTGGCTTAACATCTCTCGATGCTGACCAGTCGCACAGACTTTTTGGCTGAACTCATGTGCATTATTGCTTAGCGCCCGTATAATTGGCGCAAGCTTTAATGCTTCGGGTCGCGTCCCTAAAATAATAAAAATTTTACGCGTGCCCTTTGCAACTAACTTCATTTTACGATCATTCTTCTGTTTCCAATACCGTTTACCATATATAAAACAAAGTCAAACGCACGATTGTAAAAATTGCACAATAATTATTTTTTTTGGAACGAAATGGCATCAAACAACTGTTTATGAATACGTGTTGATACAATATCCCTATCATAATGTTGACGAGAGTGCGCAATAGCAGCTTCAGAAAATGCTGAACGATCCTGTTCATTGGTAAGCATGTGCTTAACAGCTGCTTCTAACATTTCGATATTTCGCTCATCTACAACAAAAGCTAACCCATGCGTTCGAGCTTCAAAAGATATTGCTGACTCCTTTGGAGCATATATCAACATCGGTATTCCACTAGCCATATAAGCTGCACTTTTAGCTGGCATCGAATATTTTATAAACTCCCAACTATCTTTATCGAATGCTACGGGTAAAAATAGTAGATCAGCTAGGCTGACTTCATCTATCAATTCATTTTGTTCCTGAAATGTAGAAAATTTTGTAAATTGTCCACCGAGCTGGCTTTTTATTATCTTATCAATGTCCTGAGGTCCTAAAATAATAAAATCAACGCGTATACCATTTTTATTTAAACGCTCAACTACAGTGCTCATGTCAGCCAATCCCGAAAAAGCAGCATGTTTATGAATTGACCCTGCGTAAACTATACGGAAGGATATGATTGTTTTATCTTGTTTCCTTTGAGGCCTATGCCACAAATTGGTGTTAACCGACACTGGCAAAGGGTAAAAAGATTTTCCGTACTTTGATGAATAAGCCTTACACATCAATTCGCAAATACCAAATCTAATTGAGGCATTTTCCAATAATTTTTTGAACTCGAATTCTAGTTGCTGTCTTTTTTTAACTGCACTAAACCCTCTTCCATAATGCATTGGCATCCAGTTATCATATACTTGTACTGCTAGGGGAACATCCAGATACTCACTGATTTGCGAGGTAAGCCTAATAAATGCAAGTTCTGCAGGAACAGAAAATATTAAATCTGGAGAAAATTTATCAAGGAATACTCTAAGTTCTTTACTTAAAAAACAGTCAGTCGGATATAACCAGCCATACTCATGCAGAATTTTACCTATTCTTGATTTTAACCCTTTATATTTTGCCGGTCTGGACAGCCGTTGTGGATTCTGGACAGCTACATCTGAGGGAGTATTTTTGAAAGATTTTTTCCGAACATAATCATAAAGATTGAGTGGAAATACCCTTGGAAGTTCTAGGGATCCTAGTTCATAATAATTGTTACAGATTGTTCTATCGGGTATATTTTCGCGACCCTTAGCATATAACTGAGCAATTTTGTTTTTTGGCCAATTTTGAAAAAGTACGGATAAAGCTATTCCTGTACCATTATTAAAATTGAAGGGCACGCGGGATAAAATCAATATCTTTGGATATTCTCCGGATAATTTTACTATAGTTGACTTAGCCTCATCTATGGTCATAGACCTGTACCCATATTCCAAATTGAGTTTTTATTCATAACAAATATTGAAAAATTACCTTTAAGTTTTGACCTCTCTACAAGGATCACAACCTTTAGATCGGATAATTATTAGAGTTGCAAAAAACTCAAAACAAAAAGTGTGCGGCCGATTGAGTTCAACTTCAATCATCGTTAAGTCTGCATATATTTTATGAGGTACGTTCATGAATTTTATTATATAAATCAGAAAACCTCTCCGCCTGCAGGTTAACGCCAAACTCTCGATGGATCAGATTATTTGCTGCATATCCAACTTGAATTCTCTTTTCAGCCTCATCTATAAATAGTCTAATTCCCCTAGCAAGGTCACCAGAATCGCCAGCAGCCGCTAAATATCCAGTTTCTAAATGCCTTATCGCATCCTTCATACCTCCGGAGTCAAAAGCCACAACAGGAAGACCACAAGCCATAGCTTCTAGAGCCGTATTCGCAAGATTTTCATCCGTTGATGGAACTACCGAAACATCGGCAGCCGCATAAATCCTAGCCATTTCCTTTGGATTTTCAATATATCCTGCTAGACGATGCTCAACTGGTAATTTCTCTGCCAGCTTTTCTCCACCACTGCCAACCAAAATCACAACACAATCTGGTATTTCTCTAATATACTTCAGTGCCGCAACTAAGTGGTGACCACCCTTACGGGAATGATCTTCAAGAACGTGTGCTGCAAACAAAATAACTTTCGCATCTTTATTAATTCCCATTTTCTTACGACTATCATTTCTGAATAATTCTCGAACACTCAGATTAAATTCAAATAAATCTACACCGGTAGGAATTCGAATGAGTGGAAAATCTTTTAACAAAGGACTTACGCGCGCAATATTTTCAATCCAACTAGATGGAGCTACTAACGTAATATCACACTTTTTATATGCGTTTTTCTTAAGGCGCCACATAAAAGCTGTAAAATCAAAACCAACAGGAGGATATGCATTTAAATCTGGACATTTTCCACAACCAATCTTCCAGCGTTCACAAGATCCCGAATAAGCGCAATGCCCTGTTGCTGGCCAAATGTCTGAAAGACGCCAAATTATCGGAGCCTGACGAGATAATCTAGGTAATACAAGAGGTGATAGATATCCACCATGTACGTTATACAGCTGAATAATATTAGCGTCTTGAAGCCAACGATGACGCAAAGCTCGTTTTGAAGAAGGTACATATAAATATTGAAATCCACTACGCTTACAAGCGGCTTCTATAATTTTATCATAGAAACTATACGGATGAGGCGGCCATATAGCTTCTATATCTAAATCATTGGAGACTTTATGGCGTACTAACATCCTGGATGTATGCCCAAGTTTTTTTAACCCTTGGTGGATGCGATTAGCTGCTTTAGCAGATCCACCTATTTGATCTGCCGTTGAAAAATGGAGAATAGAAAGTGGCGCACTAGTCATATTCCACTATAACTATACAGTGGCTTTGATAGCGGCAACAGATTGATTTGAACCCTCTACGTAACTTTGATGCCAAAGCTGAAACATCAACACACCCCACAAAACATTAGTGTTATCTACTTTTTTTTCAAGGTGCGGCACTACAAACCGATTATACAAATCTGAACGATATATACCCTGCTCCTTGAGTCTTTTGGGACTTAAAAGTTCTTCGACCATTTCTCTTAACGGACCTCGAATCCACAATTTTAGAGGGAGAGTAAATCCTTTTTTTGGAGCTTCTAATAACGATTTTGGTAGCAAGGATGATACTGCGTGACGAAGAAGTGATTTATAAGGACGAAACTCTGTGCGTGTATGAGCCCGCAAATTAAATACTGCGTCAACAAATTCATGATCGAGAAATGGTGTTCGAGCTTCTAGCGAATGTGCCATAGATAATCGGTCTGTCATTAGAAGAAACTCATCCGAAAGTTGCGTTTCCATATCCATCCGAGTTATTTTGTCCCTGACAGTAGGGGCATTTTCTTTCGATAACAACGAAAACAGCATATTAGATGTACTCAATAAACCTACATCACTATTAAGAAATATGTTCCGTTGCTTTTTGACATCACTAAGATAGTAATGGCGAGTGAAAAATTGACGGTTAAATCTCGATTTCCCCCCAGTACTGGGAATTAATCTATTTTCGTAATGCCGCCAACGAAGATAATCTCCAAAGATTTCATCGCCTCCCGTACCAGTAAACCCAACCTTTACCTCATTACTCATATACTTAAATACTGCCCAACTTGGCAAACCACCACCATACGGTTCGTCTAAATGCCAAACCATTTTTGGCAAGTCATCAATAAGGGTTTCCGGATCAACGACTATTTCTTTATGATCTGAATTAATTTGGTTAGCTAATTCACGAGCAAGTGGTAATTCATTCCATTTTTCCTCACCAAGCCCCGTAAACCCTACAGAAAATGTCTTCAGATTACGTGTGTTCTTCGCGAGAAGAACTGCTATCGCCGAGGAATCAATGCCCCCAGATAAAGAACAAGCGGTTGGAACATCCGAAAGACTCCATCTATCTACGGCTTTTTCAAGAGCTGAAAGAACTCGCTCAGAGGCTTCTTCAAAACTCGCGCGATCCCTACCAAATCCTATACGCCACCATCTGTTAATATCGATTTTCCCAGTTTTATCATACTTTAAACTATGAGCTGGTTGAAGTTTCTTTATTGAGTTAAAAATTGTAGCTGGCCCCGGAACAAACATTAGGCTACTAAAGTGATATAGGCTTTCTATATCCAGAGATTTTTTAACAAATGGTAGTACCAATAGTGATTTAAGCTCGGATGAAAATGCAAAATAATTACCATCATTATAATAATATAGTGGCTTTATTCCAAATCGATCACGAGCACAAAACAATGATCTCTCATGATCGTCATAAATTACGAAAGCAAACATGCCGTTAAGCTTTGGCAATATTCGAGCACCATCAAGCGCATAGCTTTGAAGTACGATTTCAGTATCAGAATGGTCGCTTTTGAAGTTAACACCACGGCGGATCAAATCTTCACGAAGGTCTGGCGCATTAAATATTTCACCATTGAAAACTACGGTGTAACGCCCGTCTTCAGTCGTCATAGGCTGCCGACCGCCTTCAACATCGATGATTGCGAGACGCCTCATACCCAATGATAACCGACCAGAAGTGGATCGAAAAATACCCGAATCATCGGGCCCTCTGTGTTCAATGAGAGAATTCATAGCACCAATCCATTGAGAATCTTGCTCGCCGTAAATTCCTACGATTCCACACATTTTATGTATTAATTAAGTTCGCATTTTTGACAGTAATAGTTTGGCTTTAGCAGCTCTCTCATTGGGCATTATGGGGCCTTCCTTGCCCCCATATAACTTCATCCATATTGAGGACATATACGACTCTGAAAGACTACTCCAAAAATGCCCCTCAACTCCTGTCAAATCTTTAAACGGTATACCCAAACATTGCTCATTTTCCACACAATAAATAAAATCAGAAATTGCTGCCTCCAGTTCTTCAGGGGTGTTCTCTAAAACATTATCACTTGAATGAACCACATCCTCCCCATACTTCTGAAACAGTTTTTCTGCTGGAACAATATATCCATCTTCGCCCATCAATACCTTATAATAAATTACCATATTGTTCCAACCGATATGAAATGGGTATGCATTTATTAGCATACTTGGGATTCCATTTATCGGACCCAACCAAAAACCACCACCACACTCGCCAATACAGATGTCACTTTCTGTGGCAGTGAATAAATAAAACAATGATTCAGGAAGGTTTAAGCTCTTTGCATCGACAAACATCCCTTCAAACTGCTTGGCAAGATCCGCAGGCAATTGCCTGTCACCAACCAATAATACCTGATATCCCTTTCGATTTAAGGCTTTTACGGCTCTAAGATATGAACTAATTTCCCCACCAGATCTGAGATAGGCCTCGGGGTAATCTAGTGTTGATCGAAGTCTTAAGTATAAACAACATCGTTTCTGTCTACCACCAGCTGCTTGGGATAAAGCGCGATCAATACTAGATCTATCTTTCTCCGGCAACCCTACATGTCCCACACTAATGTCACGTAATAATGTAAAATAAGTTGGCACCCACGTATCACTTGTTGGTCTACCAGCAGGCAGCTTCTCCTTAGGCAATGAACCAAAATATTCCATCTCGGACATAACTTTCTTAGATGGCATAACTAATCGAAGACCCTTTCCCAATGATCGGAATAATAAATACCGCCATTTAAAGGAGCTTGGAAAAAGTGCTACTGTTCTAGAATTTGGGTCATATGGATGGAATTGCTTTGAACAGGGTCGCCTAAAAGCGACCTGAATAAAAATTAAATCCACGTCATGCCATATCTTTTTTATGTCTTTATTAAAGGTTCCTGGTATGTATGGGAAAATTATAACAATTTTCTCTCCTTTGCGGTGTCGCCTTAAGAGATCTGGGGTAGTAATGGTATAACCAAAACCTCCTTCCGAATGAATTAGTATCAAATCTGCTTGGCAAAGCTTTTTCCAATTTAGAAATACCGCAAGAATTCCAGCGAAAGATGCCAATCCACTGGTATAAAATACACTAATAATTCTATAACAAACTTTTAAGATAATATTCACAGGCAAAATATCTGGCTAGAATAATTTACAGTTGCTTACAATTATCTTTAATAGGCATAAGTATACAACCGCGAATTTTCATATTTTTCTACTAATCCTGATATCCTATACCCTTTGTTGCTTTCACTTAAACCGAGATATCTAGTTGTTTCCAATTACAATAATCATCTGAATTAGACTTTATCCAATTTGCAATAGCTAATACATCATCAGCTCTTTGTAAGGCTTGGGAGTTCTTGATAGCAAGTCTTGTTTCAAGACTTGCTTTACTATCCTTTTTAAACGAGAACTTAACGCTTGAAATCTTTATAGGCCTAACTACAAACGTTCCAAACGCAAACTTTCTCGCTAAATCTTGCTCTTGAGGTGTCAAAGGCTGAACATCTTCAAGATTCTTAAGTTGATCTAAATAAGCGTCTCTATCATTAAAATCGAGAGTGAAACCACGCCTATCATATCTACCAGTTCCGGCTGTTAATACTGGGATACCCCTATATGCAGCCTCTATTCCTATTGTTCCTCGCACGGTCAAGCAATAATCCATAACCGAAAATAAAGAAAGTGTGCTCACATTACTAGAGGCCTCGATTAAACAAATATGCTCCGGCATGCCTCCCAAAACTTCTTTCAATACAGTTACTTCAGAATGTTCTGCATTACTTCCATCCCTTGCATCTTTTACGATATTTGCTGGATGCACTTTTATTATCCAATTTAAATTTGAATTTTGGTTTGCAATTTTTAAAACCTCCCTGAACCATTGTTCATAATTATCAAATAGGTCTTCGCCCCAAAAAAACGTTCCATCCCAAAAGATATGCGGGAATATAACAACTGTTCTTTTTTTTTCATCTAATTTTAATCGTTTTATAAGAGTTGGCTTGTCATAAGTAGATACATGGAATTGAGTTCCTACCTCTCCATACCATTCCCCACTCATATAACTATCAACCAACTCTCTTTCACTTGTCTCTGCAAATTTATTACACCAATTTAGTTTCCTAAGCCTATTCCATGTTTCGTCTGAAAGTGAAAGCTGGTGCACGTCAGCATTATGTGACTTAAAACGTTTCATAACAATTAAGCCAGATCGTTGTGCCATATTCCATGAAAAAACCGGTATATCCCTTGCAATACAAAGGCACGAAAACTCTGCGAAAGGAGTGTACCCGCGGTCTGCCAAAACCAATGCATCTGGTTTTAATCTATCTAAGTATTGTTTTGCCAGATCTGTCACTGAGATTGATTTTGCCAAACCTCTTGTTAATGCATGGAGCGCTTTAGCGTCTTTGAAATCAAACGCACCCTTTCTCGTACTTCTCATAAGAGTTGCTAAAACATACTTACCACATGGCACCTGATCATATGTGAACTCGAACAACTCTCTTTCATTAGATGTGCTTGCAATTATATCCGAAGCAATTCGTCTGGCCTTAGCACTGATAGTTGTTGGAAAAGTATGTAAATCATTGAATCCTAGCAAATTATATGTTTTTCGACTTATGGGTGATCTCGAACCCATTAATGTTGGCTTCATACCTGCATTTTCAAATGCGCTAGCAATAACTCGCTCAACAAGGCTAGTTTGCACATCAGAAAATCCAAGTATAAGCACAGTTCCAGAAGGAGAATTCTGCTCACGACCTTGAAAGTTATTTCCAATTTGCTTTTTTAAATACTTAAAAGCATTAACTTCTTTCTCGTAGCGAGCCTTGTAATTCTTATCGCAAACAAATCTTGCTGCGCTAGCTAAGCCAGAAAGAAGGGGGAAAACTTCAATTAACTCGTTCTTCGCCATAGTTAATGTGTAACGATCAAAAATCAAACCAACCCCACTCAGATACCTCTACCAAACATACGGTCTAAATCTATATTTACTTTGGTCTATTAACGGCGTTGGACAATAAAGATTCAGCCAGCCAAAAGTCAAACGCTGTATTTATATCTACCGACTCAAATGGGTCTATGCACATTGACCGTACATTGTTCCCTAAAATCGAACCAGTCTCTTCTAAGGCATCAATTCGGGTAACATATATCGCGCTGTTTTCTTCGTAAATTGGCGTTCTATCCTGTTGTCGACGTGGGGCATCCTTAAACAAACGCTGCAACTTTCCTCCCTCACCTTTTTCCCAAAAATCGCCTCTATTTTCAGATACAGACATATAACAATCCACGTCACCTCGCCCTTTAATTGCAGTATCAAAAAATATACGTATATTCTTACTGGATCGAAATGGTGACGTTGGAGGCAAGGTCATAATCCATTTACAATCGTGTATATCACCACAACATCGTGAGAGAACATCAAACAGCACAGATTCTGTTGAGCTGTCGCCTGCAGCCAACTCCTGAGGTCTATCTACTATTTGAACCCCATAGTCTCGTGAAATCTTTGCAATTTTCTCATCGTCAGTAGAAACAATTACAGGAGCATCAACACCTGCTTTGAGTACTGCCTCAATGGTATACGCTATCAACGGTTTTCCGCACAGCTTACGGATATTTTTGTTAGGAAGTCTTTTCGAACCACCTCTAGCAGGAATGACAATAATCAAGATTTTTCCATAAAGAGCTTTGAGGAATTTAATGTGTCATGCAGCGTCATTACATCTATTAGTTTAAAATCCTTATCGAGGATTGGTATGAGTGCGATACCAAATTCTTTGAAAAGGTCAACCGCTCGTTCTAAATCCGGCGAATCTAGATATTTGAAGCTGTAGTTAACAAAATCAGCAAGAGGGGCATGCACCCCAACTCCCTTTAATAATGCTCTCAAAATATCGCCCTCGCTGATAATTCCCACTACTTTAGTTTCTTTGACCACCACGGCACTTCTACTGCGAGTATGTTCAATAACCTCTGCAGCATCCAATAGCGTTCCGTCTGCCGTCACGACATAATCTAACGATTCGAGTGCCATATTAGTCACCCTTTCTAGAGTGTTAGCCTCTTTATTAAAAGTTTCTCGTCAACCACAGTATTTTCAAGCAGGTCAATTATACGATTTGCCGACTTTCCATCGCCGTAAGGGTTAACGCAATTATGCAAAATATTCTGAAATTCCTCAGAAAGAGCACGTTTTATCCCTTTTAAAATGTCAGCCTCTTTGAATTCAACGTCAATAACATTTTTTCCACGAATTCGGTCAACCTGACGCCGGCCAACATTCACTGCAGCGATTCTTAAAGTTGGAGCCTCTAAAATTCCCGAGCTAGAATTACCAACTATACAGGCAGCGCCTGCTAAAAACCCTAGATAATCAGAACGGGATAAATTATCAAACATTAAAGTTGAATCTGTTCGAAATTTAAATAAAGCTCGCCTAATAGCACCCGCGCCAGCATCATTATTTGGAAGAACCCATATCTTCTGAATATCCAATGCTTCAACCGCGCGCCCTAAAATCATTGCCTGTTCGAATGCGTTATCCATTTCTTCTGTGACAGGGTGTTGCACAATTAATAAGTAAGGTTGATCGCAGTTAATTGCATATTTTTTTTCCAAATCTTTTCTGCCTAATAATTCATTACTCACTATTTCATCTAGTTGCGGCGCGCCTACATTGTGAATTCTAAATGACTCTTCTCCAAGATTTTGCAATCTATAGGCGGCTTCCTCATTAGCTGCAAAATGCATGTGTACAAGCTTTCCAATTGCGTGTCTGCTAACACCATCAATATTCCCTGACCTCTCTCCTGCTTGGATATGCGCTACAGGAGTATAAGTATAAGCACCAGCTACTGCCCCCATAACTTGCTCGGCTCTGTCACCTGATAACACTAACCATGTTGGCCTTATTCGATTAAGAGTATCAACAAATGATGAAAGAAATACTCCGAGTGACTTGGTCATAGTGTAATGATTATGTCCCTCCATAGACATAAAAATTTCATCCGACACTTTAAAACCTTCTCTCTTTATTTCGTCAATGAGTGTCCCATAAGCGGGCAAAAGCAACATATTGGTCGCACAAATATCATATTCTACATTACGTTTTTCACATAATCGTATGATAGGACGAATATAGCCCCACTCACTTCTTGAACCTGTCAAAAAAAGTAGCTTCATTCTCAGTTTACTACAAAATCATCCCAGGAAAGCATTGTGTTTTCCTTAATATCACGAGCTGCTTCTTTACCAATTACTGTCTTCATCTCGTGGGAAGGAATTCCGGTACCGGGACGTTTTGACCATACCATATCTTCACAAATTAATTCACCACACTGGATATTTCGGGTCGATACTAAGCTTCGAAACGCCCAGCTACGGATAGGCACCTCTAGGCCGTGTACTTTTCTCTCACAACCTCTTGCAGACTCAATTTTTCGAACACCATCGACTAACTCTGTAAGATCATCAAAATCTATAGATACTGATTGATCAGGGCCAGGTTGGTTTTTATCAATTATTACGTGTTTTTCAATAATTTTTGCACCGAGTGTTACAGCAGCATAAGAAGTGAACAAATCAGGTGTGTGATCAGAATGACCAATTACTGCTTTAGAAAATCGATCTTGCATGAGGGTAATTACATCTAAATTAATGTCTGTATACGCTGGAGGGTACTCGCTTACACAATTCAGAAGAGATATTTGAGAATTCCTAGAAATTACAGCTTCATACGTTCTATCGATTTCTTCCATAGTGCACATACCCGTTGATATAATCATAGGTTTATCAAAGTCTGCTATCCTCTCCAATGATGGAATATCTGTCATTTCACCCGAACCAATCTTGTAGGCCGACACCCCCAGAGCAAGCAACTCTTCAGCTGCTGTGAAACTGAATGGTGTACAGAGGTATAATATCCCTGTCTCCTCACAAAAGGCCTTGAGTTCCCGATGTTGATCCAAAGTAAGTGCATATTTTTTTAAAAACTCATATAACGGCTCTTCAAAATTATCAGATATTGGAATAACAGGTAACATCTCTTCATCCGGCAAATGGTGTTGGAATTTTATTGCATCTGCCCCCGCTTGGTGCGCTCTAAAAACCATTTCTCGAGCCACCGATATATCACCCAAATGGTTGTCGCAGCCTTCAGCAATAATAAACGTTGGTTTTCCTTCTCCTATCTCTCGTCCAGAAATTTTGATAATACCGCCCATCTCAAAAAGTCCTCTCCCAAATGCTCAATAAATGATAGCTATATACCCAGTTTAGAAAGCGCTCTAAATGTATAGTTTTCTACTGCTTTTGTATCCTCCTCTGCAGCAGCCCAAAAGGGAATAATGCTATCCTCACCTCCAAGAAACGGCCCCGGCTTAGATTCATGATAAATTACAATATCACTTACTGGAATTATCGCATGGTACATTCCAATTTCAATTCTATATATATCACCTTTCTCGAGTAGATTAGCATCTATAATAGTCCCATAATCATCAAAAGCTAGGATACCCAGTTTGCCATCTATAACATGGAAACACTCCCCTTTTTCTTCATGTTTATGAGGAGGATAGTATTTATTTTTGTTTTCAAGCACTACCATATCGTGATGTTTAGATTCTGGCTCACTATGCAAACAAACACGCACGTTACATCCACCTTCTGCTCGAGAAATATCTTTCATTTCTTTAATTAGATTACTCCCGATATAAACAGGACGCTGCAGGCAAAAAAACGATATAGATTTAGCGGTCATATCCTGAAAAACCTTTTCAGGGTCGGGATTCAAAATTGAAATTGTGGATAATTTCATCTTCAACAACTCACGCCCTTAGTTGCACCCAACCCAAAGGTAGCGAAAGCAAGTTCGCTGCAAAACTCTTTTATCCCACGAGGACAAAATACCACTTCTGACTTAAATTTATCAATTTTCATACTCACGTCTACTGGTCTAGCCTCAGGAAAGTCAAAATCATTTATAAGGCAGGGCTTGGGCTGTAGATCAACTTTTCTAAATCTTTGCACTTCTTCCAATAAAGTTATTAAACAATCAAAACGGCTATGGCTCTTTGGCCCTCCCACATGAAATACACCCTGCAACCTCGACTCAACCGCTTTTAAAAGGGCATCAACGACATCATCAACAAAGATGGGTGAGAAACGTTGATCACTCGCACATTTGTCTAAAGTACCTTGCTTAATCACAGGTAGCCAATTTGTGAAAAGGGTTCCATCTCCCACTTCTCCCCCATAAACTTTCGCTAACCTTAATACAGCAAAATCCTTAGCACATTTTTCTAAATACCTTTCTATTATAAGTTTTTGTTTTCCATAAAGAAGTATCGGAGATGCTAAATCCGATTCTACATACTCGCCCTGCTTGCCATCAAAAACAAACTCGCTAGAAACAAATACAATGCGAATACCCGTTTCCACCAAATCATCAATAACTCTGGTTATTCCGTCCACATTTATAGATTGAGAACGTTTTGGATGCAAAACACACGAATTTGGCTCCGTATCACCAAGTAAAAGTATAGCCTGACAATAGGTTTCAAGGTCATTAACTGTTTCCGATAACCTGTCGTTAGTACAATCAAATTCATACCCACCCTCGAATGGGTGAGTTGCATAAGTAGCGGTATATTCATCGGGCAACAATCGTTTAATTAAATGTTGGCCGATATAGCTAGAGCCACCCAAGACCAGAAGCTTATCCTCTAACTTTTTATTTTCCATTCGCACATCACCTATTTGACAAATTTATTCAAAATATATAAACCCGTAATCTCCTTTATAACCAGCCTGCTTAAAACACCAACACCATTCATCGGGAGTAAAAAAGCTTTCACAGGTTAACTGCCAATATAGCAAATTCGCCTTCTCACTTTCATTACGATATGATTCTACCATCACGTATTTCTTATATGTTGGGCAAACACGTTGGATCTCTTGAAGAGCGCTTATCGCATCAAAAACATAGAGATTATGAAATGTAGCTAATGAGATAGCTATATCAAATGCTCCGTCCTCAAATGGGAGATTGAGTGCATTAGCTACCTGTAACCGATGTTTTATCTCGTTTTTTGCGTTAGCAATGCCATATTCTGAGATATCTATCCCCACCACCTCAAGGCCAGGTATTATCTGAGTAAGTTCATATAATAGGTACCCTTTTCCACAACCTACATCTAAGATTCTATCACCACTTTTTATATTATAATGACTTGCCATCTTTTCTGCCACAGGTTGCCAGCGACCGTCGTATGAATACCCTCCATAACCGTATTGCCGCTCCCCATCCCAATAGTCTCGGTCGAATCTTTTTGCAATTGTAGCGCATTCGGCTTTGTTAGCTTCTGTAACACGACCTATATAATCTCGAGGTGTACTACGATGAATTGTTGTAATAAAGTCAATCAAACCCATGATGAGATCTCTTTCGGGCAGTAATCAAGCGCTCTTTGAATACGCCATATAGTTTCAATATCTTGAATCTGTTTCTGAGATTTTGCTTTTAGATGTTCCAATGCAAAATGCATTTCTGTGTTTGCTAGAATAAAAGAATTGTAAATTCTTACCCTCAAATCTGGATTCGGTGGCAACATGAATAGTGAATAGCAGATCACTCCTTCCAAGCCTGATAATTCCTTAATAACTTTCTCAAGCATCATGAAGCAATTTGGCATCGCATATTCGGTGGCACTCAAAAGATAGGTTAAATCATTACGATCCGCATAGTCTCGTATAACAAGATTTTGCACATGTTGGGGAATACGGTCGCCCATAAGGGGGCGACTTGTTATATAACCCCGAAAGCCATATTTCTTTGCACTAGAAGTCATCGGGTAACTTATATGATAATCCAATACTAGATGCCGCTCGAAGCGTAATAGGTTCAAAAAATTCGCCAAGGCGCTTATCTGCATATGGAGTAAAAGCACCTTTAAAACGACAATTCATCGTCCAACGAGTTTCGGTTTCCTGATTCACTCGGTTTCCATGCATCAAGTTTTGATTAAAGATTAATACACTACCATAGGGTATATTAATCCAAATAACTTGTGCCTTTACTTCCTCAAACAAATCTTCGCTACTGATAGTACTACGCTCATTTAATGTTTCCTGAATTGCAGAGTTTATCTTTGGTGGCACAATAAACATCGACTTTGTATCAAAACAATTTACCAGTGGGATCCATAACACGACTTCAAAGGGGGAATCACCCGACCACACGTCACAGTGAATGGGCAACAAAGAACTATCATCGCCTGGCAATTGAATACTCATATTGATACGACGCTGCATAACCAATTCATTGCCAGCAAGGCATTGAATGGCCCAACGCGCGATCCTGAAATATTCAACTCTTACCCATTCCTCACTATTTAATCTATCAATTATGTGAAGACGAAAGTTATTAATTTCTTCAATTTTGACATAGTTGCTAATAGAATTTAAAAATGATTCCTCATCCTTTGGTTTATCACAAGCCAACCTATCGACGCAAAACTCTACTACACTAGAACGAAACTTTGCTAGCGCTCTCGTGTCCTCAGCAGTAAGGATGCAATATCCGTCTTCGATGAATTTTTTCGATAAGGCGATCTCATCGGCATCTAAAAACTTATTAGTATCTTTCTTACTACTAATATCCAATAACGGCATTGCCTAGGTTTCCTTGTTTGCAACGGTTAGAGAAAATCTCTTTTTTTATCAAGCAGTTCTGATACTTTCGCCACAATATTTTCAGCTGTAATACCATAAACACGCATCAGATCCTCCTGACGACCATACTGGTGAGGAAATACATCGGGGACACCAATACGACAAAAATGCAGTTTACTGTAACTCGAATTTTCAACTATAAACTCTGACACAGCGCTCCCGAGTCCCCCAATCATGAAATGTTCCTCAATAGTCATAACAACCTTAGCTTTTGATAATTGTTGTTTTAAAGTTTTTTTATCTAAAGGTTTTATCGTATGCATATGCAAAATACTTGCATTTACTCCCTTTTGTTTGAGTTCATTGGAAGCCTCTACTGCAATCTGAAGCGTTATACCTGTGGTAATCAATAATACATCTTCGCCAGTTTCTAATTGAATGGCATTCCCAATTTTACAAGTTAAACTATTGCTACTTACGATCGGATCCCCACCCTTAGCTAAACGTATATAGATTGGGCCTGGCCAATCAACCGTTTGAGGTATCAGACGTTCCATTTCATCAGCATCACAGGGTGCTAAAATTGTCATATTTGGAATCGAACGGAGAATAGCTATATCGTCAACAGCCAAATGCGTGGGGCCTAACGGGGCATAAACAAGACCGCCCCCATTACCAATAAGCCTTACAGAAGCATTATGCAAACAAACATCATTAACTAATTGCTCAAAACAACGTCGGGTAAGAAATGTAGCTATAGTGTTAACATAAACTACCTTTCCATCCATGGCCATACCGGTTGCCATACCTACTATATGAGCCTCACTCACGCCTTCCATTACAAATCTATCGGGCATTTCGTGTTTGAACTCATCAAGGGTCCCTGTTCCCAAATCTGATCCAATAAAGATGATACGCTCATCCTTCAATGCCTGCTGATAGACTGTATTGAGACACGTTTTACGCATTACGAAGTGTCCAATGAATTATAAAGCTGTTGAAACCCTTTTTGGCCAATTCGACTCTGGTGGTGCCAATGTGGATTACTTTCAGCAAATGGAATACCTCTACCTTTAACCGTATGGCAAATAATCACGAACGGTTGTGATCTAGAAAATGGCTTCTTTGCCAATAAACCTTTCAGTTTATTTACATCATGTCCATCAACCTCTTCGACAGCAAAGCCAAATGACATCCATTTGTCAGCTAATGGCTCTAAATCTAAAACTTCATGTGTAGACCCGTATGACTGTAGTTTGTTATAATCAATTAATACGGTTAGGTTATCTAGCTTATGCTTAGATGCACTCATTGCTCCTTCCCAAATAGAGCCCTCGTTTATTTCCCCATCTCCAGTTATCACGTAAATATGACGTGCCGAGTTATCCATTCTTGCTGAGAATGCCATGCCAATTCCAATGGATAGTCCGTGTCCGAGTGCTCCCGTACACGCTTCAACACCAGGTATTTTTCTCGAATCAGGGTGTCCTCCTAAAATGCCGTCAAACTCACAAAATTTATCGAGCTCCATATCAGGGAAAAACTTTTTATCAGCCAAAATTGCATATAAAGCTAAACAACCATGCCCCTTGCTTAAAATACAACGGTCTCTTTCTAACCAATCAGGCTGATCCGCGCGATAATTCAATATATTATCGTAAAGTACCCTCATAATTTCCACTAAAGAGAATGCTGCTCCTAAATGTCCTCGATCTGCAGATTTCATCATTCGTAAAATACTGCGCCGCAGCTGTTTTGATCGGTCGTCCAAAGGTACTAATTCGGTTCTATATGACATAGGGGAACTCTTTATCAGCATGAATAGCATTTTTCAAAAATATGTTTGCTTTCTCTAGTTGTTCTTGAAAGTAATACTTCGTCTTTATTTTACCTCGACCAGAGAATTGCCTTCTTTTCCAATCAGATGAACAAAATTCATTCAAAACGATGAATGCCCACTTAAGTCCAAAAAGTGGAAAATATAATTGAATTCTATTACATAGGTTCTCATCCGTTGCGCCAAATTTTTTTATACAGTCGTCCATAAACATCCTAGATTGTTGCTCATTCAATTGCATGGCTGGATGCAGTAGAAAGTCTGATACCGTTTTTGCAGGGTCATCCCACCCAAAATATTCAAAATCTATAAATATCAAAACATTGTCATCTCTTCGGATTGCATTGTGAAAACCAAAGTCAGAAGGACTTAAAGTGCGGTGGACAGACTCTAAGCTACAAGACGGAACGCTTCCAAACTGCACACAACGTTGATTAGCGGACTCTTTTAAGCGTTCTAAAGTAGGAACCATCTTTTCATCTCGGAATTTACAAAAATCTTTGAATAGTGGAACATCTTTTTCTACATTATTAAGACGTAACAAACGCATGTTCAAATTTTCTGTTAATTCATTAAGAGAAAAGCAAGCCTCAGCAGCTGATTGTAATTTTTGTGCATCAGGGAAACGCGTTACGTTTTTTAGACTGGTTATAAAATTAGCAGCTTGCGTAATATCGTAATTCTTCGGAGAGTTTAAATTCGCCTGCTCTCCTTTTATAAATTCAAAAACCGCTATACCTAGATCTTTATCACAAGCCAATGGTCTGGCAATATGCCGAATACCGTGCCTCCATAGGAACTCTAAACTGTAAAACTCAACCTCCAATCGGTCTGATGCGGCAGACGGTTTAAAATACCGCTTTACAAATAGACTCTCCTCATTGAGAGTTTTTATCTTAAAAACCCTATTGTTACCGCCACCATTAATTTTTTCCACTCCAAATACTTGAATGCCAAGCAAATTTTCAACAACCTTGGAAATCAAAACAATATCTTTTTGTGAACTATCCTGTGTCAAGAAGGTATGCCGAGATTTCTTGCCATGATGAAAAAGATCTAAGGGCAAGACCCCTTTGGGTATTTGAACTATCAAAAAACATTTTTTCTACGTCTTTAGGAAACTTGGGATCCTCAAGGACTTCAATTAAATCATCTATAAAATGGCTGCATCTGCATCTAATTATAAAATCAATTTTTTCATTTCGCGTAGTAGAAAAAATAACGCGTGACTTATCAAGACCTCCGCCACTTTCTCTAAATAAACCGTTAACTTCCATCCAATTTAAGGCAGCACTTCTCAGATTAGTCCCGGTTAGATCTAAATTCGCATAAGTAGTTTTGTGGCTAATTATAAAAACTACAATATTCAACTGCTTGCAAAGAAGAAAAAATTCTGCAACGCCATCAATTAAATCTGCTCTATTTATCTCAGGACCATATATTTCGGCCTGTATAGTTTGCCAGATATGCTCTCCATCTGGAAGCAACCGAAGAGCATTCCTGATATCACGTTTACCAGATATGGTATTGGGTATCAGACCGCGAGATATGGCAATATCCTTGATAAGACGATCATAGCTAATAATCGTATTATCAAAATCCACACCTAAAATTATCGGACTAATAAAACCATCCATCACTTAAAATCAGCAAAAATTAATAGACTGAAGCAACTTAATATTAAAATATTTTGGAGCTTCCATAGAATTTTCAATTTTGCCCTGTCGAAACGCATCAAGTAGATTTTGCACTGCATTATCGATTGACCTACGTGGATGAAACCCTGCTTTTCGGAAGACCCGATCAGACGAAATATGATACGAACGAAGGTCATCTGTAGGAAGAACCTTCACTAAAACTGAATCTCCAACGATAGTACGCACTTTTTTTGCAATGGTAATTACGCTATGATTTTCGTAACCTACGTTATACACTTGACCGTCAAAGATAGCACGTGGCCAATTCAAACACTCTACATAAAGATCCGTCATGTCATCTATATGAATATTTGGTCTGGTTTGTTCACCGCCAAACACTTTGATTACGCCATTATTAACAGCGTGGTTTGTTAAAATATTGACAGTTAAATCAAGACGAAGACGAGGAGAATAACCGCAAACAGTAGCTGGTCTAATTATCAAGGTTTCAAAATTTGGGGAGCGCCTTGCTAGTAGTACCTCTTCGCATAACGCCTTGTACTTTGAGTAATCAGTGAGTGGTTCTAAAGATAGCTCTTCTGTTACTTCTACATCTTTCTTAATTCCATAAACACTAGAAGAGGAAGCATAAACGAACCTATCTATCCCTGCAGCAATAGAATTATCAACTAGCGATATAAACGCTTCATAATTAATTTGCCTCCCCAGCTCAGGATTCAAATCAAAAGAAGGATCGTTAGAAATACATGCAAGATGAATTACGCTATCGCAACCTTTTAATGACTGAAATACTAATTCTTGATCTCTTATATCGCCACGAATCTCTTTCAAGTTCCGGTGATTTCTCAAAGCGGATAGTACATCCGTTCCGAAAAGATAAAGATCCAATACGGTAACTTCATGCCCGCTTGCTAATAATTTCGGCACTAATAGGCTTCCTACATAGCCAGCACCACCTGTTACTAGTATTTTTCTAGATCTAATCGTGCTCATTTGGAGAATCACCTAAATAGCGAAACCACGTTTCAGTAGCTTTATGGATGCTATCTTTTGTCCAAATAGGAGCATCACGCCATTGCTCAATTTGATTAAGCATGATGTTAACACCATCTTCAAAAGGCGTGGCAGCCCTCCAACCCAGCATGCGTTCAATTTTTGAAATATTTGCTCGCGTACAGTCTGGCTCCCCAGGACGTTTTGGAATGTAGACAACATCACCCCCTAGAATCTCTGCAATTTCATTTACGCATCGCGCCTCTCCAGTACCAACATTCATTATTTCTCCAATTACTTCACTTTCAGCGGTCATTATTAGAGCTTTAACTACATCGTCTACAAAAGTGAAGTCCCTACTCTGTGAGCCATCACCCACTACTGTTAGAGGTTTACCAGCTAATTTTTGTGCCAAGAACACGCTGAAAACTGCGCCATAACTCCCAGTGGTTCGTGACCTAGGTCCGAAGATATTAAACGCTCTAAGGGAATTGCAGGGAAGTTTATACGTCTGACACCAGTGCATTACCATTGTTTCACCGAGATATTTTGACAATGCATAAGGATACATAGTTCTAATTTCTGCCGTTTCTGGTGTAGGTACAACGTCCGGAAGGCCATAGCACGAAGACGAAGCCATGTAGATAAAACGTTTTATCCCCATTTTACGAGATGCTTCTAGCACTGCTATGGTGCCATTTACATTTGAATTATGGTACTTTAATGGTTCTTCTATGGACGGTACTACATCTGCCAAGGCTGCAACATGGAACACCCAGTCCACATCTTGAAAATAGGGTTCTATCTTTATGTGATCTGCGATATCAGCCTCATGAAGTACAAAGTTTTCCTTTGGTATCATCGAAGCCAAATTTTCTTTGCGACCAGAAGTAAAGTTATCTATAACAATTACATCATGTCCCTGTTCAAGCAAGCTTTCAGCGAGATGACTACCAACAAATCCGGCACCTCCAGTTACAAGGCATTTCATATTATTAAGTCACCTCAACTAATTTTTACCTAATCTTCGTAATATCTTCTCTTATAAACTGCCAAATATGAACACTCTAGTTAACCAAATTTTTGATTATATAAGATTTGCTAACTTTATGAATCAATTATTTGAGTAGAACTGATATATATTGGAGAAGCGAAGCCTTCTCTATGGTTCGACTATTACCAACTATTTGGACCTCCAACGCCGCAGCTGCTGCTCCCACAAAAGATGATACGCTAAGTGGGAGGCCAGATGCTAAACAAATTGATACTAAAGACAAAAAAGCGTCCCCGGCGCCTACACGATCTATCACCTTTGACGCAAGTGGGGGTATATGATGTGGCTCTCCGTTATCTTTATTTATAGAAAACAAACCCTTAGCGCCCTTTGTAATAGAAATATAGTCGGCATTCAGCTTTGACATAATTTTGCGCGCTAATACCTCTGATGCGTCATGCCGATTATGGGTTGCCAACCAAAGCTCAGGCTCATTAAGGCAAACAAAGTTTGCCTTTGAGTAACGGGTTACAACATGATAACCCCTATTTCCACTATTAACCTGCGTATTAACTGCTAAAAACGAGCTTGAATTGCAAATTATGTCAATCATACGCTGGGTAAGCATCCCATTTCCGTAATCGGGCACAATAATTGCATCAAAGCCCTGAAGGTGGTTTTCTAACCATGAACATACTTGGTTTTCTTCGTCTGGTGAAACCTGAGGTTCTTCCTCAAAGTAATATATTTCAAATAATTTAGATAAAGCATCAGCATCAACAAACCTTTCCTTGACGATTGTTTGAGCAGCAGAACACCTAATTAACTGTGGTGTAATATTTTTATTTAGGTTGGCACGCACAAAATCCTCATCGTTAACCCCGTGAGCCCCTCTACCCCCTAACGTAGTTAATAAACTTGTCTTTTTAACGAAAGCTGCAACGTGGTTAGCCACAGCCAAAGCTCCACCAGCATAGTCCTCTGAGTAATTATAACGAACTGATAATGCTGAACTTTTACCACTTTGCCCGAGCGGAGAAACGAATGTATATCGGTCAATAATTGCTTCACCAATAATCAATACTCTTAAGTCTTCTAAGTTCCCTATCTGAGTGGCTATATCTTCAAATTTTATCTCTTCCCTAAGGCCTTGGAGATACCGGTTGGTTTCTTCAGGAAAAATACTAAAATGCCTATTCAAAATATTACTTGAGCTAAAAGTAATTTCGTCCGTAAAAATTATTCGGCCACCTTCCTCTTCTATTGCCTTTTGCTCATCATGAATTTTCCCTGATAAATCATTGGCCGAATCACGATAGTCATTACCTTTCGCGTATATATTAGGTTTAATTTCTCTTATTACCGGTTCTGCTGTGTCAGCATGGTTAATTGCTACATAATCCACACACGACAAAGCTGCTAAGGCCTCTGCCCTCAACCTATCACTAAAAACTGGTCTCCCAGGGCCTTTGCGGGAAAATTGATCGGCAGTTACAGTAACTATTAGTAAATCGCCTTCGTTTTTCGCCTTCTGAAGATGTCGAACATGCCCCAAATGAATAAGGTCGAACATACCATGACAAAGAACAATAACCTTCCCTTGAGCTCTTTGGGATGAGACTATTTTTGTAATTTCTTTCAGGGAATAAATATTATCTTGAGACACTACTTTACCTATAAAATCAGTTTAACTAATCGAATTTGATAAAATCTCTCAAAATATATTATACGCATACAAGGCAAATATATTTTGTCGTAACCGCAAAAAAGACGTCTATCTTTGTTATTCTATCGTAGTAATTCTAACTCAGACCAAATATCTTTGGGAGACAACAGCGAAGAAAATGTAACTTTTTGCTTAGTTAATCCTCTTATTCGACTGATCACCGACTCCTCATTTTCATTATTTACTGCCAGTAGGCAGGTAATTGGCCCAGAAGCTTTCCTTATACTTTCAGGGTTTTGTATAACTAATTTAGTCCCCGGGGCACATTTACCCTGTTTTTCTATCTGATCATCAAAAATTACGTCAATTAAACTTTCCAAATGTAACGCATTAACGGTCATGACACCTCGAGCACCGATACCGAACAGCACAATTACTTGCCCCGCACGCTTTCTCTCCGCAAGACAGTCACGCAAATCAGTTCCAAATTTATTTTGCTTAACACTATACTGTTCATAAACTTTTTGCAGATGTTTATCATCTTGTTCTAGCGAAAATTCATATTTTACATTTTGATTAATATTAACAACCTTCTTCCGAGCAATTGCGGAAAGTGATTCGCCTGTAAATAAATAACGCCGCATATCTATCATTTCGTAACCGAAACCTGTTAACATTCCCTGTAATGTATCCTCACTGAAATAATTAACATGTTCTTCCCAAAGAATAGAAGCATCCCCCATTTCTATAGCACCACTGCACTCTGGAGCGTCCAACATTATAATTCCACCCGGTTTAAGGAGCATTCCAACGCAGATAAAAAATTCATTCAAATCAGTTATATGTTCTATGACATGACGTGATACGATGTTGTCAAATAATCCATGAGATCTCAATATCTCAGAACTGCACTCTGAAGATAATAACTTTTGGTAAACTTCCAAACCCGATTTCCTTGCCAAATCTGCTGCGACTGGGTTTGGCTCAACACCTACACACTCAGAAAATCCCGCCGATTTTAAATCGTTTAAAAACGTTCCGTCATTACATCCAATTTCGAGAACCTTTGGGCCAGCACTTAATTCTTCTATTAGTCTTACCTGACGATTCCGATGGGGCTCTGGTTTCCACGATGTAAAACAAAAATTGTATTCTCCATAGAGCTTTTCAGGGGAAATTGGGTTCAATATTTGAGGCAAGTTACACGATTGGCACGTATGAACAATATATTGAAATGTTTCCTCAAAATTACAACTTGGTTCTAAATAGCTATGAGAAATAGGTAAACGCCCTAGATCAACTAGTGTCGAGAATTCTTTTCCACCACAAAGGTGACAGGTTGCTTGACTAATCTGTTGTACCATATTGTTTTTTGCTAGACTAACAAATGAGTAATTATCATAATTTTAAATATTCATATTTAATACTTGAGTTGCAAATTCTGCAGTAGTATCGCGGTGCGTGATTGAGATAATCATCATTTCAGGGTAGGCGCTACGAATATTTTTAAAAATTCTTTTTTCAGTTTCTATATCGACATTAGAGGTTGCTTCATCCAAAAACAGTACCTTGGGTTCCTTTAACAACGCTCGTGCCAACGAAATTCTTTGTTTCTGCCCAGCCGAAATTCCTTCTCCACCCTCTTTGAGGAAGTAAGACAGACTACCATCAATTTGGTTAATAAATCCACACTCAGCAACGTCCAAAGCCCTTTGTATATCGTCATCTTTTCCAGCCTTAACATTTTGTCCTAAGCGAATATTTTCCTCTATCGTTCCATCAAATAAGTAGGGATCTGATCCGGAAAAAGAAACATGACTGCTAAACAACTTTTGATTTACATTTAAAATATCTACATTATTCCACAATACATTTCCTTTAATGGGCCGCAGTAATCCAAGGATTGTATACAAAAGTGTCGTCTTACCTGACCCTGACTTACCGTTGATTAAAAGAATATCACCTTGTTTTAAGGATATATCTATACCCTCAAAAAGAGTTTCTTCACGACCGACACTTAAATTTGTAGCCACGAAAGTATTAGGCTCCGAAATATCTATACCCGACCCTTTAGTTAAAGATTTTATTTCCCGCAATAGTATTGGATTATATGTTATTAATTTAACAGTCATCGGCTTTGAAAGCTGATATCTTCCGTAACTTCCTGTTAATTCGCTTAGAGCCGTCGCAACACGGCTCAAGAAATATATAAACGGAATGAGCGCGGAATCTAATACAAATCGATACTCATAATTCAGTGCAACGATAAGAACTACTACAAAAACAGTAATTAAACCCGGCCACACCATATTGCCAAAAAATACAATGTTATATTTGTTAACGTATTTAAAAGCATCAGACGTATATTGATCTAATTTATTTCTTTCTGTTTGTACCTGCCCACTAAGTTTGAGATAAACTACATTCCGAACACTCCTAACTATATCCTCCGTATAGTTGGCTGAGACCTGATAAAACACATTAGACAATCTAACAAATAGCTTCCTAAAATAAATTGTCGGCACACCAAATGCTATTATTAGCGCTATGGATATGAGACTCAGCTCAACTGAAAGAAAAAATAAGCCAACAAGTAGAAGTATTAATCTAATAATTGAAATAGTAGCGGAAGTTATAGAATGCAGAAATTGTGCCGTTCCAGGGGCTAGAACAGACATTATATTGTTAATATTAGCAACGGATAACAAAGAAACTTCACCGCCCTCTCTCAATGTCTCACGATTTACAAGTTTTCGTATTCTTCTCGTAAAAAACTGAATAACTAAGGGTGGTAAAAGCAGCGACAAATACTTGAGACCCGTCATAAGTATGCCAATAACCAGTACAAATATTAGGGGCATCCAATCCCCGCCTGGCAACCAACTTGTATAATTTTTTTCTAATGGAACTAAACCATATGTCGATAGGAATTGTTCAAGAGCCAAGCCAAATACTATCTCAGCCAATCCAAGTCCGATCCCAGTCAACACTCCCAACCCGCAAAATAGTACGACCCATCGACCTGAAAGGTCGATCAATTCCTTAACAAAAGTAATAGGTTTTTGTCGTAATTTCATGAAGCTGCTCGTAGACATTTTGTGTAGCGGGCCACATTTCATAGTGCAATAGGTTTATGTATCCCCAGTCGCTTCTCAATAAAATGCTAACCCATTTTCAAAATTACCTCTTAGCAATTTTACCTGATTGGAACGAATTTTAGAGTTGACTAAAATGAGCACTCTTCAATTCACTAGTTACTCACAGGCTATACTCCCTGACTACAGATAGTATAACAAAAATTACCTAACACATTGTAATATGGTTTTATTCCAAGCCAATTAACTTTATGGTGTTCTTGTAACATTTAAGGGGCAACAAACAACTTTTAAGTTAAGCTGTTACCCAGAAATCATCCAATATTATGGCAAATAAGCTTATACTATCATCTTTTAGATGCCTCAATCATGGCAATTTTGACGAACGTTGAGAAATGACCCTTCTGATCAGCACTACGATCAAAACTGCAATGACACCTAGAACCAGTCGAATAAGTACATTCGGATCAAAAGGTTTTTCACTGACTACCGGTGTCAGAATAACTACGGTGGGAGCGATACCCAGAGTCTAATCCATTGATATTAAATACTTATTTCTTTTCGGTTGACGTCCAAAGGAACGACCATATAAATAATTCGCCATCCCAGTGGTTATCGAACCAGACCATGGACTCAAGAAATGGCACTTATAATGATTTTGACCGGTAGAACTTTAGGATAGATTGTTTCGCAGAGGAGAGTTGCAGATGGTAGATGCTGTGCTTCATATTGGCGCCCCTAAAACTGCCACTTCAACACTCCAAATGCGCTTTTTTCCAAATCTTAGGGAGGTACTGTATCTCGGAAAATATATAATACCGGGTAGTGATGACAGATATTTTACTGAAGATTTGGCACAAGTATTTCGAAATATTGAAACGCAAAATATGGATTTTGATACGGCGTTAAATCCAATTAAAGACTTGATAAATAAGTTGTGTAGAGAAAATAACTCTAATACGGCTCTGTTTTCTGATGAAAGTATATCTGTATTCACCGGACCGACTCCGGCAACGAAATTGCATCGGTATCAGGCTATTTTTGATAATGTCAAAATCATATACTGTGTGCGAAATCAAATGGAGCTGTTAAAGAGTCTATATTTAGTGTCTCACCGTTCCGAGCACCTACGGATCTATAATTTTGGCACCGAAAGAATGAAATGGGCGCCAACGTTTGATCAGTGGATGGAAATAAATTTTCGTTATTGTTATAAATCTCTTTTAGACTGCCTCAATTTTCAATCAATGATATCAATGTATGTAAAGAGTGTCTCCAAAGATGACATTTTTATTTATTCTTTTGAAGAGTTCAAACAAGACCCCAATAATATATTAAATCGTCTTTGCAATTTTATTGGAACCACATTGATTGATGAATCAATTTCAGAGGTGGCTAATTATAATGAAAATAGAAGAGCTACCGTACGTGAACACGGCTACGTCAAACTCAGAAATTGGTTTCTACCGAACACTAGGCTTTCAAAATATTTTCCTCGGACATTGACCGAAAAATTCTCAAATTATCTTACGGAGTCTAATGAAATGACTGCGGTGGCGACCCCTTTCACTATCGAAAGGGTTAAGAATTTCTACGCGGCGGATAATGAAAAGTTGGATAAAATATATGGAATTAATTTAAATGTTAATTAATTTACCCGAGATGTAGTGCAAGGGAATATTTTTTCAAGTTCGGGTCATTAATACACCTATATTCGATATTTCTATGGCTAATTGGGGCATGGCTATATTATCACGTTCTAGCTATACGAAAACTTTTGTGTATACGTTAATATAGTAAATTCACCTAATAGAACCACTTGGTTCTAAATACCGATGAGTGATAGTTAAGCGCCTTAGATCAACCAAAGAAATAATTCTTTCCCGCCAAAAAGACGTCAGGTTTCTTTAATGATTTGTTGTACCATATTGATTTTCTAGACTAAAAGTTAAGTCATTATCGTTAACTTGGAGGATCCATATTTAACACTTGAGTTGCAAATTCAGCAGTTGTATCGCGGTGCGTGATCGAAATAATCATCATTTCTGGGTACATGTCACGCATATTACTAAATATTCTTTTTTCTGTTTCTGTGTCGACATTAGAGGTCGCCTCATCCAAAAACAGTACCCTTGGTTTCTTTAACAATGCTCTCGCCAACGATATTCTTTGTTTCTGCCCAGCCGAAATACCCTCACCACCCTCTTTCAAAAAATAAGCTAAATTACCCTCAATCTGGTCAATAAACCCACATTCGGAAACCTTCATAGCTTTTTGTATATCTTTATATTTGTAAGTCTCAGTATTTGTCCCGAGGCGAATATTTTCCTCAATTGTTCCGTCAAACAAGTAGGGATCTGATCCGGAATAAGAAACATGGGCACTAAACATCTTTTGATTTATGTTTATAATATCTACATTATTCCATAATACCTGTCCTTCAATAGGACGTATTAGTCCAAGGATTGTATACAAAAATGTAGTCTTACCCGAACCTGACCTCCCATTAATTAAAAGAACGTCTCCTTGCTTTAACAATATATCTATGCCTTCGAACAGTACCTCACCCCGACCAATGCTCAAATTTTTAGCCACAAACTTATTGGGTTTCAAAATGTCTTTATTTGTTTCCTGATTGGCGAGTTTTGTTTCTCGTAATAGTATTGGGTTATACTTTATTAGATTGGCGGTCATTGGCTTGCAAAGCTGGTATTTTCCATAGCTTCCCGTAAATTCGCTAAGAGCTGAAGCGATACGGCTCAACAAGTATAAGAAGGGAATTAGTGCAGACTCCTCCTGAAATTGATACTCAAAATTAATTACAACAATCAGAACTGCTACAAAAACACTTAATAAACCGGGCCATACCATGTTACCATAGAAAACAACGTTATACCGTTGAACGTGTTTGTAAGCATCAGACGTGTACTGATCCAATTTGTTTCTCTCAGTTTGCACTTGACCACTGAGTTTAAGAAACACAACATTTCGGACGCTTCTAACCAGATTTTCCGAATAATCAGCCGCAGACTTATAAAATAATCTAGATAAACGTACAAATAACTTTCTAAATATGATTGTTGGCAAGCCAAACGCGGAAATTAATGCAATAGAAATTAAACTCAACTCTGTGGAGAGTACAAAAATCCCGCCAAGCAGAAGAATTAACCTGATTATTGAAATAAGCGCTGTTGTTATAGCACTCAAAAAATCAGCTGCCCCAGGCGCTTGAACAGACATTATATTGTTACAGTTGGCGACAGACAACAATGAAACCTCACCACTCACACTTAATGTCTCATGACTTACGAGATATCTCACGCGCCTTAAAAATAATTGAAGAACTGTATGAGGCAATAGAAGAGCAAGATACCTAAATCCTGTCATAAGTACGCCAATTACTAGAACAAGCACTAAGGGATCAAAAATTTCTGGCAACCAACTTTCAAAACCCTCATCTCGTGAAACTAAATTATATGATGAGAGGAATTGTTCAAGACTAAGACTGAATGCTATCTCAATAAGACCAACGCCTATACCAGCAAATACTCCCAGTGCGCCAACAATAACAACCCACCAACCCGAAAGATCGATCAATTCCTTAATAAAAAAAATAGGCTTATCTAGTAATTTCATGAAGCCGCTCGTAGACATTTTAATTTGCCAGAATTACAACGCATAACGAAGTAGGTTCAAGTGCCCCGGGCATAAACAACGGTCTTCTACTCGTGGTCACAGCTAGTTTACAGAATTTCTCGCCTAGTTGAGCTGATCGATAAAATAACCCAAAAACAGCGCCCCTCTTTTCACAAGCCAATTAAAGCTATACTCCCTAATGGCAAAACACATTTGCTGCTTTGTAATACGACTTTATCAGTGGCAATTGAACCTATTTTTCTGAAACTTTGTCAGGGTTTTGTAACATTACATAGATAGTTATCGGTAAATACCTGACACCTTATAATTTCATCGAGGAAATTATCTTACTTGACCATACCTAAACCTATTACAATCAAAACGTGGCAATGCCTGACGTCGACCTGACAAGTCTTTGGCAGTGATGCTTCTTGGTGCAACTTTAAAAGAAAATTGACACTTTGCTTCTTCTAGCAAACGTTCACTTTCAACATTAAACGAGTCATTCCCACCGTAGGGAAAACAAAAAGTGCGAGTTGTTAACCCTCCTGTCACTCCATCCAAGAAATCAAACGAACTTCTAATTTCTTCTGCTTGTTCTGCAACCGTTAACTTACTCAAAATACGGTGACTGACGGCATGACTGCCAATAATCATTCCATAATCCTGAATTTCTTTAATTTGATCCGAAGTTACGTAATAATTCCCGGCCTCAGATCGCATTCCATTAAAATATCTTTTCATTAGATGATCAATTATCTCTTCTCGATACTCATACTGTACAAAATAATTTAGTATCAATTTTGATAACGCTGCATTAGCTTCATTGTCCTGTCTATCAAACGCTAACCCCCGAAACTCTTGCAAATGACTTTGGCTCAACATCTCAGGAGCTATAACATTATTCAACCCAGTTACGATTGTATCCCCGCCAAATGCGCCCAACAGTAAATGTAGCCTATGAACATCAAGCAAAGATCCACCGTTTTGATAACTCCCTGTTGGGATGTAAAATATTCCCCATAAGTTCCGACTTCTCAATTCCGGCAATACATAATCATAGTGATCAGCCACACCATCATCAAAGGTTAAGATAATTCCTTGTCCTGCTGGATCCCCAGTATTTACAGAATTTAAAAAATCTTCTTTTGAAATAAACCCATACTCTTGCTCAAAGAAATCTAACTGCCTTCGAAAATCATCTAAATGCAAATAGCTTAAATAAGGGAGGCCTTTTGGTTCCGGCCGTATATAATGATACATGACAGCCTTCACAGTGCTTCCTCCAACAATTTCTCTACGGGTGCAATTACAGAATTAACTAAAATCGGAACGGCTTCACAGCGCTCACTCCTTTCGTCAATATACTTTTCTATCATGCCCGCCGAAAAGTTATTTCGTAAACTCACGACGGATTCTTCAGTAAAATCTTTCCGCCTATAGTAATGCACGTCTGCAGGTGTCACTAATTGTCGCATTTTTATTAAACTTTCATATCGTCTGATTATTTCGCCGTACACCAGAGCCATGTCAAAAATAAGCCTGTTACCTATTTGGTGGGGGGAATCACCAGCGCATATTCTAGCTCGCACTTGATGAATTACCTCACCCGTATCAATACCACGATCCATATACATGAAAGTTGCTCCAACAAATTCTGGCTTTTTATGCACTAGTGGCCAGAAATTGGTTCCGCTACCCCGATAATAAGGAGAAAGACCAAGGTGGACGTTAAGGATCCGACCATCAAAAGCGTCTAGCAAAGGATCCTCAATAATCGAACATCCATAAGCAACTATTAGATCTGGATTTAGAGAAATGACTTTGTCAATGTGAACCGGTTTATTAATTTCCCCTTTTTCTATTAAAATCGGGCTCGTTCTATCCGGACAAAACCTGTGCATAGCCGAGAAAAAGTCTTTCTCGGACTGCGAACGCCTTTCCAGATGAGCCAAACGCTCTTTGTTTTCATCACACTGATCCAGAATGGACCTTTCTAGGCATGTATCCTCACAGTACGCTAACTGAACATGAATATCATCTACAATTCCTAGAGATTTCCGGACAAAATCGTGACGCAGTTCCGCCCCTGTAAGAATAACAATATTCAACTTATTTCGAATCCAATTAATTTTCAGATGTTCTTATAACATTTGAGGATTAACAAACAACTTCGAAGTCAAGTTAAATAACAAAAATCGTCAGTTTTTTTTAATTAAACCTATAGTCTTCTCTTTATGACGCTCAAATTAAGCTAATTTCGAGGGACGTTGAGAAATTATCCTTTTAGATATTGCAACGATCAAGACTACAACAATCCCCAGACCTAAACCTATAATCCCACCAAGAACCAGTCGAACAAATACATTTGGTTTGGAAGGTTTTTCAGAAACTGATGGTGGTGCAATAACTATAGCTGCATAAGGTGCTCCGGATTGTAATTCTATAAGCCTCTTTTCTCGACCCGCTAATACAAAAAATAGCGCATCTCGATATTCACTTATGGATACCTTAGCTAATTGAGTTTTAAAATAACTGACCAAACTAGACTCACGCTTTATTTCCTGACTAGAAAGCTCTTGTTCAGCTTCAAAATATACGTTTCGTAAAAACTCCAAAGCAAAATCACGATCTGGATGTCGAAACTCTAGTCTGAATATATCCTTAGCAGCAGGGTAAGGAACTATAGAAATATTGCTTCTAATATAATTTGCTAGCTCTTGTGATCTTGGAGGTTGCCATTCAGGAATTGGGGCAAAGCGCCGAAAAAAATTATCCAAATCAACTTGCCATCCAGTAGGAGCTATCCATCTCTTATTCTCCTCATCCCAACTTCCGCCATATACGCGTTTAATGTATCCGTATTTACTATCAAGATATTCCGCAAAAGGGGTGGTACCAAACAAAAGCGTTAAACGTTTAAAATTAGTTGACCCTGAAGGTCCTACCGGAATCCCAAAGTTCGCTGCTAAGTTTGCCATTCTAGTAGGCATTTGAATAGATTGTGTTGTACCTTTGGTAACCTCTCGTAAAAGCATATGCGCTTTGTATGTCGGCCCATGTTTCGTCAGTGAATAACCAGCATAGGTAACCGACAATATTACAACTATGAGAATTATCCACCAGCCTCTCAGAACAATCCAGACAAACCTATAAAAGTCTGAATCCACCTCTCGAGAAACAATGGTTTGTAAGTCTGAGTTTCGGCTCTGGATAAGTTCAGAATTACCTTCTAACTTATCCATAGCTATCTTGTCTGAACTATCGTTAGAACTGGTCGATCTTGCCATCTCACCCCGCGCTTCGGATGATTTAATCTCAGGTTTGTCGTTTTCGGTACTCATAACCTAGAAAACCATAATTAACTTGTAATCAATCATCTGCAAGTACAGCAAGTGAGGCCGCTCCAATAGCGAGCTGGCTAAAAATTTGGGTTATGTCCTTTGCTAACGATACAAAATCGACGGGCGTAACATCTCGAGGAACAACCACTGTACTTCCTGGCGGAATTTCCATCGAATCATAGTTCCAATAGGAGATGGATACCGGCTTTGCAGACCCATCTGGAAATACCACAAACACCTTGTTGTCGTCACCACTTTGTCCGACGCCTCCTGCCATCTCAATATAATGTTCTGTTTTTAAGCCTGCTGCGTATTGAATCGCGCCAGGGTTCAGAACTTCACCAGATACGGTTACCGAGCTTGGCCGCTTAGGAATAAATAACTGATCCCCTGCTTCCATTAATATGTCTAATTCAGGCGAGCGGCTCAAGACCAAAGGGTCTGTTTCAACAACAACACGTCCAACTGGTTCAATTGAACGTAGAGTGTCTACTAGCTGACTGACAATTTCAATCCCCCCCCCAGCCCTAGCTGCCCTGCCGCGCTTGCTTGACAAGGCTGTCACAATAGATCTTTCGAGTTCAACAGCTGAGCGTTGGTACCCAAGTCTCTCCCTTTTCTTCGCACTTTGCCTCGTAAAAACTGCACCATCAGAATATGCCTCTGCAGTAAAACCGCCTGCCCGAACAATAATATCAGACATACGTTCGCCACGGGTTATAGTATATCTACCAGGGTGCCTGACCTCTCCCAAAATACTCACACTACCAGAGGACCTGCTTAGAAACCTTTTTCCAATTTGCACTGTATCACCTGGCTCAAGTTGTACTGATGCCAGGCCCGTCTGCGACAGATCCTGAGCTCCTTTACTCTTCGTTGCTCCGGAGCGAGAACTACGATTAATAATCTCAACATGGGATACATCGCCATCTCGCGAGAGCCCTTCCGCTGCCGAAACGATAGCCGCTAGATCAGTTCCACTCGTGATTGGATAAATTCCGGGCGATCTTATTTCACCCTGTAACATCATAGTATGTTCTAGTAAAAACGGCAAAGCTTTAGGAAAACGCTCGAACAGCTCGGGGCAGGGTGATTCTTTTTCAGAAAGAACTTTGACTAACTCATCAGATTGTAGAGGATCTAATCTTATTCTTTCCTTCATTTCTGCGAGCTTTGCTTGACGTTCCGACAAGGCAACTCGCCTTTCCTCCAATACCAACCGTTTGTATCCAACAAAATGTACCGGATCTTCTAATCGTTCTTGATGTTTTGGTGTGCTCTTTTCCTTGTATAACACAGCAGCATCATACTTACCCGGCGTTCCTAAAACTATCGCCTTCTTTAGCGCCCGTAGACCCACACATTCTGTTTCCAAATCTTGAGGATTTTCAGATACAAGAAATTGCTGCACATCGTCACTCATTAGATATTCAATATCTGACGCACTAAATACAAGGACTGCGTCCTTATCATGCAAGCGATAATCTACCGAACCGGAAAAAACATTACGCAAATTTACAGGATATAACCTCCTGGTCCACGTATTAGTGTCTGTAGTTTCTACTGCGCCCAATAATAAATACGGATTATTTTCAAGTATTGAACCGTCCGCTAGAAGCGCTCTCAAAGTTGGTGCGCTGGCCAATGATCGTCTTGCCTCCACTGAGACATGTCCCATTGCCCTAACATTACCATGTTGAATGTTTTGACCCAACTCTACTAAAAGAATGTCGCCTGCTCGAATATCTGCCTCCTCTGCTTGTTTTCGCTCTTCTACTAGCTGACGCCCATCTTTTTCTAATGTTATATGTAAAAGTCTGTTTCCAGTGGGTCTTACGGCACCCCCTCCAAATTTTAGCAAATCATCGAGCGTGGGAGTCTTACCACCTACTCTAAGTTCATAGATTCCAGGCCTATTCACCCAACCCGCAGCAGCAACGGTTTCACCAATAGCTGGAACCACTATTCGATCGCCATTTCTTAACACTACGTCTCTACTCAGAGTACCCATAAAAATTAGATCATATAAATCCAACCAGAAAATCTCATCACCCCGAACAACCTGTATATTTCGAAGAGATCCCGTTTTTCTTATACCTCCAGACAAAGCTATAGCGTCAATAATTGTCGAGTACGCTGGCAGTGCCTGCGCCCCTGGATTTCGAACTTCTCCAACCACCAAGATAGAGATCCGGCGGACAGACCCAAGGGATATATATATTTCAGATCCAAGAAGAGTTTCTTCAGTTAATGATTCTAATTCCTTTCTTAATTCACCAAAGGTTCTACCAACTGCTACGAGGGGAGGCAGGTCTTTTAGGACAAGTCTTCCCTCTGAATCTATCTTCGTGGATCCAGATTTTCTGAGTTGACCCCGAAAAGTTACAATTATCGAATCTCCAACACCCAATACGTAATCATCCGGTGCTCCTCCAAGATTAGTCGCAACTAATCTAGTTTTATGAGTATGAAACAATTCGTACCCAAATTGCTTGAGGTCAGTTCCCGCCCGTGCCGAGAAATCCAGCTCTAGTGGAGTTGGTCGCAACTCTTCCAATTTCTGTCGCTGGGTAATGCTCCGATATTCTGATTCAGTCAATTCTGAATCAATAACAGGATACGGTTCTAACGGTTCTACAATGGGTTGATCAGCAATCGGCCCAATACCGCGAGCCCTGATTTCCTCCTGAAACAGCTGCTGTAAAACTGCATCCTGCGCACTAGATTCTTGCATCAGCCCGCCATAGCACATTAAGGCAGCTAGAACCAAACCAGCACAACGCCGTAAATGCATCATATTCTCCCTAGGGCCACATAATACTCCCGCGAGCATTCAGTTCTTGTCATTTCTGCCTCCGCAACCCAAAAAAACTATCGCCATATCAATGATGCCTTAATCTCCTAGTACGCTATGATAATTCTATGAGTATATACCAGAAAGTACAAAGGTAAGAGGGTAATAAATTTCCAACCGAGCAAATATACCGTTTCGAATTTAACATATGTCGATATTTGAGCAATTGAAACGCTGTTAAAAATATTACCTTGAGTTTCTCACGAGTTAATATACATAAAATTATAATATAAACCACACACAAAGGGTCGTTTTCTAAAATCCGAATGTTATGATAATAATCATACTTCACGGTTCATTTGCGAGATACGACAATACTATTTACTGTAATTATTAAAGAGCCTCAAATTATTTGGAGCAACAAACGCATTCAGGGCCACTTATGAGAATTAGACCCATAGGGGATTACACAAATCGAGTAGTATGTTTTCAGAAACGATTGCATATTCGAATGCTATTATTGGTGTTTGGCATAATTTTAGGCATTTTATCGCTAAGTATCGGATATAATCACGCAGCACTATCTGCGGATACCGCCTTACCAAGGCTAGTACTTAAATCAATAGTGGACAATGGAACTAACGCACGCAAAGAGGAAATCTCAAAAACGTCAACTCGCTTTTCTCGTCGTGCTGCTGCGACGAAGTTTAGTTCTCAGGTAATTTCAGCATTAGCAAATTATCCTGACCATGCAGATATAATAATTGAAACCGCTATAAATTTAGGAAGATCACATCGTCAGTATATTGCCAAGACAATAGTCAACACCTTTCCTGGATATAAAAAATTAATATCTAGCAAACTGGCAAATACTAATCGGGTTGTCCATAAAACCAGAGAAACAAAGAGTCCAACCAAAGCATTTAAGCAAAATAACTATGAAACCAATAAGGAGCCGCCATCAACAAATAATTATCATAAAAATGTACGAGAATTGGAGTCATATTGGAAACGTCGTACATTTCGCATCTCATTTGAAGAAGTTGAAATGCCAGTCGCCGGCGAGCAAATGGGGTTGTATGGGCTTGGATATTTCCAAGAGTTTTATCCTTGGTTTTATGGTGGACTTAATGCCTTTGGCGCCGCAACTGGAGAACGAGGTGGCTTCTTTACAGGCGGTTTTACATCCGGGCTAAAATTCCCTCTACTCAAACGACTGTATGCTGATACTAGTTTTTATGTTGGTGCGGGAGGCGGCGGTGACGCACCTCAAGGTGGAGGTCTGATGTTAAGGCCTTATGTCGGGTTGTTTTATGATTTTGGTCAATATTCCCTAGGGCTCGGCTACAGCCATGTTGAATTTCCAAACGGTGATATTGAGAGTGACTCAATTAGCCTACAGCTAGATACAAATTTTCAGTCAGCAACCGAGGATTGGTTTACTTCAATCGAACGCGCCGATAACTATTTTGACTCCTCCTTATCCAAGGTAAGCAGACATCGCTCTCATATTTCGATACGTAGCAGGTTTTATAATCCTACCACTGATAGTAAAAATGTCTCTGGCAACGCCTTAAACAAAACAATAGGGGTCGTCGGAATAAATTATGCTTACTTTTTAAACAAACATCTATTTATTGATCTGGAATCGGCGGGTGCATTCTCAGGTAATGTCGGTGGATATGCTGAATTACTTGGTGGAATAGGATTGCGACAAGGACTTACGACGAATGATCGGTTGGCTATTTTGCCAAGTATAACCTTCGGCGGTGCTGGAGGTGGGGCTGTTGATACGGGCGGAGGATTTGTTACTCGAGCCAATCTTGGTCTGGAATACCGCCTCGCTCGAGAATTAAGCATAATTGGCGATGGCGGTTATATGACCGCTCCGGATGGTAATTTTGAAGCGCCCTATGTTGGATTTAACATTTCTTACGTCACGGAAAATTTATCCCTTGATAAAAAAGGGACATTACTTTCACCCAATGACAAAATACGCACAGAAAGGTGGCGCATACGCCCCATCCACCAATGGTATTTTGACGCACCCAGAAAAAGTTCTGCTTCCAAAGATATGGAACTTTTGGGAGCAAAATTCGATTGGATGCCAGGAAATTGGTGGTACCTAACTGGTCAGGCTCTAAGTGCTTATGCCGGTGGGGCAGGTGGTTATTCAGAAGGTCTCTGGGGAGTGGGAGCTATGAGCCCAAATATTGGCTCGGCTAACTTATTTCTTGAAACTTTAATTGGTGCCGGTGGTGGAGGTGGTGTAGATAGCTCAAGTGCTTTGATTTTTAAAGCCGCTAGTGGTTTATCATATAAAATATCGCGGAACCTATCATTAGAATTAAGTGTTGGAAGGTTGGTATCACGAGAGGGCAGTCTGGATGTAAACTTTCTTGATACCGCATTAGTTTATCATTTGGGGTCTCCCGTCATACAACATTAGGATATTGCTAAAATCCATGATATTTTTGAAACCACTTAACAAATCTTGGAATTCCCTCGTCAATACTAGTTTTTGGCTTGAAACCATGATCTGCGTAAATGGCCTCAATATCGGCGCAAGTTTCTCTCACGTCACCTGCCTGCATAGGAACAAGTTCCTTGTGAGCGGATCGTCCAATTGCTCTCTCTAGTAATTCAACAAATCTTAGAAGAGGTTCCGAACGGTTATTTCCTATGTTGTAAATGCGGTGGGGTGGATTCCTCCCATCAGCGACCGGTGGAGAGGCCAACACCGAAAGAACTCCCCGAACCACATCATCTACATAGGTAAAGTCTCTTCGCATATCACCATTATTAAATATTTTGATGGGTGTTCCCTCATATATCGCTTTTGCGAAAATAAAAGCTGCCATGTCAGGCCTTCCCCAGGGGCCATACACTGTAAAAAAGCGTAGTCCTGTCATCGGAATTCCAAATAGATGCGCATATGAATAGCCCATTAACTCATCGGCTTTTTTAGTTGCAGCATAGAGAGAAACAGGCTTATCAACAGAGTGTTTTTCTGAAAAAGGCACCTGAGTACTATTTCCATAAACAGAACTAGAACTCGCATACACTAAATGTTTCAAATTTTTCATTTGACGACACAACTCGAGAATATTTATTTGCCCAACAATATTTGCCTCCACATATGCTTTTGGATTAACCAAGGAGTACCTTACGCCTGCTTGCGCTGCTAAATGTAAGACACTTGATACATCATCTAAATTCGGTAATTTTCTAGAAAGCAGGTCATTATCGGAGATATCGACGTGAATAAACGTAAAATTATTATATTTTTTTAGCTGAGAAAGCCGTGCCTTCTTGAGCCTTACATCATAGTAATTGTTTAGATTGTCTATACCGACTACGGAACGGCCACGCTTAAGTAAGGCTTTGCATGTCTGATAACCTATGAAACCAGCGGCTCCAGTAATAAAAATGCTCATCGTATCTCAGTGTGGCAGGTGGCCAGTATCCTTTTTATCGCTTTAAATCCTTCAGGATACAACATTCTTCACAACTAAACATATAAACATAATGATACTAAAAATAAACTAATTCAAATTTGACAGCAGAGGCGTTTCAGGCGAATAGCTTACATTAGTTCATCTGCAAATCGGAGAACATCCAGATATGTCAAACATAAATAGAGTTGCCATTATTGGCCTGGGTTATGTTGGGTTACCTCTTGCAATCGCAATGGCTGAAAGTAACAGGGTAATAGGTTATGATATTCAAGAAAAAAGAATTCTTCAGTTAATCCGAGGTTATGACCGAAATAATGAAGCCTCCAGTGAATCACTTACGAAGAAAAATATAACATGGAGCTCAAACCCTGAAGATATCAGGCATGCGAACTTTTATATTATCACGGTACCGACACCCGTAGATACCCAAAACAAGCCTGACCTGACAGCAATTTTATCGGCATCGCGTACGGTTGGAACACAACTTAAACAAGGAAGTATTGTAATCTATGAAAGCACCGTTTGGCCAGGCCTTACTGAAGAAGAATGCGTGCCTGAACTTGAAATCTCATCTGGCTTAAAGTGGCGAGAAGGGTTTAACGTTGGTTACTCACCTGAACGTATTAACCCTGGTGATACAAAACATACCCTAAAAAATATCACTAAAATAGTTGCTGGGGATACGGAAGAAACTACTAAAAAAATTTCTGAACTCTACGCGCCAATAAATTGTAATAACATATACAATACACCGGATATTCGGACTGCAGAGGCAGCCAAGGTAATAGAAAATGCTCAACGCGATATAAATATCGCATTTGTTAATGAAGTTTCGCAAATCTGCCACAAGCTTGGACTATCAAGTGCGGATGTATTGGAAGCCGCCAGCACTAAATGGAACTTTCTTAATTTTTCCCCAGGTTTAGTCGGAGGACATTGCATAGGGGTGGATCCTTATTATTTGGCTTATCGAGCCGAAAAAGCAGGACATAGACCCGAAGTAATACTAGCAGGCAGGTACCTCAACGATGGTATGAGTGCCTTCATCAGTTCACACCTAACTAATAAAATCGTGGCACCAAATAGCCATATTCTTGTTTTGGGTTTAACCTTTAAGAAAAACGTTTCTGACTTACGAAACTCTCTAATTGCAAATATAGTTAAGTTGCTAGAAAAAGCTGGGCACATTGTTGACGTGTATGATCCTTTGGCGAACCATGAAGAAGCTGAAGCCTTGTATAGTATTAAGTTAATCGAAAGTATCGACTTTAAACATTCCTATGACTGCGTGGTTGGTGCTGTCGGTCATGATAGTTTCGTCCAGTTACCAATCGAAAAAGTCTTTGGACTTCTTAAAGAAGGTGGCTTGCTTGCCGATATACCCGGAATGTGGAAACAACATCCTATCCCTTCTAAATTTTTGAGGTGGCAGCTCTGAAAAAACTGGATGACAAGCCAAATTGTTTCAAAAGTACCACAATTGTCTATTCTTAAACAGACCCGAGCCAAATGGAACAAATTTTGGCTAGCAATTAAATTTACTTGGCCTTATCCACCAATTTTTATTTTGAAGGCCCAGAACTTCCGCACCTCGAATTGCACTATATTCAGAATCAAATAATCCAAAACATGTAGCACCACTACCCGACATTCTAGCTAAACTACAGCCTGAAAGATTAGTTAATGACTCAAGAACATTCTGAATCACTGGCATTTTGCCTATCGCTATCTTTTCGAGGTCGTTTGTACGCATTGCAAGAACTTCTGTTAAACTTGTTGCGTTGACTAAATCGTTTTGAAACCTGCCAGAGCCTGAAAACGGCCCTTTTCGAGCTTTAAATACATCTATAGTAGCCAACGGAACCTGGGGATTAACCAATAAAACCCCAAATGAGGGCAAGGAAGGTGCGGGGCATATTTTGTCTCCAGTACCTCCTACAAAGCAGGCTTTCCCATATAAACACATTGGAACATCCGCACCTAATGAACGGGCAAGCACTTGAATTCGCTGAGGCTCTAAATCAACATTCCATAGTTCTATCAAAGCTTTAATTGTTGCAGCAGCATCAGAAGATCCTCCTCCAATGCCAGCACTTATTGGAAGATTTTTAACCAAAGTAATTTCCACAAAAGGCTTTATCCCAAATAAGTCAGCTAATCTAAATGCAGCTAACTCTACCAGATTTTGCCCATCATCTTTCAGTAAGTTGCTAGCAAAAGGGCCTTTTATATTTAACGAAAATACGTTTGATCGTTTCACACTTATTTTATCATAAGGTGGTATAAATATAACTAAACTATCTATATCATGTAATTTGTCAGGCCTTTGGTCTGTGACATGCAGATAAAGGTTAAGCTTGGCTGGTGCATCAACTGATACAACGTGCTCCTGAATAAATTTCACCTTTTTATTCATCAAGGTTGGGAATGCCATTTTTTAATTTTTGTCTAATTATAGATGCCGCCTCATCATCGGCTCCCAAAGTTAATGCTCGCTCCCACTGAAATTTAGCCTCAACTCTTCTTCCAACATGCCAATATATATCGCCAAGGTGGTCAGTGATAATCGGATCCTCTGGTCTGAGAATTATGGCTCTCTCAAGATATTTTACAGCTTCTTCATACAGTTCCAAGCGGTAAAATGCCCAGCCTAAACTATCAACGATGTAACCGTCTGTAGGGCGGAGTGTAACAGCACGTTTTATCAGTACCATTGCCCGCTGTAGATTTGTACCCTGTTCAACCCAGGAATATCCAAGATAGTTTAAAACAAGTGGTTGGTCAGGCTTTAATTCTAGCGCTTTTAGAAAATCTTCTTCCGCCAGAGGCCACCGGTTGGTACGCTCTAAAACTATTCCACGAGAATAGTACAATGACCAATGCCATGACTCTATTGTCTTAATCTGATCAATAGCCAAATCATAATATTCGATTGATTCCTCGAAGCGATTATTGATTCTAAGAATATCACCCAGAGCTATAGCTACATCCACGCTAATTGGACGTTCTTTAATCATTTCCTTTAATATTTTCACGGCTTCATCATTGCGATCAATATTGGCCAAGCTTGCAGCGATCCGTAACCTTGCTGACCGGAAATAAGGACTCGCTGGCGAAATTGACCGGTATGTCTTTACTGAGTCAGCATAACGTCTTAATACATCAAGTCGCTCGCCAGAAAACATGATCAGGATTGGAAATTTAGGCCTTAACTGAAGTGCTAAATTTGCAAAAATTAATGCCGTATCGTGTGCTGTTTTATTCGACAATCCACTTGCTGCGCCAAAAAATGTTTCCGCAACCCCCTCTCCAACTGTTGTAATATTGGCAGTCGGCGAATTGCTTTCGAAAATAGTCTCGGCCAATAAATCAATCCAGGGTGATCCAGGATTTTTCTCTCCAAATTTGGTTACAACCTCCCGGGCTTCGTCACGTCGGCCCTGATTGATTAAAAAACTCCCGTAAACAGTTGCAATACGGAGTGTGGCTCCATTGTTATCGCTAAATGCAGTTTTAAAAGACCTATCCGAGATCTCCCAATGCTCTGCCATAGCTGCCATAAGAGCCTTATGATAGTTATAATAAATTCTAAAACTCTGATCACTTGATAGCGGTGTTATAGACTCTATAACATCGTCAAAGTTTTCACCCAGACCTAACTTCACCCAACTTTCCATCAGTGGTAGTACAAGACTGTAAATACCATTCCGATCTATTTTATCTATATAAATTAATGCATGACCGAAGTTATTTCTCTGAATGGCTTGTACTGCCAGAACAAGATTTCCAATATTAGATTTACTATCTAGATCTACCAATCTTTTTGCGAGCTCTAAGGATTCGGAAAAATTTTCTTTCTGGAGTGCAAGTATCAAAGCCCGTTGCAATATAATCGTATTGTTAGAGTCGTCTTCTAAAACTCCCTTGTAAAATTTTATAGCGGATGAAATATCATTTTGGTCATAAGCATATCGACCAGCTAAATAATTACCTGAAAGAGCACTGTATTCTGCAATTTTAGACCTCAATCTATCCGATATGTCGAAATTGCGAGTGTCGGTGATACCCTGAAAAGGCCATATAAAAGCAACAGCTAATATTAAAGGTGCTAAAACTTTCAACATTCACACCTACTCCACACGTTTGCTGCCACAACATGGCGCATAAACCTTAGTCGGCACGATGTAATGTGGTTAATGCATGCTGATACTTTACCGCGCCATTTTTCCACAAAAATCTCACATGTTTGAGTAATTGGGGCCACCGCCACCTTCGGGAACAGTCCAAAAAATATTCTGTTTTGGATCTTTAATATCGCACGTCTTACAATGCACACAGTTTTGCGCATTAATTTGCAAATAAGGCTCCGCTTCATCAGGTGTAACAATTTCGTAAACACCCGCGGGGCAGTAACGCTGCTCCGGTGCATCATATAAAGCAAGATTATGTTTTATCGGAAGTGTCTCATCCCTAAGCTTGAGATGTGAAGGCTGATTTTCCTCATGATTTGTATTAGACATAAATACAGAGGACAGTTTATCAAAAGTTAATATCCCATCAGGTTTTAGATAATCTATTGGTTTTGATTTTGCTACCGTCCTCAATTGTGTATGGTCATGATGATGCCTCAATGTCCAAGGCATTAACCCGCGAGTCCACAACTCAAACCCGCTAATCATTGTACCGGCAAATAAGCCCCATCTAAAAGATGGCCGACAATTTCTTGCTTGTTTTAATTCCTTGTAGACCCGAGATTTACCCATAGAATTCTCATATTCACTTAGCAAGTTGTTCCCATTTTTACCATTCTCTATAGAATTAAAAACTGCAGTAGCAGCAAGCATCCCAGACTTCATAGCATTATGGCTCCCCTTAATCTTAGGCACATTAAGAAAACCAGCGCTGCAACCAATAAGTGCTCCACCGGGAAAAACTAGCTTCGGAATAGATTGTAAACCACCTTCGTTAATAGCTCGTGCACCATATGATAATCTTTTTCCCCCCTCGATATGAGTTGCAATAGCTGGATGTGTTTTCATCTTCTGAAATTCGTCAAAAGGAGAAAGGTGCGGGTTTACATAATCCAACGCCACTACCATTCCCACCGCCACCAAATCTTTTTCCAAATGATACAAGAATGTTCCACCATATGTTTGTTTATCAAGTGGCCATCCAAAACTGTGCTGCACCAATCCTGCCTTGTGCTTGGCTGGATCAATTTGCCATAATTCCTTTATACCAATTCCATAAGTCTGTGGCTCCACATTATTTCGTAACTGGAATATATTCATCAACTCTTGGCTTAAGGACCCTCGCGCGCCCTCAGCAAATAATGTGTATTTAGCGTGTAGCTCAACCCCTGATTCAAATGTGTCCTTTCTGCTTCCATCTTTAGCTATTCCCATGTCTCCAGTAGCAATACCTTTTACACTTCCGTCCTCATTGAACAAAATTTCCTTAGCGGCAAAACCAGGGTAAATTTCTACTCCTAACTTCTCTGCCTCTTTACCTAACCATCGGCATAAATTACCTAAACTAATTATGTAATTTCCCTGATTGTGCATCTGAGGAGGCAACAAAAAATTTGGTAATTTGAAAGTACCTGACTTTGTTAAAAAGAGAAATTTATCGCTTGTAACCGGAGTATTTAAGGGTGCTTTTTTTTCTCGCCAATCGGGTATTAATTCGTCTAGAACAAGAGATTCAAATACTGCACCCGATAATATATGTGCACCGACTTCAGACCCTTTTTCAACGATGGTAACACTAACTTCAGACTGTTTTTCTGCAGCAAGTTGTTTTAATCGTATTGCTGCACATAGACCGGCTGGCCCTGCTCCAACAATGACTACATCATACTCCATAGCCTCTCGTGTCATTACATTTTCCTTTAATCTCGTAGGTGCATGCTTATAAGAGTGTTTTTAGCCCAAGATCAATTGTACTCATACTGGGCAAGAATGTGCTACAATCAAAGTATGAATGTTTCAAAGAATTTTTATCAACTATTAAAATTTTATAATGAAATTGGGGTCAAAGAACCGATAGGCCCTGCGCCGCGAAATCGCATCGACACAGGGTTAAAATCTAAAATTACAATCGAGGCTATTGTAAACAACGAATCTGAAGTTAATCAACATTCCGTCTCTTCTCAACTTCAGAGCAAAAGTAGTAAGGACGTTATCATTGGTCAAATTGCAACAGTGGCGAAAGCTAAAGAAATTGCTAACCGCTCCAATACCCTTGAAGAATTATATAGTATGATTAATGCCTTCGAAGGGTGCGCTCTCAAGCGTACGGCAACCAATACTGTTACTGGATCTGGGAATAATACAGCTAAAATAATGTTTGTAGGAGAGGCTCCAGGAGCAGAAGAAGATCGTCAAGGCGTACCATTTGTTGGCCCAGCTGGAAAGTTACTGGATCGTATGCTTTCCTCGATTGGCTTGAGCAGAACCGAAGTATATATAACCAACATTTTACCTTGGAGACCTCCGGGGAATAGAACACCGACTACAGAAGAAATTGCTTTATGCCAACCGTTTGTCGAGAGACAAATTGCATTAATTCAACCAAAAATTCTTGTTTTAATTGGTGGTATAGCGGCAAAAACCATACTAGACCGTAAGGAAGGTATTACCCGGTTACGCGGAAAGTGGCAGAAAATTGCAATAATTGGCCTCAATGCACCTATTTTAACTTTGGCGACATTCCACCCGGCCTATCTTTTACGTCAGCCTTCTGCCAAACAGGAAGCATGGACGGATTTTCTAAGTATTAAAAATAAGCTAGCTAATCTTGATTTCTAAAACGCTCATGTTGTTACCAGCACATAATTGTTTTATAAGACTTTTTCCCCTGATAGGGAATTCAATTGCTAATTTCATTTAAACCTAAGGGCTGCGACTTATTCTGCTACTATCTGGCTTATCTCTATTTATAACAATTGTCTCTTTCCAAATAATACACTTGGCGCCAATAGCATTCGCCAACAAGTTAGCCGCCAATCTGCAAGAAGAAAATATCTACACAGTTGCAAAATCAGAACACCAACCTTTGGTTTCAAATTACATTGAAACTTTTACGCCAATTCTTTCTGAAATTGATGAAGTGCGGTACCAAAAAATATTTGAGTTACAAAAACTTGGTAAACTAACTGCAGCTAAAAAAATCATTCGACAACTTGATAATGACATATTGATGGGTCACGTGCTGGCTCAGAAATACCTTCACCCAACGGCCCACCGTTCTACTTTCAACGAGTTAACTGTCTGGCTGAACCTATATGCAGATCATCCCGATGCGCGACGACTATATCGACTGGCCTTAAAACGCCGACCTAAAGGAAAGGATTTTCCTAATTCCCCCCTAACAGGTGTACGGTCGGAACTACCTGTTGGCATATCTGGATACAAAAAACCAACTATTTCAGGACATAATCTTAATAGCAATCAACGTGAAAAATTATCAAAAATGCAACGTACAATGCGATCCCGAATACGTAGGGGTTGGCCTACAGGAGCCCGCACGATTTTAATGGATAATTCCCATACAGACCTGGCTAGTAAGACGGAATTTTATTTTTATCAATCGCGAATTGCCTGGAGTTACTACCTTCATAATAAAGACGAATTAGCATTAAGCCTTGCGTCCTCTAGTGCAAAACAGGTGCGTAGTTCAATTCCGGAATCAGACTGGACAGCGGGTCTTGCTGCATGGCGTTTATCCAAATATGAGGAGGCTCTTGCTCATTTCACTGAACTAGCGGTGTCTTCTACAGCTGCGCCTTGGTTAAAATCATCCGGGGCTTATTGGGCTAGCAGGGCAGAACTTAGATTAGGGCGTCCGGAAAACGTGTCGCATTGGTTAAATATGTCTATAAAGCAGCCACGAACATTTTATGGACTGCTTGCGACGCGCGCATTGGGACTTGAACTGGCATTTGACTGGAATTCCTCAAGGTTAACCAAAGCTGACAAAAAACTACTTCATGAATCTGAAAGTGCTAGACGAATACTAGCATTAGCGCAAATCGAGCAAGACAACCGAGCAATTCGAGAAATTTATTCATTCTGGGCCAAAAATTCACTAAATCTTATTAAAATCCTTCCCAAACTTGCCGGTGCCCTTGGATACGCGGATGTACAGATGTTATTGGGGAAACAATTAAGTGCTATGGATGGAACCAAACGCGATAGCGCTGTATTTCCGCTACCTAACTGGATGCCCATAGATGGTTATACGATAGATCGTGCCCTTATTTTTGCACTTATTCGCCAAGAATCAAAATTTAGAGCTAAATCTCGAAGTCGCCGTGGTGCGCTCGGGTTGATGCAGCTAATGCCTAAAACGGCTAACTTTGTCGCAAAAAGGAAAAATATTGTAATTAAGAACAGAAAAGCGCTAAATGACCCTGTTTTAAATATTTCTCTTGGCCAAAGCTATTTAGAGCACCTACTTACACTTAAAGATATAGGAAACAACTTCTTTTTTCTACTCTGCGCTTACAATGCTGGGCCTGGAAATTTAAGAAAGTGGCTAGAAAAAACTAATTTCGGTGAAGATCCTCTGCTTTTTGCTGAGAGCATCCGTTCAAGTGAAACAAGACAATTTATAAAAAGCGTTAGCACAAACTATTGGATATACAGATCTCAACTTTTTCAACATGCCCCCTCTCTCAACGCAACAGTTTCAGGACATTGGCCAAAGTACTTACCACAGGAGTAAATCTCAAAATGAGTGATCCTAATAACAAAGTAGAATTTTTACCCGTAAATATTGCCTTGCTAACAGTGTCCGATACACGGAGTTTAGCTAACGACAAATCTGGCGACGTGCTTGAAAATAAAATTAGGGAATCAGGCCATAACTTAGTTGCCCGCCTTATTGTAAAAGATGAGCTAGAAACACTTGTCAAGCAACTTCAATCTTGGATTATGTCTCCCGAAATTGATACGGTTATTGCCACTGGAGGAACGGGGCTGACAGGCAGGGACATAACCCCCGAAGCATTTGCACAAGTCTATGAAAAAGAAATCCATGGTTTTGGAGAACTTTTTCGCCAGCTAAGCTATGAGATAATAGGAACCTCAACTCTACAATCAAGAGCGTCAGGTGGAGTGTCTGGCGGAACATATCTTTTTTCTTTACCTGGTTCACCTGGAGCCTGTCGCGACGCTTGGGATAATATACTGAAGTTTCAGTTAGATATACGGCAGAAACCCTGCAACCTGGTAGAACTTATGCCGCGATTGCAAGAACATATTAGGTCTAATAATGGTCAATAATTACAGTCTAACTTCCCTCTCAAACTCGTACTGACTACACATCAACTTTTACTTTTAAGAGCTAGTCTAATTTGCCACCGTTGGTGATCGATCCCGTTATCTATGTCATTTAGTTTATTCAGAATCGAAATTGAGTAACCATTTGGAACATTTCTAACAGTTTCTGAGAATACTTTGGGACTTGACCAAGATACACCGTCGAACGGATTTGAGCGGAGTGCTCGAGATGAAAGTCCAACTAACCAATATCCACCATCCGAAGCCGGCCCAAGTACAACGTCATTCGCCGCTAGTGCTTTAAACGCAGATTGTATATGATCTCTTGTCACCTCCGGTATATCACTTCCAATAAGAACAGTAGGATTGGAATAAAAATTAGCCAGCGCCCGACGCATTTTTTGTCCTAGATCACCATGGCCTTGTTTTACAACACTGCAAAGATTCGGCCAAAAAGGATCAATGGTAACTAGAGAATCTGGTGTCACAACTAAACAACAAGACCAACGAGTATCACGGGTGAGTTGAAGTATAAGATTTCTCACCGTACGCCGATAAAAACACCATGCCTCTTCAAAACCGATATCATTTGAAAGTCTTTGCTTAACGGCTCCAATTCTTGGAGCTTTAACAAATATCAACACATTTTTACGCATAAATAAATTATTGATAAAATCTGATCAATTTGCTCGGCTCAACGCCTAAAAAATATAGTCCGAGGCAAAAACTATTTTTTAGAGATCGGCAAGCATAACCAGATTCTTTATATCGTGATGCTGAGGTGAGGGCGACTGATTTAAAATGTACCAAACGTCTGATTCCAATTCGACGCACCATGTCTACATCCTCCATAATCGGCATGGGTCGAAAACCACCTAAATAATTATAGAATTCTCGCTTGATCAGAAGCCCTTGATCTCCATAAGGCAATCCAATGTATTTAGCTCTCCAGTTAGCGACAAACTCTAACCTTCTCGCTGCTTTTGCTCGGTCATCAAGTGCAAATCTAAACACACCAGCTCTACGGTAGTTTTTAGAATCAGCCATAAACATAGTTATCTCATTGAACCAATTTTCTGTTAGAATCGTGTCAGCATGTACAAAAAGAAGCCAATCCCCACTGGAATATTCTACACCTTTAATCAATTGCCTACCTCTCCCCATTTTGCTGTTAATAATTTCTACCCCTTTCATTTTTGCAATTAAACAGGTGGTATCTTGAGAACCTCCGTCCACTATTAGTACTTGAGCGTTCTCAATTAATTTTGAATCAGTAAATACGTTTAATGCAGCGTCTAATGTTTTTTCAGCATTTAGTGTGGGAATAATTATAGATAACAAAAATATCCTCTTCATGTTATATTAGCAAAAACCCAATCACATTTTTGTTCTTTATTTGTTCTATTATTTCATATATTAAAGAAACTATGCGAAATAATAGCCAAAAACAAAAATTTACTTATCAACAAGCACATTCTATAAAACGTGGACGCGGAGCAATAAGCAATAGGGCTGGACGGTTTGAATCTCTCGTTACCGAAAAAATTGATGATGGCTGGAATAATTTAGATAAGCCCTCTAATAAACTTGTTACTTCTTTTCACACAGATAATAGCAGAACCGTAATATCCAGCAATCAGTCCCCTGATTTAGCATTTGATCTGTCTATCAATCCATATCGTGGATGTGAGCACGGTTGCATTTACTGTTATGCAAGACCAACACACTCATTTTTAGGTTTATCGCCGGGGCAAGACTTTGAAAGCCAAATCTTTGTAAAACGAGAAGCTTCCAGTATTTTAGAAAAACAATTAAAACATCCAAAATATAAATGTAAAGTTCTCGCCCTGGGCACCAATACTGACCCATATCAACCAATCGAACGAAAGTTGAAAATCACCCGTCAGTTATTAAATGTACTTTCAGAATTTAAACACCCCACTACAATTATAACTAAATCAGATTTGATTACCCGAGATATTGATATCCTAAAGTCAATGGCAAAGTTAAATATTGTGAAGGTAACTTTTTCATTTACCACTCTAAACAAGAAACTTGCTAGAACTCTCGAGCCAAGAGCGACAACCCCTTTAAGGAGGCTAAATGCAATCAAAAAATTGAGCGATGCTGGAATACCAACCTGTGTTAATTTTGCCCCGGTAATCCCCACGATCAATGATCATGAGTTAGAGGAAATTCTATCCCAATGCGTTGTAGCAGGTGCTAAAGAAGCCAATTACATTTTACTACGACTACCAGGCGAAGTATCAGACTTGTTTAAAGAGTGGTTACAATTATATTATCCGCGAGGATACTCTCGTGCTTTAAACAGATTACGAGAAATGCACCTCGGTAATAATTATAATTCCTCTTTCTGGATGAGACAAACTGGATCAGGCCCTCAGGCGGAAATACTTAAGGGACGGTTTGTTCTGGCAAAAAAGAAGCTAGGCATTGAAAATACTTCTGTCGATCTTGATCTTAATCTTTTTCGCAAGCCACAAGCACATTATGTGCAATTAAATTTACTCTAGTTTAGACATACTTATTTATGTATTGATGTTCATAAAATGTATCAACAGGATATAGAAAGATACTAAAGGTGATATTGTCATCCCAAAGGGTTTTTAGCAGAATAATGCTTTTAAGCTAGAATGCACATATCTTTTACAATCAACAGAAATTAATATTTACTGTGCCAGATTTTTCCTTTGAACTTTCAATTGGTGGCTACATAGCAGGAATTGATGAAGCTGGGCGAGGGCCTTGGGCAGGCCCTGTATATGCAGCTGCAGTAGTTTTTAACCCTATGGACATTCCCGATGGATTAGCCAGAGAAATAAACGATTCAAAAAAGCTTAGTGCTAAAAAACGGGAAACTATCGCTCCTCGCATATTAGATTACGCAACGGTAGGTAGAGGAAGTGCAAGTGTTAGTGAAATTGACAATTTAAATATTTTACGCGCTACCCATTTAGCCATGAAAAGAGCATTTGAAGATATTCATTGCGAAGTAAACACAGCAATTGTAGACGGCAACATACCTCCAAATCTTTCATGTCCAGTGGTGTGCTTGGTCAAAGGTGATACTAAAAGTCTGTCAATTGCAGCAGCTTCAATTATTTCCAAGGTAAGTCGAGATCAATACATGATAAAATTGAGTCATAATTATCCCGGTTACGGATGGCATAAAAATTTTGGCTATGGGACTAAAGAACACCGTGAAGGTATACTTCAACATGGGATCACACCCCACCATCGAAAATCATTTAAGCCTATACGAAACCTATTATGAAGAACTTCGAAGACAGACTTGACGACAAGACTCCGAGTAGGCCATGTTGATCGACTATGAAAAATATTAATAAAATTGATTTATTAGGTGGGCGATTACTAATTGGTGATTGTGTCAGCGAACTTTCCAAGATTGATGCAAATTCTGTTGATGTAATATTTGCAGACCCACCCTATAACTTGCAGCTCAGCGGGCAATTGTTGCGCCCAAATAACACTCCAGTAAATGGCGTTGATGACAATTGGGACAAATTTTCTAACTTCGCTGAATATGACCAATTTACTCGAAATTGGTTGATTGCTGCCAGACGTGTCCTTAAGGAAACTGGAACAATTTGGGTAATGGGCACATATCATAATATCCACAGAATAGGCACAATACTTCAGGATATCGGTTTTTGGATGCTAAATGACGTCATTTGGCGAAAGACCAACCCTATGCCAAACTTTCGGGGTCGAAGATTTACAAATGCTCAAGAAACATTAATCTGGTGTGCTAAGAGTGCCGATAGTAAAAGATATACTTTTAACTACGAAGCTATGAAATCGCTAAATGATGAGCTGCAAATGAGAAGTGATTGGCTTATTCCAGTATGTGGCGGTTCCGAGAGATTAAAAGTAAATGGCCACAAAGCACATCCGACACAAAAACCAGAAATTCTTATCCAGAGAATTCTTGTGGCATGTAGTAACCCGGGTGACGTCGTTTTAGATCCATTTCTAGGTTCTGGAACAACTGCAGTCGTAGCAAAAAGTCTAAATCGCCAGTGGATTGGGATAGAAAAGGAAAAAAATTATACTCGATTAGCTATATCACGTATCAATGCTACTGTACCGTATCCTGCTGAAGTGCTTCAAACTACTAAAAACAAGCGGCAACAACCGCGAGTACCGTTTGGAAATCTTATAGATCATGGATTAATAAAGCCAGGCGAGACTCTCTATGACCGCATGAAACGGGTCAAAGCGAGGGTAAGAGCTGATGGTAGCCTCACTCGTGAAAATCTCACCGGCTCCATACATCGAATTGGAGCATTGGCCCAGGGCAAAGAAGCATGTAATGGATGGACTTACTGGTACATCGAAGATAAGCAAGGCGAACTTACTTCCATTGACAGTCTTCGTAGCAAGGTCAGAAACAATATAGACTGATTAATCCTGATCTAACTATCTACAAACTTCACCCACTATCTTTTTGCTCAATGCGGATATAGCGTAATTGCCTAGGTTGTTAATATCACACCAGACCCCGTCTACTGCCCTCCTACCATCAACTGTTCCACACATAATAATTAATTCTAGTTGGAAATGTGTGAAATCATGTTTAATCGCGGTTGGAAGACGATACCAGCGTTCTCCAACGGGCACTGAGTTAAAAATGGCTCTATTTTTCCATGGTGTATCTAACCACTCAGTAGTCGGAACTTCCATCAGACCCCCTAATAAACCCTTGTTTGGTCTTCGCCTTAATAAAATAAAACCGTCACGTCTCACTAACCAAAATGCCACACCATAGCGCGATCCTCGAATTAACCGAGCAGGCTTTTTTGGATAATCTTCAGGCTGGCCTGATCTATAAGAGATGCAAGCCGGTTGCCAGGGACAAATATGACATAATGGCTTCCTAGGCTTACATATTGTAGCGCCAAGATCCATTATGGCCTGGGCATAATCTCCAGACCTACCAATTGGGGTAATAATTTTTGCAAATTTATATATTTCCTTTTTGGCGCTAGGCAAAGGAGTTTCAATCATTCGCAGGCGAGATATAACGCGTTCCACATTACCATCTACAACTGTTGCTGGACGATTAAATGCTATTGCAACAATCGCTGCAGCGGTATAAGGCCCTATGCCTGGCAGCTTTAAGAGCTCTTCTTCATTACAAGGAAAAATACCCTTATAACGTTCCCAAAGCGTTCGAGCGCATTTTAACATATTTCTAGCCCGTGCATAATAGCCAAGACCCTGCCATGCATGCAGGACATCGTCCAGAGAAGCATTAGCAAGATCCGAAATGAGAGGCCAACGCCTAAGAAATTCTATAAAGTAGGGCTTTACAGTTTCTACAGTAGTTTGCTGTAGCATTATTTCACTCAACCATACTTTGTAAGCAGAATCCTGCCCTCCAGATTCCATGCGCCATGGGAGTTGACGATGATCTCGGTCATACCAGCGTAACAATGTGTCAGATAGTTCAGAAACCTCGACACCAATATCATTTGACAAAGCCATCCAATATCCCTGTAAAATTCCTGAGAATCGACTTTTTCGTCGTGAGAGTTAATTGTTGAAGAAAATGCAGTATGATATTCTAGCAAATATATATGGGAAAAAGTCAACGATCTAGAACTACCATTCAGGTCGCCTTCGCACTAAGAGCGGTTAAACAAAAAATTAATCGTAAACGCGGATTTGGTGATCAGCGAATTATTAGTGATTGGGCTAATATTGTTGGATCACAAATAGCTGGCTATACGCTTCCAGAAAAACTTGACAGAAATGGAACCTTACGTCTCCGTGTTGACGGCCCTATTGCCACTGAAATCCAACATTTGGAACCTCAGATTCTCGATAAGGTAGCAGTATATTTTGGTTATCGTGCTGCACGCCGACTAAGTATTATTCAGGGTCCAATTGAGAAGCATCTTGCCACACCTCTCTCAATCAAAGCCTCGAATTCCGAATCGGATTTATCGGAGAACTTGCTCTATGCAACTAACCCTGACAGGGAGACAAACGTGAAGACTGCATTATCAAAATTGTCAGAAGTCATAAAAAATAAGAGAAAGAACGGTTAACTCATTGAATTATAATAATTAATGTGTATTTACGAGCCAATATTATGAAATTCTTTAACCAACTATGCTTGAGAGACTGCAACCACACCTTTATAATGTGGATCCTTACAACAGAGACTCGCATATGATCACCAGACGATTTTTGATAGCAGGAATGACTGGAGCGGCTGGCGCATTGGTTGCACCGCCTCTACTACATTTGACGTCTATGACTGCCACCGCAAGCAACTGGGAGAAGCCAGACGACCAGGCTATTGGCGAACCAGAATCACCCATTTATCTAATAGAATATTTTTCACTTACTTGCTCGCACTGTCGCGATTTTCATTTGGAAATATTTCCTCGCCTTAGAACAGAGTATATCGATACCGGAAAGGTAAGATTCATTTCCAGAGACTTCCCCTTAAATAGGCCAGCATTAGACGCGGCTATTTTAGCTCAGTGTGCTGGACCCGATAGGTATTTCGCATTTATCGAAACTCTTTTCAACACATTTGATAATTGGACCCGTGCGGCGGATTACCTCAAAGTACTGGGACAAATTGCACAATTAGGTGGAATAAGCGAAGCAGAATTCAAAGATTGCCTTGGCAATGGCTCGATAGAAGCAAAAATATTTAATAATATGTTAGATGCTCAGGAAACATACGACGTTAGATCCACCCCCACTTTTATTATTAATGGGACAAAGCAAGAAGGTGGTGCAAATTATGAAAAGTTTTCAAAAACTCTAGATAATTATTTACCGGACACCTAACGGTCAATGAAGGCTAAAAAAGTTATTTTTCTTACGGATCGATTAGCAATTGAATTTTACTAAGCTAAAACTGATCGGCTTCAAGTCATTTACTGAGCCTAGCGAACTAATAATTGGCCCGGGCACGACGGGCATAGTTGGCCCGAATGGTTGTGGTAAATCAAATTTAATTGAAGCTATTCGCTGGGTAATGGGGGAAAATTCACCGAGGCAAATGCGTAGCGGTGGTATGGACGATGTCATATTTAACGGTACAGACTCTAGATCATCTCGCAATGTAGCCGAGGTTGCACTTCTTCTAGATAACGAAAATAGAACTGCTCCACCTGCTTTCAATGAAAATAATGAAATTGAAGTGATAAGAAGAATAGAGCGCGGATCAGGCTCGTCTTATAAGGTTAATGGAAACGAAGTTCGCGCAAAGGATGTGCAATATCTTTTTGCAGATATTGCTACAGGAGCGCATTCAACAGCACTAGTAGGCCAGGGAAGAATTAGCGATATAATCAATGCAAGACCACAGAATCGTCGCGGAATTCTCGAAGAGGCAGCTGGTATTAGTGGCCTGCATGCTCGAAGGCATGAGGCTGAATTACGCCTTCGAGCGGCTGAAACAAATCTAGGACGGCTGCAAGACGTAATTGATACTTTAGATGAGCAAATGCGGGCTCTTAAACGCCAATCACGTCAGGCAAATAGATATAGACGTATTTCAGACAACTTAAGGGACGCTGAAGCGCTTCTTTTTCGCTTAAGATTAATAGAGGCTGAAAATGATCTAGCTTTGTCTGAAGAAAAAATTTTTTCAGCTGAAGACGTTGTGGTTAAACTAACCGCTAATGTAGCGATTAGGACGAATGAACAATCAAAAAGTTCAGAAAAATTACCGGAATTGCGACAAGAAGAGGCCAATTTTGCCGCATCACTACACCGTCTCGCTATCGCTGGAGAAAATTTAGATTCAGAAGAACAAGAAATAGATAAACAGTGTGAAGAATTTAAATCAAGACTGGTTCAAATTGACCAAGACCTGATCCGGGAAAAAAACCTATCTAAAGATGCTGAAAACAAAACTATACTTATTAACCAACAGTTAAGTGACCTAATACAGAGCAAAGATGAGTATGCAGAGTCTGAAAAAAAGGCAGCTAACGATTATACAACGTCAGCCACAAACCTGGAGGGTCTAGAGAAAAGTTTTTCAGAGCTAACTGAAAAAATTGCTCAAGATGACGCTAGGCACTCAAGTTTGAAACGACGTTTGCAAGAGCTGGAAACACAGAAAGAGGGAACATCTTCTCAAATTGTTGCAATACAAAGTGAACGTGAAAGACTTGGAGAAAGTAACATTCATCAAGACTCAATCAAAAATACAGAACTAGCAATTATAGAGATGAAATCAAAAGTTGATACCTTTCAAGAGGAACTCCGAATTTCAGAATCTACCAGAGAATCGGCACAAACTGAGGAGTTAACGGCTCGCGATATACTCCAAGCTGCAAATGCTGCCTTGTCCCAGTTAAAAGCCGAGGAGCAGGGACTCCAAAAATTATTTGATTATAGTGATAATAACAAAGGATCAACATTACTAGATTCTATAATAGTTGAATCAGGTTACGAAGCTGCACTCGGTGTAGCTCTGGGAGAAGATATAGAGGCGTCCCAAAGCCCGACAGATCAAATTTTCTGGTCCGAACTCATCCCTCTCAAGGCTGATCAAGAATTACCTGAAATGACTATACCGTTATCAAAATTTGTGCGCGGGCCAGATGTTTTAAAGCGTAGACTAGATCAAATTGGCGTGATTACTGGGGACGGCGAAAAAATTAAGAATTATTTACAACCAGGACAGTGCATAGTGAATAAAGCTGGCGCACTTTGGCGTTGGGATGGCCTTACTGTTAAGGCTGGAGCTATTACAGCTGCAGCAATTCGCTTAAAACAGCGGAATAGGTTGAATGAACTAGGCAAAGAGTTAAAAACAGCAACAAATGTACATAAACAAGCAGAACAGTCTTTGCTACATTTAGTAGAGAACCTCCATTTGGCAGTAAAACATAACTCAGTAGCCAGAAAAAATTTTGAACAGATCAGCGAGAATCTGCACTCTCTTCATGAACAATTATCAAAATTGACTCACGAAGCAATTGAGGAAAACTCGCGTCTTAGTGCACTTGATGCAAGATTAGAGAGTCTTCATAACGAACTAACCGATAATACTATATCGATACAACAAACCATGGAGTCATTAAAGGTATTTGAATCTTCCAAAATCAACCAAAATGAACTAAGTGTTCAAAGAAGTCAGTTATCCGTGCTGCGCAGAGATCACGATGAGAAAACCCGAATTTATGATCGTCTATCAAGAGAGGCTTCTCAGCATCAACAGCAACTAAAAAACTTAAACATTGAAAAGCAAGATTGGTCCCAAAGGCTAATTGGCGCTAATGTTAGACTTTACGATCTTAAGTCTCGTCGTGAGGAAGTATCTCAAAAACTTAATAAATTAGCTGAGCGCCCTCAAGAAATTGTCGAACAACGGTCTATATTATTAGATAAAATCTCAATGATTGAAAAAGAACGCAATACAGCTGCTGAACAATTAGCCCAATGCGAAGACGAATTACGAAATATGAATTCTGAATTGAAGACAAGTGAACAGGCTCTTGCTAGTGCTAGAGAAGAACGCGTTCGGGCTGAGGGGATTCATGAACAGGCAAAACAAATGGTTCAAAATATAGTTTCTCAAATTGAGGAAAGGTTATCGTGCTCTCCAAAAGAATTATCATCAAACACCCCATTACCTCAAACTGACAAACTACCAGAAATTGAAGCCATAGAAAATAGAATGCAACGTCTTACCCGTGAACGCGAAAATATTGGCGCTGTAAATCTACGTGCCGAAGAAGAAGCAAATGAATTAGGTCAACAGATATCCAGCCTTGCCAGTGAAAGAGAAGATCTCGAGGCTGCCATATTCAAATTACGTCAAGGGATATCTAACCTTAACCGAGATGGACGTCAGCGGGTTACAGAAGCTTTTAAGACAATTGATAATCATTTTAGCAAACTTTTTACCCGGCTTTATGGTGGAGGACATGCGCACTTAGAATTAGTAGAGTCAGATGACCCTTTGGAGGCTGGACTTGAGATTATGGCGAGCCCGCCAGGAAAGAAATTGCAATCCCTCTCTTTGCTCTCGGGTGGAGAAAAAGCACTAACGGCACTCGCATTATTATTTGCAGTATTTCTTACTAATCCTGCACCAATCTGTGTGCTGGACGAAGTTGATGCTCCACTCGACGATAACAATGTGGATAGATTTTGTAGTTTAGTATCAGAATTAGCAAAAGATAGTGGCACACGTTTCTTAATTGTGACACATCACCGCATGACAATGTCTAGAGTAGACCGACTATTTGGAGTAACCATGATAGAACGTGGTATCTCGCAGTTAGTGTCTGTCGACTTAGCACGAGCTGAAGAGTGGCGTGACAACAATTAAAATCCACTGTATGTTATAATTTATCCTTTTATATCAGATTGTTATGACATAAGCAGAATTGGTTGACAGGTCTGTAACCAAACATTATGGTTCAGGCGCTTTTTCGGTTTATACCGCGTACGTAGGTTAAGTTTGAGAGTTAATTTTTGTGCTAGATGACAAACAGTCACCTTCACTTGAAGGTCTAAGTTCTCGACTCAAACAAGTTCAGCAGGATCGGGGTTCTGCTGGAAGCTCAAGGATGCCGCCAACGCGGCTCGGCCAGTCAGTACATTTGGGAATCGAGATGGCAGCGACCTTGGCGGTTGGGGGAGGCATTGGTTGGTATTTAGATTACTGGCTTGAGACTACCCCTTGGTTACTGGTAGTGTTCCTGTTTCTAGGAGTTGGCGCAGGTATAAGCAACGCCTTTCGATTGGCAAAAAAATATAGTTTGGAGCTCGCTAAGAGAGACAATTCAAAAGACGGCACAACCGTCGGCAAATGAAGATTAATGGGGGAGCAGTTAGCTCGTGGCATCGGCAGAACATTCAGAACAACATGGTCCTCTAGACCAGTTCGCTATCCAGAGATACGTTGAGATTGATCTAGGTGGTTTCGACGCTTCGTTTACAAATTCTTCCCTGATGATGGTAGTGGCAGTAGCTGTAATATTTGTTTTGACCACACTAGGAATGGGGAAGGGACGTTTAGTCCCAGGTCGGCTCCAATCAGTGGTAGAAATGCTCTATGAATTGGTTGCTAATATGCTTGGCGATATAGTAGGGGGTCGAGCAGCAAAGCGGTTCTTTCCCTTTGTATTTAGCTTGTTCACATTTTTGCTTTTTGGAAATTTACTGGGTCTAATTCCCTATAGTTTTACATTTACTAGCCATATTATAGTAACATTAATCTTTGCTTTGGTGGTATTTATTGGCGTCACTATCCTAGCAATTATTATTCATAAACATAAATTTCTAACGTTTTTTTTGCCTCCAGGGGTGCCAATGTGGATGGCACCGTTATTAGTACCGATCGAAATTGTCTCCTATATTGCTAGACCAATAAGTTTAGCAGTACGTTTGTTTGCAAATATGATGGCGGGGCACAGTATTCTCCACGTATTTGGTGGCTTCGTTTTTGTGCTTGGATTTTTTGGATTTCTACCATTCGCCTTTATAATTGCGCTTTATGGCCTGGAACTACTGGTAGCTGTTCTGCAGGCTTATGTTTTTGCTATATTAACCTGTTTATATATTAGGGATGCTATATACCTACATCATGAGTAGGAAAAATTACTCAAAATTACAAATTTATTAAACACAATTAGAGGAACTAGGACTATGGACGCTGAATCGGCAAAACTTCTTGGACAACTCATTGGTGGTGGTCTCGCTACAATAGGTGTAGCGGGTTCCGGTGTAGGTATTGGAATTATTTTTGGAAACTATGTTTCTGCTGCAGGACGGAATCCAGCAGCTGCTCCAAAATTATTTGGCAATGTTTTACTCGGATTTGCCCTCACTGAAGCTATTGCTCTGTTTGCACTAGTTATGGCCTTCATAATCTTATTTGGAAGCTGAGGCTTTGTTAAAAACAACCGACTCGGCTAAACTTTTGTATCGAGTCGGGTTTGGAAATCGAGAACAAAAAAAATGCTAAAACTCTCCAGTATGCCATTTGGGATAGATAAATGGCAATGACACAACTGTCCCAAAAATTTCAGTGTTATATTCGTACCTTATTTGTGGGTGCACTAAGTTTGATTATTGCAACTCACCTTCCTGGGTCACTTTTTGCTGCAGCGGAAGAAAAACCGGGCATGCCACAGCTCGACATGACAACATATGGCACACAGTTGTTTTGGCTAGTAGTGACATTTGTAGTTCTTTTAATTCTTCTATGGAGTTTTGCTCTACCTCGTATTGGTCGCGTCCTAGAACAACGTCAGCGTCAAATTACGGATGATTTAGAACAGGCTGAAAAACTTAAGCAAGAAGCAGAAGATGCAATTAAGGCATATGAAACTTCACTATCAGAAGCCCGTTCCAAAGCCCATCAATTACTAACAAAGACCCAAATGGAGCTTGATGATCAGGCCGCCGAACAACGAAACTTATTGGACGCCCAATTAGCTGAGAAACAAACACAAGCAGAGACACAAATTAAGAAAGCAAGAGAACAAGCTTTAAACAGTGTAAGAGAAGTGGCGATTGAAGCAGCCCGAGCGGCAACACATCGATTGATTGGTGTAGAGCCTAGTCGAGATGCTGCAAGCTCAGCCATTGATGGAAAGACTTAGAGCCAATGACAAAAATAAAAAATATGGCTAAAGTGCCCGAAAATTGGTTGCTGCTAGTAGCCTTTGCATTTGTCATTGCTGGAAGTTCAATCACGGAGTCAGCCAATTTTTGGATACTAATAGCTTTTGTAACCTTTGCAGGAGTTTTTGGTCGAAAGGCTTGGGCTGCCATGAAAAAATCATTGGATAATAGAAGTGAAAAAATTAGGGCTGAACTTGATGAAGCACAACGTCTAAGAGAAGAAGCCCAAGTTGTACTAAACGAATACAAACAAAAACGATCAGAAGCTGAGGAAGAGGCTCAGAAATTAGTGGAACAAGCAAAAATTGAGGCTGAACGCCACGCTAACGAGGCTAAAAAGGCTCTTGCTGATAATATGCAACGTCGGGAACAGGCGGCTATGCAACGCATTGCACAGGCAGAAAACGACGCTTTGCGTGAAGTGCGTGAAACTGCTGCTGAGCTAGCTATCAAAGCTACAGCTAACCTAATACAGGAAAATTTAGATGACGAAAAGTCTGATTCGATAATTCAGCAGTCTATACAAGAACTGCACAAGCGATCAGGCTAAATAACCAACATTGACTGACGTCAGGTTATCAATACCAAATAACTGTTAGCAAATTAGTCGAATTTCAAAAAGTAATGATAGATAGCTCTGGTTGAGTTACTCTGCAGCATTTTGATACGCGTCCATGGGTGGGCATGAACATACTAAATTCCGATCTCCGTACACCTGATCAATACGAGCTACCGGGGGCCAATATTTCATCTGGGACGAATAGGTCATTGGAAATGCAGCTTCCTCTCTAGTGTATTTGTGCTGCCACTTATCTCCAGCAACCTCGGAAAGAGTATGAGGTGCGCAACTTAATGGATTATCATCAATTTGCCACTCACCCTTTTCGATACGATGAATTTCTCCCCTTATTGCAATCATCGCATCACAAAACCTATCTATTTCTGATTTAGGTTCGCTTTCCGTTGGTTCAATCATCAGGGTACCAATTACCGGGAATGACATCGTTGGCGCATGAAAGCCATAATCCATCAAACGCTTAGCTATATCTTCTACAGATATTCCCACACTGTCTTTCAGCGGCCTTACATCAATTATACACTCGTGAGCCACACACCCGTTTTGCCCCTTATACAAAACTGGATAATGAGAGCTTAGCTTTTTTGCAATATAATTAGCATTCAGTATGGCAACCTGAGTTGCCTTTTTTAACCCTTCGGCACCCATCATGGCAATATAGGCCCATGAAATTGGTAAAATACCTGCTGATCCCCAAGGTGCTGCGGACACTGGGCCTACCCCTACCGATTCTGCCAAAGGATGACTTGGGAGGTAGGGAGCCAAATGTTTTCTTGCACCAATTGGACCAACACCTGGCCCGCCACCGCCATGGGGAATACAGAACGTCTTATGAAGATTCATATGAGCTACATCCGGCCCAAATTGTCCGGGCAAACTTACCCCCAACAGAGCGTTTAGATTCGCTCCATCAAGATAAACCTGTCCTCCCACAGAATGTACAATTTCACATATATCTACTATGGCTTCTTCGAACACACCATGGGTAGAAGGGTAAGTAACCATCAAAGCTGCCAAGCGTGAATTATATTTTCTTACCTTAGATTTTAAATCAGATAAATCTACATTACCATTTTCATCACAATCCACTACTATAACCTTAAGACCCGCCATAACAGCACTAGCCGGATTAGTACCATGGGCGGAGTTAGGAATTAGGCATATATCCCGGTCTGTTTCACCGTTAGCACTATGAAAACCCCTTATCGCTAATAGCCCGGCATATTCACCTTGACTGCCAGCATTAGGCTGTAGCGATACAACCGAAAAACCTGTTACCTCGCACAACATCCTTTCCAAACCGTCAATCATCTCCATATAACCGACAACCTGTTCTGATGGTGTAAAAGGATGTATATTTGCAAAACCTGGCCACGTTACGGGTATCATTTCTGCTGTCGAATTTAACTTCATTGTGCAAGACCCTAAAGGAATCATTGACTGATTCAGTGCTATATCTTTCAGCTCAAGCCCGCGCATATACCGCAGCATCTGTGTTTCAGAATGCTGGGTATTGAAGAGTGCATGCTGAAGTATGGGTGATTCACGTTGAAGCTGACGAGGGACTTCAAAGCATACTTTCTTTTGCAATTCCTCAATAGACCACTCACTCGTGGTACCTCCTGAAAATACCATAAGAAGTTTTTCTATATCGGAAGGGTCTGTAGTCTCGTCAAACGAGATGCCTATAGTAGAACTACTGTTTTTGCGGAGATTAATTCCCTGTTTTAGAGCTAACTCTAATATTTTATCAACGTCGCCAGAGCATTCGACCGTCACAGTATCAAACCAATTTTTAGTTATTACATCGACACCAATTTTGTTAAGTCCTACCACAAAAATAGAACTTAAAATATTTACCCTTTCAGCAATTTTCCTTAACCCAACGGGACCATGGTATATTGCATACATTGCAGCAATTACTGCCAATAATACCTGGGCTGTACATATGTTACTTGTAGCTTTCTCCCGGCGAATGTGTTGTTCCCGAGTTTGTAACGCGAGACGCAAAGCCGTTTGTCCACTGGAATCAACTGAAACCCCAACTATTCTTCCAGGCATAGATCGCTTATATTTGTCGTGAGTAGCAAAAAACGCAGCGTGAGGACCTCCGAATCCCATTGGAACACCAAACCTCTGTGCACTTCCCACAACAATATCTGCCCCAAACTCTCCAGGCGGCACAAGTAAAACTAAACTAAGAAGATCCGCTGCTACCGTAACAATTAAACCTTTCTTGTGAGCTGACTTAATAAACTCACGATAATCATAGACTTCTCCGTTGCTTGAAGGGTACTGGAGCAACGCACCAAAATATGACTCATCAATTAATGCACTTTGGTGATCACCAACAACAATCTCAATACCGACAGCACTCGCACGAGTGCGTAGTACAGAAATTGTCTGAGGATGACATTGATCCGAAACGAAGTACCGATCCTCTATATTTTTTGTTACACCATGACTCATACTCATTGCTTCAGCTGCCGCCGTTGCTTCGTCCAAAAGAGAAGCGTTAGCGGTTTCCATTCCTGTAAGATCCATAATCATAGTCTGAAAAGCCAATAGTGCCTCCAGTCGACCCTGAGAAATCTCTGGTTGATAAGGCGTATAGGCGGTATACCAACCAGGGTTTTCTAGAATATTACGTAATATTACAGGTGGGGTATAAGTACCGTAGTAACCCATACCAATCATTGATTTGTTAATTTGGTTAAGTGATGCCAGATCGGATAAATCAGATAACACCTCCTGTTCACTTCGTGCATCAAGAACAGATTTAGGAAACTCCGCTCGAATGGCTTTTGGAACCGCTTTTTCGGTTAACTGTTCTAACGAACCTAACTCAAGATAATCCAACATATCTTTAATATCAGTCTCTCTAGGGCCAATATGCCTCCTATGAAATTTATCTCCAGACACTAAAGGATTTTTTTCTTTATCTTTCATTGTAACTATACCCCTCGAACTCTGACACTACTCATAGACCTTTAACTAAGTCTCTCAACATATTCTAGATAGGCATCTTCATTCATAAGCACGTCTAACTCTGATTCATTATTAATTTTAAGCTTAAAAAACCACCCTTCACCTAAGGGGTCACTATTCACAAGCGATGGGTCATCTTCTAACTTATCGTTTACCTCAACAACCTCACCCCCAACTGGTGCATAGATTTCACTTGCTGCTTTTACCGATTCGACTACTGCTCCTTGCTCACCCTGATTTACATTTTTGCCAATGTTCGGCAACTCGACATAGACAACGTCTCCTAATTGTCCCTGGGCATAATCTGATATTCCTATAGTAACTACCCCATCCGAAGCGAGCAGCCATTCGTGCTCCTTACTGAATCGAATTTTAGTCATATATTACCCCTGTTTATTAACCATAAAAGTATCTATGCGCAGTAAATGGCAGTTTAACTATACTAGCCTTTACCTCTTTTTCCCGAACCATTAAAATTACCTCTGTTCCAACTGCAGAATGATCAGTTTTGACATAACCCATTGCGATTGGCCCATTTATAGTTGGCCCGAAACCACCACTGGTAATTTTCCCAATTTGATCACCTTGTAGATTCATAATCTTGGTATGCTCTCTCGCTGGAGCTTTTCCTTCAGGTAAAATTCCAACCCTACGACGAGTTGGCCCCTCTTCGATTTCCCTTAGAACTCGATCCTCACCGATAAATCCTCCCTTTTGTCTTCTACGCTTACTAATCGACCATAGTAGACCAGCTTCAATTGGAGTTGTTGTCGAATTGATATCATGCCCATACAAACACAAGCCAGCCTCCAACCTAAGGGAATCTCTTGCCCCCAGTCCAGCGGGGAATACCTCAGGTTCGCTTACAAGAGATTCCCAAACATGTTGAACTGATTCAGAATAAACTGATATTTCGAAGCCATCTTCACCTGTATACCCAGAACGAGAAACAATCGCATCTACTCCAGCAACTGTCATCGTACTTGCCATCATAAATTTTAATTTAGAGCAAGCCGGGGCATGTCTGTTAAGAACGGATCCAGCTGCTGGACCTTGAATGGCTATCAGTGCCTTGTCCTTATGTATCGCAATATCATGGGTACTACCAAGATGTTCTTCCAGAATCGCTAAATCTTCATACTTGCAAGCAGCATTTACAACCAACGTTATCCGGTCAACAGAATTAGTAACTATTAGATCATCACTTATGCCACCTTCAATATTTAACAACTGAGTATAACGCAAAGCCCACGGAGCTAAATCAACAATGTCCCCAGGCACCAACCTTTCTAGAGATTTTGCTATATCATCGCCCCAAATACTAATTTGTCCCATATGACTTACATCGAATATAGATGCCATATTACGGGTATGAATGTGTTCTTTGAGTATCCCAGATGGATAATTTAATGGCATAAAAACCCCAGCATACGGAACCATTTTAGCACCATGGATTACGTGACTATCGTAGAGGGGTGTAATCCCCGTCTCCTCTAGGTCATTGCTCGCTTTAATCATCGTAATCTCCATACATATACACAAAAAGGCCCCCAATTCGCGAAGAACTGACCGGCGCCCCCTCTGTCTCCGTACCTGAAAGATTGACCGTGGTTAAGAACAGATTATGCTCTCCCGCAGCTTTCCTCTTCGGTGAGATTTCGGGAAAATCACTTATCCCGAAGCCTACTTTCCAGAGTCACATTCGCTTGCGGTCCCTTTTACCTGAGAGTTTTCGGGACAATTGCTCCTTCGGTGCCCGTCAGATGTAATCTGACTGATCTCTCCCGCAAGGTTTACCTGTGTATACCGTAGACGTAAGAGTGTAACGTTAGAATCCATCTGGTCAACAAAATCATTGATCACGATCAAACTTATAATCTTCAAACTGTCCTAGAGTTAATTGCAAGCCCAAAAAAGTCCTAAACTTGTATATGTCCTGTTCAGAATTAAAAGGAATAACCATTGCTAACTCCTCAACGGATTTGGAACGATTTTCGTTTTTCGAAAACCTGATAGCTGTAGTAAAAATATCTTTACTTAGAATATTTTTATCAGAATCAAAAACGGCAACAAAATATGGTATATTTACTACGTTCCCAACGGCAGCAGGTCCGCGACGAGCAGAAATCAGTATATCTAGGAAAATTTCAACACTGCTTTCATCTCCATCAAAATCATATTCGCATTCATAGTTAAAGTTCTCTATTACAACTTCATGGGCAACATCAGTAAGATCACGACCAGCGGAAGACCTATAATATATCGTTTGATGCGCCTGATCCATCAATCCAATTCGGGGGCATAAAGGCTTATCCTCAAATAAACTGCAAGACATCAGTGCAACAGTTGAGATGCAAACTACCACAAGATGTAACTTATGCTTAAAATACCTACTGCCTAACCTTTTGTAGACTTTAGTCAACTCCATAAAAAAATCCGCAATTTGTAATCAAGACCTTCTATTCTTTATGACTTGAAAACAAAAAGATTTCCACCCCTTACTCTAAACCGCACTATAGGCTATTTTAGCCAAACAGTAACTTAAGATTCCGAGAAAAATGGCTGTTTATACTGAAGTATCAGATTATGAGTTAGAAAGATTCCTTCTGGATTACAACATCGGCCATGCCGTGTCCTTTAAAGGAATTGCGGAAGGCGTAGAAAATTCGAATTTTTTTCTGCTAACTGACAAGGGTTCTTACATTCTGACTCTTTATGAAAAGCGGGTGGCGAGCGAAGATCTTCCCTATTTTCTTAGCTTAATTGAACACCTTGCAAAACAAAGAATCGCATGTCCGACACCTATACATGGTACTGATGGTAACGTTCTAAGAAATTTATGCAAACGCCCCGCAGCTATTACTAGTTTTCTCTCAGGTGTATCTCCCGTAAAACCTACCTTATCTCATTGCAAGCAACTTGGAGCAGCATTAGCTCAAATGCATGTGGCTGGGCAAGATTACAAATTGAACCGAGACAATGCTCTTTCTGTTGATGGATGGCAAACTCTCTTTATGGATTGCAAAAATAATGCGAATAAAGTGACTTCCGGCTTGAAGGAGGAGCTCACAAAAGAGATTGGTATTGTTTCTGGGGCTTGGCCCACTTTATTGCCAAGGGGAGTAATTCATGCTGACTTATTTCCAGATAATGTCTTTTTTGAGGGCAATAAACTGTCCGGCTTAATAGATTTCTATTTTGCATGCAATGATATTCTAGCTTACGATTTAGCTATTTGCTTGAACGCGTGGTGTTTTGACGAAGGCACCATATTTAACATTCAAAAAGCCAAAGTTTTGATAGAAAGTTACCAAAATATTCGACCATGTACTGATGAGGAAATTTATGCCCTGCCATTGTTAGCACGTGGGGCAGCGTTGAGGTTTCTTCTAACTAGACTTTACGACTGGCTTAATCAAATAGATGGCGCCATGGTAAAGCCAAAAGATCCCATTGAATTTCTTAAACGATTACAGTTTCACCAGAAAGTTAAAGATTCTAGAGCATATGGAATTGTCCTATGAGTAATACGGATCGAAAGACAAATGCCCCCAGTGTTACCATATATACAGACGGAGCATGTAGTGGCAATCCAGGCCCGGGGGGGTGGGGCGCAATCCTTATCTATAAAAATGAAAAAAAGGAAATTATGGGTGGAGAGCTAGAAAGTACAAATAATCGTATGGAGTTGACCGCCGCAATTTTTGCACTCAACACTTTAAAACGAAAGAGCAAAGTAGACCTTTATACGGATAGTCGCTATGTCATTGACGGGATTACCAAATGGATTAAAAACTGGAAAATAAACAATTGGGTAACTTCAGGCAGAAAAGGAGTAGAGAACAAAGATCTGTGGATACTTCTTGACCAGGCATCAAATGATCACCACGTAGCTTGGCACTGGGTTAGAGGACATGACGGGAATACCTACAACGAAAGGGCTGACGAGCTTGCTAAACAAGCCATCCCTATAACGGGCGCTGTCACAAAAAACTTTTAAGCTTAGCAAGTGCAACGTTATATTGAGATCATTGCTCAAATTGTGTAAAGAAACCAAACTATATAGCTTATATGCTTAATTACTTAAATTTGACCAAGCATATGTTCAGCGCTACTAACATTCATTTCAGAGGGATTTTCTTCCACATTCAGATGGCTGACCGTACCGTCCTCTACAACCATTGAAAACCGGGTTGAGCGTTCACCTAATCCAAAACCTGTGCCATCCAGAGTTAAACCTGTGGCGCGAGCAAATTCCCCATTACCATCTGCTAACATTTCTACTGCATTTCCTACCTTTTGAGCCTCACCCCACGCTTGCATAACAAATGCATCGTTAACTGAAACACATGCTATTGCTGAAACACCCTTATCTTTTAAAGCTTGGGATTGATTAACAAAACTGGGAACATGTTGCGCTGAACACGTTGGTGTAAAGGCGCCAGGCACAGAAAATAATGCTACCTTGCGACCTTTGAAATAATCATCACTAGAAATATCAGCAAGACCGTCGTCCGTAATTTTCTTGAATGTAACTGAAGGTATTTTATCTCCTGCTTTTATAGTCATTTGGCAGCTCCTATTTATTTAAGTCTTACTTATTAAGACATCTTATGTTGAAGATTAAAACAATTCTAGGCATTTACATCATATAATATGAGTGGAGTATAGCAGGATTTCAATCATCAATATTACTTTACTTATTATCTACTAAAATGAGATTAGGAAAGTGTTAGAACATTGCTAAAATTATTTTCAAAGACATTCTTCCTTAGTTTCTAAATACCTCTCTCAATTGCAACAAAAATTAGTGATTAGTTTGTAACTTGGAAAATGTTATAATTTACAACACGAAATCTGAAACTAATTAAGATGATCAATTGATCACCCCTATGGGAGACCCCAAACATGTCAACAACCCATGCATATCTAGAAGGGCAACTTTTAATAGCAATGCCCTCTATGACAGACCCAAGATTTGAGCGATCAGTGGTATTTATCTGTGCTCATTCAGCCGACGGAGCAATGGGCATTGTTGTTAACAAACCTCTAAGCTCCCTAAGTTTTCCTGAGCTTCTTAAACAACTAGAAATTAAAACTGATGTTAGCGATGAAAAAATTCAAGTATATTTTGGCGGGCCAATAGAGGGTGCTCGTGGGTTCGTTCTGCATTCACCTGATTATATACAAGATTCAACTATATTAATTAAAAACGAATTTGCCCTTTCCGCTAGTATAGATATTCTAAAAGCTATAGCTGAAGGCAATGGGCCCAGAGAAAGCCTGCTTGCCCTAGGTTACGCTGGATGGGCGGCGGGACAACTCGACCAAGAAATACAAGATAATGGTTGGTTAATCATCACTGCTAACAAAAAGATAATTTTTCAAACAGACAACAAAAACAAGTGGCGAAGTGCCACCGAAAGTCTTGGAGTTGACATCAGCAAACTCTCGTCTGAGTTTGGACATGCCTAATTTATATCCGAGTTTTGTTTTACCAATTCATCCTTGAGGATTGCAAAAAGCAAATGATCACGCCAAACACCATTAATTTTTAAATATTTTTTCGCATAACCTTCCCGTTGAAAACCACATCGAATTAAAAGAGCTTTACTTGCACCATTGTCAGGCATACAGGCGGCTTCGACTCTATTCAGACCTACTGTTTTAAAACAATGGGATAAGACACAATGTAGCCCTTCGGTCATGTAACCGGATCGAGCGTATCGCTTGCCAATCCAATATCCCACACTACAACTTTGAGACACACCACGTTGAATGTTATTGAGAGTGATACCCCCTAAAAGTCTACGGTCTGAGAGTCGAACTACAAAAAATGAGAAACTAATCCCCTCGCTTGCTTCCTTTTTCTGACGTCGAAGTCGCCTTCGATATGCGACTCGACTATGAGAATCATTAGCCCATTCTGGTTCCCAAGGAACAAGGAATTCACGCGAAGATTCCCTTAACTGTGACCATTCCTGCCAATCTCCAGGAACAGGTAGCCGCAATCGTACCGAGTCACCCACCAAGGGCGAGTTCGTCAAATTTTCGTAAGATGAGCTACCTAGTATTGACATTATTGGAAACGACTCAACAACTTATCGTAGGACTCTAGGCTAGAAATAGGACCGAGAGCCGCCAGAGTGAGTTCACTACTAAAAACTTTAGCTGCGATTCTTTTTACATCAGTCTCCGTAACAGCATTAATCTTTTGCAAAATTTCGTCGATGGATATAGGTCGGCCAAATATAAGCATATGACGGCCCAATCGATCACATCGTGACGAACTTGATTCGAGGGACATTAGTAGACCTGCCTTAACTTGAGCTCGCGCACGATCCATCTCCTGTGTTGTAACATTTTGAGACACTGCCATTAGTTGCTCCCCAATTACCGGAGTAAGCTCCAATAATTTTTCTGATCCTGTGGCACAATATACCCCAAATAAGCCGCCGTCAGTATAAGAGGAGTTAAATGTATAGACTGTATACGCCAAGCCTCGACGCTCTCTTATCTCTTGAAACAACCTTGAGGACATTCCACCTCCCAGCAAAAGGGATAGCATCTGTAAGGTATAAACGTCCGTATCAGTATAAGAAAATCCATTAAAACCTATAACTATGTGCGCCTGTTCGAGCTCCTTAGTTTGTCGCATTTCCCCACCTTGATATAATGCTGTTAACTCATTAGTTGAGGTATGAGTTATCAACCTATCAAATGCTTGGCCAACCAAATCTACCAGATGGTCATGGTCAAGATTTCCAGCTCCCGCTACCACCATCCGGTGCGGCTCATAATGCTGAGACATATATTTAGCTAATACTTCTCGACTATATTGCTGCACCTGAGATGCCGGCCCCAATATGCTTCGTCCCAGAGCTTGATTTGGATATGCTGTTTCCTGAAATCTATCAAAAACTATTTCATCTGGAGTATCTTGCATCTGCGCTATTTCCTGAATAACAACACCCTTTTCACGCTTCAACTCGGAGTCTGAAAATATAGAAGACTGAAGAATATCTGCTAAAATATCTATCGCTAAGCCAATATCTTCTTGCAATACTCTCGCATAATAAGCGGTGAATTCTCGAGAAGTATAGGCGTTGACATAACCACCAACAGCCTCAATCTCTTCAGCTATATCCTTAGCTGAACGGTTTGTAGTACCTTTGAAAGCCATATGCTCCAACAAATGTGAAACACCATTAATTTGTGTTGCCTCATATCGTGATCCAACACTAACCCAAACGCCAATGGAAGTTGTTTTCAAGCTTGGCATACTTTCGCTTACTATCCGAAGCCCGTTAGGAAGTGTGGAAACACGTGCAATCATTACATATCTCCTTAATTTGGAAGCCCGACTTCACGAACAAACTTTTTTACAATACATAAATCATTTTTCAAGTAGCGTATGTTTTCTTTACGTTCTAACAAATCGGAAAGCCTATCAGGAAGCTTTGGTCTTACGCCGGTAGCACGATACACGGCATCTGGAAATTTTGCAGGATGGGCGGTAGAAAGGCAGACAATTGGTAAACTATCACAAGATTTATCATTCAATTTCAATATATCTCTAGCGCACTGAATACCAACCGCAGTATGTGGATCAATAAGTACACCGTATTTTTTCCATACCATGTTTATACATTCCAGCGCTCTTTCATCATTGATACTAATTGCAGAGAAATTTTTCAGCGCTATATTTAACTGCCCCTGCCCAATCGTGAAACCATTGTTCAAATCCACACTCTGAAATAAAGACTTTACTAAATCTCCGTTCTGGCCATAAAGATCAAATAGTAATCTTTCAAAATTGCTTGCAACCTGAATGTCCATACTGGGGCTTATCGTAGGAATTACCTTATTTTTGTAATAACCTTTGCCAGAAAATACCCGTGCCAAAATATCGTTGGCATTTGTTGCCACATAAAACTTTCCTATAGGAAACCCTAATGCCGCTGCGACATAGCCAGAATAAACATTTCCAAAGTTTCCTGTGGGAACGGAAAAATTTATAATTTCCTTAGAATTACTTAGCAGCAAGGACGAATAACAATAGTACACTGCTTGGCTTAAAATACGAGCCCAGTTAATCGAGTTAATTGCAGCCAAATGTAGCTCATCTCGAAACTGTAAATCATTAAACATAGCTTTCACAAGAGCCTGACAATCGTCAAATGTACCATCAATTGCGACGTTGTAAACGTTCTGGGCGTTTACGGTGGTCATTTGTCTACGCTGAACTTCTGACACTCTTCCCTCAGGATGAAGTATTATTATAGAAATATTATCATACCCTTTAAAAGCTTCAATTGCCGCAGACCCTGTATCTCCAGATGTCGCACCCACTATCACGACACGTTTATTATTCTTATTCAATACATGATTAAATAGACCACCGAGAATTTGTAATGCATAATCTTTAAAGGCAAGTGTTGGCCCATGGAATAGTTCCATGATCCAAAAACTTTTTTCTAATTCTTGAAAAGTAACTATTTCAGGATTATCAAAATTTTTATAAGCGTTACGTACAATTTTTTGAAGGACTGGTAGTTCTATGTCATTACCGATAAATAGTTGAAGAATACGAGTTGCAAAATCCTGATAACTCAGTTTTCTAAGCTCGTCCAATTGAAAACCTGAAAAGTGCTTTGGCTTAATCTCAGGTACCCAGAGCCCTCCATCACGTGCCAAGCCACCAAGCATCACATCAACAAATGACCCGGTGCTACTTCCATCTCCACGAGTACTCACATAACGCATATATGGTCACACTTAAAAATTTAAAAATAAAACTATAAACGTTTTTATACTCAAACTAACAAACGACTTAACTAAGATACCTAGTCCTAAGATGCACTTCAAAGGCTCTAGTATCTAGTGGACGACCGGTCACTCGCTCCACCAAATCTTGGGTAGAATAACAGGAGCCTTGACTATGAACCGACTCTAATAGCCAAGACATAAGGGAACTGAAATCACCTATGGCAATGTCGGACTTTACTTGTTTAATTTCTCTCTCAACTTTCTCAAAAATCTGCGCAGCAATCAATGCCCCTAGAGTATAGCTCGGAAAATACCCGATTTCCCCAGTAGCCCAATGTATATCTTGTAGGCAGCCTTCACCATGGTTTTTCGGCATTACTCCTAAAAGATCTTTCATCCACTGCTCCCACGCATCAGGCAAATCATTAACCTGTATGCCACCCTCTATCATTTCCTTTTCTAAATGATAACGTAGCATGACATGAAGAGGGTACGTAACCTCGTCTGCATAAATCCGAATTGGCCCCGGAGCAACTCTTATAGCTAATCGGTATAGATTTTCAGGATCAAATCGGAGCAAACATTTTGATTTAGTATTTGAAAGTAATGTTTTTATAAGAGGGCTTGCAAAGGAAAAAAACTCTCGGCTACGACAAACCTGCATTTCCAATAACAATGATTGACTTTCGTGCAAACTCATACTTGGAGCCTTACCAACGGGCTGATGACGCCAATCCTTAGGCAAACCTCGCTCATATAACGCGTGACCTGTTTCGTGTAAAACAGCCATCATTGATGAAGTAAAGTCATCCTCATCATATTTTGTAGTTATCCGCACATCCCCTGGCACTCCTCCACAGAACGGGTGATGACTTTCGTCTAACCTTCCGCTGTCAAAGTTAAACCCAATTTTCTCCATTAATTTCAGTGATAGTTCCTTCTGTTTAATTAAATTAAACGGCCCTTTTGGCATTATAGGGACTGTTTGATTACCTTGCCTATCTATGATTTCGTCCAACAAAGATGGAAGAAATAACTGAAGATCAGAAAAATGTTTATCAATATCTCTTGTAGTAATACCTGGATCGTATTCGTCCATTAAAACGTCATACAATGGCATTTTAAACACTGCAGATTTTGCTTCTGCCTTCTCCCTAATTAATTTCAGAAGTGGTCTAAATCCTTTTGAAAAAGATTTAAAATCGTTATTTTTCCTCGCCTCCCGCCAAAGCATTTCACACTTAGAAGTAGTTTGATTGAGAGCAACAATTAGATCCGGCTGCATGGAGTTTGCATGCATCCAATTGTGTCGCATTTCTTTCAGATTAGCTCTTTGCCAATCATCCAAATGCTCTTTTTTTGCTTCTGCATCACAAAGTAAATCGCCTAACTTTGGATCAGCTAATATTTCGTACCTTATCAAACTGAGTTCACTGAGCTGGTTAGAACGACTTTCGGCACTGCCCTTAGGCATAATGACAGCCCAATCCCAATCTAATATTGCCGTTGCACCTTCAATATTAGCTAGACGGTGAAAAGATTTCTCCAGCTGAGCATAAGCACTCATCTGCAACATTTCCTTTTTATATTCTGCCTCACTTACGAGAACGGCGTAACATCAGAAAACTAATGCCACCAAGACATAGAGCAAGAGCATACCATATCACTGCATACTGGAAATGTTCATTTCTAAGCTCTGTTCTTGTTTGACCTCCTATAGGAAATCCTCCTGGATTAGGTGAAGAATCCGCATCGACAATAAAACTTATGGGCTCAATACCTGCATGTAAAGCAAGAGAATCCAAATCAATCCAGTACCAAAAGTTTTCAGTTGGAACATTATCTGGCGTCATCCAACCAGGAGTATCTTCTCCAGTGACAAGCCCTTGGACTCGAACTTTTCCATTAATTTGCCCCGCCAAACGCTCTTTTGGGTCACGTAATTTCAGCGGTATCCAACCACGGTTAATTAATACCATACTACCATTCAAAAGTTTAAATGGTGTAATTACGTGGTAGCCGGGATTAGAGCGATAAGATCTAGCTGCCAGAAACATTTCCTGCTCGTGCAGAAATTCACCCTCCACCCAAACAGGTTTGAATAACACTCCTCCGATATCCTCTACAACATCCGGTAATTCTACCAAAGTCGATTCAGACCTATCTTGTCTAAAAGAATTGATTTCATTCTTCCACATAAGCCTATGCACTTGCCATGACCCAAGAGCCAACAAGATTAATATACCCGGGATAGCTATAAATATTACCCAGCGCCTAAACCAAAATAACCGGGAACTACGGCTTTTTATCAAAATCTAACACCTTTTGCTTTAATTGAATGGCGATAAAGAAAGCTTTTGTGGGTCTTAGTGCTCCTATACAACTTCCAATAATCAATGGTGCCCATATCGCTAAATGAACCCAATATTGAGGCTGATATGAAATTTCTACCCAAAGCGCTAGACCTACTACTATTGCTCCAATAGCCAATACTACAAAAACTGCCGGTCCGTCACCTGCATCATTCTCTCGAATTTCTAACTGGCAATTTGAACATTTCTCAACAACTTTTAAATAACCGATATATATTGATCCTTTACCACATCGTGGACAACGGCACAGAAGCCCTGCGCGAAGAACCGATATTGGTTTATCCGGAGAAAAAATTATCATGACGACTTTGATTCTTTGAAATTACTCTGATTATTACTACGCACAGCAAAAACTTATGTTTTGACACATAGTATCAATTTATAACAAACCTTTACCTGCTCCCAAAATTCGAGGCTATGAGTTACAATAAATTTTAAAAGTTATCTCTAACCACCCCACCAGTAGACCCATATAAATAGAAATAGCCAAACTACATCAACAAAATGCCAATACCACGCAGCAGCTTCAAATCCTATATGTTGTTCAGGGGTAAAATGGCCACGTTTAGCACGCCATAAGCAAACACCCAGAAATATTGCCCCAACAGTTACATGAAATCCGTGAAAACCCGTAGCCATATAGAACGTAGAGGAATAAATGCCATCACGAAAACCAAAAAGAGCACTCGCATATTCATAACCCTGAACGCACATAAAAATTGCGCCCAAAAGAACGGTTAAGGTCAGACCCCATATTAGATGCTTTTGGTTTCCGTGTTTTAAAGCATGATGTGCCCAAGTGACCGTGGCCCCAGAAGTAAGAAGAATTAGCGTATTAAGAAAAGGTAGTTCCCATGTGTGCATAGTCTCAACACCAGGGGGTGGCCAGGTAAAGCTGATCACTTCAGGGGGCATAATAGCCGCATTGAAAAATGCCCAGAAAAACGCAGCAAAAAACATTACTTCTGATGCAATAAATAGTACCATCCCAAATCTGATGCCCCGGGTCACAACATCAGTATGATGGTTATCCCTAGCCTCACGAATAACATCGCGCCACCAGAAATACATTGTGGCGGCGGTAAGAACAGCACCGATACACATAAGCCAAACTTGCTCATCTCGAAAATATAATATACTTCCGCCGAGCAATGTCCCCGCTGCAAGGGATCCAACAACAGGCCACGGGCTCGGATCGACCATATGATATTGGTGGCTCTTTGTTTGATGTGTAGTATCGCTCATTTTTTTAACTCCATGGTCTTATCTCAACCTTAACCGCGCTTCAATTTGTTCAATTAAATTTTACATCATACGTTGTTTGACTTCTTGATCTTCGCGTAAATCATCAACAAGTTTACGTTCCAAGGCAGCTACTCCTTGATTAAAGAATGTATATGATAATGTAATGGTAGTCACATCATCCAAGTTTCTATCATTCTGAATATCTGGATCAACAAAAAAGGTAACCGGAAATTTTGCACTTTCGCCCGGCCTTAAAACTTGTTCTTCAAAGCAAAAACAATCTACCTTGTTGAAATATACGCCAGCCTTCGGTGGTGTGACATTGAATGTGGCAGTACCTAGAACAGTTTTATCAGATTCATTTTTAGCGGTATAATAAGCTAAACCTACCTCTCCGATACGCAATTTAATCTCTAACTGGTCAGGTTTAAAGTGCCACGGAACATCATAGGATACGTCTGAGTTAAAACGAACAGACATAAGACGCTTGCCAATTAGCTCTGGAGAGACTTGTGCTATTTGCGTAGTTCCGCCAAAACCGGTGACTCTGCAGAAGAGATCGTATAAAGGGACAGCAGCGAATGATAAACCTATCATTCCACACACCACAGTACCAAGAATTATAACTGTTATTCTATTTCGCATACGACGAGACTCCACTACTGTCACCCTCCCATACGAGCTAAAGTAATGAAGAAAAACATTACTACCAACGCCAATAACACTCCAGCCAAGGCATAATTTCGCCAGCGTCTGCGACGATAATATTCTTTGTCAGGCATCAATCTATCCATACACTTAAAACGAAACGAGAAAATATCGGTCTATAAGTAATAAAGCAAAAATCAGAAAGAGGTGCAAAATTGAAAATGGAAACATTCGTCTGGCACTTCGCTCCGTTTTATCCGTGATAACACTAATCGAACAAAGCAAAAACAGGCTCCCAACCACCAGCGCTCCTACACCATAAATTATTCCAGAATAACCAATCAAGGAAGGCAATAAAGTGACGGGCAATAATATCAACGAATATGCAAAAATTTGCCAGGACGTTACCCTTCGCCCTGCAACCACTGGCAACATTGGCACCCCAGCTTTCTCATAATCACCTTGCTTATACAAAGCTAGTGCCCAGAAATGAGGTGGTGTCCATAAAAAAATTATTGAAAACATAATTACTGATAAATACGTAATTTCTCCACCCACAGCTGCCCATCCAATCATCGGAGGAAAGGCACCAGCTGCTCCACCAATAACTATGTTCTGTGGCGTGCGACGCTTTAGTCCCATGGTATAAATAACTACATAGAAAAAAATGGTGAAAGCAAGAAGTGCTGCTGCGATTTCGTTGACAGCTAGAGCCATAATGGAAACTGAAGCCACGGAAAGAGATACACCAAACCCGAGCGCTACTCCCGGTGTTACTCGACCGCTCGGAATGGGTCGATTTCTAGTTCTCTTCATAACTGCATCTATGTCCCGATCATACCACATGTTTATAGCGCCAGCTGCGCCTGCGCCAACAGCTATACATAATATTGCAACTACAAATAGGACTGGATGCAGGTCGCCGGGGGCCATAAGCATGCCAACCAATCCCGTAAAGACAACAAGCGACATCACTCGTGGTTTAAGCAGAATAAGTAAATCTCGAACTGATACTTCCTTTTGCTCAGAAGCATCTACGAACGCGTCTCGAGAAAAATGTGCCGTTGTCACCAAACCACCCTTTTCATCACAATTCCTATATTAACGAACCCTCGGTAATTCCTCATGTGTATGAAAAGGTGCAGGGGACTCAACGGTCCACTCAAGCGTATCTGCACCCTCACCCCAGGGATTAGATTCGCATTTCTTCCCTTTTGCTAAAGTATACACCACTATAAAAATGAACAGTATAACGCCAGCTGCAGAGATATAGGATCCGATTGATGCAACCATATTCCATCCTGCAAATGCATCTGGATAGTCAGGGATGCGCCTCGGCATACCAGCTGCTCCTAGAAAATGCATCGGGAAAAATGTTACATTTACTCCAATGAACTGAATCCAAAAATGTATTTTTCCTAACGTTTCTGGATACTGACGACCGCTCATCTTACCAAACCAATAATAAAAGCCTGCAAAAATTAAAAATGCTGCCCCTATCGACATCGTATAGTGAAAATGGCCAACAACGTAATAAGTGTCATGTAAAGCGATGTCGACACCAGCACTAGAAAGTACAATCCCAGTAACCCCACCCACGGTAAATAAAAATATAAATCCTAATACCCATAACAATGGAGTTTTAAATTCAATTGACCCACCCCACATAGTCGCAAGCCAACTAAAAATTTTAATTCCTGTGGGGACAGCAATAACCATGGTCGCAGCAATAAAATATGCCCTAGTATTTACATCAAGACCCACTGTATACATATGGTGAGCCCATACTACGAACCCTATAAATCCAATCGCGACCATGGCATAAGCCATACCCATGTAACCAAAGACTGGCTTTTTTGAGAATGTTGCCACAATGTGGCTTGCAATTCCAAATCCCGGTAAAATCAAGATATACACTTCAGGGTGACCGAAAAACCAGAATAAATGCTGGAAAAGCACAGGGTCACCACCACCAGCTGGATCAAAAAAGGTAGTACCCACATTACGGTCAGTGAGCAACATCGTTATCGCACCTGCTAAGACAGGTAAGGACAATAGCAACAAGAATGCAGTGACTAAAATTGACCAAGAAAATAATGGCATTTTATGCAGCGACATACCAGGTGCCCGCATGTTCAAAATTGTTGTTATAAAATTTATAGCTCCTAATATGGAGGAAGCGCCTGCAAGATGAAGAGCAAATATCGCCATGTCCATCGCCGCTCCGGGTTGGCCATAGGTTGAAAGAGGAGCATATATTGTCCAACCTCCGCCGACTCCCGTCGCCCCGCCCGCCGTACTGGGTACAAACAAAGATCCAATCATGAGACCTGCAGCAGGAACTAGTAGCCAAAAACTAATATTGTTCATTCTTGGAAAAGCCATGTCCGGTGCACCTATCATTAACGGAACCATCCAGTTACCCATGCCTCCGATAAATGCTGGCATAACAAAAAAGAACACCATGATCAGTCCATGAGCCGTAATGAAAACATTGAAATAATGAGGATTGTCGGCAAAAATTTGCATGCCTGGGGCACTCAACTCAGTTCGCATCATTACGGAAAGCGCCGAGCCAACGACCCCCATCACAATGGCAAACACAAGATACATCGTTCCGATATCTTTGTGATTCGTCGAGTAGAGCCAACGGGTAATAGCCCATTTAGATGGAGTGTGATGAGCCTCGTGTGAAGCTTGTCCTACGTCGCTTTGACTCATTAATCTATTCCTTCCTTTTCCACTCAATCAACAAATGCTAGTCGAGCTGCTTTGACTCTATCGTCACTAGCGAACTCTTCCTTCGCGTACTCAGCCCATTCTTCATAAGCCTCTTTCGACACTGCCTCTACTCGAATTGGCATAAATGCGTGATCACGACCACACAATTCTGAGCATTGACCGTAATAAGTTCCCTCCGTGTCTACGCGGAACCAACCTTCGTTTATCCGTCCAGGAATTGCATCTATTTTGATGCCAAAGGAAGGTATCGTCCAAGCATGGATGACATCATCAGCAGTTACCAATAAACGAATATTTGTATCGACTGGGACCACGACACTCTCATCTGTTTCTAGCAATCTTAGCTGCCCTTCCGATAACTCGTCTTCTTCCAACATAACTGCATCAAATGTTATATCTTCGCCCAGATCAGGGTATTCATAACTCCAATACCACTGGTGACCAATTGCCTTAATAGTCATTTCTGCTTCAGTAGTGCGATCCATAAAATAGAGTAAACGGAAGGAAGGAATCGCAATTGCGACAAGAATAATTACTGGAATAACGGTCCAAAGTACTTCAATCACTGGTTTATGGGTAAATTTTTGCGGTACAGGATTTTTTTTATGATTGAAACGGTAAAATATATACGCCATTAATCCCATTACAAAGACAGAAATGCCTACACAAACCCAAAATAACGCACTATTCAAACTTACGATGCGTTCCATAGTCGGGCTGTGCGCATCTTGAAACCCAAGCTGCCATTCCTCCGGCGCTTGGGCAAACGCAACAGATCCTCCCACTATAATCGTTATAAAAAACACCAATGCGACCGTTAATTTTTTACTTAACATAATGTGAGTTTCCTTCACTCCTCCAATACTTCCAACCTTGAGACCAAACGCGCTCAAATAAAGCAAAACTATCTTGAGTTCAAGAATGGGACTGCCAGACTATACTGGGTGAAGCCTTAGGATGTAAGCCATTAGAATGCCTCTATGACAAAAAATGTTTTGAAATAATTTAATATACCATAATTTACATCTGTCTTCATACCTTATCTTATTGATTTTATTGTTTTTTAATGCCAATTAAGTGCCAGCAGCATCATAACTCTGAATTGTTAATGTCATAAGCCAAGCATGCCTGCGTCGAATTGTCGCGTTTTTCAAATTGAGCATTTGGCAATAAGAACAAGATTTGAATGATAAATTTGATATATAACTTGGCTTAAAGTGTTTGAGATGCCATACCTCTTTCACACTTAATTATTGGTAATCTGACATGTTCGACGATGGTATCACAGACAAATTATTTTTCTCAAATAGCAGACTAGATAAAACTAGAACAATAAATATTGTTGAAAATGCGTTGAAAAACGCGGACGACGGCGAGTTATTTCTTGAATACCGTCATAGTGAAGGATTACAGTTTGATGATGGCCGATTAAAAAGTGCGAGCTACGATACTTCTCAAGGATTTGGACTAAGAGCTAACGTAGACGAATCAAGTGCGTATGCTCACAGTTCGGAGTTATCTGAAGATACACTAAAACGCGCATCTGACACTGTTAAGGCCGTTAAAGCGGGTCATTCTGGTTCCTCCTCCATTGAAGGGCCCAGCCCAACTAATCACGCTCATTACTCAAATTCTAATCCTCTGGAAGGAATGACTTTCGAGAATAAAGTATCTTTGCTCGAAGAAATAGATTCTTATGCGCGCAAACTAGATCATAGAGTTAAACAGGTAATCACTTCTATCACCGGAGAATGGCAGGCAATCAAAATCATCCGTTCTAGTGGTCAGGTATGTTCAGACATAAGACCACTAGTTAGACTTAATATTTCAATTATGGCGGCTGACGGCGAACGACAGGAGACGGGCTCTCACGGTGTTGGTGGCCGCTCAGATTATACAAACTTTATAGACCCTACAAATTGGCAAGCTCAAGTGACTGAAGCACTACGGCAAGCGATCGTAAATTTAGATTCTATTCCAGCTCCGGCTGGGGAATTTCCAGTTGTTTTGGGGCCAGGTTGGCCAGGTATATTATTACATGAAGCAATAGGACATGGTTTAGAAGGGGATTTTAATAGGAAGAAAACTTCTGCTTTTGCCGGTCTTCTAGGCCAACGCGTTGCGGCAGAGGGCGTGACAGTGGTTGATGATGGAACTATTCCTGAAAAACGTGGTTCGCTAACAATGGATGACGAGGGCACCCCAACTACCTCTACAACATTGATAGAAAATGGAATTTTATGCGGATATTTACACGACAGACTAAACGCTCGTCTAATGAATATGGAACCGACCGGTAACGGGCGAAGAGAAAGCTATGCCCATTCCCCTTTACCACGAATGACCAATACTTTCATGTTATCCGGAAAGAACCATCCAAAAGAAATTATACAAAACACAAACCGCGGTATCTATGCCAAAAACTTTGGTGGTGGCCAAGTAGATATAACATCTGGAAAATTTGTATTTTCAGCATCAGAAGCTTATTTGATTGAAAATGGAAGAATCACTGCACCGCTAAAAGGTGTTAGTTTAATTGGAAACGGGCCAGATATACTCACCAAAGTAACCTCAATAGGGAACGATTTTACACTAGATCCCGGGGTTGGCACATGTGGCAAAGCTGGACAGGGTGTACCAGTAGGCGTAGGTCTCCCCACTATTTTGGTAGACGGCATTACTGTTGGAGGAACCCAAACCTGATCTAAGGAGATTTTATTAATTCAATTAAAGTAATATTATCAGTAACCATATTCCCCAAACAATGGGTCTATATTTTTCTTCCAGCGTCCTTCATAGGCTTTTAATAATTCTTCCGCAGGAGTACGACCCAACCTTACAAGCTCGTGGAGCGCCGCCAGATAGCACCGTTCATCAGAATCAAAATTTCCCGCCACCGCCCTTCTTTCAAGGCCACCTTCAGAAATTTTAAGAACAACTTTCGCTCTTTCTAAGACACTACGTCCGGCTAAATTGGCACTGAACCCCTGACGCGCTACGTTTATGTGTGCTTCCACAATCTCATTATAAGACCAATTTCGACATAATTCCTCTGCCTCACTCAGTGCTATTTCATCATAGAGGATTCCCACCCAAAAGGCTGGCAAGGCACATAATCGACCCCACGGCCCCCCATCCGCACCACGAACCTCCATATATTGCTTAAGCCGAACTTCTGGAAATATTGTTGTCATATGATCTTCCCAATCTTGTAATGTAGGTCTACAACCAACTAACTCTGGAAGATTACCATCTAAAAAGTCACGAAACGAACAACCAGCGACATCGATGTATTTCCCCTCTCGCACTATAAAATACATGGGTACATCCAAAGCATAGTCTACATAACGCTCGAACCCCATTCCTTCCTCAAAAGCGAATGGAAGCAAGCCACAACGATCAGGGTCAGTTCTAGTCCATACATGGCTTCTATAGCTTAAATATCCACTCGGCCTACCTTCAAGAAATGGCGAGTTAGCAAATAGAGCAACTGATATAGGTTGTAACGCCAGAGCAACCCGCAACTTACGAACCATATCATTCTCACTTGAGTAATCTAAATTAACCTGAACGGTGCAAGTACGCGTCATCATATCCAAACCAAGGTCACCCTTGGTTGGCATATACTTTTTCATTATTCTATAACGCCCTTTGGGCATCCAATCTATATCAGTTCGAGCCCATTTGGGTTGAAAGCCTAACCCTAAAAAACCCACACCGAGTTCTTTTGCGACATTCGCAACCTGATCAAGATGAGTATGCACTTCGTCACATACTCGATGAAGATTTGGTAACGCAGCTCCGGATAATTCAAATTGACCTCCGGGTTCAAGTGAAATTGACGAACCATCATCTTTTGTGAGAGCTATAACATTTTCATTTTCATATTTTGGAAACCAGCCAAATCGCCTGAGACCTTCGAGCATTGCCTGAATTCCCGATGGACCATCATAAGGAAGTGGGCGGTAATCACTCAGCCTATAACCAAACTTTTCATGTTCCGTACCGATTACCCACTCGGTAGCAGGCTTGCAACCTGAGGCAATATAACTAATAAGATCAGATTTCGTCTCAACTTCAATTATAGGCTTATTTTTATCATTATTAGTCATATCATTAATTTAACACTGCTACCCAATTTCCTATCCGCGTTCTGATACGACGAATAGCCCTTAGCTTCAAGCTTATACAGCAGGTTCCAAATTAAGAACCACGTTCATCAATTATTATTTTCCAAATGGAAAGTGCAACTATTGCTGCAGTTTCAGACCTCAAGATCCGTGTTCCTAAAGAAACTGGAACAGTGTAAGGATATGATTGAATATTCTTTCTTTCTTCAACTGAAAAGCCTCCTTCCGGTCCAATCAAAATAGCCCACGAATCTTTTTTAGTTTTTGTTAGAACATCTTTGACTGACACTTCACAACTTTCGTCGCAAAACAAAAGATTCCTATTTGACGGCCAAGATTCCAATAATGTTTCTAATGGCCTTGCATTATGAACTCGGGGAACTGTTAAGCGACCAGATTGTTCCGCTGCCTCAATAGATCGTTTATAAAACCTTTCAACGTTTATCTTTCTTCTTTGAGTATATCTAGTCCACACTGGATATAGCTCCGATACGCCCAATTCACAGGCTTTTTCGATTAGAAACCCAACCCGATCATTCTTTATTAGAGAAAACAATAAAATCGGCCCATTATTACGACGCTGCTTTTGCACCTGTTCTTTAGGTATAACAAAAAATGTCTTTTTTTCCTTCTCTGATATTGTTGCTAGCCACTCGCCATCAAGGCCATTAAAAATTAAAATTTTAATTCCCGGTGAAAATCGCATTACTCTTAACAAATAATGGCATTGTGAATTGGACAAGGGCAATTCAGCATCCAATATAATAGGATGATCAATAAATAGCCGAACATGGGCTTGGCCGACTTTATTGTTATTTTTACTACCCATATTACTACCTTTTCTTGCTTCTAGTCGCTTCACAATATATCAAAAACTGCGATGAACTCATTATTTCAAATAAATCATGCTAATTCTGATAACAACAGAAGTATGCTCATTTACGCATTACCAAAAAGCTGCAGACCTTTTGCCCTGCTTGCCCGTGTTGATAAACCAATAGGAACGTGGTTACTCCTATGGCCTTGTTTTTGGAGTATAAGCCTTGCTGAACATGGGCTTCCTGATATCCGTCTTTTAGCTCTTTTTGCTGTTGGCGCGCTAGTTATGCGCAGCGCTGGTTGCGTTTTGAATGATATTATAGATAAGGATCTCGATGCGAAAGTAGCTCGTACAATTCATCGGCCACTGGCATCGGGCGTAATCAGTAAAAGGGCGGCTTTTGTATTTCTACTTCTTTTACTAGTCCTTGGAATTGGGGTTCTGACTCAGTTAAATACTTTTGCGATTTTCGTGGGACTCGGCTCTGCCGGACTAATTTTTATCTACCCATTTATGAAACGTATCACCCACTGGCCACAACTCGTTCTGGGTCTGGCATTTAATTGGGGTGCATTATTGGGATGGGCGGCTGTTGATGCAAATCTTGGATGGTCTGCTGGAATACTTTATTTAGGAGGAATAGCTTGGACACTAGGTTATGACACAATTTATGCTCATCAAGATAAAGAAGATGATTTAAAAGTCGGCATAAAGTCCAGCGCAATATATTTAGGACAAAGGACAAAGACCTATCTTATATTTTTTTATTTTGCAGCGATTTTAAGCTTTGTAATCTCTGGATATTTAGCAAAGATTTCATGGCCGTTTTATATAGGGGTCTTATTAGCTGCGAGTATTTTAATCCTACAAGTCACACAACTTAAGCTCTCTAACCCAGCTAATTGCCTACATAATTTTAAACTGAATTTCTGGGTTGGATTTTTTATTTTTGCTGGAATTCTTGGATCACGGATTTTAGACATACAGACATGAGAATTAGGTTAACTAACATTTTAAAATCCTATAATCCGTATAGTTAAATGGTTTTGCGAAAGAACATAGCTTATCACTATGCCTACAACGCAAAGTTTCATTTTTAAGGTGTTCAAGAATAAATTTCGATAGACTTTTGCCTGGGTGCAAATGATCTCGTGCCTGATTTTGCATGTCCATCTGCGTCCATGACTTTAACTGTCGCCCTGCAGCTGGCACTTTAGAGAGTGCAATTGCTTGACCCTTATTAGAATAATGTCCATAACCTGTCCAGTAACTATAAATTGAATTCAGCATTTCATTTCCATCCAATTGGACTTTAATTTGATCCAATTGACCAAATACATACCTATTACCTGATAATTCTGACTGATGCATCAATTCGAGCTGTTTCTCTTCTAGAAAAGTCACGAAAAGATCCACAGTGGTATACGGTGCACATATTAGAGTTGCAGGAATAGCCCCATAACTTGAATAGTGGCTAGCAAAAACTACATCGAAATCAATTAATTTTGCCCTAATAACAGGAAATACTGCAGGTGATAATTGTGAAAACTTAAGCTTTAATCTTTCAGGTGACGCGTTTGCCCCATAGGCTAGCACTGGCGTCCTATTCTCAATGGAAGAGGCCTTAAATTCAGATAGGAATGTATTTAGCTTGTTCTTCTCATAACTTTCTAAATATTCTATGTTTCCGTTCACGAAAACGAAAGACTTGTGACTTCGTGAGAAAGGATAACTCATGGTAACTGCAAGGAGTTTTTGATTTAGGCTAAGCATTTCACAAAACGACTAAATAATAATACGGCATGTATTCTCTCATTACTTACTAATAGTTAAATATTTTGCGCTAATAACGCGATACAATTTATATCAACATACATTAGAATAAGATTGGCAAAACAGATACCGTATACCAATTAATATTTAGGACGAATCCAAGAAAACAGTTCTGGCTTTTAAGAAAAAACTCACTTTTTAAATAATACGTGCATCACTAATGAACGTTCGGTAAATATAATTTCACATATAATATGACTGCGGTTTTAATTATGTTTAATATAAACTTGGAATATTAATGACGTATAACTCTTTAAGAGAATTCATAAGTTATCTCGAAAATCAAAACCAACTCGTAAGGGTTAAGACGCCTGTCTCTCCAGAATTAGAAGCCACAGAAATTCAAACCAGACTTCTCTCTGAAAGTGGTCCCGCCGTAATTTTTGAAAATGTCACAAATTCACTAGGCGCTCCCTATAACATGCCGATGTTGGTAAATTTATTTGGCACTGTAGAACGAGTAGCTATGGGATTAGGAACAAATTCAACTAGCTTGCGCAAGATAGGGGAAACGCTGGCATTTCTTCGGCAACCGGAACCACCGGAAGGTTGGCGGGATGCTCTCGACATGTTGCCCCTAGTTCGAAAAGTCATGAACATGAAACCTAAAGTAGTCAGGAATGGCGCATGTCAAGAAACAATATTGACAGGAAACGATATCAATCTAGCAAATTTTCCTATTCAAACATGCTGGCCAGAAGAGCCGGCTCCTTTGATTACCTGGCCAATTGTAGTAACTCAAGGACCAGGATCAACTGCAGAGGATAATTACAACCTAGGCATTTATCGAATGCAGGTAACTGGAAAAAATTCAACCTTAATGCGTTGGTTGCGTCACAGAGGAGGAGCTGGGCAACATCGTCGATGGGCACAACTTAAGAAAGATCCACTTCCTGCCGCCATAGTAATAGGCGCTGATCCCGGCGTTACACTAGCAGCAGTTTGCCCAGTGCCAAACACACTCTCTGAATATCAATTTGCAGGCCTATTACGAAACCAAAGAGTTAAATTAGTACAATGTAAAACTATTCCTTTAGCTGTCCCGGACAGTGCTGAAATAATCATAGAAGGTCATGTTAGTTTGGAGGAATACGGGAAGGAAGGGCCCTTTGGGGATCACACAGGTTACTACAATTCTATCGAAGACTTTCCCTACTTTACTGCTACTGCTATTACCATGCGTAGGGATCCAATTTATCTCTCTACTTTTACAGGCCGCCCACCAGACGAACCGAGCATTCTTGGCCAAGCTTTAAATGATGTATTTGTACCTTTACTAATTCAACAATTTCCTGAAATTCACGATTTTTGGTTGCCTCCAGAAACCTGTAGTTACCGAATGGCCGTAGTTTCCATTAAGAAAAACTATCCGGGTCATGCAAAACAGATCATGATGGGCGTTTGGTCATACCTCCGACAATTCATGTATACAAAGTGGATAATAGTAGTAGACGAAGACATAAACACTCGAGATTGGAAAGACGTTATGTGGGCCGTTTCAACAAGAATGGATCCTGAGAGAGATATAACAATTATAAATAACACACCAATCGACTATCTTGATTTTGCTTCACCGCAAGACGGCCTAGGATCCAAGATCGGTCTCGATGCGACAAACAAAATTCACCCAGAGACTAGCCGCACATGGGGCACTAAGATACGTATGAGCGATAAAATCATTGATCTAGTAGATCAAAAGTGGCCAGAGTATGGCCTTCCCGGATCAGGAAAATCAATTTGGAAAAAATAAATGAACCATGACAAAAACTGCGTTGGCGGAGTAAAATTTTTGAGCGTTTGTGGGTAAAAGCTCATGCTGTTACTGGCATTAAAAAAAGGGGCGTAATATGACATCTAAATCTGCGTTTGTTAGTGGAGCTTCAGGATTCATAGGGGTTAACTTAGTAAAACAACTCGTTTCCTTAGAATGGGATGTCACGGCGATGCACAGAGAACGCTCAAATCTTAAGTATCTTTCTAAATTTCCGGTTCGACGAGTTGTTGGAGATATAACGCAGTTAGAATCTTTATTAAAAATTATGCCTGAAAATACTGATGCTGTATTTCATGTTGCTGGAAACGTAAGTTTTGATTCGGCCGGTGATATTACTCAAGACAGAGACAACATAGATGGTACAAAAAATATGGTTACCTGTTCGATTGAGAAAAATAGTTCTCGTTTTATACACACGTCTTCAGGTGCAAGTTGGGGATTGCAAGACAACATGACTATCACCGAAGAATCACCGTCGAATGTCGAAGATATCCCAATTAATTATTTTCGTACAAAAAAACTTGCTGAAGATGAAGCTCTTGCGGGCCTCAAACGTGGTCTTGATGTAGTTGTGATTAACCCTGCAAACGTTGTAGGGCCTTTCGATAACGTTATATGGGGCCCATTTGTTCAATCAATCTCCAAAGGAAACTTGAAAACAGTTGGTACTGGCGGGGCTTCTTTTTGCCACGTGGAGGAGGTTGCAAAGGCGCATATTAGTGCTTTTTATAGAGGAAATAGGGGAAATAAGTATCTTTTGGCGGGAACCCAAGCTTCATTTCAGGAGGTAGGGGAAACGGTTGCAAATATTATAGGGGCAGAACCACCAACAGCTTCTCCTCAGGGCGATCCTAATATGACGCCTGAAATGTCTAAACTCATGTCTCTTACCCAAATAATAGACTGTTCCAAGGCAATTGAAGATCTGGGCTTTAGATCAGTATCATTGCAAAAGATGTTTTCTGATTTGTGTGCGTGGATGAACAAAGAAGAATTATTAAACTAAATATTTTTGTACTTAATAACCAGTTGTTGACGTAATATATAGAAATTTATCAAATCATACTTTATTAGACGATTTCCCATACATAAGTATTGAGCAAATGATATGCCACCCAATAATCGAGAATCTTCAATATCTCTAATTAATAAGCTTTTAGAAATGGCCAAACAGTCCGATGCAGTTGCAGCCGATGTTGTGTACGTTGAAGACCTCTCATTGACGGCAACTTGTCGTCTAGGCAAAATAGAGACCATAGAACGCTCAGAAGGAAAAGAAATCGGCCTGCGCTTACTCATTGGTCGGAAACAAGCGATAGTCTCCACTAGTGATATGACTGATGTAGCATTAAACGCCCTTGTGGAAAGAGCAAAATCAATGGCTCTAGCAGTTCCTGAAGATCCATATTGTGGATTACTCGAACCACAATTGCTGTCAACCAATTGGCCAAGCCTCGAACTCATAGATCCCGAGGAACCAAAAGTAGAGCTACTAATTGATTGGGCAGAGAGAGCAGAAAGTGCAGCAAGGGAAGTGCCCGGAGTGACAAATTCAGAGGGTGGTGAGGGTAGCTGGAATAATACATATTTTGCCTTCGCAACAACGAATGGGTTTCTTGGCCATTATGATCGTTCACGCTTTACATGCAGCGCCTCCGTACTTGCAGGAGAAGATACAAGTATGGAAAGAGATTATGATTGGTCGTCGACATGTTTTATGGAAGATCTCATTAATCCAGAAACTATAGGACGGCGAGCCGGTGAAGGTGCTGTGAAACGTCTGAAACCCCGCAAAGCTGAATCAGGCAAAGTTCCAGTTGTATACCATCCTCGAGTTTCTGGTGGAATAATAAGACATTTTTGCGATGCTATATCGGGCTCTGCAATAACTAGAGGAACTAGCTATCTGAAAAATAGTTTGAATAAACAAGTATTTTCAAATGATATTAAGATAACTGATGATCCGCATCGTAAACGAGGGTTACGATCTCGACCATTTGACGCAGAGGGTGGTACTACGAAACCTCTACAAATTATCGATGATGGAATACTTTCCACTTGGCTCCTAGATTCCCGAGCAGCCCGACAACTAGGCATGTCTAACACTGGTCACGCAGCAAGAGGTACAAGTAGTCTTCCAACACCTTCCCCATCAAACTTGTACCTTCATGCAGGAGTTTGTAGCCCATCTCAACTTATTTCAGACATAAAAAGCGGATTATATATAACCGAGTTAATTGGTATGGGTGTAAATTCCGTTACTGGTGACTATAGTCGTGGGGCAGCAGGATTTTGGATTGATAAGGGTGAAATAGCTTGGCCAGTAAGCGAGCTTACAGTTGCTGGCAATCTAAAAGATATGCTGGCCAGTCTAACGCCTGCAAATGATCTTTTATTTCAATTCGGTATCGATGCGCCGACGATTCGTATTGAAGGCATGACTGTCGCTGGTCAGTAAAACTGAAAGAATTAATCATTGAAAAAATATTGTATTGAACGAGATCATCCTGATCATAAGCTCCTTTTATCGGCAATACGAAAAGCTGGAAAATGTGCTCAGGAAAGGTTTCAAAGCAGTCAAAAGGTTTGGCGTAAAAGCAAATCTCATCCTGTATGCGAAGCCGACATTGAAACAAACGTTATTCTCCGAGATATATTAATGGGCGAACGCCCTAGTTATGGTTGGTTATCAGAGGAATCCGAAGATAACGCAGAAAGATTAGATCGACAGCGAATCTGGATTGTAGATCCAATCGACGGTACCAATAGTTATTTAAATGGGATTCCAGAATTTGCTGTTTCCGTAGCCCTCATCGAAAACGGTGAGGCTTTAGCCGGCGCTGTATTTAATCCTGCACAAGATGAAATATTCGATGCAACTAAGGGTGGAGGAGCCTATCTCAACAATAAACAAATTTCTGTGACTAACAGATCAACGTTTTCCAACCTTCGAATGCTTGCAAGTCGCTCTGAATACGATGAGTCTGGATGGCCGGAGTGTTTCAACCCTAATTACGTTCGTGCTATGAGTTCGATAGCCTATAAACTTGCTTTAGTCGCAGCCGGTCGATTTGATGCGACAGCCAGCGTCTGGCCAAAAGCAGATTGGGATATTTGTGCCGGATACCTGCTCATCTCTGAAGCGGGTGGTACTATTACTAGCATCGGCGGTAAAAACATGACCTTCAACAGAAAACGACCAATCCATCCGACATGCCTTGCAAGCAATGGTCTGCTGCATAAGGAGTTAATAGCTAAACTTCGAGTATGGGCTGAAAAGTAAAAATTATACCTTGTAAGATATAGATCAAAGCACTGGCAATTTCTCGCATTCCACTTATCATGGTATAATTTTTTTGAAATACTACGAGTCTGAAGTTAAATAGAGCCGAAAGTTGACTGAGCTTTGATCACATTAGAACCAAAACCTCAACCCGCGAGCACTCGCTCTCTCCTCATTCGGCTACTAAGAGAGCATGTACGAAAACACCTGTTCCACCTAATTCTCGCAATGTTATGCATGGCCATTGCAGCCGGTGCCACGGCCGCCATTGCCTATTTAATGGAACCTGTTCTAGACGAGGTATTTATAGATAAAGACCGCGATATGTTGATCTTAATTCCTATAGTTGTCATTGCAGTAACTCTCTTAAAAGGTGGCGCAACTTATTGCCAGGCGGTGTTGATGGCCTTTGTTGGTCAACGTATAATAGCTAATTTACAGTCTTTATTATTTGCACATGTGATTAATTTTGATCTAGCATTCTTTCATGAGACTACATCTGGAAAATTGATCTCACGCATGACTAATGATATTAACCTCATGCGGAATGCAGTTTCTAATGCTTTAACGGGTCTTATAAAAGACTCACTGACCTTAATATTTTTAGTTGCTGTAATGTTCGAGAAAGATTGGAAACTCGGGCTATTAGCGTTTGTAGTCTTTCCCATCGCAGTCTACCCTATTATCCGAATTGGAAGAAGGATGCGCAAAGTATCCACCTCAGCACTAGATGAGCTGGGACGTTTTACCGCACGACTAAGCGAAACTTTTCAAAGCGCTCGCCACGTTAAGGCATACAATATGGAAAAGTTCGAGTGCGAAAGAACCGACAAAATTATAGAAAATGTTTTCCAATTGATCTTTAAAGCTCTCCGCACCCGGTCATTAGCATCACCTATTATGGAAACTTTAGGAGGTATATTTGTTGCGCTCGTAATACTTTATGGCGGATGGCAAGTAATCGAAGCAACATTAACACCCGGTGAGTTTTTTGCATTCGTTACAGCTATGTTGCTTGCTTATCAGCCACTTAAAGCTCTATCTAATTTAAATGTAAATTTACAAGAGGGTCTAGCAGCAACACAGCGGGTCTTTGATATTCTTGATGCTAAACCAAAGATTCAATCCGCACCACACGCACCAGATATAAAAGTCAGCAAGGGCGAAATTCATTTTCATAATGTAACTTTCAAATATGAAACCGGTGTGAATGCTCTAAATAACATTTCATTGCATGTTCCGCCAGGAAACACTGTCGCCCTTGTTGGCCCGTCGGGAGCTGGCAAGTCGACCATTCTTAACCTTATTCCTCGTTTTTACGATGCTAATAGTGGCCATGTAACTATTGATAGCATTGACGTATCGGCTGTCAGTTTGAAATCCCTACGCGACTCTATCGCGCTGGTAAGCCAGGAAATAATTTTATTCGATGATAGCGTTCGTGCAAATATTGCATATGGTCGACTATCTGCAAGTGAAGGTGAAATAGTTTCAGTAGCAAAAAGTGCAGGTGCCCATGACTTTATTGAAAGTCTGCCAAATGGTTATGAAACGAGAATTGGTGAGCATGGAGCAAAATTGTCGGGAGGACAAAGACAAAGAATCTCTATCGCCCGTGCCATGCTCAAAGATGCTCCCATTCTTTTACTTGATGAAGCTACTTCAGCACTCGACCTTGAAACTGAGCGGTTGATTCAACATTCACTTCGCCAGCTTATGAAAAATCGAACTACTTTGTTGATTGCTCATCGCCTTAATACTGTGAAAGAAGCAGATATAATTTATTTTATCGAGAATGGACACGTAATGGAAGCGGGTTCCCACAACTATTTAATGGAAAATAACGGTCCATATGCTCAGCTTTATCTTCTAGAAACACCAGATCCGATTGATAGCAGTCAAAGCACGAAAGTATAAGGAGTCTTACTAATCCACCGTGCTAAAAGTTAAAAGTATAACCAATCACTCATTCTTGCAATCTGTACTTGGTTGGATGGCCGCAAGTTATATACTGCTTGTCTATTTAACAAGCCGATGGGATGAAAAAGGCCGTGAACATGCTAATCTCTTAACAAAAAATGGAGAACCATATATTGCGGCTTTCTGGCATGGTCGCTTATTGATGGCTCCAACTGGCTGGAGGAAAAACGTACCACTTGCGGTTATGATATCTAAACACCGTGATGGCGAATTGATTTCACGTACTGTTAAACATTTTGGCGTGACCACTATAAGAGGATCGACAGCACGTGGAGGAACAAAAGCATTAAGAGACGCGCTCAAAGCAATACAAAAGGGACATAATATTGCTATAACGCCAGACGGCCCTCGGGGGCCTCGTATGAGAGTACAAAATGGCATTATTCTTTTAGCAAAGCTTTCCGGTGCTCCAATTGTTCCAGCGACATATTCTGTTTCGCGTCGAAAACTTTTATCCAGTTGGGATCGTTTCATAATTGCTCTGCCATTTAGCCGCGGAATCTATCTTTGGGGAACTCCAATACACATTGCAAATGACGCTAACGAATCTGCTTTAGAGGCTGCGCGTATTAAGTTAGAAAAAAGTATGAACATACTTACTGAGGAAGCTGATCGACAAATGGGAGTGGAATTAATAACTCCTGAAAGAACAGAAAATTGATGTTACGATATCTAATGTCTCCGATGGTTTATCGCGGCATCAGCCACGTAATTACTCCCGCTGCCAAACTATGGTTGCTGCACCGTAGAAATATTGGCAAGGAGCCCTCTGAACGTATAGGCGAGCGTTTTGGATGCGCATCGCGTCAACGCCCAAAAGGAATTTTAATCTGGGCACATGCCGCAAGTATTGGTGAAACACTCTCAATTCTGCCTATTTCCCGTAAATTAGAGGAAAAGGGTTTCAATGTTTTAATCACGTCAGGAACAGTAACATCTGCCAATGTATTGGAGACAAGGCTCCCCAAAAATATAACCCATCAATTCATACCAGTTGATCTTCCATTTTCTGTTAAACGTTTTCTCAATCATTGGCAGCCAAATTTGGCAATGTTTGTTGAGTCTGAATTCTGGCCTAACCTCATTTTAGAGACTACATCCCGATCTATACCCATGGTTTTAGTAAATGCGAGAATGTCTGAAAAATCCGCAAGACGTTGGAAGTCTATGCCAAAATTAATATCACCTTTACTTGAATCTTTTTCTTCAATTCTTGCACAAAGTGAAATGGACGGCGAACGACTAAAATCAATTGGTGGAAAAAATATCCAAATAGGGGGCAATATTAAATATGATGCCCCCCCACTAAGTGCTGATAAAGACTCGTCCATAACGCTTTTAAATTACCTTGGGAGTCGACCTTGCTGGCTTGCCGCGAGTACACATATTGGAGACGAAATTTTAGTTGCCGATGCTCATCAAAAATTATCAGCTAAATTTCCAGAACTGTTAACTTTAATTGCACCCAGACACCCCAACCGAGCAAAAGCAATTGGAGAAATTCTCCAGTCTAGAGGATTGAGTTGTGCCTTTAGAAGCAAAGGTAATAAAATCAATACAGATACAGATATCTATATCGCCGACACACTCGGAGAAATGGGTCTACTTTATACTGTGCTGGAGATAGTTTTAATTGCAGGTTCGTTTGATAAACATGGTGGTCATAACCCTATAGAACCAGCTCTACTAAATAATGCACTGCTAGCTGGACCAGACATGAAAAATTTTGAGGATGCCTGCATATCCTTAGAAGGTGCTGGAGCTCTTTCACGTGTTTGTCATAATGAAGACCTTATCAAAGCTTTAGAAACCCTTTTAAAAGATAGTGATTTACGCAAACAAAGGGCAAAATTGGCTTTAGAAATAGCACAAACATTTGGTGGTGCTAGCAATACTGCATTCGAAGTTATTCTGGATCATCTCAAGCTGGCTGGGAGCAAAGATGAGAACGCCTAATTTTTGGAGTCAAAATAAAGGAGGTATCAGAGCGCGCATCTTAGACCCTATTGCCCAATTTCTTAACTTACTATCTAACGCAAGAGATGAGTTTGTGAAACCAACAAGAGTAAACGCACTCGTAATTTGTGTGGGCAACCTAGTAGCTGGCGGTGCCGGCAAAACACCTACTGCGATATCTATAGCCCTGCTTCTGCGTGAAAAGGGAATTAGTGTAGATTTCTTAACCCGTGGATACGGTGGTACGGAACAAGGGCCTGTTCAAGTAGACCTCCAAAGGCACAGCGCCAAAGAAGTGGGTGACGAACCAATTTTACTAGCGCGTATCGCACCAACTTGGGTTGCACGCAATAGAATTTTAGGGGCGAACTTAGCTATATCAGAGGGTGCTAAAATCCTAATCATGGACGATGGATTTCAGAATCCATACCTGTATAAAGATTTTTCTATCATTGTGATAGACGGCGGATTTGGCGTTGGAAACAATCGCCTGATACCTGCCGGCCCCTTACGGGAAACAATTTCAAAAGGACTTCCGCGGGCGGACGCAATTTTACTAATAGGCGAGGACGAAACTGGTATTTCGGATATTATAAGCGACTATCAGTTGCCTAGATTTCAGGCCAAACTATTACCAACCCTGCAATCTAGTAAATTACGCGGACAATCGGTGGTAGCTTTCTCTGGAATTGGGCGACCAGAAAAGTTTTTTTTCACTCTTCGTGACATCGGTTGTACAATTATCAGGAGCATTTCATTTGCCGATCATCATCGTTACAAACCTGACGAAATTATGAAATTATTAGAATACGCAGACTCAAAAGGAGCAATTCCTGTTACCACGGAGAAAGACTGGGTTCGTCTACCGCCCGATACCCAGCCTATGATTCAATCAATATCAGTCAATTTGGAATGGGAAAACTCCAATGGACTTCTCAATTTAATTAATCCCATTCTTATCAAGAATAGATTTTAGCATGTCAAGCAACAACCGCTCAAAATTTTTACGTTACGCAATAGAGGGATTAGCTGTTTATATTTTATTTCGTTTATTCGGCATATTACCTTTAGCAACCGCTTCAGCATTAGGTGGTACAATACTAGGATTTGTTGGTCCGCTTCTACCAGTAAATAAGAGAGCCCAACTTAATCTGTCGCGCGCAATGCCCGATTTAGAACTATTAGAAGTCAATAAGATTATCAGACAGATGTGGAGAAACCTTGGAAGAGTAGCTGGCGAATATCCACACTTGCACAATCTAAAAAGCATGCCACACAGTGACCGAATTGAACTGGTTGGAAATGAACATCTTAAAACAATCAAGAATCTGGATGGTGGTTCTCTACTCTTTACTGGACATATTGGAAACTGGGAAATACCTGGTATACCAATAATCAAGGCCGGACTTCCCATAGCTTTTGTGTATCGAGCACCTAATAACCCATATGTAGACCAGCTTATTTCTAAAACAAGGTTCAAGGGCATTACAGATAATGCTTTTCCAAAGGGCTCCTCAGGTGCACGTGAAATTATCCGACAGTTAAAAAATGGAGGATATGCCGCTATGTTAGTGGATCAAAAAATGAACGACGGCATTTCTGTTCCGTTTTTTGGAATTGAAGCTATGACAGCACCGGCTCTTGCTCAACTTGCGTTTAAATATAATCTGCCGGTCTGGCCAGTTAGAACCCAACGACTGGATGGCTGTCGTTTTCGTGTGACAATCTATCCTAGTTTAAACTTTACTCGAACTAACGACTTAAAAAGGGATATTAGTAGCGCAATGACCCAAGTGAATTCTATCCTTGAAGAATGGATACGTGAGCAACCGGGTCAGTGGTTATGGCTTCACAATCGTTGGCCATAAGAACATTATTTTTTTCGTTGGATGGTTTATCTTTCAAAAGCAATTGGGGGTCTAGTCTCTGCTCAAACCAATTTATGCGCCAATCAAGATGAGCACCTGTAACCCTGCCAGTCGCGCCAACTGCACCAATAATTTGGCCTTTTTCTATTTTATCATTTTCATTAACGCATATTTTACTCAAATGTAAAAAAGAAGAACTAAGACCAAATCCATGATCAATAATGACGGTTCCGCCTGAAAAATAAAGATTAGATTTGGCCATTCTAACTACACCACCAACAGGCGTCCTAACAACCGTCCCCACAGGTGCAACAATATCTATCCCGTAATGTGGTTGGCGAGATTTACCATTTAGTATTCTTTGACTACCGTATACTCCAGAGATAATTCCGTACACAGGCCATTCAAATGTTTCTAGAAAATAGGTTGTATTCGTATCAAAAGCTCTAGCCAATCTGACTTCACTATTTTCTCGATTTATACGGTTTAATACATCAGACGAGGGTGTAACCAGATTTTCAGGCAAACCATCAATCCGCTGAACATTATATTCTCTTGGGATTAGGTAAAATGTTTGAATTTCTTTTTCGCCACTTGGGAATAGTAATATAATTTTAACGTTAGGAGTCGCGTTGCGACCAAATCCAAAGATAAATTTTCCCGAGGCCGAAACTCTAACTCTACGATCATTTACGATTATTTTTACCTCTGGTGGCGCCACTCCAAAAACTAATCCACCCTGAATAAAATCTCCTTTTAACTGAAGCGGTTCAGCTTTCGAAGAAGAGCCATCACTTATTACAAATAATAAAACTATTAGAATGACTGAAATAAATTTCATAGAAGGGAACCTTGTTTATCATCAGCCTTACCTCCGCTACTACTTTGTTTAACGGGATTACTCTCATCACCAACAACGGCGACAACCTCGCCATCATGAAACTTAATATCTATGCTCATACCACTTTTAATATATTTTGTAGAAGTTAAAGCTTTCCCTTTGTCATCACGAACCAATGAAAAACCCCTTTCTAAGATACGCTCATATGAGAAATTATCGAGCAATCTGGATAAAAGTTGTTTTTTTTCACTAAGCTGGCACTGAAGTCGCGAAATTCCAGCAGCCAAACGTGCGCCTTCACTATTAACCTGTTTAATGCCCTGGGTAATCTGTAATTCTATAGCCCTTGGTTGAATTTCAGCGACAATAAGATCCAACTCTCGCTGCCTCTCCATTAAAGATTGTCGAGGCTTTGGTAACTGGTAGTCCAACTTCTCTATCCAATCTTTGCGTGTTCGCAGATCAGATCGAATTGAATACGAGAGTCGCTCAATCCTATCGTCCAAATGCTGAATGGCATTAGTTAGCAGTGACCGAGCATCAGGCAAACCCCGCCTTAAACCGGAAAGGTCATTATAATTATTTTCTAGCATACGCCGAACAGAAGAAATTAACCTGCTTTCCTGACCTATTAAACCTTCGATGAGCTCTACTCTTACTGGTACAACCATCTCTGCGGCTGCCGTTGGTGTTGGAGCTCTAAGATCAGCTACCATATCTAACAACGTTAGATCAGTTTCATGGCCAATAGCTGAAATGACGGGGATGGAACTATCTGCAGCGGCCCGCACTACAACTTCTTCATTGAAAGCCCATAGATCCTCAAGGCTACCTCCCCCGCGAGCAATGATTATAACGTCAGGTCGTTTTTTCGGTTTCTCAGTATTAAATGAGTTAAACCCGTCTATGGCCTGTGCTACCTCTTCAGCAGCTCCCTTACCTTGAACTAAAACAGGCCACATTATGACATGACTGGGGAATCTTTCAGAAATACGGTGTAATATATCCTGAATTACAGCTCCGGTCGGAGAGGTTATAACTCCAATAGTTTCAGGTAAATAGGGAATAGGACGTTTTCGAGATTGATCGAACAGTCCTTCCTCCACAAATTTCTTTTTTCGATCCTCTAGTAATTTGAGAAGTGCGCCTTCACCTGCGATTTCTAAATCTTGTAAAACCAGTTGATAACGAGAGCGAGCCGCATAAGTGGTTACTTTACCAATCGCAATTACTTCTAAACCATCTTCAGGAAACAGTACTAACTTTTCAGCGACACTCCGCCAACAAACAATATCAATCAAAGAATCTTCATCTTTAAGAGCAAAATACATATGCCCAGAAGCAGCGCGCTTAAAACCTGAAATTTCCCCGCGAACTCGCACCCAGCTAAAATTATCTTCCACCAATTGCTTCAGTGAGTAAGATAATTCACTAACGGAATAAGGTTCATTATTACTTGGCAAGTTATTTTTGGTATAATTAACCTTCATTATAGCCCACTAAATCCTTTATGCTAAAGGTAACAACTATATCAAACATAACAAACGGTGATTATGAAAGTTTTAGTTATTGGTTCGGGTGGAAGAGAACATGCATTATGCTGGAGTTTATCCCACTCTGAAAGAGTTAGTAAAATTTACTGCGCCCCAGGCAATCCAGGTATCTCAGATGAAGCTACATGCGTGGATCTAGATATTATGGATTTTGACGGTATTTTGGCATTTTGTATTAGCCAAAGCATTAATTTTGTCGTGATTGGTCCAGAAGCGCCCCTCGTTGGAGGCTTAATTGATAGACTTGAAACTGAAGGTATAGCTTCGTTCGGGCCGAGCGCTGCTGCTGCCAAGCTTGAGGGTTCAAAAGGCTTTATGAAAGACCTTTGCAAACAATGTGGCATTCCGACTGCCCGCTATAAACGCTTTTCATCTTTTGAAACCGCAAAGACATATATTTTGAATGAACGTATGCCAATCGTGATCAAGGCTGACGGTTTGGCAGCAGGAAAAGGTGTAATTATTGCAGAAAGTGTTGCCGATGCTTTGGCAGCTACAAAAGATATTCTTGGCGGAATGTTTGGGCCTGCCGGTACTGAAGTCGTTATAGAAGAATTTTTGCCAGGTGAAGAAGCTAGCTATTTAGCACTTGTTGATGGAACTAACATTTTACCACTAGAAACCGCACAGGATCACAAGGCTGTAGGCGAGGGTGATACTGGGCCAAACACTGGAGGTATGGGCGCCTATTCACCAGCCCCAGTAATGTCGGAAGAACTTTGCAATGTTACGCTAAATACAATAGTAAAACCGATAGTCGCTGCCATGGCAGCAAACGGGACACCCTTTAAGGGCGTATTTTATGCCGGACTTATGATTTCAAATGGCACTCCTAAATTACTGGAAGTAAATGTGCGATTTGGGGATCCTGAATGCCAAGCAATACTATTTCGGCTAAAGTCCGATCTTTTCACTATGCTTCAGGCAACTTGGCAGGGTGCTTTAAGTACTATTTCCGTAAAATGGTCTACTCAGGCTGCATTATGCGTGGTGATGGCGAGCCAGGGATACCCCGGATCATATATTAAAAATTCGCGAATAAACATTCTAGACACCGCAAAATCGTTAGAAGACATAAAAATATTTCATGCTGGCACTGCCTTTGAGGGTGATAAACTTGTTGCAGTTGGTGGTCGAGTTCTAGGTATTACAGCTTTAGGACAAAATATTCTTGCTGCGCAAACTAGAGCATATGAAACGATTAGGCACATTAAATGGCCTAATGGATTTTACAGAAAAGATATAGGCTGGCGTGCAATACAAGGGCAGTGATGGCCTTACCCCCCATTCGAACAAGGGTTTGCCACAACTTCAGTCACCGTTTTGAATAAAAAAATTCCCTTAGCATGTTGGCCGAACGATTTTCATATAAACCTCCATAAATTTCCGGCTTATGGTTGCAGCTTGATTGATAAAATATTCTGGCTCCGCTCTCAACTCCTCCCCCTTTGAGATCTAACGCACCAAAATATAGCCTCCTAATACGAGCGAAAGAAATTGCTTGCGCACACATTGGACAGGGCTCCAAAGTAACATAAAGATCGCAGTTAATTAAACGTGGAGACCTAAGCTTATAACTTGCTCTTTGTATCGCTATAAGCTCAGCATGTGCCGAAGGATCATGATGCGTTTCAACTCGATTACCACCAACAGAAATGACTTCGCCAGATGAACTATCAACCACTACCGCCCCGACAGGCACCTCTCCTATTTCTTCTGCAAAGATCGCTTCTGCAAAAGCTAGCTCCATGTATTTACTGGTATTTTTATTCATTAGATTTAGATTCTGTATTTAAACCAAGATCGTCAAGGACATACATTGCACTTGGTAGATAAGACTCGTAAATTAATAAATATGAAAAAGCGCAATTCTCTTCCAATTATTGGACTCACACTGGATCATGAACAATCTGGTGGTTACTCTAAATACCCTTGGTATGCTATCAGAGAAAACTATTTTCGTGCAGTTGTATCATCAGGCGGACTTCCAATAGCACTCCCACACGAGCCCGATAAAGCTATTGAATATGTAAGACTAATTGATGGACTGATTGTTACTGGCGGAAATTTTGATATTAGCCCTCATATATTTGGCGCAAATTCAAAACATAATACTGTGAAAACCAAAGATAGAAGAACGGCTTTTGAGCTTACTCTTGCCAAGCATGCTCACTTATTAAACTTACCCACATTGGGTATATGTGGGGGAGAACAACTTATGAACGTTGCCTTGGGTGGCAGTTTAATTCAGCATATACCGGATACTTTTGCACATTCACTAGAGCATGAACAAAAAGCTCCGCGTCATCTAGCCGGCCATTCAATAAGCATTAAGCGCACTAGTTTATTATATACAATCACTAAAAAGCTAAAAATGAACGTGAACAGCGCCCATCACCAAGCGGTGGACAAACCTGCATCGGACTTAAAAGTAAACGCATTGGCACCTGACGGTGTAATCGAGGGCATTGAAGATCCAACTAAACGTTGGTTCATTGGAGTTCAATGGCACCCTGAATTCGAAATTGACTCTGCTGATATCCGTATATTCAAATCGTTTCTAACAGCCTGCAGAAAAGTCTCAGAAGTGCTGTAGTTATGCCAAGAACGGAAAACGAACAAAAGCGGATAGCCAAGTTTCTCTCTAGGGCAGGGATATGCTCGAGACGCCAAGCTGAACAATTGATATTAGATGGTCGTGTCTCAGTAGATGGAAAGATTCTGGATACACCAGCCTTTATTGTGAATAAAGAGAGTTCGGTTTTGGTTGACGGCAAGTTGGTTTCAGAAAGCAACTTACAAAAACTGTGGCGTTATCACAAACCGCGTGGCCTCCTTACCACTCATCACGACCCTCAAGGCCGAGACACAGTATTCTCAAATCTTCCAAATGACCTTGGTCGAGTAATATCTATTGGACGCTTAGACCTAAATTCAGAGGGCTTATTAATGCTGACAAATGATGGAGAGCTATCAAGATACCTTGAAAAATCAAATTGGCAGCGTAAATATCGAGTTAGAGTTTTTGGGAGACCAAACATAAAACAATTGAATGCATTATCTAAGGGTATCACGCTAGATGGAATAAAATACAAAGGCATAAAAGTTGAAATAACCTCAGAAAAGGGAAGTAATGCGTGGCTTGAAGTAACCCTAACTGAAGGAAAAAATAAAGAAATCCGGAAAATTTTTTTACACTTTGGCCTCCAAACTAATCGTCTGATTCGAATAGCTTACGGACCTTTCCAACTTGGCTCTTTAAAACAAAACGAAGTATCACGCGTATCACCTAAAGTGATACGTGAACAGATTGGAAATTATGCTAAGGATAATTGGAGGTAGTCGCCGTACTCGGCGCTTAGGAGCACCTATCGGTCGAAAGGTAAGACCGACATCAGAACGTGTACGTGAAGCAATATTCAATATACTTCAACATAACAACCTTTCTGGTCAGTCACTAAAGGGAGCCAAGGCTCTTGATCTGTTTGCTGGCACGGGGGCATTAGGTCTTGAAGCGCTCTCTCGAGGAGCAAACTATGTGACGTGTATAGAAAATGACCGTGCAGCCATAGCTTGTATCACAAAAAATGTAGAAACTCTCGGCTTTGAGGCTCACGTTAATATTATTCAGGCTGACGCAACTAATCTTCCAAAAGCACATCCTGAATTTGATTATGTGTTTCTTGACCCTCCTTATGGGCACGGATACTCGACTCCGGCTCTGTGTTCTATAGACCAAGGTAAATGGCTAAAAAACGAAGCGATAGTAATATTAGAAAGTAGTGAAAACGAAGTACCTAATATTCCTTCATCGTATGAAAGCTTAAAGTGCCGAGTTTATGGTACAACGACGATTCATATACTTAGGTATATAGGGTCATCTACGCCCAAATAATCTTTCTATATCCTTAAGTTTAAGTTCGACGTAAGTTGGTCGCCCATGATTACACTGGCCAGAATGGGGAGTTGCTTCCATTTGTCTTAAGAGTGAATTCATCTCCTCAGCTTTAAGTTTTCTCCCTGCCCGAACACTCCCATGACACGCTATGCTAGAGCATACCTCCGATAATTTCTCATTTAGCGATATACTTGCTCCAAATTCGACCAACTCCTGAGCGAGATCGAAAATTAGTCCCTTAATGTCTCCTTCACCAAACAAATCTGGTATCTCACGCACTATAATCGCACCCTTCCCAAACTGCTCAAATACAAGGCCTAGTTCAGAAAATTCGTCTGTCCTTAACACCAATCGATGTATAGCAGCCTCTTCAAGTTCAACTACTTCAGGCAGCAAGAGCATTTGACGCGATATATTTCCCGAAGCAAGCTCCGACTTCATTCGCTCAAAAACTATCCGCTCGTGAGCTGCATGTTGATCTACAATTACGAAACCATCTTTAGTTTGCGAAATAATATACGTTTCATGAACTTGACCACGAGCAGCCCCAAGAGGAAATTCATGCAGATCTTCGACTAATTCCTCAATAACCTCACCGCTTGGTGCATTGAATGGTTGATTGTAGTTGACGGTATTAAATTGACCACGAGAACTAGCGGGATATCTCGTTTGAGAAATATCAGTTATTGACCTTTGAGCACTAGCTGCATCAGCGAAACTTTGTTGTTGGTTTTCAACCTTTGTTGCATTAAGAACTGCTTTTGATGAGTTTGTCGAGCTTCGATGGCCTTCCCTCTCAAGAGCCAGCTTAATTGAACTGACAATCAAACCCCTTACCAGACCAGGATTTCTAAATCTTACTTCAGTTTTTGCAGGATGCACGTTGACATCAACTTCTTCTGGGGGAAGTTCTACAAACAGTGCTAATAAAGGATGGCGACCACCACTTAAAAAATTTTGATATGCACCTCTAATCGCTCCAGTCACCAGTTTATCACGAACTGATCTCCCATTTACAAAAAAATATTGCTGAACTGACGTCGATCGATTAAATGTTGGAATGCTAATATAACCGGTTAACCTTACACCCTCTCTCTCTGCTTCCAGCTTTATAGAATTCTCAGCAAAGCTGCGTCCTATAATTGATGAAATACGAATTAGATTTTTGTCGACTAAGTCACTCTCTAAGGGTAATCGAAAAACTTCTCTCTCTCCGTCCATAAGAGAAAAAGAAATATTATCGCGAGCCATTGCAAGACGCGACAACATATCCGATATATGCCCTAATTCCGTACGCGCTGTTTTTAAAAATTTTAAACGAGCTGGAGTTGCATAAAATAAATCATTTACACTTACTGTAGTACCACCCAACCTGGCCGCCGGAATTATATCACTTAAAACTCCCGCTTCAGTTGAAAGAGACCAAGCATTTTCCGAATCACTTTTCCTACTAACAATTGTTAAACGACTAACAGAAGCTATCGACGGCAATGCTTCTCCTCTAAAACCTAAGGTATTGATTTTACTTAACTTATCCTCAGAATCTAATTTGGAAGTGGCATGCCGAGAAAGTGCTAATTCTAATTGACCTTCGTGTATACCCTCACCATTATCGACAACTTCTATTTGAGCACTCCCACCTTCCCTTACAGAAACATCAATTTGTGTCGCGCCTGCATCTATAGAGTTTTCCACCAGCTCTTTTACTACTGAAGCAGGCCTCTCAATAACTTCGCCAGCTGCAATACGGTTAATTAAACCATCAGGTAGCAACCTGATACTCATTTTGAAATCCGCCACAAATATTCTCTAGCTAACTTCTTTCCTCTCTCCACGGCTGGTTGATCAAAAGGGTTGGTCTCGGTCGTTAAAGCAACTAGCACCGTTTCCAACATAAAATGCATCATCAACGCACCAACTGTAAATTCATCTACTTTTGAAAGAACAATTTCACGCACTGGCCGACCAGCAGTTACTAGTGCATCCTTAGTAGCTTTTGCTTCAACAGCTATTACTTCAGATAAATTTCGACCTGATAGGTATTTTGTTTCAGCTATTTCTGCTAAATCTTTTCTAATTCTGTGCCCTCCCGTTTCAGGTTCCACACTGATAATTGTAACTATTTTATCCGGGGGACCATCAAGGTAAAGTTGGAGTTGACTATGCTGATCAGTAGCTCCACGAGCAACTACTGGTGTTAACCCCCTACTGCTTTTACCCAGTGATTCTGCCCAAAGCTGACAAACCCAATGCGAAAAATATAGAAGTCGGTCGTCATACGGCATAATAACAGTAGTCGAAATCTTAGGACTTATCGCGTGAATCATTGCAGCACTCGCTATTGGGGCAATCTCCGATGGATCAGCAACCTCCATGATAGAGTCTAATATCTCATTCCCACCTTCTCTTATCTTCTCTATATCTAATCCAGCAACCATGGCGGGCAACATGCCAACTAGCGAAAATACAGAGAATCTACCCCCTAATTTTGGATCATGATCTAAAATTACAATCCCCTTATTTAAGCCAATGCTCCTGAGCGGACTTTCTCCTGGCTCGGTTATAAACAAAAATTGATCTGGATCCGCATTATCTAATGCTAGCAGGGTTTGGGCTATGGTTTCCAGCGTAGACCCCGATTTTGATACCACTAAAAAACCAGTATCCGATGTTTGCGCTAATTCTACAGCAACCTGATTCGCATCTAGATTATCGAAGTAGACCAATTTTATTTTTGACCTACTTGCAGTAGACCGAATTGCAGTTAAAGCTTGTGCACCCAATGATGCACCACCAATACCAATAACAACAAGTTTTTTAAAGCGCTCACGAAAGTCATGTGCGTATTTCTTTATAACGGAAATATCCGAGTTATTTCTTGAATATTTGAGAAATGGCTGACTATCTTTTTCAACCCAATCTCGAATTACCAACTGTGAACTTGTTATTTGCGATAATGATTTTGAGAAGTCAGCTTTGGGCCCAGACTCACTAAAAAACCTAGGTATAAAACAATTGGTTAAAAACTGTTTATATCTCATCACTCTAATATCGAACCTAAAGCCCGCTAGTCTCTAGATTATCTGGATTTCCAACCACGACTACATGTAATTGTTTCGAATTCAAAAGGTGCTTAGCAACATAGTGTACATCTTTTTGAGTTACTCTTTCGATCAAATTATTCCTTTCCCTAAGATAATTGATTCCCAATGACTCTAGTTGCATATGTGTCAAAATCTTCGAAATTTTAAATCCACTATCAAAACGCAATGGGAAAGCGCCTGTAAGATATTTTTTAGCTGCCAATAGCTCTTCTTCACTTACACCCATTTCAACCATCTTATGTATCTCAGATCGAATTATCGATAATACTTGTGAAACAGCATCATTTCGAGTGGACACATTTCCCAGATAAAGCCCGCCATGTTTTAGAGGCAAAAGATAGCTGTATACAGAATACGCTAGCCCACGCTTTTCCCGGATTTCTTGATATAATCGGGACGAGAAACTTCCACCACCTAAAATATGATTCATTATATACGCAGCATAAAAGTCTGGATCATTTCTTTTGAGACCAGGGAGACCAAACGCCACAACACTTTGCGTAAGTGGCATTTGAATTATTTGTGTATGCCCTTTATCTGGAAATTTAAAATCTTTTATCCTAGAAACTGAAGAAGAAATATTTAACCCTATTAAAGCACTATCAATTAATCTAGCAATTTCATTTGCAGGAATATTCCCGGCTACGCCGACTACTAAATTATCTAATGCTAAATGCCTGTTAACCCACATTTTTAGATCATTAGAAGTAATAGCTTTAATACTCTCTTCTGTTCCATCAATGACCCTACCGTAGGGGTGGTTTTGAAAAGTATCTTGGTACCACCTTTGACCCGCGATAATACGTGGATTGTGTTTCTTCTCAGCTATAACATTAAGTATTTGAGAGCGAATTCTATTAACCGCTTCTACTTCAAAATGTGCGTCTTTCAGTGCAAAACCAAGAAGAGAGAAGGCCTTTTCGCTGTGTTTGGTTAGTGTTTGAAGACTGATGCTAACAAGGTCATGTGATATATCTTTACTAAAACTAATTCCCCTATCGGCGAGAGCACGCCGAAACTCTATGCCATCTAATGACCCTGCTCCTTCATCCAGTAACGCTAAAGCAAAATTGCCCAAGCCAGATCTATTTACTGGATCGTTTGCACTGCCTCCACGAAATCCCAAAGTCACAGATATTACAGGTATACTTGGTTCCTTAACATACCAAATCTCGATACCACCAGGCGAGACTATACGATCAACTTGGGCAAACTGATTACTAGCCATTAAGTTCCCGGGCTCAAATATAACCGCATTACCCAATACACATACGCCTAGGATAAAAATGCACCAATTTTTTAGTAAACAGGCCATTATATACTATTCATCCTCTTTGGACGGCAGCAAATATCCGGTAACAGAGCCTTCCTTGCGAAGTGTTTTTCTTGCTGTAGATATTATTTGAGTGCGGGTAATTGCCTCAACTCGATCCGGCCAGGTCTCAATATCATTAACAGTGAGTCCTAGACTTAAAGCTCGGCCAAAAATCTGTGCAGCTGCATAAGGATTATCTAAAGCTAAATAAATTCCCGTTTGAAGTCGTGCTTTGGCAGACGAAACTTCTTCTTTACTTGGGCCCTTAAGAAGAAGTTCTTCGATTACCATATCCAGTGCTATCTCCAATTCTAAAATTCTGACGCCAGAAAGTGCCTCGCAATAAATAAAAAAACGACCATAATCTTTGGTATCGGATTGATAAGAAGTGCCAGCCCACGTTGCTAGTGTATTTTTCTCCACCAGACTTTTGTAAAGGCGACCAGTAGATGCCCCGCCAAGAATTTCTGCAAAAAGTCCTAAAGCTAAAGCATCATTTAAGTCACTTGCTCCGGCTGCAAGATAGCTTCGAGTAATTGAAGGATTTACTACTCGTTCATGTATTAAACTTACCTTTCTAGCACTTCGGTGTGGTGGTTCTATAGGTCTTATTGGTGTTGAAAATTCTAAAGGAGAAATAGCCCCATAATATTTTTCTGCAAGAGGCCTGAGCTCTTTTATGGTTATGTCTCCGGAAACAATGAGGACAGCGTTAGCTGGTGAATAAAATTTCTTATAAAATTTAATCGCGTCTTCATGAGATAAATTTTCAATCTCATGTCTCCAACCAATGATAGGAGTGCCATAAGGATGACGCAAGAACTGGGCAGATCCCATCTGTTCTGATAATAATGCTGCGGGCTGATTATCTGTTCTTGTACTCCTTTCCTCCAACAACACACCTTTCTCCGTACCTGCTTCTTGTTCATTCACCACCAAACCACGCATGCGGCCTGCTTCTAACTTCATAACTACTTCTAACCTATCTCTCGCTACTCTTTGAAAATACGCTGTATAATCCCATGATGTAAATGCGTTTTCCTGCCCCCCATTTTCTGCCACGATGCGAGAAAATTCGCCTGATGGTAGTTTGTCTGTACCTTTAAACATTAGATGCTCAACAAAATGTGCTAAACCAGATTTTCCTATCGGATCATCCGCTGAGCCAACTTTATACCAAAGCATATGTGTAACGACCGGCGCACGGTGATTAGGTATCGCTACGACCTGCATACCATTTTCAAGAACAAAATACTGGGAATTAAAAATGTTCGCTTTTAGCGGGTTTGAAATAAAATGTATTAACGTAAGTGCAGCAAATAGAAATGCTGTTATAAATAGTTTTTTAAGACAGTCTGCAAAGTAAGTATTATAAGGATAATTTTCTTTTTGCACTTGTTTAAAAAACACCTTCAAATATTGATTTCTCACGACGTTTAACAATTGGTACATTTCCAGAGTTTGGAGGTAACCCTAAAGCCGAATTTTCTCTTAAACGCTGGGCTTCAAGAGACGAATTAATGACCTCGCCTTTAAGCTCATTTTCATTTCGCCAGAATAATAAGGCCTCAAAAAAGCTCTCACTTTCTTGCGCATAAATTGTGAATTCCTCATCAATTAACTTCTTCATATCCGGATTAACATTCAACGCACCTGCTTTACGAAGTAAAGCATACTCACCTTCTGAATTAGGCTTCATTTTCAAATCATTTGTAGTGCCAAACACCTGTTTTTGCGCCTGAAGACTAATAGGTTCTTCTCGCAAGCCCGATGCCCCTAACTCGGGAGGTCGCAAAGAATAG
>Ga0310344_10000022_pt1 | contig 166083 bp, 131 predicted proteins | sample HC15DNA20200_MG_FD_203801 | JGI IMG/M metagenome (GOLD analysis project Ga0310344, IMG submission 203801) | Marine microbial communities from station ALOHA, North Pacific Subtropical Gyre - HC15-DNA-20-200_MG | ecosystem: Environmental > Aquatic > Marine > Oceanic | place: Pacific Ocean...
TTCCTCACCAAGCGCATCGACATCGCGGAAGTCGTGGACCCGGAAGCGCCGAGGACGGGACGGGCGGCGACGCATGCCTTCTTCGGCGCGACCGTGCGCTACAGCGACGCCGCCGGAATCGAGCGGGTGGTCAGCATTGTCGGCCGCGACGAGGTCGATCGAGAAGGCCACCGCATTAGCTGGGTGTCGCCGCTGGCCCGCGCGTTGATGACCTGTGGACCAGGCGACTCCGCGGTTCTGCATGCGCCGGCCGGGACGCAGCAACTGCAGGTGCTCGAGGTGCGTTACGAACGCATCCCCATCCCACCCTTCAGGGAACCGCCTGGGGCCGAGGCCGCCCCGAAGCCCCCGTGAGGTCCAAGAACGCAATTCGATAACGCCGGGCGTGGTACGTCAGCGGCCTCAGTCGGCCAGGCAATCGCCAAAAGGACGCGACCGGCGTAATCGGAAAGTCATTACCCCACCGTCGGTAAGAGTGGCACGCCCGGCAGGATTCGAACCTGCGACCCTCGGCTTAGAAGGCCGATGCTCTATCCAACTGAGCTACGGGCGCACATCAGGGACTGTTCGTCATCTTCTCATACTCGTGACCCCTTCCCAGACGGTCCTCAAGGGGGTCAGCAAGGACACGAAAAGCTATCGAATGACGCTGTTCATTCCCGCTCAGAACACCTCGACCGGCGTCCCGGCGTAGACTGTGGCGGGCTAAGGGCGCGTTTCAGAAGGTAGAATTCCAGGCCGCATGGCCTACAAATACACCCTGCGTCGGCGAGGAGCCGACAAACACACGCTCTACCAGCTGGCGGTCCAGGACCCCAGCTTCGAGGTAGAGCTGGCCACCCGCCAATATCGCCGTCGACGAGGCGTCCCGCCCCGTATCCTCCGTGAGGACTTTTGCGGCACCGCTGCGGTGGCATGCCGGTGGGTCGAAGAGCACAAAGAGAATCGGGCCATCGGGATCGACCTCGACGAGGCCACCCTCGACTGGGCGCGCGAGCACAACCTGTCGAAACTGGACGACGCCTCACGCGTCGACCTGCGTCAGCGTGACGTCCGGGGACTGACCCGGCCGCGCGCCGACGTAGTCCAGGCGTTCAACTTCTCGGCCTACACGATTTATCCGTTCCCGGCGCTGGTGTCCTACCTGCGCCTGGTGCGACGCAGCCTGAACCCGGGCGGCATCGTCATGCTGGATGGCTATGGCGGCTGGGAAGCCGGCCAGGCGGTGTCAGACCGGCGAAAGGTCAAGAGCCCGGATGGCACGTTCGGCTACGTCTGGGAACAGGCCACATTCAATCCGATCGACAACCTGGCCACCTGCCACATCCACTTCGAGTTTCGGAACAACAAGACATGGCAGAAAGCCTTCAGCTATGTCTGGCGGCTCTATACCCCGGCCGAGTTCCGGGATGCGCTGGAGGCCGCCGGGTTCCTCAACGTCGAGATCTTGTGGGACTTTGAGGATCACGCGAAGCGATCCGATTTCCGGGCCACTTCGGAGGCGGAGAACTGTGCCGGCTGGCTGTTCTACGCCATCGCAGAATCGCCGCTCGCCCCCGGGTCGGCGACATCTTGACTCGCCCCACCTCGGGGGGTACGCTCCGCCTCGAATCACCCTGAGACACTCGGCTCGACGTCCGCTCCGCGCGGACCATCCCTGAGGGAAGCGGCAATGGCACGAACCATCCTAAACATCGCGTGCGGCGTGGTACTGCTGAGCACTCTGGCGTATACCCAACCAGCGAATCCCGCCGACGAGATGGGCGCCGCGGCGATCAAGTTTTTGGACAGCTTGAACGACGAACAGGAGCAGGCGGCGCGCTTCGCGTTCGACAGTGACGACCGGTTCGACTGGCACTTCATCCCGCGGGAACGCAAAGGAGTGCCGCTCAAGGCGATGACCTCGGCTCAACGGTCGGCGGCACTCGATCTGGTGCGCGTCGGTTTGAGCGAGACCGGATTCACCAAAGCGGAAGCGATCCGTCAGCTCGAGCAAATTCTGTTCGAGCTGGAAGGACGCGACATCCGTGACCCCGACCTCTACTTCTTCATGATCTTCGGCGACCCGTCCGGCAACACCTGGGGCTGGCGGTACGAGGGACATCACCTGTCACACAGCTGGACAATCGTGAACGGCGAAGTCGCCGCCACCCCGCAGTTCTTCGGCACCAATCCAGCTGAAGTGCGCGAGGGTCCAAAGCGAGGACAGCGAGTGCTCGGCACTGAGGAAGACGAGGCGCGCGCGCTGCTGACGTCGCTGAATACGCAGCAACGGTCGGCGGCGATGCTGTCAGACGAGGCGCCGCGCGACATTCTGACCTCGGCCGAGCGCGAGGTCGCCATGCTGGACGACCTGGGTGTGGCCTACGCCGACCTCGACGGTCGCCAGCAGGAGGCGCTCTGGGCCATCGTGGAAGAGTACGCCAGCGCTCAGCCCGCCCCGGTGGCCGAGGCGAGGCTGGCCGAGGTTCGGGCCGCCGGTCTCGACACCATCAAGTTCGGATGGATGGGCAGCCCCAATCGGGGCGAGGCCCACTACTACCGGATTCAAGGGTCGAACTTCCTGATCGAGTACGACAACACTCAGGGCAACGCGAATCACGTGCACAGCGTGTGGCGCGATTTCAGGGGTGACTTCGGTCGCGATCTCCTGGCCGAGCACTACGAGGCGTTCACCCACCAGCCGCTGCTCGCAAACTAGGTCCAGCGACGACCCATAACTTCCGTCCTTGACCTAGATCGCTTTGAGGACCAGGAGCGTACGGTCGTCCTGATTGCCAAACGAGAAACTACGAACGTCTTCCATCACCCGGTGACAGATCTCCTCCGCACTCTCGCCGCGGGCACCGCCGAGGATGGTGGTGAGTCGGTCGTGACCGTAATACTCGTCGCGGGCGTCGCTCGACTCGACGATGCCATCGGTGTAGAGCACCATCACATCACCTTGGTCGAGTGAGGTGATCCCCTCGAAGTAGCGGGGCGCCGAGAACATGCCGAGCGGCACGCCGCCGCTGCTCAACGCCTCAACCTCGCCATTGTCGCGCAGCACCATCGGTGGCTGATGGCCGGCATTGACGTAGATCATGCGGCGCGAGGGCACGTCGAGCACGGCGTAGAACAGCGTGACGTAACGCCCCTCCTCGACCGAGTCGTAGAAGAAACGGTTGGCTCGGCGCATCACGGCGCGTGCCGCCAACTCGCGGCCGACCAGCGCGTAGAGCGAGGCCCGGATCGCCGACACGAGCAGCGCCGCCCCGATGCCCTTCCCGACCACATCAGCGATGATAATGCCCCACCGATCGTCGGGCAGCGGGATGAACTCGTAGTAGTCGCCGCCCACTTCGAACGACGCCTCGTTCACGCCGGCGATGTCGAACCCCTCGAGCGATGGGATGTCTCGAGGGATGAGTTCGGTCATCACCTGGCGCGCCACGAGCAGCTCGCTGTCGATGCGCCGCTTGTCCCGCACCTCTTCCTTGAGGCGAGCGCGTTCGATGGTGCCGGCCACGACGGTCCCGAGCGTCTCGACCAGCTCGACGGCACGGGCATCAAAGGCGCGCGGCGTCAGCGACCGCAGCTCGATGGCGCCCATCACCGCATGGCTCAGCCCGATAACCGGCACCACCAGGCACGACTCGAAGGCGCCCCGGCTGGCGTCGGGCTCGTCTTCCCTACAGCGGACCAGCACCGGCCGCGCCGTGGTCATCGCGCTGGCCACGATGCCCCGTTTTTCGACCGGGTCGCGCCGGCCGACGGCTGGACCTGCCTCGCCCCGCCAGCGCCAGTGCCTGACCTGACTGCTCGACCGACCGAGCACATACACGCCAGCGGCGTCGTACGAGACCAGCTCGGCCACCGCGTCGAGGACACCGTTCAGGATGACGTCGACGTCGTTCGATTCGGCCGACAGCCGATAGGCACCGACCAGCGCGCGCGCCGCACGCAGCGCGTCGTCGGTGGAAGCGTCGATGGGTTCAGGCGGGGCAGAATCGGCCATCCAGGCCATTCTAACTGGCTAGACGGGGTGAAGTCCGCCGGCTAGAATGGGAGGCTCGGCCCACGAACACGGCCTCACGCTGTAGTGTTGTGGTGAGTGTAGCTCAATGGTAGAGCGCCGGACTGTGGCTCCGGATGTTGCGGGTTCAATCCCCGTCACTCACCCCACCTTTTTTCGGTTCAACTTCATAGGTTTTGCCCACGCGTGCCTCGCGGCCGGGGTCACGCTGGCCCTGCCGGGATGTATCGAGCCGGCTGGGTCGCCTTTTGAGGCGAGCCCGCAAGAGACCACTTCGTCTGCAAACGAACAAACGCCAGCCGCCGAAAGATTCACCACTCCGGCCGGAACGGGTGGGACCAACAGCGAGGCGACGCTCGACAAGCCATATCTCATCCTCATCTCGTTCGACGGGTTCCGGCACGACTACCTGGACCGATTCGATACGCCGAACTTCGACCGGGTAGCGGCTGCCGGCGCCAGAGCCGAACGCCTCGTGCCTCCCTTCCCGTCGCTGACCTTCCCAGCACACTACACCGTGGCGACAGGCCTCTATCCGGAGCGGCACGGACTGGTGGGCAACCGCTTCTTCGACCCGATCCGAGGCGAAGACTACAACTATCGCAACCGGCGGAACGTCGAGGACGGCAGCTGGTATGGAGGCGAGCCGATCTGGGTCACAAGCGAGACCCAAGGGATGGTGAGCGCAGCCATGCTCTTCGTGGGGACCGAAGCCGACGTCGGTGGTGTCCGACCAACCTTTTGGACACCCTATGGCGACCGCGGCTCGCAGCGCGAGCGGGTCGACCAGGTGCTCGAGTGGTTGGCACTGCCTGCCGAAACTCGACCGCACCTGCTCACGCTCTACTTTTCGGCCGTGGACGGTGCCGGGCACCGATCCGGACCGGCCAGCCGTGCGGTCGAGGACGCGGTGGGTCAGGTGGATCAAGCGCTGGGACGGTTACTCAACGGGCTCGACGCGCTCCCGCACGGCGACCAGGTGTCACTGGTCTTGGTGGCCGACCACGGCATGACCGCGGTGGACCCAGCCCTCGTGGTTAATCTGACGGACCACGCCGACTTGAGTGGCGTCCGGGTGGTGGTGACCGGGCCTCAGGCGAATCTATTCGTCGATGGCCCGGCGGCACGGGCGGTCGCCATTCGAGACGACCTGAATGAGAGCCTCGCGGCGGGCCGGGCGTACTTGCGGGACGAGGTACCTGAGACCCTGCGTTACGGACTCGACCCGCGTATCGGCGATGTAGTGGTCGTACCCGAATCAGGCGCGATGCTGTCAATGCGCGAGCTCGACGACCCGCCAGCCGGCATGCACGGATACGACCCAACACACGAGGACATGGCCGGCATCCTGCTGATGGCTGGTCCCGACATCGTCCCCGGCTCGAGGCTGGGCCGAGTCGAGAGTGTCCACGTCTACCCGCTGATGGCGCATCTACTGCGCCTGGCGCCGAACCCGGATATCGACGGCGAGTTGAGGGAAGTCGCATCTGTGTTGGTCGGGCGTTAACGGCGGGACCCAACCCCTACAGGCGGGCGTACCACCCCCCGATCGCTTTCCCAATCTCATGTGGGCGGTCTTCCTGCACGAAGTGCAAGCCCGGACCGATGTCCACAGTGTCGAGCGCGGAGACATTCTGGCGGCACCACTCCACCAGATCCGACCGAAGAATCGCGCCCGGGTGCGAGTACAGCAGCAGCTTGGGTACCTGCGACTGCCCGAGCCAGTCTGCGTAGGCGCCCACCAGCTCGACGACGTCGGCCGGCTCACCATCGACCGGTATCTCGTTGGGCCAGCGCCACACCGGCTTGCGGCTGGGCGGATCCAGGAACGGCGCTCGGTAGGCGTCCATCTCCTGGTCAGTCAGGTCACGCATGATAGCGCCCGGCAGCACCTGCTCGACGAAGACGTTCTTGTTGACCACCAGGTCCCATCCCACCTCGGGTGTCCTGAACTTTTGAAACAGCGGCCGCACGGTCCGCGGCCACTCGTCCCAGGTTACGGGGCGCACAATGGCCTCCATGAAGGCGATGCCCTTCACGTTGGCCTCGTGCCGCCGCGCGTAGTGGAAGCCGAGCGCCGAGCCCCAGTCGTGAATCACCAGCGTCACCCGCTCGAGCCCAAGCGCCTCGATAAACCCGTCGACGTAGCGCGCATGATCGACTAGCCGGTATTCGAGATCTGGCTTGTCCGACTGCCCCATGCCGACCAAGTCTGGTGCGATACACCGCGCTACCCCGTCGAGATGCGGCATCACATTCCGCCAGAGATACGACGAGGTGGGATTACCGTGTAGAAACAGCACCGGATCGCCGCTGCCCCCCTCGACGTAGTGCATGCGCGAACCGAGGACATCGACAAAGCGGGACGAATACGGGACATCAGGCGAAATCGACTGGTCGATGCTCATGGCGCAACTATAATTCGGCGGCCATGTCTACTCGAGTGCAAGAAATCGTCGACCGTGAGGGAACGCTCGTCTTTCCTGGCGTGTATGACGCGCTGTCGGCACGTATCGCCGAGCGGGCGGGTTTCCCGATGGCGTTCGTCTCTGGCTACGCGGTGTCGGCCACGCTCCTGGGGGAGCCGGACCTCGGCCTGCTGACCCAGACCGAGGTCGTGGAACGGGCACGCCACATCTGCCGGGCCGTGTCGATCCCGATCATCGTCGATGCCGACACCGGCTACGGCAACCCACTGAACGTGGTCCGAACGGTCGAGGGGTTGATCGACGCCGGCGCCGCCGGCTGTTTCCTCGAAGACCAGCAGTGGCCGAAGCGATGCGGCCACATGCGGGGCAAGAAGGTAATCGACCGGCAAGAGTATCTCGACAAGATCCGGGCCGCGGTCGATGCCCGTGAAGACCGCGACTTCTTCATCGTGGCGCGCACTGACGCCATCGCCACCAACGGTCTCGATGAGGCGCTAGCACGGGCCGAGGCGGCCAGGGCGCTGGGCGCCAACGCCACTTTCGTCGAAGCACCCAGATCACTCGACGAGCTACGCGAGGTGGGCCGGCGTTCGCCGAAGCCGACCGTAGCCAACATGATCGAGCAGGGCAAGACCCCGGTCCTCGACGAGGCTGAACTGGCCGAGCTGGGGTTCAACCTGGTGCTCTACCCGCTGGCCGGACTCTATGCGTCGGCCCACGCGATTGCCGACATCTACGGCCGCCTGCGCGACGAGCGCACCACCCGATCTGCCGGCGACCGGATGATGGCGTTCGATACCTTCAACGACCTGATCGGGATGGAAGAGCGCGACCGGATGGCCAAGCGTTACGGCGAGTCGGAGTAAGATCGAGCCTCTGTCCCGCACGGCATGTCAGACAAACAGATTCCCGCCTCGATCGACGACCTGCAGTCCCTACTTGCCCGCGAGTTCTATGTCGCGGACCGGGGTCTGGCCACCTCGATCTACCTGGCGCTGACGCTGGGCCGTCCGCTGCTGCTCGAGGGCGAGGCTGGGGTCGGAAAGACCGAAGTGGCCAAGGTGCTGGCGCGCGGGCTCGGCACCGAGCTGATCCGGTTGCAGTGCTACGAAGGGCTGGACGTCTCGCACGCGGTCTACGAGTGGAATTACGCGCGGCAGCTCCTCGAGATCCGGATGCGTGAGGTGGGGGGCGACGCCGACCGCGAACAACTGGCAGCCGACCTCTTCAGCCCTGACTTCCTGATCAAGCGGCCACTGCTGCGCGCCTTGGAAGCCGAGCGAGCGCCGGTGCTCCTAATCGACGAGCTGGACCGGGCCGACGAAGAGTTCGAGGGCTACCTGCTCGAGCTACTGTCCGACTATCAGATCACAGTGCCTGAACTTGGAACGGTGAAGGCCGTGACGGCGCCCATCGTGGTGATCACTTCGAACCGCACCCGCGAGCTGCACGACGCGCTGAAGCGGCGCTGTCTGTACTGGTGGATCGACTATCCGGACTTCGAAAAAGAGTACCGGATAGTCACCGAGAAGGTGCCGGGTGCACCGGCCGCGCTCGCCACCCAGGTAACCCGCTTCGTTCAGGAGCTGCGGTCGGCCGAGCTCTATAAGGTGTCTGGCATCTCCGAGACGCTCGACTGGGTGAGCGCCCTGGTGGCCCTCGACCGAACCGAGCTGGACGCCGACACGGTCGACCAGACCCTCGGCCTGGTGCTCAAGACCCAGGAAGACCTGGACGCCATCCGCGGCAAACGGGCTCGTGCCCTGGTCGAGCAAAGCCTCGCGCCCACCGAGGCGTAGATGTCCGACGGACACCTCTTCCGCAATCTGCTGCACTTCGGCCGACTGCTGCGCACGGCCGGCATCGGAACTCACGCGGGACGCATGCTCGAAGTGACCGAGGCGCTGCCCCATGTAGAGATCGGGCGACGCGACGACTTCTACTTCACGCTGCGCACCCTACTCGTAAACCGGCCGCAGGATGGCCCGACCTTCGATGCCGCGTTCCGCTTGTTCTGGCGCGTGCCTCGCCCGGCGGGGAACCGGAACGCCGACGCCTCCAGCGAAAGCCGACGCAAGACCGCTCCGCCCCCGGAGGGCCCGCCAGCCGACCCCGGCAACGCCCCGCACCCGGACAGCACCGAAACGGTGATGCAGGCCGAGCAGGTGGCGGCGATGACTTACGGCGCGCGCGAGGTGTCACGCACCAAGGACTTTGCCACCTTCAGCACCGACGAGATCGCCGCGGCGCGCGCGATGATGGCAGCCCTCGACTGGCGGCTGGGAACGCGTGTGACCCGGCGGTGGCGGGCCGGCCGCGGACTACTCGTGGACATGCGGCGCGCCGCGCGTACCAACCTTCGCCACGGCGGCGAGCTGGTGCACCTACCTCGACGCGAGCGCCGGATTCAAGTGCGCCCATTGGTGTTGCTGTGCGACGTCAGCGGCTCGATGGAGCGCTACAGCCGGATGCTGCTCCACTTCGTGCACACCCTCTCGGGCGGCCTCGATCGTGTGGAAGCCTTCCTCTTCTCGACTCGCCTGACGCGAGTGACCCGGCAACTGTCCCACAAGGGCGTCGACCAAGTGGTGCCCAAGCTACCAGGCGCGGTGCCCGACTTCGCCGGCGGCACACGCATCGGCGAGGCGCTCGGGCAGTTCAACGTCACCTGGTCGCGCCGGGTGATGGGTCATGCACCGGTGGTGCTGCTCATCTCTGACGGCTGGGATCGAGGCGATCCGGCGCGACTGAGTCTCGAAATGGCGCGGCTGCAACGCTCGTGTCACCGGCTGATCTGGCTAAACCCGTTGCTCGGCTCGCCACGCTACCGGCCACTAACCCGCGGCATGCAGGCAGCGCTGCCGTGGATCGACGACTTTCTCCCTGTGCACAACCTGGCCAGCCTGGACGCGCTGGCTGAACATCTCAATCGGCTGCCCAACCGGCGCGCCGCGCGTCGCACCGGCGCCCCCCTTCTTCGTCGCCGCACCCGCGTCGCGGCGCCCCCGGAGCATCCGTCGCCATGAAGATCACGGCTACCTACACGTTCGACGCGCCGCGCCAGGCGGTATGGGACTTACTGCAGGACACGGAAGCAATCGCCGCCTGTCTTCCCGGCTGCGAGGCGCTCGACCCGATCGACGAACACCGCTACCGCGCCACGCTAACAGTGGGCATTGCGGCGGTGACCGGTCGCTACGAAGGAACGGTCGAGATGCAGGACCTCGACCCACCCAACAGCTACCGACTCGTGGTCGAAGGCCGCGGCAAGCCCGGGTTCATTAAAGGGGGCGGCGCCCTGACCTTAACCGACCAGGACGGTGGTACGCGGGTTGACGTGGAAGGCGACGCCGAGGTGGGCGGCACCATCGCTCGCATGGGCCAGCGCCTAATCGGCAGCGTCTCGAAGATGATGATGGACCGGTTCTTCTCGTGTCTGCGGTCGCGACTGGCGACCTGACAAATTGCTACCCTAGGGTGATGGCACGCGGATCTGTAGTCTGGTGGTTAGCGCTCGTCGCCAAGGGAATTGGCGCCGTGCTCCTGCTCGTGGCGGGCACCGTCGCGGTCGCCTGGATGGCTGGGATCCGGGTGGAGCTAAGTGGCGGCCTGCGCCCAATGCTGACCCGCTTTGACGCCGAGGCAAACATCGACGCACTCGAAGCGGACCGGGCCTACGACAGCGAGCGCGCACCAGTCGCGGCACAGGCCGACCGTCGCCCCGAGTCGGTCTGGAGTTCGTTTCGCGGAGACACGCGCGACGGGCACTATCGCTTTCCCATCGAGACCAACTGGCCAGACGAGGGCCTGAGCCCACTCTGGAAACAGCCAATCGGCGGGGGCTACGCTTCGTTTGTGGCGGCTGACGGCCGGCTTTATACGATCGAACAGCGCCGCGAGCTGGAAGTGGTGGCCGCCTACGACGCCGACACCGGCGCCGAACTTTGGACGCACGGATGGAACACGCGCTTCCAGGAGGCGATGGGCGGCAACGGTCCCCGAGCCACGCCGACCCTGGACGGCGACCGACTGTTCGCGCTAGGCGCTAACGGCGAGCTGCGGAGCCTAGCCGTCGCCGACGGGCGCCAGCACTGGCGCACCAACATTCTAGAAGATGCCGATGCTCGTAACATCCAGTGGGCAATGTCAGGGTCACCGCTGGTGGTCGACGGCCTCGTGGTGGTGCTGCCGGGTGGACCTGATGGCCGGTCGGTACTCGCTTACGACGCGGAAAGCGGCGAGATCGTCTGGACCGCCTTGGACGACGTGGCCGGCTATGCCGCGCCCGTCCTGACCGATCTGGCCGGCGAACGGCAGATTCTGGTGGTAACGTCGCAGCGCGTGGCCGGACTCTCGGTAGCCGACGGCGCCCTGCTGTGGGACCATCCGTGGGTCACCAACAGCGGACCGCCCAACATTTCGCAGCCGCTCATCGTTGGCGACAGCGTGTTCCTGTCGGCCGGCTACGGCCATGGCGGTGCTCGTTTCGACGTTAGCCGGATAGGTGGTCAGCTCGTGGCCACCGAACGGTGGCGCACCAACCGGATGAAAAACCGGTTCGCTAGCTCGGTTTTGCACGAAGGCCACATCTACGGGCTGGACGAGGGGATCCTGGCCGTGCTCGAAGCCGAGTCTGGCGAGCTGGTCTGGAAGGGGGGCCGCTATGGCCACGGCCAGCTGCTGCTGGCCGACGGGCACCTGGTGATTCTGACCGAGCGTGGCGAGTTGGTACTGGTGCGGGCCACGTCTGACGAACACCAGGAACTGGCGCGGTTCGACGCCATCGACGGAAAAACGTGGAATGTGCCGGCGCTGGTCGACGGGCGACTCTTCTTGCGAAACGCCGCCGAGATGGCCGCGTTCGACGTGCGGCCCTAGCCGCTACGCCTGCTATCGCTTTTTCGCCGTCTTGCAACCCAACGAGGCCAACCGAGCCGGTTTCTTTTGGGGCCGCCGAGACGCTGTGGGGACTCTTGCGCAGGGCGGCGGCCATCGCGCCCGAGTTGGACGGTCCCCTGCTGCGCGACGGTCCTCCCCCCGACCGGTTGCGCAGGCCGGTGGGAGCCCGTAAAATTGGGGGGTTGCGCGCCTGTAGCTCAGCTGGATAGAGCGCCGGGCTTCGAACCCGTAGGTCGGGGGTTCAAATCCCTCCGGGCGCGCCAAGTTAATACGGAAGTCACATGGGCGTCGGCATACCGACGCCCGACTGCGCCCGTAGCTCAGCTGGATAGAGCGTCTGCCTCCGGAGCAGAAGGCCACAGGTTCGAATCCTGTCGGGCGCGCCACTCCACTACGTGGGCCGCTAGCTCAACTGGCAGAGCAGCTGACTCTTAATCAGCGGGTTCGGGGTTCGAGTCCCTGGCGGCTCACCACTTTTCTTCAATAAAACCAGCCGTCGGTGAGCGGACGCCACGCTCACCTTCCTTCTCGTTTCGCGCTTTGTGCCAACGATGTACCAATTTGTTGGGCGTTCCACGCCCAGCGGGCCCCTGCGGCCGCAGACCTGCACCCAGCACAACCCGTGCTGATTGGCCGTCGGTCGATTGATGTTGTTGAGGACGAGATTTACGGGTTACCGCGGGCGCCCCGCGCACCGCCCTTATGTAACCTTTACTTCCCTTATTTGAAATGGTAAGTTTACGTTACATATCTGCGGGAGATGGAGAACAGCCCATCACCCACGAGGAACTCCAGCGCGGGATCAAGAGGGTCGGCGACTTGGTCACGCTTGTAAGAAAAGAACTGGCAACGACAGGAGCAAAGTATGAGTGAGTTAATTCCAGTTTTAGGCATCTTGGCTGGAATCATTATTACGATAGGGGTATTTATCTGGCTGTATTACGAAAGCACGAGCAAAAGAGAAACCATTCTTGAGATAGCTAAACACCTAGACGATCCTTCCAAAGTGGAGAAGTTAATAGGTGTTTTTGAAGAGAGAAAAAAAGATCCGATAGATTATCGAAGAGGAGGAACAATTACGCTTTTTGTTGGCATTGGCATTTATCTTCTTGGTTTTACTGCGCTAGGACCTCTCTTTGAAGGCGTTGGACTTTTAGTTGGCACCATAGGTGTAGGTACTATGGTTGCTGGATACCTCTATCCAAATACCAGTGAAGAATTAACTAATGCTGTTGAGAAATTTGAAGAGAAATAACAAGTGGGTAAAAACCACAAAAAGCTTATAAACAATCTAAGAGAACTCAGGAGATCTGCCGGTTTAACTCAACAAGAACTTTCTGAGATTGCCGATGTTTCAAGAAAGAGCATCAATGCAATTGAAAATGGCATCTATGTTCCTTCCACCGTCCTCTCACTAAAGATCGCAGAAACTCTTAATTGCTCCGTCGAAGATCTATTTCAATTGCCGTGAAGTTCTCGTCTACACCAACTGTCCCCACACAAAAACCTGACTCCTCGCCCGCGAGTGGGACGAGGCGAATCCGCGTAGATGATGATTACGGAGGGTCAGCACGACATGTTCCGAGCGCGGGGACTACTTCGTTTGGAACGTTTTCTGCCAGCCGATGAGGTGGTTCGAGCACGGGACGTGGTAATACGTGCTCTCGGGCGGCATGGTTGCGTACAACGAGACGGCGAGTGGGACCTTACGGGGCTGGACCAGTTGCTCCAGCGCAAGGTGAGTTCAACGTTAGGGCGGGGCGTTGGACTCTCCCCCAAGTTGATCCCCGCGGAACTGCTCGACACTATCCAGACCCTTGCTGGGGATGCCTGCGTTCCCATGAATCCGAGTCGTCGTTTGAAGCCGTCGCTACTGTTTTCTGTGCCCAATAGCAAGGCCTGGGCCGTGCCACACAATGGGTGGCACGTAGATTTGCCGAAGCTACGAAACCGGGGGATGCCTCCGGGTGTCCAGCTGTTCGCGTTGTTGGATGCCGTGCGTCCCGGAGGGGGCGGCACGGTCGTCGTGGCGGGTTCGCATCGACTTCTGGACGGTATGCCATTCTTGGGTCCGTCCATGAATCATGCGAAACGTCTTCGCAGACTACCGTTTTTTGCTGATTTGATGTGCGAGGAGTTCTCCAAGCGTGCCGGTCTCATGAGTAAGTCTCACCGTGAAGGCGATGTGGACCTGCAAGTGGTCGAATTGCACGGCGGACCGGGTGACGTCTTCTTGGTGGATATGCGCGTGCTGCATACGGTGGCTCCGAATGCTTCGCGTGCGCCAAGAATGATGTTTACGGAGCGGTTTGTGAGCGAAGATGTTCTCGAGGAGATGTTCTCGAAGATGTTCTCGAGGAAATGATGCTTGCGTCCGGGTAAAGGCCGCGGCCATTATCGGCTGCGCGATCATTGTGGCCGTCGCGATGTAGCTCTATTTCAATCCGTATCAGAGCTGCGTGCGCTGGCATCAGGGTGAAGGGTTCGACGGCGCAGTAGCAGCAAGGGTCTGCCTGCACGGGCCGGGTTAATCGTAAATTTCGTCCTCAACAACACCAACCGACCGACGGCCAGTCAGCACGGGTTGTGCCGGGGCTGGGAACCGCATCCGCGTGAGCCGTAAGCTCTCGGTTCCCGTGTGGCCATTTGTGGCCGTTTTTCCGTTACGGGCGCATATCGGTGACTACGCAGGACACTTTTCATCAGTAAAGACAGGCCCTGACTACGCCTGACCAGCGTTTACACAAAACTCTTAATCAGTGGGTTCGGGGTTCGAGTCCCTGGCGGCTCACCACTTTCTCTCTCCCCATCATGCGCTGGTGGCCTCGCGCGCGCTCCCCTGACGTCAGCCGGTTCGGCGCCGACCCCCAAGGCCTTTATGGTCGATTCGCCGAGAACACCACGAAGGGCTAGCGGGAACGATGAGGTGAGGTGTCCGGTGTCTACCGCGTCGGGTTCAACACCCCTCCGGTCTCCTCGCCGCGGAACTCCGCCTCGAGCAACCGGGCACCTCGCATGATGCCACCGAACGAGTAGTTCGCCTCGTGGCAGGCGTACTCGAACACCTTGCCCTCGGTGCGCGGCCAGGCGTACTCGCCGGTGAACGGCGCCGTCCACACCGTCGGGTCCTCGACGGTGAAGGTGTAGATGAGCTTGTCGGCGCTCTCCATCCGGAAGCGCTCGGTCACCTTCATGTTCGCCGTGCCCTGCGTGAAGGAGGGGCGGTCGGTGAAGTTGGTGGTCTCCACCACGAGGGTGTCGCCCTCCCAGTGCCCGATCGAGTCGCCCAGCCACTCTTGGATGTAGGGAGGGTCGTGCTCGGCGTTCATTCGGATGATCCGCGCGTCGTGGTTCATCTCGGTGAGGATCATGACGGTATCTTCGCTCTGCACAATCCGCTTGTGATTGTTGTAGAGCACCGACAGCATCGGCGGCCCCGCAGTGGACCCGAAGCCGATGAGACAACGCTCGGCGAATGGCCGCTGCTCCATGTTGTCGAACGGGCCGGGCGTGTCGAGGCCATCCTCGAGCCAGTAGGCGGTGCCGTCGTTCTGGCGGGAACGGAACCCGCTGCCCCGACGCTGCTCCACCCGCGGCGGATACCGGCCGTTCTGCGGATCGATGATGATGGAAGTACGCCACTCGCCGTCGATCTGGAACATTCCAGAGCCGGGGTCGATCCAGAAGGTGTTATAGCCACCGACGTTGCCCGATGCTCCCGTCGAGCCATCGCCACCGACCGGAGGTGCGCCGCGATTCGGATCGCTGCGCTGGGTATTGACCGATTCAACGATGTTGTTGCGGCGATCAAGCCCGGCCGTCGCCTCGGCACCAAACTGGGCCGCTTCCTCGTCGGTCAGCGACATTTGATCGGCGAGCTCCCTCGGGCGCTGCATCGGCGTAAGTGTGCCGACGTCATAGGTACCGGACAGATCCGGTCGCCCACTCGCCGTCCGCGGAATATTGCTGGACTGTGCCGCCGCCATCGACGCCACACACACGAACGACAGCCCACCGACACCGATCGCTATCCGACTGCGCATATGACCTCCTGAAACTCGATGCCGACATTGTAGCGCCAGTCTGCTCGCCGCTCCCACCTCGCCAGTCAGGTCGACTACACTGAACAGACAGACGGTTTGGCGGCCTGGTCGAGCTTCAGGGGCGCCGAACCGGCCGATAGGACCGCCCCCGGCCACGTTCGGCCACTTGTTCACCCTAGAGGCAACCGTTCGCCCGCCGACCCTCGACATGCGGGTAGCCACATGACGCGATGACAAACACTCCTCTCACCGCCCCCGGTCTCGAGCAGGACGAGATCCACGACTGGCTCGACTCGCTGGACGCGGTCATCGACCATCACGGGCTCACAGCCGCGGGGCGGTTACTACAGGACCTGACGCGGCGTGGCGAGCACGCAGGCGTGCAGCTGCCGTTCACCGCCAACACCCCGTATGTGAACAGCATTCCGCCAGATGAAGACCCGGCCTACCCCGGCGACCGTGACCTGGAGCAGCGGCTGAAGAGCCTCGTCCGGTGGAACGCGCTCGCTATGGTGGTGAAGGCAAACCGGGAGGCGGATGGCATCGGCGGACACATCTCCACCTACGCCTCGGCGGCGACCCTCTACGAAGTCGGCTTCAACCACTTCTTCCGGGCCGCTACGGACGACCATCCGGGCGACCTCGTCTATTACCAGGGACACGCTTCGCCAGGCGTGTATGCCCGCGCCCATCTCGAAGGCCGACTGGATCGGGCCCACCTGGAACACTTCCGCCGCGAGCTGACCGGCTCGGGGCTCTCGTCGTACCCGCACCCGTGGCTCATGCCAGATTTCTGGGAGTTCCCCACGGTCTCGATGGGGTTGAGCCCGATCATGGGCATCTACCAGGCGCGGTTTCAGCGCTACCTGGAAGACCGCGGCATCCTGCCCCCATCGGACGCCAAAGTGTGGGTGTTCATGGGCGATGGCGAGACCGACGAACCTGAATCGTTGGGCGCCATCACGCTGGCCTCGCGCGAGCAGCTCGACAACCTGATCTTTGTGGTGAACTGCAACCTACAGCGGCTGGACGGGCCAGTGCGAGGCAACGGGCAGATCATCCAGGAACTAGAAGCCGCCTTCCGAGGAGCCGGCTGGAACGTCATCAAGGTGCTCTGGGGTCGAGACTGGGACCCGCTCCTGGCCGTCGACACCGACGGGCTGCTCGTCCGCCGCATGAGCGAGACGGTCGACGGGCAGTATCAGCGCTATGCGGTCGAATCAGGCGCCTATGTCCGCGATCACTTCTGGAGCAAGTACCCGAAGCTGCTCGACCTGGTGGACCACTTCACCGACAACGAGCTAAAGAAGCTCCGGCTCGGCGGACACGACCCGGCGAAGGTCTACTCGGCATTCGCCTCCGCCGTGGCCCACCGGGGCGCGCCCACCGTGGTCCTGGCCCGCACCATCAAGGGCTACGGGCTCGGGGAGGGCGGCGAGGGCCGCAACGTCACCCACCAACAGAAGAAGCTCAACGAGGACGAGCTCCGGGCGTTCCGCGACCGCTTCCACATCCCGCTGTCAGACGAGCAAATCGCGGATCTACCGTTCTATGTACCGGAGGGCGACAGCCCGGAGATGGTCTATCTGAATGAGCGGCGGGCGGCGCTGGGCGGCTCGGTGCCCCAGCGGGTCGAACGGGCGGTGCCGATGGACCCGGTCTCGACCGAGCTGTTCGCGGAGCTACGGGAAGGGACCGGCGACCGGGAAATCTCTCTGACAATGGCGTTCGCGCGGCTGCTGAGCCGCCTGCTACGCGACCCGGAGATCGGTGACCTGATCGTCCCGATCGTGCCGGACGAGGCGCGTACCTTCGGGATGGAAGCGCTCTTCCGCCAGGTGGGCATCTACGCGCACGCCGGTCAGAAGTACGAACCGGTCGACCACGCGACACTGCTCTACTACCGCGAAGCCGAGGATGGGCAGGTACTCGAAGAGGGCATCACTGAGGCGGGCTCGATAGCGTCATTCATCGCTGCCGGCACCGCCTATTCGACGCGAGGCGTGAACACCATTCCATTCTTCATCTTCTACTCGATGTTCGGGTTCCAGCGAGTGGGCGACCTAATCTGGGCAGCGGCCGATTCGCGCTGCCGAGGCTTCCTGCTGGGCGGCACCGCCGGGCGCACCACCCTGGCCGGCGAGGGCCTGCAGCACCAAGACGGGCAGAGCCACCTGCTGGCCTATCCGGTGCCGAACCTCCTCTCGTATGACCCGGCCTATGCCTACGAGCTGGGCGTTATCATCGAGGAGGGCATCCGTCGGATGTATGTCGAGAGCGAGAGCGTCTTCTATTACCTGACGGTGGAGAACCAGCCGTATCCGATGCCGCCCATGCCCGACGGCTGCCGCGACGGCATCCTCAAGGGCCTCTACCGGGTGCGTCCGTCCGAAAACGACGGCCCGCATCAGGCGCAGCTCCTGGCCAGCGGCGCCATTCTGCCGGAGGCGATCGCCTCCCAGGCCATGCTGACTCGCTACGGCGTTGCCGCCGACGTCTGGAGCGTCACGAGTTGGGCCCAGCTCTATCGTGACGGCCACGCGGCGGATCGGTGGAACCTCCTCCACCCGCTGGACGAACCGCGCGTGCCCTATGTGACCCAATGTCTGGGTAATGCGCCCGGCGTGGTGGTAGCCGCCAGCGACTACCTTAAGGCGCTTCCGGACTCGTTGAGCCAGTGGCTGGACAGACGGCTGGTCTCGCTGGGCACGGACGGCTTCGGTCGCAGTGACACCCGCGAAGCGCTCCGCAACTTCTTCGAAGTGGATGCCCGATTCATCACGCTGGCGACCCTAGGCGCGCTAGCGCGTGACGGCGCGATCGACTGCACGGTGGTGGCGCAGGCCATCGAGGATATGGAGATCGACCCGGAAAAGGTAGATCCAGCGGTTTCATAGAGGACACCGAAATGCTAATCGATGTGACGCTGCCGGTACTCGGCGAGGGAATCGAGGAGGCTGAGGTGATCCAGATACTGGTGAAGACTGGCGACGCCGTCGAGGCCGACCAGCCCCTGATCGAGGTCGAGACCGACAAGGCCACCGTTGAAGTACCGGCGCCATCAGCCGGCGTCGTGGGCGACATCACGGTGAGCCAGGGCGCCACCATTAAGGTGGGCGCGCAGCTCCTCACCCTGACCGACGGCGCCTGGACGGCCGGGTCACAGGCCGAGTTGGCACCGCCGGAACCGCCGGCCGAACCCGAGGAACCAACCGAGGCTCCGGCACCAAAGCCCAAGCCCTTCGCCGAAACCGCTCCGTTACCCGCACCGGTGGCGTCCACTCCGGTTGCTTCGCCCGGTCCCCCCTCGCCAACGCTCGGTGAACGGCGCGCCCTGGCGGCGCCCTCTGTACGGAAACTCGCCCGCGAGATCGGGGTAGACATCGAGACAGTAACGCCGACCGGCCGCCGAAACCGCGTCACCCTGGACGACGTGAAGGCGTACGCCAAGCAGGCGATGCGGCAACTGGCGGGCGTCGGTACGGGCCCGGCCGCGCCGACGCCGCTCCCCAACTTCGCCGTGTGGGGCCCAGTCGAGAAGCAGCCGCTGAAGGGCATCCGACGTACGGTCACGCGTCGGATGAGCCAGGCCTGGCAGACCGTGCCACATGTCACCCAGCACGATCAGGCCGATATCAGCGAGTTCGAAGCCGTGCGAAAGACGACCAAGAAACATACGCCGGATCTTCCGCTGACGGTGACCGCGCTGGCGGTAGCGGTCGCGGCGGCCGCGCTCCGTGAGTTCCCGCAATTCAACGCCTCGCTCGATGTGGCGGGAGGCGAGATCGTCTACAAGCAGTACGTCCACATCGGCGTCGCGGTGGACACCGAGCGCGGACTGCTCGTCCCGGTTATTCGAGACGCCGATACCAAGAGCCTCGGCGCCCTCTCGACCGAGATTTCGGCGCTGGCAAGCAAGGTGCGAGAGGGCAAGGCGGAACCGGACGACCTGCAGGGAGGCACGTTCACCATCACCAACTTGGGTGGCCTGGGCGGCACCGCCTTCACCCCCATCGTCAACTATCCCGAGGTGGCCATCCTCGGCCTCTCGCGGTCGACCCAGGCGCCGGTCTGGACCAATGACCGGTTCGAGCCGCGCCCCATCATGCCGCTCTCCCTCTCCTACGACCACCGCCTCATCGACGGAGCCGACGGCGTGCGGTTTCTCCGATGGATTGCAACGCGCCTCGAACACCCTCTGTTGCTTGAACTGTAGGTTGCGACCCCGGGGGCTATGGGGTCCCCACAAGCGGGCGCGAAGGGTTCGAGGCGCAACCCCGTGCTGCAACGCGCCTCGAATAGCCTCTGTCGCTTAAACCGTGCACTTCACTGCCCGGTTTCTCGTTTAGTTCACCGGACGCAAAACGTAGGCCCTGTCGAAACTGCGACATCTAAATCTGTCCTTTGACCTAATCCGTCATGATTCCTGCAAGATACTGCAAACAAGTGCTCTATCTCGACGGCGGTTGGTCAGCGTATCGCAGAACAACCTCGAGAGCACGAGCCAGCAACGCAGCGTATCTCGCTTTCGCTGCCCACGACAGGGGTTGCGTCTCGGTGGCGAGTAGTCAATACTAGTCGCCCCATCCGAGTGTCTGGTTGTGCTGCCCCCCGCGGTTGCCGGGATGGGCTTGACCGGGCCCCGGCATCGGCAGGGAGCATCAGCATGCTCCGACCGGTGCCTGGCGGTGGCGGCTTGATGACCGCAAATTGCCTATGGACAATGTGACTCAGCCCACGCCAGACAAGCCGAAACGGCGAGTTAAATACGTGCGCAAGCTGGACCAAATCGAACAGCTCACGCCAGAGCAGCGTGATCGTCTCGGACCTGTAGCTGCGCGCTATGTCTTTCGCGCCAACGACTACTATCTCGGCCTGATCGACTGGGACGACCCGGAAGACCCGATCAAGCAACTGATCATCCCGCGCGAAGAAGAGCTGTCCGAGTGGGGCGAGCTCGACGCCAGCAACGAGCAGTCGGTCACCGTCGCGCAGGGTGTCCAGCACAAGTACACCGACACGGTGCTGCTGCTCTGCAACGAAGTCTGTGGCGCTTACTGCCGCTACTGCTTCCGCAAGCGGCTGTTCATGGACGAGAACGACGAGGTCACCAACGACGTTTCGGCCGGGTTGGCCTATATCGCCGACCACCCAGAGGTGACCAACGTGCTGCTCACCGGGGGCGACCCGCTGCTGATGAGCACGCGGCGGCTGGTGGAGATCTTCGACGCGCTCCGCCAGATCCCGCACGTTAAGATCATCCGGCTCGGCTCGAAGATGCCGGCGTTCGATCCTTTCCGGGTGCTGAACGACGAGGAGCTACAAGCGGCCTTCCGGAAGTACTCGACGCCCGAGCAGCGCATCTATCTGATGGCGCACTTCGACCATCCGCGCGAGCTTACCCCCGAGGCCATAGCCGGAATCGACACCTGCATTCGCAACGGCATCATCTGCGTCAATCAGTGCCCGCTTATCAAAGGGATCAACGACGATCCGCACGTGCTGGCCGAGATGTACTCGACGCTGTCCTACACCGGATGCCCGCCCTACTACCTGTTCCAGGGGCGGCCGACGGCGGGCAACGAACCGTATGAGATCCCGATTGTCGAGGGCTGGCAGATCTTCCAACGGGCGCTGAAGATGGGCTCAGGCCTGGCGCGCCGCGCCAAGTACTGCATGTCGCACGAGACCGGCAAAGTCGAGATCCTGGGTGTCGACGCCGACCACGTGTATCTGCGGTATCACCAAGCTAAGTTCGATGAGGATCTCAGCCGATTCTTCGTCGCCCGGCGAGACGACAGCGCCTACTGGCTTGACCAGCTAACAATTCTCGATACCGTTCCCGCCCACGTCTGACACCACCCCTGGGGGCATGATCGAGCTCCGGGGATTGAGTAAGCGGTACGGCGATCGCTTCGCCGTATCCGAGCTCTCGCTCGAAGTGGCCAAGGGCGAGCTTCTCGTCCTGCTCGGCGGCTCGGGCAGCGGCAAGACCACCACCCTGAAGATGATCAACCGGCTGATCGAGCCAACCAGCGGCTCAGTTCGGCTGGACGGCGAGGACGTCGCCGCGCTTACCCCCTCCGACCTGCGGCGCCGGATCGGCTATGCCTTCCAGCAGGTCGGGTTGTTCCCGCATCTCTCCGTGTCTGAGAACATCGGGATCACGCCGTCGCTGCTCGGCTGGTCTCCAGACCAAATCCGAGAGCGGGTCGACACGCTACTCAGACTGGTCGAGCTCGACCCCGACGAGATGCGCGACCGGCGCCCCGACGAGCTCTCGGGCGGACAGCAGCAACGGGCAGGCGTCGCCCGTGCGCTGGCGGCCCGGCCGCGGGTGATGCTGCTCGACGAGCCGTTCGGCGCCCTCGACCCGCTGACGCGCCAGCGGCTGCAGGATTCGTTCATCCGGATCCGGCGAGAACTGGGAGTGACGGCGGTATTCGTCACGCACGACATGACCGAGGCGCTGCTGCTGGGCGACCGTATCGCCGTGCTCTCGGATGGCCGGATGGTGCAGGTCGGCGCACCGGCCGAGCTGATGCGCGCCCCGGCCAACGACTATGTGCGCCAGCTGCTCGACACCCCTCGACGCGAGGCGGCGCTCGTGGACTCGCTGCTGTCGACGGAAAACACGGCATGAGTCACGGCCGCGCCCTATTGCGAGGTGGTCGTACGGGAGCCAGGGTTTGGGGCGGAGCTCCATGACATGAATGAACAGCTGGCCCTGCTCCCGGCCTATCTCACGGCGCATCTGCAGCTGACGCTGCTGGCGCTGGCCGCCAGCGCGGCCGTCAGCCTGCCGCTCGGCATCGCCGCCACGCGGGTCCGCTGGCTCGAACAACCGGCGCTGGCCATCGCCGCCGTCATCCAGACGATTCCGAGCTTGGCGTTGCTGGCGGTGATGGTGCCGATTTTGGCAACCCTGCAGCTGCAAAGCATCGGCTTCCTGCCCGCGTTCATCGGCCTGTCGCTCTACGGCATTCTGCCAATGCTGCGGAACACGGTGACCGGTATCGCCGGAGTCGACCCCACTCTTAAGGAGGCAGCCCGCGGCGTGGGGATGACGCCCGCCCAACAGCTGCGCCAGGTCGAGCTGCCGCTGGCCATGCCGATCATCGTGGCCGGCCTCCGTACCGCGACGGTCTGGACCGTAGGCATGGCGACCCTATCGACGCCGGTAGGAGCCACCAGCCTCGGGAACTACATCTTCACCGGGTTACAGACAAGGAACTTCTCGGCCGTGCTGGTCGGCTGCGTCGCGTCGGCGGTGCTCGCACTGCTGCTCGACGCCCTTGTACACTCGCTCGAGGTGGGGGTGCGGGATCGTCGCCCCCGTCTCGTGGCGGTCGCGGGGGCGGTCACCGCGGCACTCTACCTCTATACCGTCGGCAGTCTGGCCGGATCGCTTGTCAGCGAGGGCGACCGTCCAATATCGGTCGGGGCCAAAGGCTTCACCGAGCAGTACGTGCTGGCCGAGCTGCTCACGCAGTGGATAGAGCAGGAAACGGATCAGCCCACCGCCCAACGGCAATCGCTCGGTTCGATTGTGGCGTTCGACGCCCTCGCAGCCGGTGACGTCGATGTCTACGTGGACTACTCGGGTACCGTGTGGGCTAATGTGATGGGACAGACGGGCACCGGGAGCCGTGCCGAGGTCAGGTCGGCGGTGGCGCAATACCTCGACGAGACCCACGGCATCCAGATCGCCGCCACCCTCGGCTTCGAAAACGCCTACTCTTTGGCGATGCGCGACGAGGATGCCGACCGCCTGGGGATCGCGCGGATCAGCGATCTGCCACCCCTCGGTCTCACCCTGTCGATGGGCGGCGACCTCGAGTTCTTCTCCCGCCCGGAATGGACGGCCATCGAGGAGGTGTACGGCCTGAGACTGGCCGAGGAGCGGACGATGGACGCCGGCCTGATGTATCAGGCAGCCGCCGAGGGTGCCGTCGACCTGATTAGCGCTTACACCACCGACGGACGGATCACGGCCTACGACCTCCGCGTGCTCGACGACGATCGAGGGGCTATTCCGCCCTACGACGCGCTGGTGATGGTCAGCGGCCGCCTGGTCGAAGAGCGGCCTGACGTGGTCGAGGCGCTCGGGCGTCTCGACGGCCGTATCGACGTCGAAGCCATGCGACAGATGAACCTCGCGGTCGACGAAGGCGGTGAGAATCCGGCCAGCGTCGCCACCGAGTTCCTGCGGAGCCTCGCGCGGTAAGATCGGCCCATGGGCATTCTTGACATGCTGGGACTGACGGGCGACAGCGGTGGCGCACCCTCGCACGGCTCCGGCCACGGCGACACCGACACCGTGCGGCGCATCGCGGGCGAACTGGACGCGCTCGAACCGGACCGGGCGAGGTTTCTGGCTGCCTTCGCGTATGTCCTAAGCCGGGTGGCGCACGCAGACTCGGAGGTTTGTGTGCACGAAACCGAGACGATGAAGGAGATCGTGCAGAAGCTGGGACACGTCCCGGAAACCCAGGCGCTACTGGTGGTCGAGATCGCCAAGAACCAGGCGCGGCTCTTCGGTGGGACCGAGAACTACCTGGTCACTCGGGAATTCCGCGAGATCGCCACCGCCGAGCAGCGGTTGGAACTGCTCGACTGTATCTTTGGGGTGGCCGCTGCGGATGGCTCGATCAGCACGATCGAGGAGTCACAGGCGGGCCAGATCGCCAAGGAGCTCGGCTTTACCCAGCCCGAGTATTCGGCTGCACTTGCGGCTCACGGGGAGCATCGGGCGGTGCTGCAGCTGCTACGGTCGAAGCACTAGCTACCTTGGGTTCTTCGTCCTCGTCCGACGCCTCGTAAGCCGACGGATTGCCGTCCAGCATGACGGCCAGCCAGCGCAGATCCTCAGTGTTCTCGAGTGCGATCTTCAGCATCATCGTCAGCGGCACCGCCAGCAACATCCCCACCGGGCCCCAAATCCAACCCCAAAAGACCAGGGACAGCAGGATCACGAGCACCGAAAGGCCAAGCCGTCGTCCGAGCAGCATCGGCTCGACTAGGTTGCCAAAGATGACGTTGATGCCCAGGTAGCCGGCGGCGACCAGAAGCGCGTGCCCCACTCCGAACTGCACAGTCGCTAGAAGCACCGGTCCGACCGCAGCGAAGATCGACCCCAAATTCGGGATGTAGTTGAAGAGGAACGCGATCAACCCCCACATCAGAGGGAAGTCGAGCCCCAGCGCCCACACCCAGATGCCGGCCAGCAGACCGGTACTCAGGCTCACCACCGTCTTGATGGCGAGATAGCGCTGAATCTGACGAGTCATCTGACTGAAGCGCTGCATGCCGCGGCTGCGCTCGCCGAACGCGACCCGTAGCTTGGCCCGGAAGCCGGCCGCCTCAAACAGCATGAAGATGACTACGAGGAACACGAGAAAGGCATTCGACAGTAGCCCGGCCAGTGCCCCCAGGATGCCGTTCAACAGGTCGACCATCGCCTGCGGATTGACATAGTCGAGCGGCGTCCACTGGGTGGCTGGCAGGCCCATGCTCTCGGCCCAGGCGAGCGCGTCGCGCAACAGCCCCTGGAGCCGAGCCTGATAGCTCGGCGCCACGTCGGCAAACTCGCTCACCGACTGCCCCACCACAACGCCGAAGACGCTGACCACGCCGGCGGCCACGCTCACCGTCGACAATACGGCCAGCGCGGTAGGCACCCGGCGGTTCTGGAGCCAGAGCATGATCGGCAGGCTCACCATGGTGAGGAACACCGCCAGGAGGAACGGCAACAGGATCTGGCCAGCTTCCCGAAGCCCGGCCACCACGATGATGAAGGCGGCCGCCAACAACAGGAACCGTGCGCCTCGGTCCTGGCGTAGCGACTCGACCGACCCCTGACGCACTCCGAGATACGCCCGATCACGCCTCTCGCTCATCTCGTGCTCCCCCTGCCTACCGCACCTCGAACACCATGGTAGCGAACCGCGCCGCCGGCTCGACCCACTGGTCCCGCACGCCGAATCCGACCAGCTCGCCCATCTGGACAAGAGCCTCCATCTTGTATTTATAAGAGCTTTCGGTCCAGATCGACTCGCCTGCAGAGAACTGGATATACAGGTCGGCGCCGGCAACGGTGACCGTCTGCGCGCCGAGGCTCTCGAGATGCATCTCCACGCGAGACGCCCCGGAATTCCAAACCACCCGATGCGCGAACCGGTCGAGATCGAAGTCGGCGCCCAGCTCGCGATTCAGCCGGACCAGAAGGTTCTTGTTGAACGCCGCAGTCACGCCGAGTGGATCGTCATAGGCGAGGACGAGCTCGGGCTCCGGCTTGACCAGATCGACACCGAGCAGGAGCCGGTCGCCCGGCTGCAGTACCGCACGCACGCCGCGCAGGAACCCAACGGCGGCATCCGGATCCAGGTTGCCGATGTTGGATCCGAGGAACGCGACAAGGAGGCCGCCTCCAGGCTCCCGCGATCGTGCCACTTGGGCTAACCCGTCCTCATAGGTGGCTTCGTGGAGCGATACCGTTAACCCATCGAAACGCGACAGGGTACGCTTGGCCATCTGAAGCGCGGTGACCGACACATCGACCAACTCGATCCCTAGCCGACGGCCGGACGACACCCAGGGCTCGACCACCAGCGCCAGTTTCTCGCCGCTCCCGCCACCCAGTTCTACCACTGTGCTGGGCAGCGCAAGCCCAGCCAGAATCTGCCCGGCATGCTGGGACAGGAGCTGGCATTCGGCCCGCGTGATCCGGTACTCGGGCAGCGCGCAGATCGCCTCGAAGAGCTTCGAACCGAGCGCATCGTACAGGTAATGCGGCTGCAGACGCTTAGGGCTTCCGCCGAGATCTCGGCGAACCTCGTCGGCCAGACGCGCCTGACCGGTCAGCTCGATCCCACTGGTGGGCTCCATATTGGGTGGTGTGGGGCTATCCCTGCACGCAGCGGAAACAGGCGTAGACGTATGGATAATGCGGACGAAACCAGTTGCGGAAGCTCCGTCGGAGCAACCCGGGCGCCGTCACCGGCGATCCGCCCTTGATGACATAGTGCAGGCCGTCAAAGAAGTCGGCCGAATACTCCGGGTAGGACGGCATCGGCGAGAAGCCGGGGAAACCGTCGAACACCGTAGAGCTCCACTCCCACCCGTTACCCACCAGGTCGTGCAAGCCCCAGGCGCTGACACCGTCGGGAAACGAACCGACCGGCACCGGTTCCCAGTAGCGGAACCCGAAGTTGCCATGCCGGCTAGGGTCGGGGGCGTCCTCGCCCCATGGGTAGCTGCGCTCAGCTCCCTCGGGCGTGCCGTAGGCGGCCCGATGGAACTCAGCCTCAGTCGGCAGCCGCTGGCCCCGCCAGCGCGCAAAGGCCGAGGCTTCGGCTTGGGTGACATACACCGGCCAGGCAGCAGGCAGCGGAATTAGGTCGAACATGCTCCGCCAGTGCCAACGCCCATCCTCGCGCACCCAGAACGGCGGATACTCGATCCCTCCAGCCGCGCGCCAGGCCCAGTCAGTGTCGGACCACCAGCGGCTGTCCCCATAGCCACCTGAATCGACAAACGCCTGATACTCCTGATTGGTGACATTGTGAACGTCGATAGCGAAAGCCGGCACGTCAACCACGTGAATCGGAAACTCGTTATCCCAGCCGAACGGAACCTCTTCGAGCGCCGCCCCCAGCGTGGCCCTTCCCGACGGGACCTCGATCTGGCGAGCCGGCGGGACCACCCCCTCGGTGACAAGCGGCCCACCAGCTGGTCGGCGTTTTCGGTCGAGTGGCAACCGGTGCCACATGTAGGCCAGCGTCTCCTGGTGCAGCTCTTCGTGCTCGATGAGCGTGTGCACCGCTTGACCGCGGTGTAGCACCGGATGGCCCGGCTGCTCGACGGGCGCCTTCGCCAGCGCGTCGAGAATCAGCTGGTCGGCCGCCTCGACGTACTCCTGCACGGCATCACGGGTCGGCCAGGCATGGATCGCCACGTCGTCTGCCGAACGCTGGTCCTCGGGATCGATGCCGCGGGCAAACAGTAGCTCAAGGCCCTCGTCGACCCCGGGGCGGCCCAAACCACATTTGATCAGCGTGTTCACGCTGAAGGCGGGAATATGCCCTTCGTAGAACACCACCGGGTGGCGAAGCGAAATCGGTTGCTCATAGTAGGCCTCTGGCCTCAGAAGACGAAACAGCTCGGCCGTGCGTTCTCGGGTCGCCAGAAACCAGGTAATGCTCGCCTCACGATCGACCACGGCGGTCGGTGCGGTGTCCATATATCCCAACACTAACATAGGGATTTCTCGGTCCCCACGCACCCCCACACCAGTGTGGTAGCCTGAACTCGAGGCCATCAGGCGAAAGTGGCGGAACTGGCAGACGCGCTGGATTTAGGATCCAGTGGCCCTAGGCCGTGGGGGTTCAAATCCCCCCTTTCGCACCACACTACTCACGTTTTGTTTCAAGCAACCGATTGACATATATGAAGACAGAGCTCACGTCACTGAGTGAGACGCGAAAGCGGCTCGACATCGAGATTCCCGCGGCCAAAGTGGACCAGGCGATTGACCGTCTGGCCAAGCAACTGACCAAGCGTGCCAAGGTGCCGGGATTCCGACCGGGGAAGGTGCCGATCAGCGTAGTACGACAGCGATTCATGTCGGACATCCTGCATGACGTCTCGCACGACCTGGTGCCCCCTGCCGTCGATACAGCTCTAAGAGATCATGAGATGGTTCCGGTCGAAACACCAGACGTGCACGAGATCTCGATCGACGCCGGGCAGCCACTGACATTCCACGCGCTCTTCGAAGTGATGCCGGCGCTCGAGGATCTCGACTACGAGGCGCTCACACTGCGGCGCACGCCGGTGAAATTGGATGCCGCGGCGGCTGAACGCGCCCTCGAGGAGCTGCGGCGCCGGGCCAGCAAGCTGGAACAGGTGACCGACCGAGCGGTCAAGAGCGACGACATGGTCACGCTAGACCTCACCAGAAAGGGAGTCGCTGGGCCGGACGGCCCTCCCGAGACGCCACCGGAGGAACGGCACGAGGGAGTGAGCATCGAGTTGGGATCGCCAGCCAACCCACCAGGTTTCGACGATGAGCTGGTGGGTTTGGAGCCGGGCGACACGAAGTCGTTCGAGCTGACCTATCCCGCCAACCACGAGCCGGAGGACCTGGCGGACACAACGGTGGCCTACAACGTCGAAGTCAAGGCCATTCACCGGCGAGAGCTGCCAGAGCTTGACGACGCATTCGCCACCTCGATCGGAGAGTTCGAATCTCTCGAGGCACTGAAAGAGCGAATCGCGAGCGACCTCGAGCGGGAAGCGAAGGTGGAATCAGACCGGGAAGTGCGCCGCGACCTGCTGTCGCAGTTGGCGTCCCGAGTCACGGTAGAGATGCCCGAAGCTCTGGTCAACCGGGAGATCGGACGGCGGCTCGAACAGATCGCGAGCCGTCTCGCGCAACAGCAGGTCGACCCGACGAAGGCCAACATCGATTGGGAGACGCTAAAGGAAGAGCAACGTACCCCGGCGCTCGAGACGGTACGGGGCTCGATGGTTCTCGACGAGGTGGTAAAACGCGAATCGCTCAGCCTAAAGGCGGACGAGGTCGACGAGGAGGTTACCAGATACGCCGAGCGTCTTGGACAGACCCCGGCCGCGGTTCGGGCTCAATTGGAAAAGGAAGATGGAATCGCGCGACTGGCGGAAGGAATGCTGCGGGAGCAGGCAGTCGAGTTTCTTCTGTCGCGTGCTACGATCGTGACCGCGTAAGGGTCGCTTTCCTGCCGTCGTCTCAATCCCCAAGCAGCTTGCTCACCGATCCCCTGGCACCACGGTGGTTCGCTCAGGGCAGACAACGGTGACAGGCAACGACACCCCGGCATGGGGCGACGGGAACAGCTAGCGCCGCGAGGGGTTTGGGGCGAAAGGGCCATGGTGAGATCAATGACTAACTCCAAGACCGTGCCCACTCCGCGTAACCAACTCATCCCGATGGTGGTCGAGCAGACCAACAGGGGCGAGCGGGCGTATGACATCTATTCCCGGTTGCTGAAGGACAGCATCATCTTCATTGGTACGCCGATCGAGGATTCCATCGCGAACCTGGTCATCGCCCAGATGCTATTTCTAGAAGCCGAGGACCCGGACCGAGACATCGTGCTCTACATCAACAGCCCGGGCGGGTCGATTTCGGCGGGGCTCGCGATCTACGACACGATGCAGTTCATCAAGCCGGATGTGCAGACCGTCTGTATGGGTCAGGCTGCGTCGATGGCGGCGGTGCTGTTGTCGGCCGGAACTGCCGGCAAACGATTCAGCCTGCCCAACTCGCGTGTCGTCATCCACCAGCCGCTGATGAGCGGTCTAGCGGGGCAGGCGACAGACATCGACATCCACGCCAAGGAGATCCTGCGGATGCGGCAGCGGCTCAACGAGATCCTCGTGTCGCACACCGGACAGAAGCTCAAACGGATCGAAGAGGACACCGAGCGAGACTACATCATGGACGCCGAGCAGGGTCGAGAATACGGTATTATTGATGAAGTGATCAGACAGCGCGCCTAGGCAAACGTGGCGTGCCGCGCCCGCCAGGGGCACTGTGTAACATGGTCAAGAAAAGCGGTGAACCGGAGATTCTGCGCTGTTCGTTCTGTAACAAGGACCAGAACGATGTCCGCAAACTGATCGCCGGTCCGACAGTCTTCATCTGCGACGAGTGCGTCGAGGTCTGCAACGACATCATCGCGGACGACAACCGGTTCGAGCACCGCGGCTCCAAGTCAAGCCTCCCGGTTCCTCAAGAGATCAAGAAGTTCCTGGACGAGTACATTGTCGGCCAGGAACAGACTAAGAAGAAGCTCTCGGTCGCCGTCTACAACCACTACAAGCGCGTCGAGATCCAGAAGCAGTCGAGCAACCGCAACGACACCGAGCTCACCAAGGCGAACATTCTCCTGATCGGCCCGACCGGCACTGGCAAGACGCTGATGGCGCAGACGCTGGCCAGGATGCTGTCGGTGCCGTTCACCATCGTCGATGCGACGACACTGACCGAAGCCGGCTATGTAGGCGAGGACGTCGAGAACATCGTGCTGAAGCTACTACAGGCCGCCGGTGGCGACATCGAGAAGTGTCAGCAGGGCATTATCTACATCGACGAAATCGACAAAATCTGCCGTAAGGATGAGAACCCATCCATCACCCGGGACGTCTCTGGCGAGGGCGTGCAGCAGGCTTTGCTGAAGATCCTAGAGGGCACGGTAGCCAACGTGCCTCCGCAGGGTGGCCGCAAGCACCCGCACCAAGAGTTCTTCCAGATCGACACGGCCAACGTGCTGTTCATCTGTGGGGGCGCTTTCGTGGGCCTCGAGCAGACGATCCAGCGGCGCACCGGCCGGAGGTCGCTGGGCTTCGGCGCCGACATTAAGACCGCCGACGAACGGGACCTCGGCTCGACCCTCGAGATGGTGGAGCCGGAGGATCTCATCCGCTACGGCCTCATTCCAGAGTTCGTCGGACGGCTGCCGGTCATCGGTGCCCTGCACGAGCTGGACAAGCCGGCTCTGATGCAGATTCTCACCGAGCCGCGCAACGCCATCACCAAACAGTACGAGCGCCTGTTCGAGTACGAGAACGTGAAGCTCCGCTTCACCGAAGACGCACTCGAGGCGATCGCCGAGTCGGCGCTCGAGCGTAAGATCGGAGCCCGCGGACTACGCATGATCATCGAGGATCTGATGCTCGACATCATGTACACGCTGCCAGGTCAGAAGAAAATCAGGGAGTGCGTCATCACCCGGGAAGTCGTACAGTCGAAGGACGATCCAATCACGGTCATCGAGAAGGCGGGCTAGCGCACGTCTGAGACCAGCGCAGCGCACCGCACCTGAACCACCACACAACTCATGGAAGTCTACGAGACTCTACCGATAGTTCCCCTGCGTGACGTCGTCGTGTTCCCGCACATGATGATGCCGTTCGTCATCGGACGACCATCATCGACGCGAGCGCTCGAGCACGCGCTGGTGAAGGATAAACGGATCTTCCTGGCCGCCCAGCAGGACGCGGTTACAGACGACCCGCAGCCCAAGGACATCTACACGATGGGCTGCGTGGCCAACATCGTGCAGAGCCTGAAGCTCCCAGACGGCAACATCAAGGTACTGGTCGAGGGGCTGGAGCGAGCGCGCGCGGTCGAGTGGAAGGAAGACAAGGGGTTCTACCGCGTCGTCGCCAAACTGCTGCCTAAGCAGGACGACGTGAGCGACGATCTCGAATCGACCATGAGCAAAGCCGTCTCACTGTTCGAGCAGTACGTCAAGCTATCGAACAACCTGCACTACGACGCCATGATCGCAGCGGTGCGGGTCGACGACGCCAGTAAGCTCGGTGACACCATCGCCGCCCACCTCGTGGTCGGGGTGGAAGAGAAGCAGAACCTCCTCGAGATTGTCTCACCGCTCGAGCGGCTGGTGCGGATCGCCAGCCTGCTCGAAATCGAGGTCGACAAGCTTCAGGTAGACCGCCGGATCCAGTCTCGCGTGAAGAAGCAGATGGAGAAGGCGCAAAAGGAGTACTACCTCAACGAGAAGATGAAGGCGATCCAGAAAGAACTGGGTCGTAAGGAAGACAAGGGTAGCGAGCTCGAGGAGCTTCGCAAGAAGATCGAAGAAGCCCGCATGCCGAAGGACGTCGAGGAGAAGGCGATCCAGGAGCTCAAGCGACTCGAGGCCATGCCTCCGATGTCGGCCGAGGCGACCGTCTCGCGCAACTACCTCGACTGGCTGATCGCGGTGCCCTGGCACAAAAAGTCGCGCGAAAGCCGTAACCTCGAGAAAGCCGAAGAGATTCTCAACCAGGACCACTACGGTCTCGAGAAGATCAAAGATCGGATCCTCGAATTTCTCGCGGTGCGCACCCTCGTCCGCAAGCCTAAGGGCACCATCCTGACGCTGTCTGGTCCTCCGGGAGTCGGCAAGACATCGCTGGCGAAGTCGATCGCCAGAGCCACCAACCGCAAGTTCGTGCGTCTGTCGGTCGGCGGTGTCCGCGACGAGGCGGAGATTCGTGGGCATCGGCGCACCTACATCGGCGCCTTCCCAGGCCAGATCATCCAAATGATGAAGAAGGCCGGCACGATGAACCCGGTCTTCCTTCTCGACGAAGTCGACAAGATGTCCATGGACTTCCGCGGCGACCCGTCTGCCGCGCTGCTCGAGGTACTGGACCCAGAACAGAACCACACGTTCCTTGACCACTACCTCGACGTGGAATACGACCTGTCGAACATCATGTTCATCTGTACCGCCAATGTCCTGCACACCGTGCCGCAGGCGTTGCGGGACCGGATGGAAGTGCTGCAGCTGGCCGGGTACACCGAGCTCGAGAAGATCGAGATCGCCCGCACCTTCCTAGCACCCAAGGCGGTGAAAGCCACCGGGCTGACCGACAAGAACATCCAGTTCAAGGACGAGGCGTTCGAGACGGTCATCCGTCGCTACACGCGTGAGGCGGGTGTCCGGAACCTCGAGCGAGAGATCAATGCGCTGTGCCGGAAGGTGGCGCGCAAGGTGGTGGCCGAGGGCAAGCAGTTCTCGGAAGGGATCACTGCCGAGAAGATCACCGAGTATCTGGGCGTTCCCCGCTATCGGCCGCAGATGGCCGAAGAGAAGAATGAGGTCGGGATTGCCACCGGACTAGCGTGGACGGAGGCTGGCGGCGAGCTGCTGCTCACCGAATCCACGCTGATGCCAGGCAAGGGCCGGCTGACGCTGACCGGTAAGCTCGGCGACGTAATGCAGGAATCGGCGCAGGCCGCCATGAGCTATGTGCGGTCAAGGGCCGCCGAGTTCGGCATCGACAAGAACTTCCACCGCCGCACCGACGTCCACGTGCACGTACCCGAAGGCGCCATCCCCAAAGACGGTCCGTCGGCCGGAATCACACTGGCCACGGCGCTGGTCTCGAACCTGTCCAACATCCCCACGCGTCGAGACGTGGCGATGACCGGCGAGATCACGCTCCGCGGAAAGGTACTTCCGATCGGTGGGGTTAAGGAGAAGGTACTGGCGGCACACCGCGCCGGGGTCAAGACGATCATCCTGCCCAAAGACAACGAAAAGGACCTCGCCGACATCCCGAAGGCGGTGCTCGACGTCATGGAGCTGCACCTGGTGGAATTTATGGACGAGGTACTGCGGATAGCGATGACCAAGCCGCTGACGGGTCTTCTGGCCGCCGAACAGAACGAGACCGAGAACACCGCCAGCGACGACGCGGTGACACACTAGGCCGGCGGACCTCGGGGTTCGCCGGCCCAGACCTCCAGGCGCTCGAGAAGGCGAATGAAGCTCCTCTCTGCTGAGTTCGTTACAAGCGTCGGACCGACCAGCCCGCTTCCGGTGGCCCAGCTGCCTCAAGTGGCTCTGGTAGGTCGATCGAACGTCGGCAAATCCACCCTCATCAACGCATTAGCCAGAAAGAAGATCGCGCGAGCCGGTGGGACGCCTGGCACCACCCGGTTGCTCAACGTCTACCAGTTTAAGCTGGCAAAGAACCGTGGTGACCTGCTGTTGATCGATCTCCCAGGTTACGGCTACGCGCGTGGACGGGACGCCGCCGCCCAGGAGTTCGCGGAGCTGACTGGGCGCTACTTCCAGTCCGATCAACGAGAAGAGGAGATCGACCGCCCCGGTCAGGTCGGCCCGGCAGGTGCGGTGCTGCTCGTCGACGGTCGGCATCCCGGACTGGACCGCGATCGGGAGGCGCTCAAGTGGCTGATCGGCCTCGATCTGCCGATGATCGTGGCCGCGACTAAGATGGACCGACTCAAGCGGTCGCAGCGTCTTAAGGTAGTGAAGCAACACGAAACCGCTCTGGGGACGGACGTGTTGCCGATCTCCGCGCCAAAAGGGGATGGTTTGGGACCGTTCTGGATGGCCCTGTTAGGCCTTGCTGGACTCTAGCGTCTGTCACCCCCTCTGCTATAATGGGAGTTTCAGGTAGGCGAAGAGGAGCAGACAGTGAAGGAAGGCATCCATCCGGAGTATTTCGAGACTGAGGCGCGATGCGCCTGCGGAGCCACCTGGAAGACACGGTCGACCAAGGAGGAGCTCAGGCTCGAGATCTGCTCCAGCTGCCACCCCTTCTTCACTGGTAAGCAGAAGCTGATCGACACCGAGGGTCGTGTCGAGCGGTTCACGAAAAAGTACGGCAAACAGACGGTCGCCGGTCTCAAGGAGCGCCAACAAAAGCTCAAAAAGGCCGTGGCCCCGCCGCCCACTCCCCATCCAGAATCCGCCCCCGCAGAGACCGAATCGTCCACCAGCTAGGCTCGCTTCCCTGCAACCGACAGTCGGCGCTCGAGTCGACTCAGCCGTTTCTCGCCGTCGCGCAGTCTGTGTCTGGTGCGCTCACCGTCGTACGCCCGCCGGGCAAAATCAAGCGCCTGACGGGTGTCCTTCACGCGATGCTCGTTGTGGATGGCCAGGGCTCTGAGCGCCTCTCGTTCGAGAGCGCCGGTCGGACGTCCCAGATCAACCAGTTTCGCCCAGACTTCGGCCGCGTCGTCGTAGCGTCGCTGCCGGCGCAACGCTAAGGCGACCCGGGACAACGCCTCGGCCTGTAGGTCCAAGTGCACCGGCCACGGCGCGCTCGTCTGCGCCCCCTCGGCGAGCCGCTCGTAGCAGTCCACAGCCCGCCGCCGCTCCCCCGCCCGCTCGAAGACGCGTCCGAGGCCTAGACACTGCTGTGCGTCGTTGGCTTCATCTGGCCCGCCGTCCACCAGCCGGCAGGCCAGCCCGGTGAGGATCCCGAGCGACACCAGATCAAGCTGGTTGTGGAGCAGTACGCCCTTGAGCGGCGCCGGATCACTGGTGCGGAGGTAGCGAAAGTACAGAGCTGGAATCTCGGCGCCAGGCACATCGTCGGGGCGGTGGAAGCCAAGCATGCGATGCTCGAGCACGCTCAGACCTCCAGTGTCTGGTCCCCAAAATCGGCGGGCCGGATGCAGCAGATCCAGATGGCGAACACCCGGCATCGGGGTCTCGAGCCGATGATAGAGCCACCGCATCTCCATAAATGGCACATCGAAGCTCTTGCCATTGAAGGTGACCAGCGTGTGGGCACGGGCCACCGCCTCACTCACCGCAGCCAGCAGGCCACGCTCGTTGGCGAAGCTGGGCAGCACGAACTGCCAGGTGTGGAACCGTCCCCCCTCGAAGCACCCGAATCCAACCACGAACGCCACCGTGCCAGACCCACCGCTAAGCCCCGTGGTCTCAAGGTCGAAACAGACCAGGCCGTCTATCGGTTCCAGCCCGGTCCAGGACGCCGGGGCGCCGCCAGACAGGGTCTGCAGTCCGGTCTCGGTGACCTCCCGAGACGCCTCAGCCAACTGCTCGCCGTAGAGACCCTCCAGCTCGGTACCATCAAACCATCGCCGCACCACTGCACACGGCCCAAGGGTGCCAGGCTCGAGACCGGCGCCTACTCGCGCCGCAAACACTTCGAGGTCAACCACCACCGAGGCCGGCCGTAGCGACGGCGCTTCCGCTTCCCCTCTAAGCACGGCCCGAAGACGCGCCAGATCCATCACGAGCCCCCGGCTAGATCGGTCGCTGCCTGCACCCCGAGTCCCTCGAGGATCGCCAACGTTACGGTCTTCACCAAAGGGCCTGTCTGTCCGATCGGGCCCACACATGCCGGACAGCCGGTGTCGCACGGGCACTGCTCGATTAGTTGCCTCGTGTGCGACAGCAGCGGCTCGTTCAGCCCGAAGAGCGGCTCGCTAAAGCCGATGCCCCCCGGGTAGTTGTCGTAGATAAAGATCGTCGGCTCTTCGCTTTCAGCCGCAGCGTCGGTATAGGCTCGACGCGGCTGCGCCTGGCCGTCGGCCCCACGAATCGCCAGCCCGATATCGTGGCGATCGCACATCAGAAGCAGCTGCGCCACCTGGCGGAGAGCGAAGCCAAGCCCGACCACCCCGTCCCGCCGACCGTCTCCCTCGAAACCGAGCCCATCAAGATAGGGACGGGTCAACTCGAGCCAGTAGGCGGTGGTATGCATCTCCTGCTCCGGCAGGTCCAGTTCGCCCGAACCAACGTTCTCGTTGGAGTAGAACTTGATCTTCTTGAAGCCGACAACGCGCGACACAACGTGCACTTCGCCATGACATCCGGCCGCGGCCGGCGGGGCCAAGGGCAGCCGGTCGAACTCGTCCAGGATAGTCACCTTCGTATAGGTAATGGCATCGGTGTAGTAGTCGCTGTCAACCGGTCGCACGTACGCCTTACGCTGATCGAAATCAAAGCGAACCACTTGATGCTGACGCCCCTCGACCAAGTAGATCGCCTGCTCGTAGAGCGTGGAGGTCGCGGCGCTGAAGTCGACCTCGCCGATGATACGGGTATCGTCGGCAGTATCGACCACTACGAAGTTATCTGACGAGACCGAACGGAGGCTGACCGCATCGGCCGGGTAGGACTCGTGCAGCCAGTGCCATCGGTCGTCGACCAGATCGACGAATCCTTCTTCACGCAGGAGCCCAAGCACCGCCTGCACATCCTCCTCTCCGAACTGCTCGTCGCGTGCGAAGGGCAACTCGAAGGCGGCACACTTGATGTGGTCGAGCAGGATCTGGAGGTTGTCTGGATTGACGAGCGCATGCTCCGGAGACGCCTCGAAGAAATACTCCGGGTGCTGCACCATGAACTGATCCACCGGAGCACTGCTCGCCACCATGATGGCGGCCGAGCGCGTGCTTCTCCTTCCGGCGCGACCGGCACGCTGCCAGCTGGCCGCGATGGTGCCCGGATAGCCAGCCATGATGCAAACGTCGAGCGCGCCGATGTCGATACCAAGTTCCAACGCATTGGTCGACACCACGCCGGTCACCGTACCCGCCCGCAGACCCTGCTCGATCTCGCGGCGCCGGAGGGGCAGATAGCCACCACGGTACCCTCGGATAGCGTCTGGCCCTCCAGGTAGACGTCGACCGGCATCCTTCAAATAGGTGGTCAGCACCTCGGTCGTCAGGCGACTCTGGGCAAACACGATCACCTGCAACCGTCGTTTCAAGAATCCGATCGCCAGCCGCCGAACCTCGGAAACATACGACCGGCGGATGCCGAGCTGCGGATTGACCACCGGCGGGTTCACCAGCGCGAAGATCTTCTCGCCCCGGGGCGCGCCGTTCTTGGCCACCAGGGAGAACGTCTCTCCGGTCAAGCCCTCGGCCAGCTCCTTAGGATTGGCGATGGTTGCCGACGAGCAGATAAAGGTTGGCGCCGATCCGTAGTGCGCACACACTCGACGGAGCCGCCGAAGAATGTTGGCTAAGTGGCTTCCGAAGACACCTCGATAGGCATGCAGCTCGTCGATGACCACATAGCGCAGGTTCTCGAACAGCTTCGCCCAGCGCGGGTGGTGCGGCAGGATGCCCGAGTGGATCATATCTGGATTGGAGAGCACCAGGTGCGCCCGGCTGCGTACGGCTCGTCGCGCATCCTGAGGCGTATCGCCGTCGTAGGTGAACGCGCCAATCGACAGATGCGGCTCGAGGCGATCGGTCAGCGTGAGCAGTTCGGCCAGCTGGTCTTGGGCCAGTGCCTTTGTCGGATAAAGGTACAGAGCGCGTGTAGCCGGACTCTCGAGAATGGTGCTCAGAATCGGGGCGTTGTAGCAGAACGTCTTCCCCGACGCCGTTGGCGTGACCACCACCACGTGGCGACCCTCCAGCGCGTGGGCCATCGCCTCAGCCTGATGGGTATAGGGACGGTGAATGCCTCCATCGGCCAGCGCCTCTCTGAGCCGAGTATCGATGGCAGCTGGATAGTCGGCGTATTTCGCGGCGATGGCAGGGAAACGGCGCCACGCGGTGACCAGTTCGTCATCCACGGCCACCGACGCCAGGTCGTCGTTCTGAGGCGCCGGAACAAGCCGCTCGAGCGCGGCGAGGACGGCGGCGTCGCGCTGCCCCTCGGACAGCACAGGCTGCTCAGCAGAACCGACTGGACCAACGAGAGACGCTCCCCGCATGACCGGGGATCGTAGCAGGCGAAATAAAAGCGATCAACAGGCGATAAAAGAGCAAAATTTACTTAAAATTGCGCTTTGGATTGGCAGCCGTCAACCGTGACGCAGGCGCCGCTGACCCAGCTGGCGCGCGACGACGCGAGAAACGCGACGACATCACCCACTTCGTGGTCAAGGCCGAACCGGCCGAACGGGAGCTCGCGTTCAACGAACTTGGCCATCCCCTTGGGGTCTTCCGCCTGACGCTTGGCCCACGATCCGCCAGGGAACGAGATCGATCCTGGCGCGACGCTGTTGACCCGGATGCCGTCCTTGGCAAACTGCTGGGCTAGCGACTTACCCAGGCTGATCTCGGCCGCCTTGACGGCGTTGTAGGTCATGCGGCCACCCGACTCGCGGCCCCAGATGGACGCGACCATGATAATCACTCCGCCGCCCCGATGCCGCAGATGAGGCACAGTCAATCGCGATGCCCAGATCGCCGGGTGGAGCGTCTGGTCGAGCGCCGCCTGCCACTCGTCGTCAGTAGTCTCGAGCAGCCCGCTGCCGCCGGCCTTGCCGACGTTGTTCACCAGAATGTCGATGCCACCGAAGGTCTGCACGGTCTCGTTCACCGCCGTTGCGACGCCGGCCAACGTACTCAGGTCGGCCTGGACGCCGAGGACGTGGCCATCGCCTCCGGCCAGCGTCCTGAGCTCGGCCTCGGCTTCGCGCAGGCGTTCTTCACCTCGACCGGTAATGCAAACCCTGGCGCCTTCGGAGACGAGCGAACGCGCGCTGGCAAGGCCCAGTCCGCGGCTCGACCCTGTTATAAGAGCAACCTTTTCAGTGAGTTGGAGATCCATAAACGCCCGTTAGCGCGGTGGCCCGCCGGTGAGATCGTTCAACCGCCAGTCGAAGTCGATGTAGCGCAGCCGGAAGGTGTTCTGCTCGAGAAAGGCCTGCTCGCTCGGAAAGAGCGCTGGCATGATGAGCTCGACAATGGCGCGCTCGAGTGCAGTTCTGTTGGGATCGCCTACGGTCGGCGCCACCGCTTCGAATTGGCTCGACCGCCAGCCGAGCACCGCGTTCACCCCGACCTCGTCGCCAGTCCGGTCGAGGGTCACGTGTCTCGGCGTGGTGGCAAAGTCCTCCACCACGGCCTGGAGCTGGGTTTCCAGCTGATTGTCTCGAAACGCTTCGCTGCGCAACCGGGGACTACCGGCCGCGCCACGCCCGAGCGCGAGGGTGGCGCGCGGGTCGCCAAACGACGCCACCTCGTTCTCGATCGCCTCCAGGGTCATCCGCCGTCCGGCGATAAGATGCTCGCGTCCGGTAAACATCCCCGGGATGTTCATGACACTGTTGGTCGGAAACTCGGCCGACGCGCCCTGAATCGGGTAGTGATCGATGACGGTCCGCAGAACGAGCGCGTTGTAGCCGTTGATCCAGTACGCGAGGCGCCGGTCGCTCGACCACGCTTCGAACGCCTGGGGCTTGTCGGCCAGCGACTGTATGAAGCGATCGATCGCACGCCGTTCGATCCGGAGCGCGGCATAGTAGACGAGACCGTCTCGCACGTACTGGTCGAGAATCTCGTCCAGCGCACTCGCCTCCAGTCCCTGAGCCCGAGCCTCCACCGGAACGAAGCTGGCCAGACTACACACCAAGAGGGGTGCCAGCACGAACCAGCGATACCGGGTACGGCAATTGGGCGATTCGGACACGGAGACGCATAATACCCCACGTGCTAACCGCAGCGACCTTGGGGATGACCGGCTACGGCCTCTACTCCGTCGGGGCGGGTCTAACGGATCTCCTGGGCGCTTCACGCCTCGAATGGCAGGTAAACCTGGCATTGGTCGTGCTCGGCGTGATGCTGGTGCTGGGCGGCCTCTTCGTAAGGGTCCGGATGCCCGGCAGCATCGCCCTATCGCTCGCGGCGCTCTTCGGCCTACAGTCGCTCGCCCTCCACAACGCGGGACACCTCTACGGTCAGATCGCCCCTGAGCCGCAGATCGCCCGCGCGGTGTTTGCGGTGACGCTGATCGCGCTGGCCTACTTCGGCAAGCTCGCGGAGGTAGACCGACGCAGCTCAGCGGACGACAGCCAGAAGTAAGGAGAAGCCTGACTCTCCGTGTACGAAGCATGGGCCGGACGGTAAAAACCGCCCGGCCCGATTCTATCTCCAGACTACTGTCTACTTGCTGGCGCTACGCGCACCCACTCGTAGCACCACAGTTGACGCACTTATAGCAGCTACCGTTGCGGATCATGATCGAGCCGCAGGTCGAGCAAGGCGGCGCGTCTTCATCGTTCTGGATCGAAAAGCCCGGGCTCTCCGCGGCGGGCGGCGCGGAGTCGCTGCCGGTGGCGACCGTGTCGAGGTCGAGTTCCGCGGCGGTGGCCGGCTCGGACGGCGCCACGTTCACGCCGGCGTGATACTGCGCCTCCTCAGACAAGAACTTGGTAGCCATCCACCGGAAGATGTAGTCGACGATCGACTTGGCCACCCGTACGTCCGGGTTCTTGGTGATACCGGCCGGCTCGAACCTCACGTGGCTGAACTTGTCGACCAGCACCTGCAGCGGCACCCCGTACTGCAGGGCGTAGGAAACCGCCTGCGCAAAGGCATCCGCGAAACCAGAGATCGTCGACCCTTCCTTGGCCATCACGAGGAAGATCTCCCCCGGTGTATTGTCCTCGAACAGCCCCACCGTGATGTACCCCTCGTGCCCGGCGATATCGAACTTATGGGTAATCGCCTGCCGCTCGTCAGGTAGCCGCCGACGGGCCGGCGCGACGGCCGCGTCGGTCGCCTCCCTCGCTGCCTCGACCGCCCGTGACGTGTTGAGCGGCTGCGTCCGCTTGCTGCCGTCTCGGTAGATCGACACCGCTTTGGTGCCCAATCGCCACGCATCGATGTAAGCCTGCTCTATGTCTTCGAGCGTGGCCTCGGTCGGCACGTTGATGGTCTTGGAGATCGCGCCAGAGATGAACGGCTGGGTCGCGCCAATCATCTTAATGTGGCCCATGTAGTGGATCGAGCGAGATCCCTTGGCCGGCTTGAATGCGCAATCGAACACCGGCAGGTGTTCCGTATCGAGATGCGGTGCGCCTTCAATCGTCTCGTGCTCGTCGATGTAGGACACGATCTCGTCGATCTGGCCCTGCTCGTAACCGAGCCGCTCGAGCGCCATCGGCACGGTGTTGTTGACGATCTTCATCAACCCGCCGCCAACCAGCTTCTTGTACTTGACCAGCGCGATGTCCGGCTCGACCCCGGTGGTGTCGCAGTCCATCATGAACCCAATGGTGCCGGTCGGGGCGAGGACGGTGGCTTGGGCGTTCCGGTAGCCGTGCTCGCTGCCGAGTTCGACCGCGTCGTCCCAGGACTGGCTCGCCGCCGAATACAGCGTCTCGGGCACGTTGCTGGCGTTGACGCCCTTCATCGAGCCGCGGTGCTTCTCCATGACCCGCAGGAACGGCTCCCGGTTCTCGGCGTAGCCGGCAAACGGCCCCCCGTGGTCACGCGCGATCCGCGCCGACTGCGCATACGCTTCGCCGGTCATCAGCGCGGTGAGCGCTCCGGCCCAGTCGCGCCCCACGTCACTGTCGTAGGGGATCCCACGCGACATCAACAAGGCGCCGAGGTTGGCATAACCCAACCCGAGCGGCCGGTAGGCGTAGCTATTCTTGCCAATCGCCTCGGTGGGATAACTGGCTGCGTCGACGATGATCTCCTGCGCGGTAATCAGTGTGCGCACGCCCGCGATGTACGCCCCGGTATCGAACCCGCCATCCTTACTCAGGAACTTCATCAGGTTGAGCGACGATAGGTTGCAGGCCGAGTCGTCGAGGAACATGTACTCTGAGCACGGATTCGACGCCCGGATGCGATCGGTGTTCGGGCAAGTGTGCCAGTCGTTGATCGTGGTGTCGAATTGCATGCCCGGGTCGCCGCACACGTGGGTACCTTCGGCGATCAGCCGCATCAGTTCCCCGGCCTTGTAGGTATCCATCACCCGGTCGTCGGTGACGGCGCGCGTGTCCCACTTGCCGTTGTCCATCACAGCGCGCATGAAATCGTCCGACACCCGTACACTGTTGTTCGAGTTCTGGAAGAAGACTGACGAGTAGGCGGTGCCAGTGAACGACCCGTCATAGCCGGCGTCGATCAGCGCCCAGGCCTTCCGCTCTTCATCGACCTTGCAGTTGATAAACTCGACGACGTCGGGATGATCAATGTCGAGCACCACCATCTTCGCGGCGCGACGGGTCTTGCCGCCAGACTTAATAACCCCGGCAAACGCGTCGTACCCCTTCATGAAGGAAACCGGCCCAGACGCCGTGCCTCCACCGGCCAACAGTTCTCTTGACGAACGGATCGAAGACAGATTCGTGCCAGTACCCGACCCGAACTTGAAGAGCATGCCCTCGGTCTTGGCCAGAGTCAGGATTGACTCCATCGTGTCGTCGACCGAGTTGATAAAGCAGGCCGAGCACTGCGGCGCCTCTTCGAAGCCACAGTTGAACCAGACGGGGCTGTTAAACGCGGCCTTCTGATAGACCAACAGGTGCTTGAGATCGTCGCTGAACGCCGACAGATCGTCTTCACTGGCGAAGTAGTTCCGATCGCGCGCCCAGCCTGTGATGGTGTCCACCACACGCCCGATCAGCTGTTTGACGCTCCGCTCGCGGGTGGGCGAATCCATCTGCCCGCGGAAGTACTTCGACACGACGATGTTAGTGGCCTGCTGTGACCAGAACTCCGGAATCTCGACATCCCGCTGTTCAAAGACGACATCACCTTGTTCGTTGCCAATCAGCGCCACCCGGGATTCCCATTCGATCTCGTCGAACGGATCGGTACCTTCGGTAGAAAAGTACCGTGGGAATTCCAGACCGGGCTGCTCAACCACTGGGGAGGTGGGGTTCACCTGCTGGTCGACAGCCTCTGTTTCGTGGGCGGCGCCTCTCGGCATGTAGCAACTCCTTCCGAACGGAGGACACGATGACGTGCCATTCAACGGATCCGGGACTGTGCCCGGGGGATTGTGGGACCGCGCCGCACTGTGCAATTCCGTGACGAATTGTGCCAGATACCCGGCGTATGTCCAGGTCGCCTACTATGGGCCCAGCTGTCGGTATTGTCAAGCGATAGCCACTACATGTTGTGGTTTTGTTTTAGGTCAATCGCAATATATTGTGAGTGTGACTAGAGAAATCAGCTGTTTCTGCTGTGTTAGAGTCCGCCCGTGAACGATCAGGCCCTATTCACCCGTCCCGCGGAGGAGGCACCGGCAGAGAACGCCTCAGGCCAGACCCCCAAGGACCGCATCCGGGCCCTGGTCGAGGTCGTGGTCTGCTCGGGTTTTCCGACCCAGCTACTGATCGTGCTGGTCTTGAGCCTGTTTGGTTGGATGCCGACCGACGGCGAAGGCTCGCTCTCGCTGGCCTACGTCGTCACGCTGTCGCTCGTCGATGCCGCGCTGCTCATAGGCCTAGTCTGGCTCTTCGTTACCCTGCAGGACGAACACCCCGGCGAACTCCTCCTTGGCAACCGGCCGGTCCCCAGGGAGGTAATGCTGGGAATCCTGCTATTACCGGTGGCGCTGCTCCTCACCGCGGTCAGCTTCGCGCTAATCCTGCAGTTCGCGCCAACCCTACGCAACGTCCCGGTGAACCCGCTCGAAGCGTTGATAGCCAGCCCGATGGCGATCGCCTGGTTCGCGCTGGTGGCCGTAGTGGCCGGTGGCATCAGGGAAGAGATCCAGCGCGCGTTCATCCTCCACCGCTTCGAACAGCGACTCGGCGGCGCCGTGGTCGGCCTGGTGGTGTTCAGCGTCGCCTTCGGCCTAGGCCATCTCGTGCAGGGCCGGGACGCTGCCATCGTCACCGGGGTGCTAGGCGCCTTCTGGGGCACGGTCTATCTCAGTCGGCGCAGCGTGGTCGCACCGATGGTGTGCCACGGGCTGTTCAACCTGTTCGAGATCGGAATCGCATGGCTGGGCGGCGCCGGAGGCTAGCCGCAGACCGGTCTACGGATCAACCCTGAGTACATCCGCGCGCGCGATCAACGACGCAATCCACTCGTTAACCAGATCCGATCGCACATCGGACGACGGGAAGCGGCCGGCAAGGTAAAGCTCAATCCGAAGATCGTCGCGCACGATCTGCAACACGTCGCTCCGCTCGAGCCCCACCAGCGGCAAGAGCGACTCGAAGAAAGACGTGCCCCCGACCCGCTCGACCACCTCGCCAAATCGTGCCGTCACCTCTGCCGCGGTGGGATCGTCGACGACATACCGCTCGACCTCAGCAAGAACCAGCTGCCGCTCGATCAGGGCGGTGAGCACACGCTCGTCGGCGGCGGCCGTGGCCGGCGGTGCCACCAAACCGAGTTCGGAGAAGGCGCGCACGTCGGAGCGCATGATGATCTGGCCATCGACGAACGCTAGGACGCTGTCGAGAAGCTCCGCGCCCTCAGGCTGCCCTGCCCGGGCGCTACCCGCGACGATCAGCATCGCCACAACCACCGTCACCAGTCTTCGACCCACGTTCATTAATGTACACCGCGGACAGACAAGCGACGCGTGGCAGTGGTTCTAGAAAGCTTGACCGATAGAGAGATGGAGCGCGGTAGGGCTCTCGAGCTCGCCGGCGAACTCCCGCCGGTCCAGCTTGAACCCGAGATCCACCCGGATCGGCCCAACCGGCGAACCATAGCGTATGCCGAAGCCGGCCCCGCCCCTGATCCGTCCAAGGCTGAGGTTGGCGGCGCGATCGAACACGTTGCCAACGTCGAGAAACCCCACCACCTGGATGGACTCGGTCACCGGCACCCGTAGCTCAGAGTTCAACACCATGAGGGCATTGCCACCGGTCGGGAAACCGTTCGGATCGATGGTGAGCCCATCACCCAGGCGGTCGAGGGCGAACCCACGCACCGTGGTGTCTCCCCCGGCGAAGAACCGTTCGCTCGCCGGCAGCGCCTGCACCACGTTGACCGCCTCGCCTGGCACCAGCACCAGCACTCCGTCGTCACCAAAAACCGGTGTCGGGGGCCCGGCCAACTCAAGCACGAAGCCGCGCGCAAGACCGAGACGGCCACCGCCGGCGAAAACCACGCCGCCAGGAAGCTCGCGATAAATGAAGCCCTGCACCGTGGCCTTGGCGAAGCCGACCTCTGAGCCAAGCCGCCGGAACGCCACTTCGCTCTCCACTCCCACCAGCTCGCCGTCGGTGGTGTCCAGCGGATCGTCTCGCGAGTCGCTGACCAGCGACGTAGTGAAGCTGGAGAGTGTTACCTCGGGAAACAGCCGGTCGACCAGCGGACGGTCTGCTGGCAACAGCTGCTCGTTGGTCACGCGGTTGCGCCCGTAGGTGTAGCCCACCGTTGCGCTGGTGGTCAGGCCGAGCGCGCGGACCAGCTCGACGTTGACGCCGCGGCTGAACAGGTCGAAGCTGGGCCGGATGGCCTGTTCGATGAACCCCGAGACCAACAGATCGCCCGCCTGGCGGAAAGCCCTGGGCTCACGGTAGTTAAGCAGCATACGGTATTCGTTGAACCCGAGCCCCGACTCGGTCATCTCGGTCGCCGATTCCCCATCTCGCCGCACACTGACGCGGGTGAAGAGATCGATCGAACGGTTCTTGCCCCAAAGATTGCGGCGCCCGATCTCGAAGAACCCGCGTGGGGCGAACTCGAGCCGCTCGGCGGCCACACCCGTGTCGGTAGCGCGCAGACGCTCATTGACTTCGAGCCCACCGCCGTAGCCCACACGGGTAGCCGGCGCCTCTTCCACCACCACCACGACATCACGCCGAAGCCGGTCGCCATGGCTGAACTGCCGCAGGTCAACGCCGCGAAACAGTCCGAGCGCCGCCAGCCGCCGGCGCGTCTGGTCCAGATCGTCCTGGCCGAGCGGCTGCCCCGGCCGCACCGCGAGCTCCTGACGGATCGTCGACGAGTCGATCTGCTGGTTCCCCACGATCAGCACGTGGTCCACCAGGATCTGCGGCCCCTCTACGATGACGAAAGCAAGGTCAGCCACCGTCCCGCGCTCGTCGAAACCAGGCTGCACCTCGACCGACGCGCTTTCGTAACCCTCATTCAGATAGAGCGCCTGGAGGGCCGCCCGACCGGTCGCCACCATTGGCGCGAAGTACGCTGCCCCGGGCACCAGCCCAACGAACCCCATCACCTCGGCCAGAGCCGACTCATCGAAGGCGCTGTTCCCCTCGAAACGCAGGGTCCCCAACGCGGTCGGCACGCCCTCGAAGACCTCAACCACGAGCGAGACCGGGACCACTACCGGGGTGTCGGCTGGGTCGGCGCCGGTGTCGGCCTCCTCCAGGCGCGGCTGCACCACCACGCCGCGATAGCCCAGCGCCGCATACCGATCTGCAATCGCGGCACCTCCAGTCTGGAGCGTCTCCATGACCAGCGGCTCACCCACGCGCACCGCTAGAAGGTCGCGCAACTCTAGCTCGGCCAGCACGGCGTGCCCTTCGAACTCGACCGACACAAGGCGATACTCAGCGCCCCGGTCGACGTCGAATACGACCGTCAGCAGCCCAAGCTCGTCCAAGCGACGGTGGACCACGCGCGCATCTCGATAGCCGAGCCCGCGCAGGTAGTCTTCGACCCGCAGACTCGAGTCCTCGAGCAGGTCCTCGTCAATCGATCCCTCGTCGGCGACCGGCACGAGCTCGTCGAGATTGGCGTCTGGAACAGGGTCTCCGGCGAAGCGGATCGTCACCGGCGCGCCGGTCTCGATCTCGAGAACGACGTCCACCGAGAGCCCGTCCGGCGTCGGAATCGCATCGTGCCGCAGGCGCGCCTCGTAGTAGCGACGGCCACGAATCTCCGACTCAAAATCGGCCAGCCGCTCGTCCAGGCTGACCGGGTCGTAGACACCGCCCTCGACCAGCCCTAGACGCTCCAGCACCCCGGAACGTCCATCCTCCAGCGCCCCACGAAGCTCGATCGACGCGATCTGGGCGGGCGGCCCCTGATCAATGTCGAACCGCAGCCGACCAGCGCCAAGCGGCGCCGGTTCGATGCGCGCCGCAAACCGTCCCAATGCGCGGTACTCAGCTTCGAGCAGCACCACCGCGTCGTCCAATTCCTCGGTCCGCACGACGCGACCGAACCTCCGCGTGACCACGTCGATTAACTCACTGGCGGGCCGGCCCAGATCGCCCCGCATCTCGAGCCCGATCCGCCGGTCCAGCGCTACGAGGTCGTAGCGCAGCACGACGCCGTTGTCGCGCATCCAGCCGCTCACCACCACGTCGAAAAAGTCGCCGAGCGCGTAGAGGTGGGTAATGCTCTCGCGCACCTCTCGGAGCGAGAGTGGTTGCGCCTCGCGCGTCTCGATCAGCGCGAACCTCGTCTCGTCGCGCTGGGGCACGCCGTCGACGAACAGCTGCACCTCGACCACCGGCCGTCCAACAAGCTCGGTTATCTCGGCCGCAGAGACCGGCGGCGCCGCCGCCAGCACCGCCGCTAGCAGCAGCCGATGCGGACCAGCCTGCCTCAAAAGCTGTGCCTCACACGGAAGTCGAGCGCGTAGGTGCGGTCTTCGTTCTGGGACAGGATCCAGGACAAGCGGTCACTCTGGTCATACTCGAGAACCATGATCAGGTCACGGTTCGCACCACTGAGCGCACGCGACAAGGTGAGATGCGCGCGGTTTGAAATCCGCTTACCGATCAACACCCGTGCGGTCGGGTTGAGCTGCGCGGATTGCTGTGACGACGGGTCACCGAGTGACGGCGTGATCTGGAAGGTATCGACGCCAAACGATTCCTGCACCACGCGGCCAACGCCGGACGACAACGGCGTGGTGAGCAGTCTGGCCGCGCCCGCCTGGAAACGCTGCTGCTGCGCCAGCTCTGGCGCCCTCGCGGCGCGCAGGTCCGCGCTCAGCGGATCTCGTCTGTCGCCCAGCAACATCGACAGGATGTCGACTTCGGGGAGCGGCGGGTCGGAAGACAGCGATGGCACTAGCCGTTCGAGCGTGCCCTGCGCACGGAGCGTGACGCGGTAGGTCTGCCCGGGCACCCGATGATCGGTTTCAAGCTCGACATCGATGAACGGTTCGATTTCTTCTGGGTTGGTAAAACCGACCGTCCCGTAATTCAAGCGGTAGCGGTTCCCCTCGATGAAGGTCTCGCCGCTCTCGAACTCGACGGTGCCGAACAGCGTCGGTTGAGCCAACGTCCCCTGGTAGGCGAGGTCGGCACTCGCGACGGCCCGGATGCTGTTGCTGGTCATCCTCAGGGTCGAAGGGGCTACGATCTCGACGTCGAAGCGCAGCGGCACCGCCGGCTCCTCGGCCAGGGCCGCAGTTTCGGTTCCCAGACTCAATCCACCGCCGAACAACCCGTCGCCGAGATCGAACCCGCCGAGCAGCACGGCGTCGAGCACGTTGACGTTGCCCGAGAGCAGCGGTGCAGCGACATCGCCCGTCAGCTCCAACTCGGCATCGATCTGCGAGCGGAAGCCCTCGGGATAGCGTAGCTGCATCCGTTCACCCCGAAGCGTCACCGCGAGTTCGCTGGGCTGGAACCCGGCGAGCCCGATCCGGCCTCCGATGGTCACCGGGCCGCCGCCCATCCGTCCCGGCACGTCGTCGAACCTGATCTCGCCTGGCGTGAACACCACCCGCCCGTTGATCTCCTCGAGCCCATGCGGCAGCGAGAGGTGACGAAGCCGTCCGTCGGTCAGCGTGGCCCCGCCGCTGAGCACCGGTCGAACCGCCGGTCCCTGCACCTGGGCTTCGACAACCGCCGCACCCGATCCGCGGAAGTCGGGGAGGAAGCCTTGGAGGATACCGACACTGGCGTTGCCATTGACGTCGATGGCCAGATCGTCTGCTGCGAGATCCGCGCTACCCGAGAGCTCGAGCGAGGTGCCCTCACCCACAAGTCGGAATGCATCGATCCCGATGTTGCGCTGCTCGAGCGAGAGCTGGATCGGCCCCTCGTTGCGAACGTCGTAGTCGAACACGCTCAGGTCCGCCTGCTCGATCACGGCCTCAGCGCCCAGATGGTCCCAGTTGCCGAGTTCCCCATGTACCTGCATGGACCCGCTGAGCACGGCCCGGGTAAACGGCGACCACTCTGGCACGAACATCCGTACGTAGGGGTCGAGCGACCAGTTCGCCACGCGAAACGATAGGTCGGCGTCGTAGGGCGAGGCCATCCCTACCTGGCCGGTCGCAGACACGAAGATCGTGGACGACGCGGCTTCGAGATCGAGCGACAAGGCTCCATCTCGGACGTCGAGCAGTCCGGTGACGGTGCCCACTTCCTCGTCGCCGATGAACATGTCATACACGGTAGCGCGCACCGAATAGCGCGGGTCGTCGAAGACGCCCACCCCGGAGGCCGACCCCTCGAGAGTCCCTGACGGCGGCTGCGGCAGCATGGGGAGGAAGTTGATGGTGTCGACGCCGACGTTCCGGGCGTCGAGATTGAACGAGTAGGACGCGTCCCACTCGATGAAAGCCGCTCCGGTGGCCGTGCCCTCCCCTTTCTGGATCTCCAACCCGTTCAGCCGGACGCCCGTGCCCTCGAAGAGCAGGTCGGCCGACACAGCGTCGAACGGTTCGCCGTAGGCTGTGGGGTGATCGAGTTCCATTCTTCCAAAGCCGAACAACCGCCGGTAGGCGCCGTAGAGATGCACCTCACCAGTAGTCGGCCCTTCGATCGAGTAGCCCTCTTGCAACCCGAACGCGGCGCGAATGTTGGCAGAGGGGAACCGACTGAAGCGGAACACGCCGTTCATCTCCTCGCCGCCATCGGTCCGGGGCCGGGAGAGCGAAAAACGTCCGTCGACACTCAGCTGCGCCGCACCACGCCTGAACACACCATCGCTCAGGTCGAGATAACCGTTCTCGACCACGAGCTCGCCCGCGCCGTGACCCCACTCGACGTTCCAGGCCCGCAGTCCCTCGCCGTCGAACCGGGCTTCGACCCGAGGATCGGACACGTCACCCAGCATCACGCCGTCGAACCTCCCGGCGCCATCGATGGCAAACGTTCCGGTCGGCGCTCCGAAGGCGGTCATGGTGGCCGCCAGCAGTCGGTCGCTTTCCTGCCAGTCGGTGCTCACGACAGAGAACGGAATCTCCGTCTCGGTGCCAAACCGGCTTCGGCCGTCGAAGGTGATGTGGGTCGATGGCGTCGCCAGCTGTCCGTTGGCGAGCTCGATCCAGCCATCCTGCATCCGGTAGTCGACGCCGCCGCCGAAGGGGAAGGCGAAGGTCAAGAGGTCCGGCTCGCGCCCTGCCCGGGCCTCAACCGCGACGCCGGCGCTCGCCGGAAGCTCGGGCCCGGCCACCCGCATCCCCTCTGGGGGCGTGAGGCTAATCGATCCGCTGTTCCATATGCCACCGTCTGGCCCCTTGGGCCATTCGAGCAGGTTGCGGCCCGTCGCCCGACCGAGCGGCTCAATGCCACGCAGGTCGAAGACACGGGCCACCGGCATCACTTGGAGACCGTCATAGTGCACCTCGAAGCGCTTCTGCCAGGGGTCCTCCTCGTTGGTCTTGGCCATCAGGAAGTCGTAGCTCGCCTTCCCGCCATACGGCATCGACACGCCGTCCCAGATCTCGAAACTATCTCGCTGCCAGCGAAGCACCCCGCCAAAGTCGGGCAAGTCGAACTCGCCCGCCGCAATCGCGAACCCAGCCTGGGGGCTGGAGAACGTGCCCTTGAGATCGTGGCCTCCTTCAAACAAGTCGAAGCTGCCGCTGAAATGCCCCTCGCCCGACGTCGTGAACTCGTCGGCGGCGAAGAAAATCTCGCGCATCCGTTTGAAGTCGATGTCCGACTCCAGCGTGTAGGACATGCTCGGAAAGCTCGACGCGTCAAGGTAGCCCTTAAGCTCGGTGCTTGCGCCGTCGGTCTCGAGTCCGATGCGGCTGACGTAGACGTCGGCGCCGTCGAGCAGAAAGTCGAACTCGGCGTCGGCCCACATCGGCTCGTAGTCGGCGATTTGTACCGTGCCCCCGGAGAAAGAGGCGTGCCCGCGGTAGTCGAGCACCTTGGTGATGCTGAAGTCGAGATTGGGTGCCACCACGCTCCAGTCCGAGCCATGGTCATCGAACACGAACTCGCCGTTCGTAGCGTGAAGATACTGGAGCGTCGTCACGAAGCGGCGGCCGGCATCCTCATCCTCACTGGGCGGCGGCGCCGGCGTCTGCTTCTCCTCTTCCGGCGCATCCGACTGAGGAACAAAAGCGGGGAAACTATGGCGCCCGTCTTCGAACGACTCGGTCAACATCCGCCAGTTGTCCATCAACACCGAATCGACCAGCACCTCGCCGTGGAAAAGCGCGGTCCAGTCGGCTGACAGCGTGACCCGTTCCGCGGTGAGGAACGGCCGGTCTCCAGGGTTCAGCCCGCCGATGGTGAGGTCTTCGACGAGAAACCGGCCGGGCACGATGAAGGCGCCGATACGTCCGATCGTCACCTCGCGTTCGAGGTAGTTGGCGGCCTCGCTCTCCGCCCGTGCGCGCACCGAGGGCCCAAGATCAATGGTGAAGGTTGCTACCAAGACTACGGCGAAGGCGACAGCAAGAGCGCCAAGGGTCCAGCGCGCGCCCAAGCTCAGCCAGCGGCGACGGCGCACCCAAGGCGACGGCGCGGCCTGGGCTGCGTCCTGCTTCTGGTCGCCGGGCGGCGCCGGCGTGTCAGTCATCGCCCTCCGCATCAATCCGCACGACGAGCAGCACGGCACCCGCATCGACCGAGTCGCCATCGGTCACGCGCACATCGCTGACGATCCCGGCCGCAGGCGACGGCACCTCGTTCTCCATCTTCATCGCCTCGACCACGGCCAACCCCTGACCCTCCTCGACGGTGTCACCTATGGCGGCGAGCACCCGAACCACCTTACCCGGCATCGGAGCCATCACCGGGGCCTCGCCCTCCACCGGAGCCGCAGCGGCGCTCTTGCGGCGCCGCTGGTCGGCAACCCGGACCTGCACCCGGCGCCCATCGAACCCAAGCAGTAGCTCGCCCGGGGCCGTCTCGTGGCCGGTAATCTCGTGACTCGCATGACCGCTGTCCCCCAGCACGAGAGACAGCGCGCCCGAGGCGAGCCGAGTCACATCGGCGAGCCGAGTCACATGTATGGCTGTTACCGGGTCGACCCAAGTGACGGCCAGCCGACCATCCTCGGCTGGCGTGACCTCGACCTGCCTGGACCGACCAGCCACCTCGACCTCGAATCTAGCCCGCCCGCGCCCCGATTCAGTAGCGCTTCTCATCGCTCCCCCACCGCCTCGCTTCGCGCCGCCTGGCGCCAAGCGGACGCCGTGGAGACCACGGGCGGCTCTGGTGCAGATTCGCCACCAGAGAAGTATGCCAGCAGGGCCGCCGCTATCACCGCCAGCTCCTCCTCGCGCTGTGACAGCACCGAGAACGACTCTCCCGCCCGTTCGGTCAGCGCACGGTCGAGGTAGCCGGTGTCGAACTCTCCGGTGGCAAAGTCCTTCTGCTCCAAAATCCAGAGCAACGCCGGAATCACCGTGATCAACCCCCCGATCTCGTATTCGCGCAGCGCGCGATGCATCCGAATGATCGCCGCCTCTCGGTCGGGCGCCCAAGCGATCACCTTCGAGATCATCGAGTCGTAGAACACGGGCACTTCAAAACCGGCCTCGACCCCGCCGTCGTCGCGAATGCCAGGACCAGACGGACTCCGCAGCGACGTGATCAACCCCGGCGAGGGCAGAAACCCCCGGTCGGGATCCTCGGCGTACACCCGGCTTTCGATGGCATGGCCCACCGGAGTCAGCGCCCGCTCGGGATCGATGGTCAGGCGCTCGCCCTGCGCGATCCGGATCTGCCAGTGCACCAAGTCGATGCCGCTCACCATCTCAGTGACCGGGTGCTCGACCTGCAGCCGCGTGTTCATCTCTAGGAAGTAGAACTGGCCGTCGCAGTCCAGTAGGAACTCGAGGGTGCCGGCACCCACGTAGCTGACCGCCGACGAAAGCGCCACGGCTGCGTCCGCAAGCGCACGACGAACCTCGAGCGTCACGGCCACCGACGGCGACTCTTCGATCACTTTCTGATGACGACGCTGGATCGAACACTCCCGCTCGACGAACGGCACCACCGTGCCATGCGTGTCGCCGAGCACCTGCACCTCGATGTGTCTCGCCTTCTCGACCAACCGCTCCAGATAGACCGACCCATCGCCGAAGGCGGTCTCGGCCTCTGAACGCGCCGAGGCCACCGCCGACACGACACCGTCACTGGTATCGACCCGCCGCATGCCACGTCCGCCGCCGCCGGCCACGGCCTTGATGAACAGCGGATAACCTACCTCGTCGGTGCGGGCCCGAAGTTCCTCTTCGGACAGCGAGGAGTTCAGAGCCTCGGTGCCAGGTACCACAGGCACACCGGCGTCGATGGCAGCGCGACGTGCTGCGGTCTTCCCGCCCATGATCTCGATCACGTCGGCATCGGGGCCAATGAAAGTCAGACCCGCGTCAACGACGGCCCGGGCGAACGTCGGATTCTCGGCCAGGAAGCCATAGCCGGGGTGCACGGCCGTCGCCTCGGCCGCCCTGGCGGCCGCGAGCACCCGTTCTATGTGCAGGTAGCTTTCGCCTGGCGGACCCGGTCCCAGCTCGACAGCGTGGTCGGCCATACGGACGTGGGGCGCCGCGCGATCGCACTCGGAATAAACGGCCACCGACCCCACCCCCATCTCTCGACAGGCGCGAAGCACGCGGACGGCAATTTCGCCTCGGTTGGCGACCAGAATCTTCACGTGAACGTCAGCTGTTCTCTGGTCGGGAGGGTCGTCGGACCACGACAGTCGTCACGAGCACACACCCCCACGTTCTCCGACGCCTTGGGCACGAGCGACGAGCTTCATGACAGCGCGATCTGTCTATTATTCTAGCACTTATGCCGACAACCGAGGGCTCGGCTGTCCTGAAGGTCCGCCCGCCCTACAGCGGGATGTTTCCGTGCTTCTTTGGCGGATTCTTGTCGCGCTTGCCCTCAAGACTGCGCAAGGCGGCAATCAGCTTGGGCCGGGTCATGTGCGGCTGGATGACCTCATCGATATAGCCGCGACCGGCGGCCACGAACGGATTAGCCAACTTGTCGCGGAACTCGGCCACCTTCTCGGCCCGCAGCGCATCCGGGTCCTCGGCAGCGTCGAGCTCACGCTTATAGAGAATGTTCACCGCGCCTTCCGGCCCCATCACCGCGATCTCGGCCGAAGGCCAGGCAAAGTTCACGTCGGTGCGGATGTGCTTACTGGCCATCACACAGTAAGCGCCGCCGTACGCCTTCCGGGTGATCACGGTGACCTTCGGCACGGTCGCCTCGGCAAAAGCGTAGAGCAGCTTGGCGCCGTGGCGGATGATGCCGCCGAACTCCTGCTGCGTACCGGGCAGGAACCCGGGCACGTCCTCGAAGGTGACAAGCGGAATGTTGAACGCATCGCAGAAGCGGACGAAACGCGCACCCTTCACCGAGGCGTCGATGTCGAGCGTCCCGGCGAGGTGAGCCGGCTGATTTGCGACCACGCCGACCGACTTCCCGCCAAGGCGCGCGAACCCCACCAGGATGTTCTTGGCGTAGTGTTCCTGGACCTCGAGCCACTCGCCGTCGTCGACCACGGCACGGATCACGTCCCGCATATCGTAGGGGTGATTCGGATTCTCCGGGATAAGGGTATCGAGCGACTCCTCTGCGCGGTCGACCGGATCGGTGCCGGTCCCGGCCGGAGGATCGTCGAGGTTGTTCGACGGCAAGTAGGCGAGCAGGCCTCGGATCAGAGCAAGGCACTCCTCATCGTCCGGCACCACGAAATGCGCCACCCCACTCTTGCCGTTGTGGGTCATGGCGCCGCCCAGCTCTTCCTTCGTCACCTCTTCGAGTGTCACCGTCTTGATGACGTCCGGTCCGGTGATGAACATGTAACTAGTCTGATCGACCATCACCGTGAAATCGGTGATGGCGGGAGAGTAGACGGCCCCGCCAGCGCACGGTCCCATGATGGCCGAAATCTGGGGTACGACCCCGGATGCCAGCGTGTTCCGAAGAAAAATGTCGGCGTAACCGCCGAGCGACAGGACCCCCTCCTGGATCCGTGCCCCACCTGAATCGTTCAGTCCGACCACCGGCGCGCCCGACTCCATGGCCAGGTCCATGATCTTGACGATCTTCGCGGCGTTGGTCTCGGAGAGCGATCCGCCGAACACGGTGAAGTCCTGCGCGAAGGCGTAAACTAGCCGCCCGTCGACACGACCACGTCCCGCCACGACCCCGTCGCCCGGCACCACTTGCTCGTCCATGCCGAAATCGAGGCACCGGTGGGTAACGAGCTTGTCGACCTCCTGGAAGGTACCGGCGTCGAAGAACAGTTCGACCCGCTCGTGGGCGGTCAGCTTACCTGCGGCGTGCTGGCGCGCCATGCGCGCTTCGCCCCCACCATCCCGGGCACGTTGCTCGTAATCCTCGAGCTGTTTCCGTTTGTCCATACGCTGGTCAGACCGACTGTTTCTGGCTCTTAGCCCAATCGGCCAGAAACTTCTCCAGCCCGATATCAGTAAGCGGATGATTGAACAATGCGTCGATGGCCTTGGGAGGGCAGGTGCAGACGTCGGCGCCCAGCCGTGCCGCCTCCACCACGTGGAGCGGACCGCGAATGCTGGCTACCAAGATCTCGGTCTGAAACGCCGCGCCCTCGTAAATGTCGACGATCTGGCTAATCAGGTCCATGCCGGGTGTCGCGATGTCATCGAGACGTCCCACGAACGGGCTGACGAAGGTCGCGCCCACCTTGGCAGCCAGCATCGCCTGGGACGCCGAGAAGACCAGCGTCACATTGACTTTGATGTCCTCGCTCGTGAGCGTGTGACACGCTTCCACACCCGCCTTGCCGAACGGCACCTTCACCACGATGTGCGGGTCGATCTGCGACAGCTCCCGTCCCTCCCGAATCATCCCGTCGGCATCGGTGGCCACGACTTCGGCGCTGACCGGCCCCTGCACCAGGTTGCAGATCTGCTTCAGCACGGTTCGAGGCTCCGGCCCCTGTTTGCCGAGTAGCGAAGGGTTGGTGGTCACGCCGTCGACGATACCCAGCGGGACAAAGGCCGCGATCTCATCAACCTTGGCCGAATCAACAAATAGCTTCATACCTCTCTCCCGGCCGTCGTCCCCGCGGACGACACCACGTTGTTCGTCATCTCGCCTACCCCGTCCACCGCCACGGTAATCCGATCGCCGGCCGCGAGCGGGCCCACCCCGGGGGGTGTCCCGGTGGAGATCACGTCGCCTGGCAACAGCGTCATTACGGCGGTCACGAACTCGACCACCTGCCGGATCGGGAAGATCAGCTCGCGGGTGCTCGACTCCTGCCGTACCTCGCCGTTGACAGTCGACCGCACGCCGATCGGGTGGTCGAGGTCGAGCGGCACGATACAGGGCCCGATGGGACAAAAAGTGTCGAACCCCTTCGCCCGCGTGTACTGGATGTCGCGCTTCTGCAAATCCCGGTCGGTAACGTCGTTGACGCAGGTCAGCCCCAGCACGTACTCGTGGGCACGGGCGGCCGGCACGTGGCGCGCCTGGCGACTGATGACCACGCCAACCTCAGCTTCGTAGTCGACCCGGCCGGCCCCGGCCGGCAGCACGATGTCGGCGCCTGGGCCGATCACCGACGTAGACGGCTTCAGGAAGATGAGCGGCTCGGCCGGCAGCGGCTTCTGCATCTCCGCCGCGTGGTCCTTGTAGTTCAGGCCCACGGCGACGACCTTCGACGGAGCCACGGGGGCCAGCACTTTGGGCGCCGTCAGGCCGAGCCTGTCACCAACCGTGTAGCCATCGAAAAGATCGCCGTCGATCGCGTGCCACGCGTCGTCGCGGCGGACCACATAGCGCGGCCCCTCACCGGTCTCGACCCGACAGATAGCGTCCATGCGGTGCTCCGAAACTCAGCGCGGGCGTTCCTGAACCTGCGCCGACGGCGGGCTCTCGTTGGGCGGCGTGGCGGTATCGACCGCAATCACCACGTAGACGTAGTCCACTCCCGGCTCGCCCGTGGTGTCTCGATAGGTGTTCTCGATCACGGGCTCCAAGGTAAGCGGCCGCAGTGTCTCACCTAGGGGCACCCCACGCAAGACCAGATAGCCGGCAAGGTCTTCCTCCTCGTTTGGCTCCCAGATCAGGCTGACGGCGCCCTCGCTGCCCACCGCCGTGAGTCCCTCAGGCTGGTCGGGTGGGAAGGTGTCGATGAAGGTCACGCAGGTCGGCGTAGAGACCACACTCCGGATGTCGAGGCCGGCCACTTCGTCGAGCGAGAGAACGCCGTAACACCGCTCCACCCCGAATTCGACCCGCTTGTCCACATAGATCGGCTGCTCCAGCGAGTTCAGATTGAGCGGGAACGGCATGGCCGTCGCACCCGGTCCCTGCTCGACAACTTCAAAGAGGTCGTAGTGGGTGGCGGGCGGCCACTCGACGATCGGCGTCGACTGCAGCTTAGGCAGTGCCGGCCCCGTGACACCGGTGACGCCGGTCGAACTGGTGGAGCTCGGACCTGGATTGGCCGGTGGCGTCGTACCGGGCCCGGCCTGGGCCGTGGTGTCTGGCGTGGTGACATCTCCGGGAGGCGTACCGATCACGCCGGTCGGCTCGGTCACCGCCGCCGGGGTCGTCCCAGGCGCGGTTGTTGCCGAAGTGCCAGGCGGGGGGAGCACCGGCCCCGTCGGCGCGGCAGCGCTCGGAGCGCCGGGTGTGATGGGTGCCCCGGACGTCGTCCCCGGCGCCGCGCCGAGGGTCGCGGGCGCGATCCCGGGCGGCATGGCGGCGCCAGGAGCCGTTGCCGCCGTGGTCGACGCACCGGTGGCCGCGGCACCCGGTGGGATCGGCTCTTGTACGGTCCCCCTCACGCCGATTGGCAGCTTCCAGGTAAGATTGACCACCTCGGCGGTGTAAGTGACCACCGGAGCGGACGGAGCCTTCGGCGCATCCACTAGCGGCACCGAGACCCGTTCGGCGGCCTCACCTTCCTCGCCTCGAGTGGAGATACCGACCACCGCGTACTGACGCTGCAGTACGTCGGGCTGGGGCGGGGTCATCAGCGGCAAACGGATCGGCCGCTTGCGCTTGCGCCGCTTCTTCTCGACCTCCTCCCGCTCGTCCTCCCAGGGATCGATCGGGATGAGCTTCTCCGACGTCAGCTTCTCGACGATCATCGCCGGGAACCCCTGGGCCGGGCGCGGATCCACCTCGATCGGCCGAGGCGGACCGACCAGGTCGGCCTCTTCGACCGCCCGGGCCGCGTTCATCTCGGAGATCTCCGCCGGCAGGGCCTCGATGGTGCCGACCAACGTGCCCTCCTCCATGAATTCCTCCAAATCCAGTTCACGGTCCGGGACAAGCCGTGGCTGGATGGTCATGGCGTAGACCTCGATCCGCTCGAGATCGGCCGGCGCGGACCCGTCGACGTTCGCGATCGGGAGAGTGAAGCCGACGTGCACCTCGTCGCCCAACCGATGCACGCGCATGTCGCCCATCGGCGCCGGGATACGGACGAACGGCGCCTGGGGTGGACCGCGCTTACCGCACCCGAGCAGCTGAACCACAGTGGCCAGCAGGACGAACAGTGCCAGTTCGCGCCCGGAGAGCGTCACAGAATGTAGCGGGAGAGGTCTTCGTTGTGAACGATGTCGCCCAGCATCTGGTCGACGTACGCCGCATCGATGACGATGGTCTTCTCTTCAAGGTCCGGCGCGTTGAACGAGATCTCGTCCAGCAGCTTCTCCATCACCGTGTGCAGCCGGCGAGCGCCGATGTTCTCGGTTCGCTCGTTCACCAGCGTCGCCAACTCGGCGATGCGGGTCACCGCCTCGTCCGCAAATGTCAGATCGAGCCCTTCGGTCTCCAGCAGGGCGGTGTACTGGGTCACCAGCGACCCGCGCGGCTCGGTCAGAATACGGACGAAGTCGTCGGTTTCCAGCGCCTCGAGCTCGACGCGGATCGGGAAACGTCCCTGCAGCTCAGGGATGAGATCGGACGGCTTAGCCAGGTGGAACGCCCCGGCCGCGATGAACAGGATGTGGTCGGTCTTCACCATCCCGTGCTTGGTGTTGACCGTCGTGCCTTCAACAATCGGGAGGATGTCGCGCTGGACCCCCTCCCGGCTCACGTCGGGCCCCTGTCCCCCCTCACGCCCGGTGATCTTGTCGATCTCATCGACGAAAATGATGCCAGCCTGCTCGACGCGTTCGACAGCGGCCGCACGGACGCTCTCGGTGTCGATGAGCTTCTGCTCCTCCTCCTGGCGGAGGTGCGAAAGCGCCTCTGGCACCTTCACGCGCCGTTTCCGAGACCGCCCCTGAAACAGGCTCGGCAGCATGTCCTTCATATTGATATCGATCTCTTCGACCGACGAGCCCGAGATCACCTCGAACGACGGGAAGCTCTTCTGCGGCGCCTCAACCTCGACCTCACGTTCGTCGAGCCGCCCCTCCTCGAGCTGCTGCTGGAGCCGATCGCGCGTCCGTTGGTGATGCTCGCGCGCCGGTCCAGGGTCGTTGTCCTTCACGGACTGGGGCATCGGGGGCAGCAGGAGGTCCAGCAGGCGCTGCTTGGCACTGGCACGCGCCGCAGTGCGCACCTCAACGAGCCGCTCCTCGCGCACCATGTCGACGGCCAGCTCCACCAGGTCACGAACCATCGACTCGACATCGCGACCGACATAGCCAACCTCGGTGAACTTCGAGGCCTCGACCTTGATAAACGGAGACTGGGCCAGCCGGGCCAGACGACGAGCGATCTCGGTCTTCCCCACCCCGGTCGGCCCGATCATCAGAATGTTTTTGGGCGCGACCTCCTCGGCCAGCTCGGGAGGAAGCTTCTGCCGGCGCATCCGGTTCCGGAGCGCGATGGCCACAGCCCGTTTCGCCTGCCCCTGCGAGATAACGTACTTGTCCAGTTCGGCGACAATCTGTCTCGGCGTGAGGGTGTCGACGTTAGGACTGTCGTTGTCGGGCGACGACGCAGCAAGGGCTTCGGTTGAGTCCGGCAGATAGATCGGCATCAGTGAGCACTGCAGGTAGGAATAAAGTCGGGCTACAACTCCTCGATCGTGACATTGGCATTCGTGTAAATGCAAATGGCGCCGGCGATCTCCATGGCCTTCTCCGCGATCTCGCGAGCCGGTAGATCAGTGTGCCTGGCTAGCGCCTTCGCAGCCGCCATGGCGTAAGGTCCGCCCGACCCTATGGCCACGATACCGTCGTCGGGCTGAATCAGATCACCGTTGCCCGACAATAGGAACGTACCGTTGCCGTCGAGCACGATCAGCATAGCCTCCAGCCGACGCAGCAACCGATCGGTGCGCCAATCCTTGGCCAGTTCCACCGCCGACCGTTCGAGGTTGCCCCGATACTGCTCCAGCTTGGCTTCGAAGCGTGAGAACAGGGCGAACGAGTCGGCCGCCGAACCGGCGAATCCGGCTACGATCTGGTCGTTGTAGAGCCGTCGGATCTTACGGGCCCCCTCCTTTACCACGGTGTCGCCGAAGGTGACCTGTCCGTCGCCGGCCATCACCGCCTGTCCGTTGTGCCGCACAGAGAGCACCGTCGTCGCTCGCATCTTCATCGTTCTGTCCTTTGCTTCAGGGGGCTTCGCCCCACACACCACGCGACACTAGCGGGACCACCGCATGGCGAGATACACCGGGATACCGGCCGCGATCACGAGCAGCCCGGCCCCCGAAGTGGCCGGGCTGCCCCACAGCGCGTTGAGCACGATCACCGCGCTGGCGCCGGAGAACACCATGGGCGCCACCGGATAACCCCAGGCTTTGAACGGGCGCGGCTCCTCGGGGTGACGTCGTCGTAACACGAAAAGCGACGTGACCGCCAGCCCGGCGAACAGCACGACCGCGAACCCGGTGTACTCCACCAACTGATCGAACCGCCCGGAGAGCACAAGCAGGCTGGCCCAGATGGCCTGGGCCACGATAGCGACCACCGGAGTTCTGAAACTGGGGTTCACCCGCGCGGCCGCCGCCGGGAACACACCATCCCGGGCCATCGCGTAGTAAACCCTCGGACCGGCCAGGACCATGGCACTGATGCTAGCGGCGATCATGATGATGGAAGCCAAGGCAAATGGCCCGGCCACCGCCGGACCGAACAACCGATCGGCCGCCGCATCCACTACCCGGGCGTCCACCGTGGCAAAATCGGCAACCGGGAGCGCATAGATGTAGAGCAGGTTAAGGAGGAGATAGACCACCACCACGGCCACGGTCCCGAGTCCGAGCGCTAGCGGCACGTTCCGTCCGGGATCGCGCATCTCCTCAGCGACATACGCCGCCGCGTTCCACCCCGAGTAGCTGAACATGACCGGAATCAGGGCCAGCACCCAGAGAGACGGCGCGATGCTGCCGCCTGCCGAGAAGTGCGCCACGTCGCCTTGGCCCCATCCGAAGCCGACCGCCACGAACCCGACCAGCAGCGCAACCTTGAGCCCGCCGAGCAGGTTCTGGACCACTCGCCCCGGCCCCAGCCCGAGCATATGCACGACCGACAGCATAGCGATGACGGCCATGGCCACGATGGCCTGAGGCGACACGGTGAGGTCGAGCAGCCCGAGCGGCAGGGTGGCCAGGGGTGTAGTGTCGGCCGCGGCGGGGAAAAACCGACCGAGATAGCTGGACAGTCCGACCGCGCTGGCGGCGATCGCGCCGGCGAAACCGGCGACGAACGAGGTCCAGCCCGTCAGGAATGCGGCGAACGGCCCGAACGCTTCGCGAAGATAGACGTACTCTCCGCCGGCCCTGGGCCGAAGCGCGGCCAACTCGGCGTACGCCATGGCACCAGTGAACGCGAGCACACCGCCGGCCAGCCAGACGGCCAGCATCGCCCACGGATTGGGCACCGAGGCGGCGACAAAGGCGGGCACCAGGAAGATGCCGCCGCCGATAACGTTGGAAACGACGATGGCAGCGCCGTCAAACGCTCCGAGCCGGCGATCGAGCCTTTCCGGCTGGGCTGACGGCTCCTTGGGAACAGCGGACACTACTGGGCGAGGATACGCCGGTTGATGTCAACCGAGTCCAGCAGCGCCCACTGATCGCCACGGTGCTTGACGAACAGGTCTATCGTGACGTCAACGAAGTCGCGATGCTGGAGCATCTCGGGGTGGGTCTGTTCACCAGTGTAGCCGCGCCCGGAATCCAGACGGAGGACCTGGGAGGCCTCGCCAGCTTCGATCCCTTCAGTACCCACCACCCGGACGTAGGCGTTTCCCCACTCCTCTTCCTCGCCCTGGCGCCTGAAAATCGCGTTGATCTGGAGGTGGCGAACGATCTCGGGGGTGGTGTTAGCCACCCGGAAAGTGACCGACGGCACGATCTTGTGCCGGCCAAGGTTGTCGAGCCCCGCGTCAAACCACCCGCTCGTAACGTCGGTGACCGCCAGTGCCGCCGGAACGTCAAGCGGCCCTCGGCAGCCCACCAAGAGCAGGACGGCCAACAGGGGAAGGTAGCGTGCTCTAACCTTCATGCCAGAATTCTACAACGCCGGTCAGCGTGACACCCGGCGGAGATACTCCATCAACTGCTGGCGCGCCAACTCAGCATCCTCCGCGTCGACTTCACGGAACGTGCGCTCCATCTCCGAGAGGTCGGAGCGGCGCTGACTGGCGATCCGCTGCTCGGCCTCGCGCACCCGGTTGTCGAAGACCAGCTGCTGGCGTTGCTCGCTCTCCCGGATCAGCTCGCGGACGCTGCCGATCCAGGGATCGTCACTGCTGCCTGGAATCGACGCCCACTCGGCCGGGACACCGTTGACCGACGTGGCCACCTGCGGCGTCAGCATCTCCTGTCGCAGCCCGTCTCTCAGATCCGCCAGGTCAGCCGGTGACACCTGGTCGACGGCCTGCGGCTCGCCCCACCCGAGACGGACCACCAGGCCTTGCTCGCCCACCTCGAACTGCAGATTGGCTAGCGTCGCCGTGGCGGTGAGGACCAGCACCGCCGCGGCAGCCAAGCCCCACATCCTTGGCCGGAGCGTCCTTGCAGCCCAGCTCGGCGGCGCCGGGCCGAAGGACGCCTCGTCACGTTTCGATACCAGGCGAAACCCAAGCTCTGCCTCGGGCGGCCCCCACTCGCCGAGGGTCGCGCGCACGTTCCGGAGCTCGCCTACTTCGGCCGCACACTGCGGACACGAGCGAGTGTGCTCCTCGACCCGCGCCCGTGCCGACGCGTCAGCCTCTCCGTAGAGGTAGTCGAGCAACTGTTCCTGTGCGATATGCGTTGTCTCAGTCATCGGTCCAGATTCACGACTTTCCGGCTACTCTTCGCGACCCCGCCGCGACCGGCCAGGGCCGCCACGCTGCCCGGACCATCGAGTCCGCTGCGCTTCAGCTGTCGCCGCAGCACCCCGAGTCCCTGATACAACCGGGTCTTGACCGTGCTCAGCGGACAACCTTGCAGGTCGGCAATCTCCTGAAACGTTAGCCCATGGTATTCCTTCAGGACGATCGTCGTCCGCTGCTCTTCGGGCAGCGTCGCCATCGCCTCGGTGATCACCCGCCCCAGATCCCGTCGGAGGGCACGGCCCTCAGCGGTCTCGACCGGCTGGCCCGCCGGCTCCGGCTCGGACTCGGTGTCGAGCGGCAGCAGATGGTTGGCCCGCTTATCTCGACGCATCCAGTCGTGGCAGAGATTGAGCGCGATGCGATACAGCCAGGAGGAGAACTTAGCCTGCCCCTTGAAACCCTTAATCCCGCGGAAGGCACGAAGAAAGGTTTCCTGACAGACATCGCGCGCATCCTCCTCACGGCCGAGGACGCGGTAGGCCAGGGCGAAGATCTGCCGCTCCCAGCGAACCACAAGCTGGTTGAAGCTCTCTGGATCACCAGCGGTGGCGAGCGAAACCAACTCTTCGTCAGTTCGTTGCATGCTGAGCACGCCGCTCTGAGCTCCACTCATGGTTCCGTGCCTGGATCGTCTCCATCGTCGTGGTCCAAATCGCGCGGTCAACCGCCACTGAAGACAGGCAGCCGGCTACACAACATTAGACGCCAGCAGCGCCGCACTAGTCTTGTCCTTTTCACCGGTGTGTCGCGACCCCGGGCCGACACTGCCCAGGCATGGCAGAAAGTGCTACTCTACGCGGCGGATGATCCAGGATGATCGACGAGGCCAGCATTTGCGACCTCCTTTCGAAGACCTTAGCCTTGGCCGAGTATGACGTCGACGTGGCGCCCGACGGACGCGCCGCGCTGGAGCGCCTCCGTCTATCCGGGTACGACCTGCTGATCACGGAACTGCAGATGCCGGACATGGACGGGCTCACGGTCATCAGCGAAGCCCGTCGGCTACACGCCAACCTGCCCGTGACCGTCATCACCGGATTCTCGACAGAAGCCAGAGCCATTGAGGCGGCCAACGTCGGCGTCTCCGGCTACCTGACCAAGCCATTCAAGGTCCCCAACGTTTTGTCCGCGGCCCGGGCGCTGGGCGAGTAGCGACCACGCGCCATCCTGGCGCGATCCGCCGTTTCCGTAACCATGCTCCAACTCTCCGCGCTCACGAAAGGGTTTGGAGGCCGCACCCTCTTCGACCGGATCACCTGGCAGATCTCCAAGGGAGACCGGGTGGGGCTGTGCGGCCCGAACGGCGCCGGAAAGACCACGCTGCTCCGGATGCTGGCGGGCTTCGACGAGCCGGACGACGGCACCATCGCCCGCCAAGCGGACCTGACGGTCGGCTACCTCCCGCAGGACGGACTGACGCACTCGGGCCGCTCGCTGGCCGAAGAGGCCAGCAGCGCGTTCCAGACGCTGCTTGACGCCCAGAAAGAAATGGCGCGTCTCGAGGAGCAGCTCGCCGACGACGGCCACTCTCGCGACGAACAGGAGGCGATGCTTGAACGCTACTCGGACCTCCAGCACAAGTTCCGGGACGGCGACGGTTACAACATCGAGCTGAAAGTGGCCGGCGTTCTGCGCGGCCTCGGTTTCAGTCCCAACGATTTCGAGAAACCGACCGAAACCTTCTCGGGCGGCTGGCAGATGCGGATCGCGCTGGCCACCCTGATTCTCAAACGACCGCACGTCCTGCTGCTCGACGAGCCGACCAACCACCTCGACCTCGACGCGCGCAACTGGCTCGAAGAATTCTTGGCCGGCTACCCCTACGCGCTCGTGCTCGTCTCGCACGACCGCTACTTCATGGACCGGGTCGTGACCCGGATCGCCGAAGTTGGTCTGCGCACGCTGACACCATATGTCGGCACCTACTCGGAGTATCTGGAGGCACGCGACGCCCGCATTACCGCGCTCGTCGAGCAGAAGAAGCGGCAGGACGAGGAGATTGCGCGGATGCGGCTTTTCATCGACCGTTTCCGCTACAAGGCCACCAAGGCGGCGCAGGTCCAGAGCCGGATCAAGATGCTCGAGAAGATCGTGCCGATAGAAGTGCCGGTCGCGCGCAAGCGGGTGCACTTCACCTTCCCGGACTGCCGGCAAAGCGGTCGGGTGGCGCTGGAGCTCGACGGGGTGACTAAACGCTACGGCGAGCAGACCGTACTCGACCATGTGAACGTGCACGTCGAACGAGGCGACCGAATCGCCATCGTCGGCCCGAACGGGGCCGGGAAATCCACCTTGATGCGGATGCTGTCTGGGGCCGAGGCGCCCGACAACGGGACCCGGACCGAGGGACACAACCTGGTAGCCCAGTACTTCGCCCAAGACGAGGCGGCCCGCCTGGACCCAGGCCTGACCGTCTATGACACCCTGGGCGGCGGCTCGCCGGTCGACATGCTGCCCGCCATTAGGAATATCCTGGGCGGCTTCCTCTTTTCCGGCGACGATGTCGAGAAACCCGTCGCGGTGCTTTCGGGCGGTGAGCAAACGCGTCTGGCCGTCGCACGCATGCTGCTGCACCCGTCGAACACGCTCCTGCTCGACGAGCCGACGAACCACCTCGACATCGACTCGACCAACGTGCTGCTAGACGCGCTGCGCGACTTCGGCGGCACCTTGATCTTCGTATCGCACGACCGCTACTTCGTCGAGCAGCTGGCCACCTCGGTGATCGAGGTCGGCGGCGCTGAGGCGGTGCGCTATCCAGGCACCTATTCTGAGTTCAGGCTGAGCAAGCAGGAGCGGTCGGCCGCGGCCGCCCAGAAGGACTCGGCCCCACCGGTGAAGACGGCCAGCGCGACGAAGGCACCGGCGAGAGACACCGAAGCCCGGCGGGCCGCCGGACGAGTCGACCGGGAAGCGCGACGGAAGAAGGCTCAGGCCGACCGTCGTCGCAGCCGCGAGCAGCAGGCGCGTCAGCAGCGGGTGGACGACATTGAGCGCCGCATCGGCGAACGCGAAGAGGAGATCAAGAAGATCGAGGCCACTATGTCGGCCCCCGGGTTCTATGGCGACCGCGAGACCGCCCAGCCGGTCATCAATCGCCACCAGAATCTGATGTGGGAGGTCGGCGATCTAATGAGTCAGTGGGAAGAGCTGCAAGAGATGGACTGCACCAAGGAAGGTACCGGCTGACGGCACACCCTCAACGACGAATCTGTCATCCACAGACAAAATCATCTGCAAGCTCTCGTAGATCGGATCGATGTCGGCACGCGCGCCGGCGGAGGGGCCCGGTTCCGGGTTCACTTACCGGTGGCTCACCGTACCGTTGGAACGCCGGCTACGGCCGGTTGAGTCAGGAGTACCTCGGGCATGGCCAAGAAACGCATTCTCGTTGCCGACGACCACTACTTACTGCGACGGAGCATCGTCCGCGCCCTCAGCGAAGCGGGGCACGAGGTCGAAGAAGCGGCCAACGGCAACGCCGCCATCGAGCAGCTGCACAACGGGCAGTTCGACGTGGTCGTGAGCGACCTCCAAATCGACGGCAACGACGGTCTCGATGTGCTGCGCACGGCCAAGACGCTCCACCCAGACAGCTCGGTCATCCTGATGACCACCTTCGGATCGATCCAGACCGCGGTGGAGGCGATGCGGATCGGCGCGTTCGACTACGTCCAGAAACCGTTCAAGATTGAGGAGGTGGAGCTCAAGATCGACAAGGCGCTGCAGGTGCGTCAACTGAAGCACGAGATCGACTATCTGCGTCACACCCAGCCAGCCATCTACGACTTCGACCGGATCATCGGAGCGAGTGGGGCACTGCAGCGGGTACTCGACATCCTGCGCAAAGTGGCCAAGACCGACACCACCGTGCTAATTCGAGGCGAGACCGGCACCGGCAAGGAGCTGATCGCTGGCGCGCTCCACCACAACTCGCCGCGGGCCAGCCGGAACCTCGTTCGGGTGCACTGCTCGGCACTGCAGGAGAACCTGCTCGAGTCGGAGCTGTTCGGTCACGAGAAGGGCACGTTCACCGGCGCCGATCGGCAGCGGATCGGCCGGTTCGAGCAGGCGGACGGTGGCAGCCTCTTCCTTGACGAGGTCGGAGACCTGAGCACGAACACCCAAGCCAAAGTGCTCCGCGTGCTGCAGGAGCAGGAATTCAAACGCCGGGGCGGCACCCGCAACATTCGCGTCGATGTCCGGTTGATTACGGCGACCAACCGGAACCTAGCCGAGATGGTAACCCGGGGCGAGTTCCGAGAAGACCTCTACTACCGGCTGAACGTCATGGCGGTCGAGATGCCGCCACTGCGCGACCGCAAGGAAGATATCAACGCGCTGGCCCAGACTTTCATCCGAAAATTCTCAGGCGAGCTACGCAAGAAGGTAGACGACCTAGACCCCAGCGCCAAGAAGCTGCTGCAATGCTACAACTGGCCAGGCAACATCCGTGAATTGAAGAACTCTATCGAACGAGCCGTACTGCTGGCCGAGGGTAACGTCATCACCCGCGACGACCTCCGCCTGGGCGAGCTCCCGCCCACCGCCGACGTGTCCGACCCTGGCACCGTGGTGAAGATTCCGCCGACCGGCATCGCGCTGAAAGAAATCGAGCGCCAGGCTGTGGTGAAAGCTCTGACAATATCCAACTGGGTACAGAAAGATGCCGCCGAGCTGCTATCGATCACTCCGCGGGTGATGAACTACAAAATCAAGACGCTAGGGATACAGATCCCGCGCAAGCGAAGAGCGATGGCCGTGTGACCCGCCGCCAGAAACGTCCGTTCACACTTGCCGCCATTGCGGCGCAGAACACTCCGGCCGCAATGCTCTGGAGACCGCTGGCAAACCTCTACGCGCGAGGGTGCGATTTCTTGTACGACGCCATCAACTGCGCGTCGCTGACGTGCGTGTAGCGCTGGGTGGTGCTGACACGGGCGTGGCCAAGCAGTTCCTGGATAGCGCGTAGATCGGCGCCGCGTTCGAGCAAATGCGTGGCGAACGAATGGCGGAGGGCGTGAGGGCTGATGCCGAGGCGTGCGCTGGTGGCTGCCACGTACTTGCGCACGAGACGGTCGACGCTCCTCGACGACAGGCGGCCACCTCGGTAGTTCACGAACAACGGCTCGACCGCCCGGCGGCGGCTGGTCTCGCCCCGCGGCCGACGGCGCACGAGCGACTCGCGATCGCCCAGATACGTACGCAGGGCGGCGGCCGTGTTCTTGTTGAACGGTACGATCCGCTCCTTGCCGCCCTTGCCCAGTACGCGCACCAGCCGGCTGCTCAGGTTCACGTCTTCGAGGTCGAGCCCCACAAGCTCGCTGAGACGCAGTCCTGAAGCGTAGAACAGCTCCAAAATTGACCGGTCGCGGCGTCCAAGGAGTGTGTCCCCATCTGGAGCCGCTAGAAGCCGCTCGACCTCGTTCACTTCGAGGTGCGCCGGCATCTTACGGTCGAGCTTCGGGGTGGCCACCATGGCGCCCGGCTCCTGCTCGATTTCCTCCTCGCGCCGCAGATAACGTCCAAACGCCCGGATGGCGGCGAGCCGCCGCGCCGACGACGCGCGTGCGTGGCCACGGTCGTACAGCTCGGCCATGAACCCGCGCACCGCGTGGTGGTCCATCTCGGTGGGCTGGATCTGGTCGGCCGGACGTCGGAGGCGACGCTCGAGGAAGGCAAGAAACTGCGAGAGATCGCTCTCGTAAGCCTTCACCGTACGCGGCGAGAGGTTCCGGTTCAGCCGGATGTACTCAAGGAAGTGCCGCAGATGCGTCTGCATGAGTCGCTTCCAGATCGAGCCCCCGCTCGGCGGCCCAGGCGTCAAGATCGGCCAGCGCCCGCCCCGCGGTGGCACGGCGCCGGTCGACCCGGCGTCGGGGTGCCCCCTCCATCGAGGGTATCAGCCCGAAGGCGATATTCGAGGGCTGATAGTTGGCCGGGGCGGCGTGCGATACATAGTGTCCCAACGCTCCAATCGCGGTCGTGCGAGGCGGCGCCTGCGCCGCCTCGCCGCGCGCCAGCGCTGCGGCGTTCAGGCCGGCAATCAGGCCGCTGGCGGCCGACTCGACATAGCCTTCGACGCCGGAGATCTGACCGGCAAAGAAGAGCGATGGCTCCGACCGCGACTGCCACGTCGGACGGAGGACGGTCGGACCGTTGATATAGGTGTTCCGGTGGATCATCCCAAAGCGGACGAACTCGGCGGATTCGAGACCAGGAATCAGCCGGAACACGCTCGACTGCTCGCCCCACTTGAGCTGGGTCTGGAAACCCACCAAGCTGTAGTGGTCGGCAGCCAGGGTGTCCTGCCGCAACTGAACGACGGCGTATGGTCGGCGACCGGTACGGGGATCGTCGAGCCCGACCGGCTTCATCGGTCCGAAGCGAAGCGTGTCTTCACCGCGGCGCGCCATCACCTCGACAGGCAGGCACCCCTCGAAGAACTTCGCCTTGTCGATGTCGTGCAGCGTCGCCAACTCGGCGCTCACCAGTGCCTCGTGGAAGCACTGATACTCCTCACGATTGAGGGGACAGTTCAGGTAGTCGCCCTCGCCGCTATCGTCGATGGCCGCGGCATCTGAGCTGTGCCGGCCCCAGCGAGACGCGCGGTAGACCTGGTCGCGGTCGATGGTCTCGGCTAAGACGATTGGACTGATGGCGTCGTAAAAGTAGAGGTGCTCGCCGCCGACGTGCTGGGCCACGGCCGCCGACAAGTTCGGGGCCGTGAGCGGCCCGGTGGCCACGACCAGCGGTTCGCGAACATTGCCGGCTAGCGAGAGGTCGGCCACCTCTGCGCGCTGAATCTTGACGTTGGGCTCCTGCGCGAGGGCGTTGGTGATGCCTTCGGCGAACTTACCACGATCGACGGCCAAGGCGCCGCCGGCCGGGACACGGGTGTCGTCGGCCACGCGGATAACGAGCGACCCGAGCCGCCGCATCTCTGCTTTCAACAAGCCGACAGCGTTCTCGAGCTTATCGCCGCGAAGCGAGTTGCTACAGACCAGCTCGGCCAGATGGCCGGTCTGATGCACCTCGGTCGGCGTGGCCGGGCGCATCTCGTAGAGCGTAACCGACTCCCCAGACCGCGAGGCCTGCCAGGCGGCCTCACTTCCAGCCAGCCCACCACCGACGATGTGAATCATCTCCTACTGGTACTCTGCCCCAGAGCCCGGCTCGCAGCTCGCGGGGGACCCAACATCCAACTCCGCTTCGTCGCCGGCATGCCGTGCGCCCCGCCGGCCCAGGCCATCTCCGCACCGGGTTTGGTCAAGCCGATGCCGCCTCTTCTTCTTCAGTTCTCGAGTAGTCACAGCCTTCGGCGTTGCACAGCACCTGATGCCCCGACCGCTTAGTGACCTTCTCGACGAGGTAGGGACTGCCGCAGGTGGGGCAAACTTCTGGCAGCGGCCGGTTCCACAGCACGAAGTCGCAGTCGGGGTAGTTGGCGCAGCCGTAGAAGTTGCGCCCCCGCTTCGACTTGCGCTCCACCACATCGCCTCCATCCTTCGGACAGGCGACGCCCGTGGACTTAAGTTTTACGTAGCGACAGCTGGGATAATTGCTGCAGGCGGTGAACTCGCCGAAGCGACCCTGCTTGACCACTAGGTTCGATTCGCACTTCGGACATTTCTCGTCCAACAGCTGGTCTGGTTTGGCCGCGGTGAGCCCACCCTTAGTCTCGATCAGCTTGCGGGTGGTCTTGCACTCGGGATAGCCGGAGCAGGCCAGGAACTGTCCGAACCGGCCCCGCTTCATCACCATGGGCCGCCCGCAGTTCTCGCAGGCGTCTGGCTCTTCGTCGGCAACCGGCTGCTCGGCCTGCTCAATCTCCCGCGTGTTGGTGCAGTCAGGATAGGAACTGCACGCCAGGAACACACCGAAGCGGCCCACCTTGACCACCATGGGCGAGCTGCACTTGTCACACACCTCGTCGCTCGGCAGCCCTTCGCCCTTAATGTTGGGCATCGCTTCGGCCGCGGCGCCGAGGTCGGAGCTAAACTTGTCGTAGAACCCGGCCAGCATGGTGCGGTAGTCGGCGGAGCCTTCCTCGATTTTGTCGAGCTGCTCCTCGAGCCCACGCGTATAGTCCACCGCCAGGATGTCGTCGAAGCTCTTGGCCAGCAGTTCGATCACCAGGCGGCCGAGGCGAGTGGGCCGGAATCGGCCTTCCACCTTCTCGGTGTACTCGCGCGTCTGGAGCACACCGATGATCGAGGCGTAGGTGCTGGGCCGTCCGATACCGTTCTCTTCGAGCTCTTTGACCAGCGTTGCTTCGCTGAACCGGGGCGGCGGCTGCGTGAACTTCTGCTGCGGGTCGAGCTTGCACAGCTCGAGCGTGTCGCCCACCGCCACTTGCGGCAACAGACTGCTCGAGACCGCCTCGTCGCCGGCCGAACCCGCCTCGTCGGCCGATCCCAACTCGGCATCCGCCTGGTAGAGCGTCAGCCACCCGGCGAACTTCTGCACCGACCCCTTGGTACGCAGCAGGTAGTCGCCTGCCTCGACCTCGAGGGTGGTGTCGTCGAACAGCGCCGGCGACATCTGCGACCCGACAAACCGGTTCCAGATCAGGCGATACAGCGAGTACTGATCCCTGCTGAGGTGCGGACGCACCGTTTCCGGGTCATACGCCATGCTGGTGGGCCGGATCGCCTCGTGCGCATCCTGGGCGTCTGACTTCGTCTTGAACTGACGCGGCTTCTCCGGCACGAAGTCGGCGCCGTGCTTCGCGTCGATGTGGGCCCGGACGTCGACGATGGCCTGATCGGTCACGCGGGTCGAGTCGGTCCGCATATAGGTAATAAGCCCGACCGCCCCTTCGCCCGGCAGCTCAATGCCCTCGTAGAGCTGCTGCGCGATCATCATCGTCTTCTTGACCGGGAAGCGTGCAGCCTGCTGCAGCTTGCTGGTGATGAACGGCGGCGGCGCCTGCTTCTTCCGCTCTTTTGTAGCTAGCGTCTTGACCGCGAAGGTGGCCTGCTCGAGGTCGGCCACGACGGTCTTCGCCTCGGTTTCGTTGGTGACCTTGAGGGCGCTGGTACCCCGCTTAACCACCTGCGCATCGAACTCGGGCGGCACCGAGCCGGCGAGCCGGGCAAACAGGTGCCAATACTCCTCCGACACGAACCGGTCGATCGCGTCCTCACGGTCACACACCAGCTTGAGGGCCACCGACTGCACCCGGCCGGCGCTCAATCCCCGGCGCACCTTGTCCCATAGCAGCGGGCTCAGCTTGTAGCCGACCAGGCGGTCGAGCACGCGCCGCGCCTGCTGCGCGTCGACCATGTTCTGGTCGATGTTGCGCTCTTCCTTGAGCGCATCGAGCACCGCTTTCTTCGTGATCTCGTTGAAGAAGAGCCGTCCGACCTTCCGCTTCTTCGTGCCCAGTTCGTTGGCCAGATGCCAGCCAATGGCCTCGCCTTCGCGATCAGGGTCGGTGGCGATGTAGATCTGTTCAACTCCCCGCGCGGCGTCGCGCAGTTCCTTGATCACCTTCCGGCGCGCCGGAATCGGCTCGTAGACGGGCTCGAAGCCCTCGTCGATGTCGACCCCCAGCTTGCTCTTCGGCAGATCACGGATGTGGCCCATGGACGCGACCACTTTAAAGTCGCGACCGAGGTACTTATTGATGGTCTTTGCCTTGGCCGGCGATTCGACGACGACCAGCGATTTCGGCATTTCCCTCGTCCTTCACCCAGTGGCGACCATCCGCCGCCATCCTGAGACACCGGCCTAGCCGACGCCCTGCACTACCCTACCACTCATTTTTCAGGAGCCTACTCTCATGAACGGTCCGCCCGCCAGCCACTCTACCCGGCCGCTCAGCTCCAGATCGAAGAGCCTCGCCAGTAGCGCCGAGTTCTCGACCCCGCTTATCGCGACCGGTTCGTCAACGCCGTAGGACTCGCCGCGCGCCAGCCGTGAGAGCAGCGGATCGTCCTCCAGATCATCGGCCACTGCCGGATTACCCTGCACCTGCGATATCAGCAACTCTTCCAGGGTATCGTCCACATCCTCCACGACCTTTGCCCCATCCTTCAATAAGGCGTGGGCGCCGCGATTCCACCCGCCGAGGACGCCGCCCGGCACCGCCAGCACCTCCCGCCCCTGTTCCAGCGCCAGGCGGGCACTCGCTAACCAGCGCGCCCCGTTCGACGACGGCCGTCGCCAAGCCGCTGTGCTCGGGAGGGTACACGGTGTCCACCCCCGAGCCCAGTATGGCCAAAGTGCCCCCTGTCCGGGGAGCGCCCCACGATGGGCGACGCCATCGCCCCATCGATCAAGGCCGCTGGTCACTGTGACGCCGCGATGGGACGGATCGGTTCCCAGGCCGTGGGCCAGGGTACAGGCGTGATGTATGCCCGCCCGTGATCCGACCAGCGCCACCGCCGGACGGCGCAGCCGCGCCCGAGGGGTCACCCAGCCAGGCAGGGGTGGGCCGTCGGTGCAGACCAAGGAAGTGCGATGTCCGAAGGGGAGAAAATAAGGCTGGAACGGGCCGCTCCAGCCTGTGGCACCCCGACCGCGGATGACTGCACCCGGAGTACGAATTTTTCGGCATTACACGTCGCCGAACAAGTGTCGTGAGACCCGGCTATCGCGTCTTGACCGTAGCCGCAACGGGCTGTCTTGTGCCCTCTCGTGCGGACTGGCAACGCACTTGCAACTCTCGCGGACGAGTAGCGATAATGGCGGGAGGTTCCATGCACCGAGCAATCTTGACCGTCGCGGCTCTGATCCTCCTGGTGGCCCCGGTCGCTGTGCGTGCCGACGACCGGGACGAGGCGCGCGCGCAAGTCGAGTTCGGCATCCAAGTGGCCATGCGCGGTCTGTGGAACGAAGCGGTCTTCCGGTGGGAGCGAGCCATCGAGTTGGACCCAACCTACGCCGAGGCGTGGAACAACCTAGCGATCGCATTCGAGAACCAGGGCCGGTTCGAAGATGCGCTCGAAGCGTATGAAACCGCGCTGGATCTCGACCCCCAGAACATCCAGATCGAAACCAACTACGACCTTTTCCTGGAAGTGAGCGACCGTGTCAACCAAAGCGATCCTTAGCCTGGCCTGCGTCGCGTTGCTCGCTGGCTGCACAACGTTCTACGACGTCACGGTCGAGACATCGCTGACGCCGAAGCTCGATATCAATCGGTTCCAGCGGGTGCTGATCGCCGGCTTCGTGGCCGGCGGCTCGGGAGAGGTCGACGGCAACGTCGAGACCGCACGGCTGCTGCGTAGCCAGCTGCGCCGAAACTCCGACCTGCAAGTAATCGACGCCGACGTGCTCGAGCTGCTGCAGGTGTCGGCCGAGCAGGGCGGCGGACCTCCGCGCGAGCCGGAACCGTCGCAGATTCCGCAAGGCTTCGCCGCCGCTGAAGGCGCCAACGAGGAAGAGGAAGCCGAAGAAGACGAGCGTCTCGGCGAAGACGACAGGATGTCGGAACAGGAGCTCGAAAGCTACGAAACCATCTTCGCCAACGTCGGCTACTGGCGCGACCTCGGCGAGGAGTATCAGAACCCGCTGATCTTGACCGGCACCGTCTATTTTTCGCCGCACCAGCGGTCGGGCATGGTGACCCGCGAGCGAGAGGTCTATGATTCGTTCGGCCGCCGCCGCACCGTGCCCCAGCGGGTCTACCGCGACCGTCGCGGGTTCGTGCTGAGCCCGAAATTCATCTTCATTGACGGCGAGTCTGGGGCCACCCTCTACACTGAACGTCACCGCGAGGAAATCCTCTACGACGCCTCGCAGAACACACCGGCGTTATCGTCCTACTTCGAGCTAATGGATCGGCTGCTACCGTCTGTGCTGGGCGCGTTCAGCAACCAGAGCGTGACCGGCACGCGGGTGCTGCTTCGGTAGTACTCCGCCGTTTCGTCCGCTCGACACGGGTTGCTAGATTCGCGCCGCCAGCCCCCTTTGGTGCGCACTTCCTGACCGGGTCCTCCCAAGCCGGACCTACCAGGCGGGCGGACACCGTCGTGAGCGGGTGTGGTTTAGTGCTCGACGTGAATCCGGGTTCAAGGAGGATCCATTGATGGTTTTCTTGCTTGTGACTGCACTCGTGTCTGGCGTGATCATCTTTCTGGGGGCATTGGTGCTCGACTGGCTCGTCAAGAAGGTCGCACCCAAGTACGCCGCCAGCCTCGGGCTTATCACCAGAACCACTACTGTCGTTGCGGTCATGACGGGCATATATATGTTCGTGATGACTCGCCCTGGCGTCGTGGGACCGTATGAGCAGTGGACATTCGCGAACATCGGCGGCCAGATCCTTGGGGGCGCGTTGGCGGCAGGGCTGATTCTCTGGATCGAGAAAAAGACAGGATCCTGAGATTCGCACGCCGGCGGAGAGAAAGAACCGATGGAGGTCCCGTTTCCAGGTAAAGGCGTGGAGATGACGCACATGCTCGTGGTTGGGGTCATGACGCATGCGCCGGCCTTCTATCGAGACGTGGGAGGACAACCTGTCGCCGATACTGCACCGCCTGTTCTGGTACCACCAGGCACGTCTGCGGTGGACTGGCTAGACGCCTCCAGACAACAACAGCCAGCTTCTCGATTTACTGGAACAACCTGGCGACAGTGGAGAAGAGGAACTGGCTACCAACAGGGCTCGAACCAAGCGCCGGCAGAGAACTAGCCCAGACAGCAAGATGTGGGCTAAAATAGGGGGCTTGGCCCGAGTGTGCGGTGTCTAAGCAGGCAGCTGCGCTCGGGGTTGGTTTACGCGCCGGTGCGCGCTCGAAAGGAACAACTCGTGTTCGCCATCATCCAGACCTCCGGACATCAGCACAAGGTGCAGCCGGGGCAGACGATCGACGTGGACCGCCTGGGCACAGACGCCGGCGGTGAGGTGACATTCGACCAGGTGCTTCTGGTCAGCAAAGACGACGGCTCGGTGGTGGCGGGAAGCCCCACGGTCGACGGCGCCAAGGTGGTTGGCGTGGTCGATACTCACCTTCGTGGTCCCAAGATCAGAGTCTTCCGCCGCAAGCGGCGGAAGGGCATGCGCCGGACGACGGGACACCGGACGGATCTGACCCGGGTGCGAATCACGAATATCACGGAAAACTGAGGCGGTCATGTCACACAAAAAAGGACAAGGCAGTTCAAGAAACGGGCGCGACAGTAACGCACAGCGCCTGGGCGTCAAGCGATTCGATGGCAACATCGTGACCGGTGGCTCGATCCTGGTGCGCCAGCGGGGCTCGCGGTTCAACGCTGGCCTCAATGTCGGCAAGGGCAAGGACGACACGTTGTTTGCCAAGATCGGTGGCCAGGTGCGCTTCGAAGACCACGGCTCGAAGGGCCGCTTCATCAGCGTCGTACCCGCCGACGCATAGCCCCCTGTTGCACGGCCGCGGCTCATTCCGCATCCCGCTCACATCCCAGGTATGTTCGTCGACGAGGTCGACATCCAGGTGACTGCCGGAGACGGCGGCCGCGGCTGTCTGAGCTTTCGTCGAGAGAAGTTCGCTCCCAAAGGCGGACCTGACGGCGGCGACGGCGGCTGCGGCGGGTCCATCGCGCTAGTCGCGAGCCCCCATCTCAACACCCTGATCTCGTTCCGCTTCCACCCCTCCTATCGCGCCAAACGCGGTGCGCACGGCCAAGGCTCGAACCGCAGCGGAAAAGATGGCGGCGACCTGCTGCTCGATGTCCCAGTCGGCACCGTCGCCTACGAGAGCATTGAAGACGGCCTGGTCGAAGTGGCCGACCTCAAGGCTCCGGGGCAGCGCGTGGTGGTAGCTAGGGGCGGCGACGGCGGGCGTGGGAACCAGCACTTCGCCACCTCCACCAATCAGGCGCCACGACGCTCCGAACCTGGATGGCCGGGTGAAGACAAGACGCTCAAGCTACGATTGAAACTACTGGCCGATGTCGGACTGGTGGGCTTCCCCAACGTGGGCAAGTCGACGCTGATCTCACGGATCTCGGCTGCACGCCCGAAGATCGCCGACTACCCGTTCACGACGCTCAGCCCTAACCTCGGGGTCGTCAGCATGTCGGACGAGCGGAGCTTCGTGGTGGCCGACGTCCCCGGTCTGATCGAGGGCGCCCACGAGGGCCACGGGCTAGGTGACCGGTTTCTGAGTCACCTGGAGCGCACCCGAGTGCTGGTACACCTCGTCGATATGTCGTCTTTCTCGGGTCGAGACCCGGTGGAAGACTTCAACATCATCCAGCAGGAACTCGGCCAGTTTACCGACGAACAATCCGACCAACCTGACGCAACGCTGGCCGACAAACCGCAGATCGTGGCCGCCAGCAAGATGGACGCAATCGATGAGCCGGACCGACTCGAACGGCTGCGGACGCACGTCGAACCGATGGGGCTGCGAGTGATGCCGATCTCGGCCGTCACCGGCCAGGGGGTCTCGCAGCTCCTCGAAGCGGTCTGGGCCATCTATCAGACCGAACCGGATGAACTCGGAAACTTCGATGATCCTGTCGACCCACCGCTACCCAGCTCATGACCTCGGAACGCACAGGCATCCTAGGGGGACGGTTCGATCCGGTCCATCTCGGCCATCTGGCCACGGCCGCGCTGGCACGGCGAGAACTGGCGCTCGACCGGGTTCTGCTGTTACCGTCTGGACCATCACCCCATCGGGCCGCGCTGGCACGAGCCGCTGATGCCGACCGGCTGGAGATGACGCGGCTTATGGCAGAGACGGTATCTTGGCTCGACGTTGAGGACGCCGAAATACGGTCGGCCGAACCGTCGTATACCTCGGTGACACTCGGAAAGCTGGCCGAGGCCGGGCATCAACCGACGCGGTTATTCTTCATCGTGGGCGCCGACGCCTTCGCAGACATCGCCACGTGGCACGACTATCCGGCCGTCTTCGACCGTGCGCACTTCGCCGTGGTCTCGCGACCCGGCCACCCGGTGGACGCACTGCGCCGACGCCTGCCGACGCTAGCCACCCGAATGAGGGTCGCCACACCTGTGCATACCCCCGCCCTGGCCATTCATCTACTCGACGCCGAAACGCCAGCCATCTCATCGACAGCCATCCGTGTTCGGCTGCAGGCGGGACAATCGGTCGATGACCTGGTGCCCGAGCCGGTCGCGGCCTACATCAGCACCCATGGTCTCTATCGTGCCCCTAGCGGCGAGTAGGCTTGCATGACAGAACCCGAGACACCAGCGCTTGACGAGATCACGCTGCCCGAGCCACTCGACGACGTGGTCGAGGCAATGCGCGCCAAGAAGGCGGAAGCGCTTACTCTCCTCGATCTGCGAGAGTCTGGCGCCTTCACCGACTACTTCCTGATCTGCTCGGGCCGCAGCACCAGGCAGGTGAAGGCAATCACCGACGGCATCCTTGAGACGCTGAAAATACTGGACCGGCGCCCAGCGCATATTGAGGGACAAATCACCGCCGACTGGGTACTAATCGACTGTTTCGACTTCATCGTCCATGTCTTCACCCCCGAGACCCGCAGCTTCTATGCGCTTGAGCGTCTCTGGGGGAACTCCCGCGAGGTCGACGTCTAACCCCGGCCTCACCACCCTTCTTCGACCCCGTGCTGACCGCCAAGCCAGGCGCCGGCGAACGTGCGGGCTCAACCGGGCGGGCGCCTTGGCTCGCAACAGAATCAGCATCGGAACGTTCAAGGGCGCGGTGCGCTCCGGCCAAGAGCGGCAGCGACTCGGTGGGGCTCGTGTCGTGCTAGTGGACGACAGGCTAACGACCGGGACCACGCTCGGGGCCTGCCCCTGGAGCTTCGGGCCGCAGCAAGGCGGGGCTGCTGGTGCTTACGCTGACGAAAGTCTTGCACTCACGGCGGCCATGACCCCGGCCGCCACGTCTTCCTTCGAGCCCTGACCGTCCACACGCACCCAGTCGGACTGAGCGGCCTGCCGGAGATAACTCTCCCGCACCCGGCCCAGTAACTCGAGGTCCTGTTCGTAACGGTCGCGTCCGGTGACCTTCCGTTCGACCGCTAGCGCCGGATCGATGTCGAGGAGAATTGTTAGCTCTGGAGCCGGCAAGAAGCGTTGCGCTTCAGTCAACCACCCTACATCTAGCCCCTGAGCCTCGCCATAGGCGACGCTCGACGCCATGTAGCGGTCGCACACCACCACCAGCCCGCCATCGAGCCAGCGAATCAGGTCGCCCTTTCGCTCGTAGCGGTTGGCGATGTAGAGCAACTGCATCACCTCGGACTCGTAGTCGCGTTCGCCCTGGAGCGCCCGCGCGATCTCCTCGCCAATCGAGGTGCCATAATCAGGGAACGAGACCAGCCGCGACCGGGTGCCCCCTTCGCGCAGGCCGTCACGCAAGCGCTGCGCCTGGGTCTCCTTCCCGCTCTGATCCAGTCCCTCGATCGCAATCAACATCTTCGTGCCACTACCCTTCTTCGCAGGACAGCTGGTCGTCGATGGTCTGCCGTCGCCGCGACAGACGCCACTCGCCGCCGTCCACCATAACTTCCGCCGGCAAGGGGTGCCGGTTGTAGTTGTTCGCCATGGCCGACCCGTAGGCGCCAGCGTCGAGCACGGCCATCAAGTCGCCCACCTCGGGCCGCGGCAGCTCGCGGTCGGCGCCGAACAGATCCGAGGTCTCGCAAATTGGTCCCACTACGTCACACGTGATCGCTTCGCCGTCCCCCGGCAGCACAGGCCGCACCCAGTGATAGGCCCCGTAGAGCGCCGGGCGAAGCAGTTCGCTCATGCCGGCGTCGAGCACTACGAATAACTTCCCGTCTGGGCGCGGCTTGACGTCGACCACCGATGCGACCAGCACGCCTGCGGCGCCCACCACGGCTCGCCCCGGCTCGATGACGATGCTCAGGCCCGAGTCGCGGACTAGGTCGACCAGCACGGCTGCGTAGTCGGCCGGTGAGGGCGCCACCTCGTCGTTGTACTGGATACCCAGGCCCCCGCCCAGATCGAGATGCTCAAGCTGGATACCATCGTCGGCCAGCTCGCTGGTCAATGTGAGCACCTTGTCGGTGGCCTGGCGAACCGGGTCGAGACCGAGCATCTGCGAGCCAACGTGCACATGCAACCCGACCACGCGAAGCTCGGACCAACGGGCCGCAGTGCGCAGGATCTCGCGCGCATCGGCTAGCGGCACTCCGAACTTGTGTCTGCTCAATCCGGTCGAGATGTGCGGATGGCTGTCGGCGGCAATGTCAGGGTTGACCCGAAGAGCGACACGCGCGCTCACGCCAAGCTGGCGGGCCGCCCCGGCCACCCGCTCCAGCTCACCGGCCGACTCGGCGTTGATCGTCTTCACCCCGAGTGCCACGGCCTGGTCGAGCTCGGCCGGGGTCTTCCCCACGCCGGTGAAGACGATGTCCTCGGGAGCGTAGCCGGCGCGGCGCGCCACCTCGATCTCGCCCCCCGAGTTCGCGTCAGCGAGGCCTCCAGCCTCACGAACCACGCGGAGCACGGCCAAGCTCGAATTCGCTTTGAGCGCGTAGTGCACGGCGTGCGGATAGTCGCCGAAGCCCGCCACCAGCTGCTGGAGCCGGTCGCGGATCATCACCCCGCTGTAGACGTAGCAGGGAGTTCCGACAGCCTCGGCGATAGTGGCCAGAGAGATGCCGTCGCACGACAGGACCGCACCTTCCCGGTCGAATCCACGCATGAACCCGGCATTGTAGTCCCGCCGTCGGAGCGACACAAAGCCGTACGTCAGATTGACTCCACTTCGAGCCGGCTGCAGAATGGGGCTCGGTTCCCCGTCCTCCGCCACACCATGCTTGCCGGTTCAGCGCCCCAGTCTCCGGAAGCGACCGAACAGCTGATCGCCGGGTGCCTGCAGGGCGACCAGGCCGCCTGGGACCAGATCGTCCAGAAGTACCGGCGCAAGGTCTTCAACGTGGCATACAAGTTCGTGGGTCGCCACGAACTGGCGGAGGATCTGACTCAGGAGATCTTCCTGAAGATCTTCAAGGCGCTCGACACCTTTGACCGCCGCGCCAACTTCCAGACCTGGCTGGTCAGCGTCAGCCGCAACCTGTGCATCGATCACTACCGGAGTGTTCGGAAGGAGCGGGAGTTCGTGGACCGGAACGTCGACGCGGGCGACATCTCAACCGCCAGCAACGAACCGGATGCGCTGGTCACCCTCGAGCGGGGCGACCGCCGCGACATGCTGCATCACGCCCTGGCCCAGCTGACAGACACGCTGCGTACGGCCGTCGTACTGCGCGACATCAAGGAGCTGTCGTATCAGGAGATCGCCACCAGACTCGAGTTGCCGGAAGGCACAGTGAAATCCAGGATCAACCGTGGGCGCAAGGAGCTCGTGCGCCAGATCCGCCAGCTCATGGCCGAGCAGAGAGCGAGCACGGGATCACAGGAGTGAAGGTATGAACCTGACCACAAATCACAACGACGGTGTGGCCATCGTCCGCGTCGGGGAAACCCGGCTGATGTATCCACTGCTGTCCGAATTTTCCGACGCGGTCACGACGCTAATCAAGAACGGCCAGCAGAAGGTGCTCATCGACCTCTCACCGGTGGTCTACGTCGACAGCGCGTCAATCGGATGTCTGATGGATCTCTACAGGCAAACCGCGGCGGCCGGCGGCACCTTGAAGCTGTCGGGGGTCCAGAAGCGGGTAGAGACAATGCTGACCATGACGGGCGCTCAGCAGTTCATTGAGGTGCACGCCGACGAGCAGGGCGCCCTCGATACCTTCAGGGAGTAGCCATGCGCACCATCACCACGAAGAGCGGCGCTGAGTTCTCGCTCGACGGGGATCTCCTCAGCCTGCTGGAAACGCTCTATAAGGAGCTCAACACGCGGTATGCGCTGGACCGGACTTTCGAAGACACCATCCGGGAGATCAACGAGATCCTGGACCAGATGTCCGAGGACGAACGCCGCGCCTATCTGGTGGAAAGCCTGTTCCTGAACACCGTAACCTACGAGAATGAACGGCTCGGCGCCTACATGCGAAAGCTAACCAAGCCGAGCTAGTCCCGCCCAGTCGATCCCCACGACATGTCACTGAACCATCTGGCTACCCGTTTCGGCGGCGCCTGGCCCTGGGAGACGCTGGTCCTCACCTGTGACGGCCGTGTCGTATGCGGATGCGCTGACCCCCGCGTGCAACGGGTGCTGGGCGACGCTCGAACCGGGTCAGACTAGTGAGATCAAGATCGAGATACCGCTGCCAACCAGCCGAGGCCGGTATCGGATGAAGTTCGATCTTGTGAGTGAGGGGATCGACTGGTCCGAGGACTGCGGGTCACCAACGACCAGCCTGCCAGTGCTTGTTTCGTGACGCCCCAGGGCTGAAACAGGGAGGGTCTAATTCGGCACCGGAGCCGGGGTCTTGGCCACCACGTTGGCGGCCGCCGGTTCGACGAGGCCAGCCTCGACGATCTCCCAGGCGCCGGTCTCCTTGAGCAGCTTCTTCGCAAAGGCGGCATGCAGCTCGTGCCCACCCCGATGGGCCACGAGGTGGCCTACGACCGGGTGACCCACAAGCGCGAGATCACCGATCACATCGAGAATCTTATGCCGGACGAACTCGTCTTCGAAACGCAGTGAGTTGTTCAGCACGCCTGTCTCACCCAACACCACCGCGTTGTCGAGCGAGCCGCCCAGAGCCAGCCCCTTCTGCCGCATCATCTCCACTTCTTTGAGGAAGCCGAAAGTGCGGGCGGGCGCGATCTGATCGACGAAGCTCTCGGCGGTCACCCGGAGCGAGTGGGTCATGTGACGCAACAGCGGATGGTCGAAGCTGATGCTATAGGTCACCTTGAAGTGGTCCGAGGGATACAGCGAAATCCGCTTATCGCCGAGAGACAGGGAGACGGGCCGCAGCACCTTCAGATACGAACGCGGCTGCGCCAGCCGCTTGAGCCCAGCTTCGTGGACGAGATACACGAACGACGCCGCACTCCCGTCCATGATGGGCACCTCGGCCTGGTTCAGCTCGACAGTGACGTTGTCGACGCCTAGGCTAACCAACGCCGCCAGCAGATGCTCGACGGTCTCGACCGTCCCGGCGTCACGGGAGAGCCCGGTGGCATAGTGAAGCCGATCGACGTTATCGACCGTGGCGGGAATCTCAATGCCGCCGAGGTCCGCTCGCCGGAACCGGATACCGGAACCGGCACGGGCCGGTTTCAGCGATAAGGTCACCTTTTGTCCCGAGTGCAAGCCAATGCCTGAACAGGAGACAGATCGACGAATTGTATGCTGCGCGTCAGTCACGGACCGGCTTACCCCCAAGCTGGTGGTGCAGTTGCACCCATGGTCTCCGAGGACGAAGCAAGACTGATACTGCTTTCCGGCCCACTGACAACTTGTCGTAAGTAGCTAACATCGAGGGGCTTATGTCTTTTCTGTCGGTTGACAGATCACGACGCCACAGTTGACTGCGTCTAAACAGCTACACCCGAAACCGTCTCAGGTGTGGCTGTTTTACCACATAACGACCCTGTTGTCAGCTATTTGGACAGATTTCGATTCGAATCGAGCAGGTTCGACAGATAGGACCCGGTCACCGAATCCGCTACCGTTGTCAGCTCCTCCGGAGATCCGGCGCCCACCACCTGCCCCCCGCCGTCGCCGCCGCCTGGGCCCAGATCGATGACGTGGTCGGCGCTCTTGATCACGTCGAGCTGATGCTCGATGACCACCACGGTGTTCCCCTGATCGACCAGCTTCTGGAGGACGTCGAGCAGCTTCCGAGTGTCTTCGAAGTGAAGACCCGTGGTCGGCTCATCGAGGATGTAGACCGTCCGGCCGGTGCTCCGGCGCGAGAGCTCCTTGGCCAACTTCACCCGCTGCGCCTCCCCGCCCGAGAGCGTGGTGGCCGACTGTCCGAGGCTGACATAGCCGAGGCCGACCTCCTGCAACGTGCGCAGCTTGTTGGCAATCGGCGGAAAGTTCTCGAGCAGCGGCATCGCCTGGTCGACGGTCAACTCGAGCACGTCGGCGATCGACACGCCGCGGTAGCGGATCTCGAGCGTCTCGCGGTTGTAGCGCCGCCCCTTGCACTGGTCGCAAGTCACATAGACGTCTGGCAGGAAGTGCATCTCGATGGCGTTCACCCCGTCACCCTGGCACGCTTCGCAGCGGCCGCCCTTCACATTGAACGAGAAGCGCCCCGGCTTGTAGCCGCGCGCGCGGGCGTCCGGTAGCATCGCAAACAGCTCCCGAATGAAGGTGAACAGCCCCGTGTAGGTGGCTGGGTTCGACCGCGGCGTCCGTCCGATAGCCGACTGGTCGATCTGGATCACTTTGTCGACCAGGTCGCCACCTTCGATCTTCCTGTGCGGTCCCGCCGGTTGAGCCGCTCGGTGAAGGTCACGCGCCAGGGCCCGGAACAGGATGTCGTTCACCAACGTCGACTTCCCGGAGCCGCTCACCCCGGTGATGGCGGTCAACACGCCCAACGGGATCGACACGTCGATGCTCTTGAGGTTGTTGGCGCAAGCCCCCCTGATCACAAGCGAACCCTTGAGATGCGGACGCCGGGCGGTTGGAGTCGGGATGACCCGCTCGCCACGCAGATACTGTCCGGTCAGAGAGTTGCCGTTACCCGACAGCAGGTCGGCCGGCCGCCCCTCGAAGATAACCTCCCCCCCATGCTCGCCGGCGCCGGGGCCGAGATCGACCAAGTAATCGGCGGCCCTGATGGTCTCCTCGTCGTGCTCCACAACGATCACGGTGTTACCCAGATCGCGCAGCTTAGCGAGGGTGTCCAGCAGCAACCGATTGTCGCGCGGGTGGAGACCAACGGACGGTTCGTCCAGCACGTAGAGGACGCCGGTCAGATTCGAGCCAATTTGGGTCGCCAGCCGGATCCGTTGTCCCTCCCCACCAGACAAGGTAGCGGCGCTCCGCGCCAGGGTCAGATAGCCAACCCCAACATCTCGTAGGAACCGGAGCCGCTCCCGGATCTCGCGCAAGACCTTTTCAGCCACCAGTGCCTCGCGCTCGGTCAGTTCGAGCTCGGCGAACGCGGCAGCCGCCTCATGAATCGGCAGGTGCACGAACTCGGCGATGGTGCGGCCCTTGACGCGCACCGAGCGGCTTTCGGGGCGCAGCCGCTCGCCATTGCAGCTCTGGCAGGTCTGCAGTGACCGTAACGGTTCGAGCAGCTCCTGTTCGGACCAGCTCCCGGCCGTGTAGCGGCGCCGCAGGTTCGGCAGGATCCCTTCGAAGTCCTTCCCGAACGGGTCCGGCTTCCTTCGCCGAGCGGCGGGCCGGGCCGCGGCGACCCGCTTGGGCACCGGCGGACCGTAGAGCAGCAGCTGACGTTGCTTCTTCGGCAGCTTGGCAAACGGCGTGTTCAAGTCGATGCCGAAGTTGCTGCTCAAACCCTCGAGCGCCTCCCGCACCAGCGCATCATCGCCGGCGGCCCAGGGAGCAATGGTCCCGTCCCGCAGACTCTTCGACCGATCCGGCACGATGCGGTCAGGGTCGAAGTCGTCCAGCGCGCCGAGACCCTGGCACTCGCGGCACGCTCCCTGGGGCGAGTTAAACGAGAAGATCCGCGACGTGAGCTCAGGCATGCTGATGCCGCAACGGGCGCAGGCCAAACGACGGGAAAACAGGCGATCGCCACCATCCAGCGTATTGATGATCACGACGTCGTCGCCCAAGTCGAGCGCCAGCTCAATGCCGTTACGCAACCGACGCTCGACCCCCGCTCGGATCACCAGCCGGTCAACCAGCACCTCCACATCGTGGTTGCGGCGACGCTCCAGCTTGATGTCTTCGTCAAGCGACCGCAGTGCGCCGTCAATCCGCACTCGTGTGAACCCCTTGGCGCGGAGCGCGGCGAGCTCCTTCTTAAACTCGCCCTTGCGTCCCCGCACGACCGGCGCCAGCACGTTGATGCGCTCGTCGTTCGGCCCGTGCAGCACCATATCGATGATGCGCTCGAGCGTCTGACGCGCAACCGGCCGGCCACACTCCGGACAATGCGGCACGCCAACGTTGGCGAAAAGTAGACGCAAATAGTCGTAGATCTCGGTCACCGTGCCCACGGTGGACCGCGGATTCGAGCCGGTGGTCTTCTGTTCGATCGAGATGGCTGGTGAGAGGCCGTCGATCAGGTCAACATCAGGCTTCTCGACCTGCTCCAAGAACTGGCGCGCGTAGGCGGACAGTGACTCGACATACCGTCGTTGCCCTTCGGCGTAGATGGTGTCGAAGGCCAGCGACGACTTACCAGACCCGGACAGGCCAGTCACGACCACCAGTTGGTCGCGAGGCAAGCTGACGTCGATGCCCTTGAGGTTGTGGACGCGCGCTCCGCGCACGTCTATGCGGTCGTGAGCCATGACGAGCCCGACCGGCCGGCCACGGCGAAGACCAGACCACATGGTGGCACCTTCGGCCGCCGGTCCAAACCCCCGATGTTATCACGCGGCGTGCGAAGACCGCGGCAAACGGTCGAAACGGTATGCGGTGTCGCCTGAAACGACCACCGCACCTCCGGCATCGTCGAACGCGACCCCGACCAGAGAGGACGCCGCGACCACCTGTTCGGTCTCGCCGTCGGCGATCAGCCGGTAGAGCCCGCTGGCCCCGGCGAGCGCCTCGACCACGTGGAGCGCACCGTGGGCATCGACGCCCATCCCCTGCGGACGGCCAAACGTGCGGCATACGATCGACACCTCGCCGTGCGGGTCGATGGCATACACCGCATCCCGAGTCGACAGGGTGGGCGCCGTGGCGAACAACACACCGTCTGGCGCCATCGCCAGATGAAACGCTGCCACGCTCGGAGGTAGCGAAGCGAACCGTCTCACCTTGCCCGCGGTATCAATCTCGAAGACCGTGCCGGATCGGTCGCCCACATACAGCCGCCCGTCAGCGCCGAACGCCAGGCCACAAGCCACCCCCAGGTCAGCGGCCACCTGGGCAATCTTCCCCGACTCGTCGACCGCGTAGACGGCGCCATCGAACCGACTAGACACGAACAGCTGACCATCGGGATGCAGCGCCATCGACGTGGGATTAGTCAGTCCGGTGACAAACGGCTCCCGGTAGGCGTCCTGCCTGAGTCGGAAGATCGATACGGGCGACTCGTCGCCGCGGGTGCCGCTGTAGGTGAGGTAGAGCGTGCCGTCGCCATCGAGCACAGGGCTGTCGACCTGGTGGACACCGGTCGCCACAGCAGCGCCCACCTCGAGGTAGGCAGTAGCGCCGGGCGAGCCAGACAGCCGCAACGGCGTCGACCCTCCCGGCAACCCGGACGGCACCTGGCACACGACTCGATCCGGATCGGCGTACACGACACGGGCGAGGCGGTCGCCCAACAGAACCTCGGGCCCGGTGCCATTGAACGCACCAACGCCAGGACCTCGGACCGTGACGCGTCCTCCGGCCACCGCGGCAAGCGGATGCACCGACGTGATCTCTGATGGCGACGTAGACAACTAAGCTTCCATGGAGCGTCGCCCCAACACCCCCGCCGGGCGCGCCATACGAGCCCGGCAGGCTGATTGCGCGGCAGCCTACTAGAGACTATCGCCTAGCTCTCGTCGAGCTCGACGTTCCAGTACAGATAGTCTCGCCAGCTTTCTGGCGCCTCCCGACGACCGACGGCAATCCGGACGGTTGCCGGACGCACCGGCCGGCGGGGCATGCGGATAATGCGCATCCCGGCCTCGGCCGGGGTCCGTCCCCCCTTGCGACGGTTGCACCGGACACAAGCGGTCACGATGTTCTCCCAGTCCTTCCGCCCGCCATACCGGACCGGTACCACATGATCGAAAGTGAGACGGTCGACCGGAAACGCCTGAGCACAGTACTGGCAGGTGTGGTCGTCGCGAGCATAGATGTTTACGCGCGAGAACGGCACCAGGTTGAAGTGGCGCTTGATCCTGATGTAGCGCAGCAACCGGATCACCGACGGCAGCTTGACTGAGACCGAGACCGAACGGACCTCCCGGTCGTAAACCGAGATCACCTCGACCTTCCCCTGACACCACAGGGTGATCGCCTTTCGCCAGTCCACGACCTTCAGTGGCTCGTAGGTCGCGTTGAGCAGCAGGGTGTGTTCCATCGTCGGCCAGACTCGTTGATATGTCGGTGCGAGTATCGAAGAGTCCATGTCACAACCACGGTGCCGCGTCGAACGTCGAGGCGCCAGGATCGCCAAGCGCGAGTATACCGGGAGCATGCGACCGACAAATAACACCGTAAGACGGGATGAATCGGCGGTCGCCGTGGTGTCGAGGTCGCGAGACCCGCTTGGGGCATTGTGACCGAGCTGCTTACCAGGTGTCAAGCTGTGCAATTTCGTCTTAAATAACTGTAAATAAATAGCTTAAAGAACTAAAACAGTTTCAATAGACTCGGTATGGCGAACCGACCGATAAGTATTTTTATGAAGCGAGTGCTCTCGAGCGTGGTGGCGGCACTGACAGCGACCGGATGCGCCGCGCACCACGGGACGGTGCCGGCGCCGTTCCCGACCGTAGGAAATACCGTGTCGACCTCTCGGCCGACCGGACTACTCCGACCGGTGGATCCCTATGCAGTGAGCTCGACCGCGCGCGATCTGCGTGGGGTCCCGTATGTCGACGGCGGAACCACGCCGGCCGGATTCGACTGCAGCGGGTTCACTCGCTATATCTTCGAACAACACGGGGTCGAGTTGCCGCGTCTGGCGGCCGACCAATATCGTGTCGGGAAACCGCTAGACCCGGACGACATCGAAACCGGTGATCTCCTCTTCTTCACCACTGTCGCCCCAGGCGCCTCACACGTCGCCCTGTCCATCGGTGGCGACGAGTTCATACACGCTCCCTCCGAGCGAGGACAGGTACGTGTCGAACGTCTGAACTCGAGCTACTGGTCCCAGCGATTTCTCGGAGCACGCCGCGTGATCGACTCGGTCCAGGTTGGCGCTCCCTAGCACGATCGGGTTTCCTACCCAGACTGCACGACCTTCACCCGGTCTCCCGACCTCGGCTGTTCGTTAACCGGAAACCCGTTCATGACGGCCAGCGTCTCAGGCGGCAAGATGTCCTGCCCCGCCCCCTGGGCGATCGACTGCCAGGTGTCGCCCTGTCTAACCGCGTAGAAGCGAAGCCTATTGGACGGGAGCTCAGGCAGTGACAGGCGTCGCCGCCGACAACAGACTGAGCTGGGCTTCCAGACGCCCTCGCGCCTCGTCGCCCACCGCTTCGAGCGGCAGTCGCGGCGCGCCTCCCACAAACCCGCGAACCTCGAGCGCAGCCTTGAGCCCCGCGATGCCGTAGATCGACCCAACCAGCTTGGCGAGCGGCACAATCTGCCGTTGCTGCTCTCGCGCCTCGTCGAGCTGTCCCTGTCTGACCAGGGTGAACAGCCGCAGACACGCTTCGGGCGCCACCGCCGCCAGGGCGAGGATGCCGCCATCTGCGCCAAGCAGCAGACTGGTGAGGAAGGTCGGCGCGGACCCCACGAGGACACTAAATCTCTCCGGCGCGAGACCGACCAGGTCGCCGACATAGCTCATATCTGGACCTGACTCCTTGATGCCTACGATGTTGTCGTGGGTCGACAGCGCAGCGACCACCTCGACCGGCAACGTGACTCCAGTCAGTGCCGAGAAGTTGTAGAGGACCACGGGCACCGGCGACGCGTCGGCCACGGCGTTGAAGTGCTGGGTAAAGGTAGTGCTCGTGAACTGGCTCTTGAACAAGGACGGGGTGCGAACGAGCACTGCATCGGCGCCAGCCGCAGCCGCTCGCCGCGAGGCGGCGATGGTGCTTCGCGTCGACTGCCGACCGGTACCAGTAATCAGCAGCCGCCCGGACGGAATCCGCTCTCGCGCCACGGCGATCAACCGATCCGCCTCATCGTCGTCGACATAGGGCGCCTCGCCGTTCGACCCGAGCACCACCAGCCCATCGAGGCCCGTGTTCATCCAGCGGTCAAGGTTCCCCCGCCAGCCGTCGAGATCCAGTTCCCCATCGGCGCCGAACGGGGTCGGCACCGGCGCATAGACACCCTGCAAAGTCATCCGGGCACAGTAGCCATGCAGCCCGAGCGTTGTCAATCGGCCAGCATACAAGGTAGGTCCCGGTGGCCTTATCGGCCACCGGGTTGCGGAGGGCTTTGGAGGTTGCGGTCGTCGACGCAGCCGATTGGCAACCGACTGGCCTCGACCGGAGGCTTTGAGATCGGGCGTCGTCTCGACGGCTTCGGTTCAGGTCGTAACCTGCGCCCGGGGCCGTAGAGGCGCACGCTACCTCCCTTTTGCAATTTGTAGGCCGAGAATACTCATCGGCGGAAAATTTTTGGCAACTCATTTATTCACAATCACTTAAAAGCAACCCTGGAGAGACACCCACTCTGACGCTTCCAGACCAACTGTCCAGTATTGGCCGCACCGGCGACACCGGTAACGAAATCGTGGTCCGGGATAGCGATCTTGTGTGTCCTGACGGCGATTCGGAGCCAACGCCGTGGCGTCTGGATACAGAAACGTCAGGCTGGGGGGCCGGGGTCGAGGGGATGCCGCAGGAAACAGACTTCGTCCACAATCTGGCCGCCGATCAGGTGTTCCTGGATGATGCGCTCGAGCACGGGTGGGTCACACTCGCGGTACCAGGCGCCCTCGGGGTAGACGACGGCGATCGGCCCACCTTCGCACACCCGAAGGCAGTTTGCCTTGGTGCGAAACACACCCCCCCGCTCAGAGAGCCCCAGTACAGACAAACGACGCTTCAAATAGTCCCAGGCGACCAGGCTGCGGTCGCGGTCGCAACACTTCGGCTTGGTCTGGTCGCAGCACAGCAGGAGATGCCGGCGCGTCGCCGTCGCCCCTACGGCCTCGGCCGTCGCACGCTGACTGGCTAGACTACCGGTCGGAGGGTCAATGGGGGGCATGGAAGCTGGTGAGAGCGAGCGGTAGGATAGCATGGGCCAGCGGACACCTCCCCCGAACGCCATGAGCCAGCGAACCGCCCTTCTTAGCCGGGTCATGAACGTGTTCCTAGCCACCGTCGAACGGGGCGGCAATGCCCTGCCGCACCCGGCGACCCTCTTCGCCCTCCTGGCCGGCGTGGTGGTGGTGATCTCGGCGATCGCGGCCCGGAGCGGACTCGAGGTGATCCATCCAGGCACGGGAGAGCTGATCCGCCCGATCAGCCTGGCGTCAGTGGAGGGACTGCACCGGATCTTGACCGAAATGGTCACTAACTTCACGAACTTCGCCCCGCTTGGCACCGTGCTGGTGGCGATGCTCGGCATCGGGGTAATGGAGGCCAGCGGTCTGATCGGCGCCGCACTCCGTCTCCTGGTGCTGTCGGCCCCGAAACGCCTGCTGACATTCATACTGGTGCTAGCTGGAGTGTTGTCGAACACGGCCAGCGAGATCGGCTACGTCCTGCTGGTGCCGCTGGGCGGCATCATCTTCCTAGGCGCGGGACGGCACCCGATGGCGGGACTGGCTGCAGCCTTCGCCGGGGTATCCGGCGGCTACAGTGCCAACCTACTGCTCGGCACGATTGACCCGCTGCTGGCCGGCCTGTCGGAGGAGGCCGCCCGCATCATCGACAACAGCTACAGGGTCAACGCCGCCGCCAACTACTACTTCATGGTGGTGTCGACGTTCCTTATCGCCGGAGCCGGCACCTGGGTGACCGAACGCATCGTCATTCCACGACTCGGCCCCTATGAGGGCGACGAGGGTGAGAACGATGAGAACGCCATGCGCGCGGTGTCGCCAACCGAGCGCCTGGGCCTGCTGGCCGCGCTGGCCGCCATGGGCGTGTTCGTCCTCCTGTTGCTGTGGGGCACGCTGCCGGCAGACGGCGCCTTGCGAAACCCGGAGACCGGCGGGCTGCTGCGTTCGCCGTTCCTGTCCGGCATCGTGGCGTTCATCTTCTTTGGGGGCACCCTGGTCGGGGTGGCCTACGGGGTGACGACCGGCGCCTTCAAGAGCGACAGCGACGTCATGAACGGTATGGGCAAAACCATCAGCACTCTCGGCTCGTATCTCGTGCTGGTGTTCTTCGCCGCCCAGTTTGTCGCCTACTTCAACTGGACCAACTTGGGACTAATCGTGGCCGTGAAGGGGGCCGACGCCCTGCGCAGCTCAGGTCTGGGCGGCATCCCGTTGATGCTCAGCTTCGTACTGCTGACGTCGTTCATCAACCTGTTCATGGGCAGCGCGTCGGCCAAGTGGGCAATCATGGCCCCGGTGTTCGTCCCGATGTTCATGTTGCTCGGCTACACCCCGGAGCTGACCCAGACCGCCTACCGGGTCGGCGATAGCACCTCGAACATCATCGCGCCGATGATGTCCTACTTCGCACTGATCGTGGCGTTCTTCGAACGCTACGACAAGAAGTCTGGCATCGGCACAGTGGTGGCCACCATGCTCCCCTACACCATCGCCTTCATGATCGTCTGGTCGATACTACTGATGATCTGGATGACCCTCGGGCTCCCGGTGGGGCCCGGCTCCCGGCTGATGCTCTAGGTTTCCCGGCCGGGTTACAGCCCAAAGCCGACCAAGCGGCTCTTTACTCCCCGCCCGCCCACTTAATATCCACCCGTAGACCATAGAAATTCTCGACCGTATGCAGGTCTACGTAGAGTTCGCCCGCCTTGAGCCGTTCGAGATCGGTGGCCGAAAGATTCAGCGTACCTGACACGCGGGGTTGGCCGCGTCCACCGAGCAGGTGGACCACGGGGCCGGCTCCATCGTCCTGCGTGCGATGGATGTGGGTGAAGAGCACATCCTCGCTGAACAGACCGAATGCGCTCACGCCGAAACGCAAGGTGCGGGTAGTCTCGTCGAGCTCGAGGCGGGCCACAAAGCCAGCGCCATGGTCTCCGGTGCCCCCTACTTCGACCACCACCGGTTCAGGCGGCGTCACAAGGCTGGGCGTACTGGCCGGCGGACGGCGATGGTCCGTCTCCTGCTCGAAGGCGTAGGCCACTCGGAGCAGCTCAAGCTCGGCGAACTCGCGGCCGATCATCTCCATTCCCACCGGCATCCCGTCTGGCGCATAACCAGCCGGGACCGAGATCGCCGGTAGCCCGGAGACCGCGCTCAACGCACAATTGCTGCCCGGCTGCCCCTGGCCAATGGGACGGGCCGTCTGTCGGATGGTGGGATAGATAAGCGCGGTCAAATCGTGGGCGTCGAGCACGGTCTCGACGGCCTCGCGTGCCGCTTCCCGTCGCTCCAACCGGGTACGGTAATCGTCGGTGTCCAGGCTCTCCACCTCGAGCGAGCTCTCCATGGTGCCGAGCACATCGTGATACAGACCCAGCTCGACCAGTTCTTCCAGCGAGCGCACCGGAGCGTCCGGCGTGTCAGCGAGATAGTTGTCGAAGTCGATCTTGAACTCCAGCCCGATGAGTGAGGCTCCTTGAAGCAGATCGCCGAACTCGGGGTCTGGAATCTCAATCTGCTCAGCTCCAGCCGCCACCATCGCTTCCACCGCCGCTTCGATAACTTCTCGCACCGGCCGTTCCGCGCCACCCTCTCCCATCAACTCCTCGATGACGGCCACCCGGACGCCGCTGAGACTGGCGCCGGCGAGCGCATCGCTATAACTGGGAGGAATCCGCCCGGCGCTCCGGGCCGTCGTCTCGTCGGCGGGATCCTCGCCCACCGTGGCGTCGAGCACAATGGCTAGGTCCTCGACCGAGCGTGCCAGCGGTCCACCGATATCTTGGGTGGTCGACAGCGGTACGATGCCGTCGCCGCTTGCCAGCCCTCGGGTGCCACGCAGCCCCACCAGAGCATGGTGGGCGGATGGAATCCGGATCGACCCGCAGGTATCGCTGCCCATACCGGCCGCGGCGTAGCTGGCCGCCACGGCGGCGCCCGTTCCGCCGCTCGAGCCTCCCGGGTTGCGATCCGGATCGTACGGGTTGCGGGTCTGTCCGAACACAGAACTGACCGTCGTGATACCGCGGGCCAGCTCGTGCATGTTGGTCTTGCCCAGCACGATCGCCCCGGCGTCGCGCAGACGCCTTACCTGGAAGGCATCGTCGGGCGGGAACGAGGTGGCCAGCGCGATCGCGCCGGCGCTGGTCGGCATGTCGGCGGTGTCGTAGTTATCTTTGACGACCACGGGAATCCCGTGCAGCGAACCACGCAGCTGGCCAGCCGCGCGATCGGCGTCCAACTGATCCGCCCGTGCCAACGCCTCCTGATTGAGCGAGACCATAGCATTCAGGGCCGGCCCCTGTAGATCGAACGAGTCGATTCGCTGAAGATAGCCTTCGACCAGCCCGCGGGCGGTCACCTCTCCGGCAGCCATCGCGGCTTGCAGCTCGGCGATCGACCGCTCGTGCACGTCGAAGGCGAGCCCGCCATCGCCCCCCTCGGCTCCGCATCCGGCCAGGCTTACAACGATAATCGTCACTACCGCTCGACCGCCCACTGACATCGGGTGCTCCTCTCTTCTTCGAACCGTGGAGCCATCCTACTGCACCGCCCTTCCCACCGGACGTGGACAGGTAGAATGGCGCCATGCGCCTGTGGGCAGGCCTTCTCACCGTGGTAGTGGCGCTGACGGTCCTCAACGCCCAGGACGCGTCCGCACCGGGCGGCGATTCGATCCGCCGGCAGGATCTGGAAGGCGACGTGCGTTTCCTCGCCAGCGAACGGTTAACCGGGCGGCTCACCGACACCGACGGGAATCGCCGGGCGGTCGAGTTCATCGCGGCCAGGTTCCAGCGGCAGCGCCTGCTTCCGGCGGGCGCCGACGGCACCTACTTTCACCGCTTCGACCTCATGACCGCCGCGCTCGGTGAGAATAACCAGCTGACGGTGATCGGCGGGGAAGATCAGTATCGGTTGGGCCGAGACTTCTACCCGGACCCATCGAGCGGGACCGCGTCGGCTGGCGGCCCGGTGGTCTTCGTGGGATTCGGCATCGAAGCCCCCGAGCTCGGGCACAACGACTACAGGTCGACCGACCTGGCCGGCAAGGTGGCGCTCATCCTAGACCACGAGCCGGGGGAGTTCGACGCCGAGAGCCGCTTCGAAGGCCGTCGCCGTTCGGAAGAGACGCGAGTGGTACGGAAGGTGCTGGCCGCCCAGCGTCGCGGAGCAGTGGCAGTGCTGGTAGCGCCAGACGTCCACAACCACGCCGGCCAGCGGATCTTCAATCGGTCCATGACGCAAGTGTGGCCCACCTTCCCCCCGCGGGTCCCTCGCTATTCCCTCGCGATTTGGCTAGACCAGATCGAGATCCCGGTGCTGCAAATCTCGACCGAGGTCGCCGCGGCCTTGATGACCGACGGGGAAACGTTCGAGGACCTCTCGCGGACGGCCGAGCACCCTGCCGGCGTCATGCCGATCGCTCTCGCGGGTCCCGAGATAGAGGTCACAACCACGGTCAGCCGGAACCGCATCCCGAACCGCAGCGTAGTCGGCCTCATCGAAGGTGCCGACCCGATGCTTCGCGGCGAGTGGATCATTCTGAGCGCCCATCTCGATCACGAAGGTGAGGTCAACGGACGGATCTTCCGCGGCGCCGACGACGACGCCTCGGGCGTGGCCGCGCTGATTGAGATCGCCGAGGCGTACGCGCTCGCCGCGCAGGCCGGCGCCAGACCCGACCGATCGATCCTGTTCGCCGCCTGGAACTCCGAAGAACAGGGGCTGCTTGGCGCCTGGGCCTACACCGAAGACCCGCTCCACCCGCTACGACAAACCGTGGCGGTACTCAATATGGACATGATCGGGCGCAATGAAGAAGTGCCCCCGGAGGCAGGCCCCCGCTTCACCGGCCTGCGGCAGCAGACAGCCGACTCGAACCGCAACGCGGTGAACCTTCTCGGCTATAGCCGGTCGCCCGACCTGAGGACGGCAAGCGAACGAGCGAATCGCGATATCGACCTCGACCTGAAGTTCCGCTACGACAACAACCGCTCCAACTTGCTACAGCGCAGCGACCAGTGGCCCTTCCTGTATCGGCGGGTGCCGGCGTTGTTCGTGCACACCGGTCTGCACCCCGACTATCACACCGAACGCGACCGTCCCGACACACTAAACTACGAAAAAATGACGCGGATCGTGCGCTTCGTGCACCAGCTAAGCTGGGACTTAGCGCAAGCCGGCAACCGACCTGCCTACGTCGCGCCCTGAAGGTCAGCGCCCACCGATTCTGGCAGGTCCGCGAACGTACAGCGGACCTGCATGCTCTCCCCGAGCTTGACCAGATACTCCAGGCGATCGATCTCCACCGCGCCGAACTGCTCCAGGTGCGGGGTGGCCCACTGGACATCCAACAGTTGGTAGCCACGCTCGCGCAACCGCACGACCAGCACGTGAAGCGCCACCTTCGACGCATCCCGCACGACGTGGAACATCGACTCACCGAAGAAGGCACCGCTCAGACTCACGCCATACAGCCCGCCGGCAAGCCGACCCTCCTCCCAGACTTCGACCGAGTGGGCGTGTCCGGCCTCGTGCAAGGCGCAGTAGCTGTCCAGGATCTCCTGATCGATCCAGTTGCCGCTGGGATCGGGACGCGTGGCGCACGCGGTGATCACCTCCCGGAACGACCGGTTCACGGAGGTCTCGAACCGGCCCTGCCGAATGAGACGGGCCAGACGACGCGACACGCGGAACGTGTCCAGCGGAATCACGCCGCGCAAGCCCGGCGAGAACCACTTGATACCGCCATGCACCGCCATCGGGAAATAACCGGTGCGGTAGCCGCCGAGCAGCGTGTCGATCGGGATCATCACCACAGGTCAGGTGCGCGGGCGGGACGACGCCGACGCGACATCCGGTTCCTGGCTACTATATAGAGGTGTAACGGTTGGGCACGCCTTCCCTGCACACCGAAACAACCGTCTGTCTGGAGCAGCGACACACTATGCGAGCGAGCGGCGTCCACACCTCGGAAGCGTGCACCAACAGCGTGCGCGTGAAAGTGACCTCTCGGTTCTCCCATGCCGAAACCGAACCTCCGCGCTGGTTCTTCACCTACACCGTTCGGATCACGAACGAAGGCTCGGAAACGGTCCAGCTGGTGAGCCGCCACTGGATCATCACCAACGAGTCGAACGAAATCGAAGAGGTCAAGGGACTGGGTGTGGTGGGCCACCAACCGACGCTGGAACCGGGCCAGGCGTTCGAGTACACCTCAGGCAGTCACTTGTCGACGCCGTTTGGCTCGATGCGCGGCACCTATCAAATAGTGCTGAAAGACGGCACCCATTTCGATGCCACGATCGCCGAGTTCGCCCTGACCGAGCCACACACGGTGCACTAAACGCGCAACAGCCACCGTCACGCTCCCATTCCGACTCGCAGCACCCCGACACCAGCCGCTTCCAGCCTGCTGCGGAGACGCGCCGCCAGCTCGGCGGCGCCTGGCGTGTCACCGTGGAGACAAAGCGTGTCGCTCCGCAACTCAAGAATCTCGCCGGTCTGCGCCATCACTGTGCCGTCCTGGGCCAGACGAACCGCCTGTTCCACCATCAACTTCGGGTCGTCGATGACGGCGCCCGGCTGCCCCCGCGGCACCAGCGCGCCATCGGCCTGGTAGGCGCGGTCGGCGAACACTTCCGAGGCGGTCCGGAGGCCGACCGACTCCGCCGCCTCGAGCAAAGCCGAACCGGCCATGCCGAAGAGTACCAGCGTGGCGTCGATACCGACCACCGCGCGCGCGATCGCGTCGGCCAGCCGCCGATCCTTCGCCGCCATGTTGTAGAGCGCCCCGTGTGGCTTGACGTGGTGCAGCCGCGCCTCCTCGGCCGCGGCCACCCCCGCCAGGGCGCCGATTTGATAGGCCACCAGGTCCTCAATCTGGCGCTCGGACATCTCCATATTGCGCCGGCCAAAGCCGTTGAGATCAGGGAAACCCGGGTGGGCGCCGATGCCAACACCGGCAGCTACCGCCAGCCGGACGGTATCGCGCATCACCGACGGGTCACCGGCGTGGAAACCGCAGGCCACGTTGGCGGAGGTGATGTGACGCATGACCGCGTCGTCGTGGCCGAGCGTATAGGCGCCGAACGACTCGCCGACGTCAGCGTTCAGATCGATGCGTCGCACTGTCTTGGATTATAGGGGTTGCCGGAATCCACAAAAAAAGGGGCACCACTCTCGCGATAGCCCCCAACGACGCCGGCAGCCAAAGAGAACGGCGCCGTACAGTAGGCCTGAGACATAGAATTAAGGCGTTCATGAACTGGCGACACGGCCGCCCGCTCGTCACGATCGTCGGAATGCTCTGCGCTCTGGTCCTCCACACGCGTACTGTCGAGGCCCAGTCAGCGTCGCCCCGGCGCACGCTCCTGGATCAGTACTGCGTTACGTGCCATAACCAGCGCACGCTGACTGCGGATCTGGCGCTGGACACCATTGATGTGGACGACGTCACCGTCGCGCCCAACGTGTGGGAAAAAGTGGTCAGGAAGTTGCGCGCCGGCGCTATGCCGCCCATCGGTCGGCCCCGGCCAGACCAGTCCACCTACGAGGCGTTCACGAAGGGGCTGGAAACGGCGCTCGACGAGGCCGCGGTCGCCAGCCCCAACCCGGGACGGACCGAAGCGTTTCATCGGCTCAACCGCACCGAGTATCACAACGCCGTACGCGACCTTCTAGATCTGGAGGTCGACGTAGCCGAGCTGCTGCCGGCCGACGGCGCCAGCTACGGGTTCGACAATATTGCCGGCGTGCTCGGCGTCTCGCCCACGCTGCTCGAGGGCTACCTTCGCGCGGCGAGGAAGATCAGCCGGCTGGCAGTGGGTCGACCCGCACCGTCGGCCTCCACCGAGACCTTCAGGGTCACCAACGACCTGTCGCAGGATGACTGGGTCGACGGCATGCCCTTCGGCACCCGAGGCGGCGCCACCTTCCAGCACCAGTTCCCGCAGGCCGGCGAGTACGTATTCGACGTCACTCTGGCCCGCGGTACCGGCGGGCAGCTCAGGATCTTCGACCTGCCACACACCCTCGACATCAGCCTCGACGGAGAGACCGTCCAAACCTACACGGTCGGAGGAACGCCGCCCGACGCGCCGCGAGGCAGCGACGCGTATCGTACGTGGCAGGCTACCCAGCGGACGGCCGACGGCGACTGGGAGTTCACGCTCCCAGTGGACGCCGGCCCACGGGAGATCCGGTTGACCTTCACCCGGCACAGCTGGGCATATCCGGAGGGTGTCCGGCAGCCGTATCTCCGTCCCTACACCGCGGTCGATACCCGACAGCAGCCTTACCTGGGGCAGCTAACCGTCACCGGCCCGTTTGAGACGGGGGACGCAGCGCCGCCGACGCAGACCCCCAGTCGGGAGCGGATCTTCGTCTGCTCGCCGTCCGCCACGGCAACGCGGCAAACCGACTGTGCGCGAGAGATTCTGTCGACGCTGGCCCGGCGGGCGTATCGTCGCCCCCTAACAGCGGCGGACCAGGAGGTACTGCTCCGGTTCTTCGAGGAGGGCCGGGCGGCGGACGGATTCGACGCCGGCATCGAGCTGGCGCTTCGCTGGCTGCTCGCCAGCCCGGAGTTTGTGCTCAGGGCCGAGCGCGATCCGGACGGCCTCCCGTCCGGGACCAACTACACGATCAGCGATCTGGAGCTAGCGTCTCGCCTGTCATTCTTTCTGTGGTCGAGCCTGCCGGACGATGAATTGCTCGAGGTAGCCACCCAGGGACGCCTCCGTGTTCCGGACGAGCTCGAGCGGCAGACCCACCGTATGCTCGCCGACCCGCGCGCCCGGTCGCTAGTGACGAACTTCTCGAGCCAATGGCTCTACCTACGAAATGTCCCGGCGGTCTATCCCGACGAAGATCTCTTTCCGAATGTCGGCGAAGCGCTCCGCCAGGCAATGCAACGGGAAACGGAGCTGTTCCTCGACAGCGTCTTCCGCGAGAACCGGAGTGTGCTTGAGTTGCTGACCGCCGACTACACGTTCGTCAACGAGCGGCTGGCGCGCCACTATGACATCCCGCACATCTACGGCAGTCACTTCCGCCGCGTGTCGCTCGAAGAGCTCCCTCCAGCACGGCGGGGGCTGCTGGGCCACGCGAGCGTGCTGGCGATCACCTCCTACCCGAACCGGACGTCACCGGTGCTGCGAGGCAAGTGGGTACTCGAGAATCTGCTCGGCACTCCCCCGGCGGCCCCGCCGCCGAACGTCCCGGATCTCGAGAGCGCGGCCGAGGGCGGCGCAGCCCTCTCGATGCGTGAGGCGATGGAGCGGCACCGGGCGAACCCCGTCTGCGCGAGCTGCCACCGGATGATGGACCCGCCCGGATTCGCGCTGGAAGAATTCGACGCGGTGGGCCGCTTTCGCGCCCGATCGGAGGCGAACGCGCCGATCGACGCCTCGGGAGCACTGCCCGACGGCACCGAGTTCGAGGGGGCCGAGGGCCTCCGAGACGCGTTGGTCTCGAATCCTGAACGTTTCGTGAGTACCCTAACGGAGAAGCTCATGATCTTCGCCCTGGGCCGCGGTCTTGAGTACCACGACGCGCCGACCGTGCGCGGGATCGTCCGGGACGCGTCGGACGCTAACTATCGGTTCACGGACATCGTCCTGGGCATCGTCAAGAGTCCACCGTTCAACATGAGGAGAACGGCGTCATGATCGTCTCGAAGAAAACCCTCTCGCGCCGCACTATGCTCCGCGGCGTGGGCGCCACCCTCGCCCTGCCGATGCTCGACGCGATGGTACCGGCACTGTCCGGTCTCTCCGGCCGCGCGGCCGCGCCAGTGCGTCGGCTCGGGTGGGTTTATGCGCCGAACGGCATGGCGATGCACGCCTGGACACCGGAGCAGGCGGGCGCACTCGAGCTGTCGTCAATCCTGAACCCGCTCGCCACACACCGCGACCGCACGGTGGTCGTCAGCGGACTCGCCCAAGGACAGGCTGAAGCCCTAGGGGACGGCAACGGCGAGCACACCCGGGCCACGGCGACCTGGCTTAACGGCGTGCACCCGAAAGAAACAGAGGGCGCTGACGTGCGAGCCGGGAAAACGGCCGACCAGTTCGCCGCCGACCAGCTCGGTCAGACGACACCCCTCCGCTCGCTGGAACTCGCGATCGAACAGGACTTCCTGGTCGGGAGCTGTGACAACGGCTACAGCTGTATCTACATGAACACCATTGCGTGGCAGGACCCGACGACGCCATTGCCGATGGAGAACAATCCACGAGTCGTCTTCGAGCGCTTATTCGGCGAGGGTGGCTCCGCCGCCCATCGACACGCCGAGTCGCGAAGGGACCGTAGCATCCTCGACGCAATCTCAACTGACCTAGCCCGCCTTCAGCGCGAGGTCGGCTCTCAGGATCAGGCGCGGCTGTCACAGTATCTCGATGCGGTGCGCTCGGTGGAACGCCGGATCCAGCTCTCAGAGCAGAACGAGACGGAGCTCCCAACCATCGAGCAACCGGTGGGCATCCCCGAGTCATACCAGGAACATGTCAAGCTGATGTTCGACATGCTGTCGCTGGCCTACCAGGTGGACTTGACTCGCGTGTTCACCTTCATGCTAGGGCGTGAACTCAACGGACGCGCCTATCCAGAACTGGGCATTCCCGACTCGCACCACGGGCTATCACACCATCGGGACGACCCGCTGAAACTGGCCCAGCTGGCGAAGATCAACACATTCCACGTTTCGCTGTTCGCGAATTTCCTGGACGAGCTAGCGAGCACGTCGGATGGGGACGGCTCCCTGCTCGACCACTCGTTGCTGCTGTACGGCGCGTCGCTGAGCGACAGCAACAAGCACTCGCACTTCGACCTGCCGCTACTGCTGGCGGGAGGCTCGGCCGGCCAGCTTAAGGGCGGACGACACCTACAGTACCCACGAGACACGCCGATGACGAATCTGCTTGTCAGCCAGCTCGACAAGGCTGGGGTCCGGATCGACGGCGGGCTGGGAGACAGCACCGGGCGGCTCCAGGCACTGACACCGCTGGCGGATCTCTGATGCGAGGCATTGTGGCCAGAGGAGCACGGGGCACGAGGCCTGTCAGGTCGCTGGTCTTGCCGTCAAGAGACCGGCGCTTTGGGGGTTAGCGAAATGGGACGGTCTGCCATCGTTGCCATCCTGTCCCTGCTGGCTCTTCCACTGCCCGCGCACGCGCAATCGGACAGTGACAGCGACTCGGCCCTACACCACGCGGCTCACGAGGGAAACCTCGCCGCGGTCGAACATGCCCTGGGCCAGGGCACCGACCCGAACCTGCTCACGTCGCGGGGCGTCACGCCGCTGACCCTGGCCATCCACGGCGGACATGCGGCGATCGTGGCGCGGCTGCTCGATGCCGGCGCCGACCCAAATCTGGCGTCGCCGGCCGGCGAGACGCCTTTGATGGTTGCCGCCAGAACTGGCGTCGTCGCCAGCGTCGAGTCGCTGCTGACGCATGGCGCCGACCCGGCCGCGCGGGAGGACTTGCGGGGACAGACGGCACTCATGTGGGCGGCCGCCGAACGCCACGCTGACGTCGTTGGGCCCCTGGTGGCGGCGGGTGCCGACGTGGACGAGCGGTCGGACGCCGGCTTCAACCCGCTGATGTTCGCGACCCGACTGGGACACATCGAAACCGTCGACGCACTGCTCGATGCCGGTGCCAACATCCACCAGACCTTGCCGGACGGAACGGGTCCACTGGTAGCAGCCATCATCAACGCCCACTACGACCTGGCCATCCGCCTCCTCGACCGTGGGGCAGACCCCAACGCCGCGGAACAAGGCTGGACAGCCCTGCACCAGGTGGTCTGGACCAAACGCCCAAACACCAACAAGAACCAGCACAACCCGTCGCCGAGACAGAGCGGGTGGGTAACCGATCTGGAACTGGTCCGGGCGCTGGTCGAGCACGGGGCTGACGTCAACGCTCGGCAGACGAAGGAGCCGCGCGACGGATACCGTAACTACCTGAATCGGATCGGCGCCACGCCCTTCCTGCTCGCCGCCAAGGTCGTCGACCTCGAGATGATGCGGCTGTTGCTCGCGCTAGGCGCCGACCCATTTCTGACCAACGAGGACGGCACGACGGCGCTCCTGGTCGCGGCCGGGGTCGGGGTGTGGCCGAACGAGAGCGCGGGCAGCAAGGAGGAGGCGCTCGAAGCGGTTAAGCTGATGATGGACCTCGGCGACGTCGTGACAACCATCGACGCGCATGGCGACACGGCCGTCCACGGAGCCGTGCTCCGCGACGCCAAGGAACTCACCGAGTTTCTGCTGGACGAGGGCGCCGAGCTCAACCACGTCAACGAGTGCGGCTGGACCCCGCTGACCATCGCCCAGGGGATCTTCTACGGTAACCTCGGTCGGCAGTACCCGGAGCTCACGCCCGTCCTGCGCGAACGCGGGGCCACCTCTCCCCTCCCTGCAGGCGCCCCTGGCTATTTGCAGATGGACTACCCTGCTCGCTGTTTCCGATAAACCTACCCCCTGGACAGACGCGCTAGCGAACGTCAACCCCCACGACCACGAACCCGCGTCTTCCATATCGAGGCTGACTGTTCCGGACCTTAACGTCCCGCTCTTCACCCGTCACGTCGGCGGTCAGGTCCGAGGCGCGATATGATCCACCGCTGACAGGACACCGTTGCGGCCGGTCACGCCGGTCGCCTTCACGATCGGCGAAGCTGATCGTCCACAGGGGAAGACACCGATGGCGGACCGCATCACGGCCGGATCGCTCCAGGTCGACCAGGAGCTCTACAACTTCATCAACAACGAGGCACTGCCCGGCACCGACATCTCACCGGAGGCCTTCTGGGGCGGCCTAGATTCGCTGGTCCATGGCCTGGGACCCCGGAACCAAGAGCTGCTGGCCGCCCGAGACGAGCTGCAGGCCAGGATCGATGCCTGGTATCGGGAGAACGGGAACCAGCCGATCGACCTGCCGGAATACAAGGCGATGCTTCGGGAGATCGGCTATCTAGCCCCCGAAGGCGACGACTTCACGGTCGACACAGCGAACGTCGACGATGAAATCTCGACCATCGCCGGCCCGCAGCTCGTGGTGCCGGTCACCAACCCTCGCTATGCGTTGAACGCCGCCAACGCCAGATGGGGCAGCTTCTACGATGCCCTGTATGGGACCGACGTAATCCCGGAAGATGACGGCGCGGAGCGCGGCACCGACTACAACCCGGTGCGCGGCGCCAAAGTCATCGCGTTCGCCCGGAAGTTCCTCAACGACACGGCACCGCTCACGCAGGGAAGCCATGTCGATGCCACCGGCTATGCGGTGAGCGGCGGCGCGCTCATGGTCTCGCTGGCGGACGGCTCGACGACCGGCCTTGCCAATGCGGCTCATTTCGCGGGCTACAGCGGCGACGCGGGCTCACCTTCGGCCATCTTGCTTCGCAACAACGGTCTGCACATCGAGATCGCCGTCGACCGGAATCATCCGGTGGGGCGCGACGACCCGGCCGGCGTCAAGGACATCGTTCTCGAAGCTGCGATGACCACCATCATGGACCTTGAGGACTCGGTGTCAACAGTGGACGCCGAGGACAAGGTGGTCGCTTATCGGAACTGGCTCGGGCTGATCAAGGGAGACCTAACCGATCAGTTCGAGAAGGCCGGCAAGCCAGTCAACCGCGCGCTGAACCCTGACCGGAGCTACACGGCTCCTGACGGGTCAGACATCAGCCTGCAGGGACGCAGTCTGATGCTGATCCGCAACGTCGGTCACCTCATGACCAACCCGGCCGTGCTCGACAAGGACGGTAATGAGGCTCCTGAGGGAATCCTCGACGCGATGATCTCGTCGATGATCGCCATACACGACCTGAAACAGGGCAAGAACAGCCGGGCCGGATCCGTCTATATCGTCAAGCCGAAAATGCACGGTCCCGAGGAGGTTGCCTTCACGGACCTGACGCTCGGACAGGTGGAGGATTTCCTGAACCTGAAGCGCCACACGATCAAGATCGGGATCATGGACGAGGAGCGCCGGACTACAGTGAATCTCAAGGAGTGCATCCGGGCCGCCAAAGATCGGGTGTTCTTCATCAACACCGGCTTCCTCGATCGCACCGGCGACGAAATGCACACGGCCATGGAGTCGGGCCCGATGATCCGCAAGGCGGAGATGAAGTCGGCGCCCTGGATGACCACCTACGAAGACTGGAACGTGGACGTGGGCCTACAGTGCGGGCTACCGGGTCACGCCCAGATCGGCAAAGGCATGTGGGCCATGCCGGATCTGATGGCCAAGATGCTCGAGGCTAAGGTGGGCCATCCGGAGGCTGGCGCCAACACTGCCTGGGTACCCTCGCCGACCGCCGCGACCCTGCACGCCACCCACTACCACCAGGTGAACGTGAACGCGCGGCAGGGCGAACTCGGCAATCGCGACCTTGCCGATCTCGACGCCATCCTGACCATTCCCCGCGAGGAGCAGCCAAACTGGTCGCCCGAGGAGATCCAGCAGGAGCTCGACAACAACGCGCAGGGCATCCTCGGCTATGTGGTCCGGTGGGTCGACCAAGGCGTGGGCTGCTCGAAGGTACCCGACATCAACAACACAGGGTTAATGGAAGACCGGGCGACCCTCCGCATCTCGAGCCAGCACATATGTAACTGGCTGCATCACGGCATCTGCAGCGAAGCCCAGGTGCGAGAGACAATGCAACGGATGGCCACAGTCGTAGACGGGCAGAACGCCGCCGACCCGCTCTACCGCCAGATGGCACCCAACTTCGACGACAGCATCGCGTTCCAGGCCGCCTGCGATCTAGTCTTCAAGGGCCGTGAGCAACCCAATGGCTACACCGAGCCGATCCTCCACGCCAGACGGCAAGAGGCCAAGGCCAAATTCGGCGCCTGAACCGCCAGACGTATCCTCCCTCGTCTCGGACGACCGGTGCCTAGTCTCGCTGGTCGATGCGGCCAGCGCCGAGGCGACGGCAAAGGCCGGCGACCACGTCGTCTGCGGTTCCGGCTGCTCACCCTGCTGCTTCGGGCCGTTCTCGATAACTCCGCTCGACGCCTGGCGGCTGCGGCGGGGCCTGGACGCACTGGCGAGCACCGCCGCCGACACAGCCCACGGCATCGTCGAACGAGCGCGGGCCACTGCAGCGGCTCAGACCTCCGCCTTCGCCCCGGAGCAAGCCGGGCAGCTCCGCTCGGAAGAGGAGGAACGCCGGCACTACAAGGCATTCGCCAACGTGCCCTGTCCGGCGCTCTGCCCAGACTCTGGCACCTGCCTGATCTACGAATGGCGGCCGCTCGCCTGCCGGACCCACGGGCCACCACTCCGCCGCTCCGGCTATGACTTCCCCCCTTGCCCACTGTGTTTCAAGAAGGCGGACCCCGCTCTCGTCGACGAGATGCGACTCTGCCTGGACGTTGACGACGTCGAAACTCCGCTCGTCGAGCGAGTGGCGGCCGAGGAGGACAACGACGCTCGGACCACGGTCACGTTCGCGCTCGCCGCGTGGTCCGGATCATCGGTCAGTGCGCCACCAGAAACGCCTCGACCCGACGACGAGCCTCACCGACCGCACTCCCGTCCTTCCAGCGCTCGATCAGCTCTGCCTGGGGAGTAAGCCTCACCGGTTTCCGCAAGATCCAGACCGGCGGGTCGAACACCGGCACAACCGCCCAGAGATAGGAGCGGCCATAGCTGCTGCCGCACAGTAGCAGCCGCCTCGGACCGGGCTCACCCGTTAAGGGTAAGATGGCTCAACCGACCGTACCAGACGACCCGGAGGTCCTGATGTCGTCCAACCCCGCTTCGCTTCGCTCACCCCGCGCCACCTGGCTCGTCAGATCTGTACTGGCCGTCGTAGGTCTGCTCCTGGCGACCGGCGTCGCCGTGGACACCCGACCGAACGTCGCGGCCAACGGCATGGTGGCTTCACCCGAGCCACTGGCCACCGATGTCGGCCTGGCCATCCTGAAGGCTGGTGGCAACGCCTTCGACGCCGCGGCCGCGGTGCAATTCGCCCTGGCTGTCACCTATCCCAACGCCGGCAATATCGGTGGGGGTGGATTCATGGTGGGGCTCCTGGCCGATGGAGACACCTTCGCGCTCGACTTCCGCGAAGAGGCACCGTCGGCGGCCTCCACCGACATGTTCGTGGACGCGCAAGGGAAGATGATGCCTGAGCTCAGCACCAACACCCACCAGGGGGTTGGCGTCCCGGGAAGCGTCGACGGAATGCTGAAGCTGGTGGAGCGGTACGGGACGATGGACCGGCACCAGGTACTTGGGCCGGCTATCGAGCTAGCCAGAGACGGCTTCCCGATCTCCTACTCACTGGCCCAAAGCCTGCAGCGCAGTCAACGACTTCGGCGCTTCCCATCGTCGATCAAGACGTTCGGCCTCGACGGCGACAGTCCTGAGATGGGCGACCGGTTGACCCAATCAGAGCTGGCCACGACGCTGCAAGCGATCGCGGATCACGGACGCGACGGCTTCTATGCTGGGGCAGTGGCCGATCTGATCGTCGCAGACATGGAGGCCAACGGGGGACTGATCAGCCACAAAGATCTGGCTGCCTACGAGGCCCAGTGGCGGGAACCGTTGGTGTTCCACCACGACCGCTACGAGCTCATCACGCATCCGGTGCCAAGCTCGGGCGGCATGACCATCGCCCAGACCCTGGCCCTGCTGAACATGCCAGTGCTACAGCGGGTCGGGTATCACTCGGCGGAAGCCGTCTCGATGGTGACCGAGGCGCAGCGACTGGCGTTCGCCGACCGAAACTTCTGGCTGGGCGACCCAGAGTTCTTCGACGTACCGGTCGACCGGCTGCTCTCGCGCGAGTACATGGAGCAGCGTCGGCGGCTGCTCCCTCAGGACAGCATGGCCGGCCGGAGCGAAGGGGTGTCACACGGCCCCGCAGAGTCAGAAGAGACCACTCACTTCACCGTGGCCGACCGCTGGGGCAACGTGGCGGCGATCACCACCACGCTCAACAGCGGCTACGGCCTGGGCGCAGTAGCGATAGGGACTGGATTCGTCTGGAACAACGAGATGGACAATTTCTCGGCCCGGCCAGGCATCCCGAATCAATACGGGCTGCTGGGAGCCGAGGCGAACTCGATCAAGCCGCGTAAGCGTCCGCTCTCATCAATGACCCCGACTATCGTGCGGGAGTTCGGCGACTTCTACATGACAATGGGCAGCCCTGGCGGTCCGACCATCATCAACACCGTGCTGCAGATCTACCTCAACGTCACCGTGTGGGGAATGGACCTCCAGCAAGCGATTGACGCGCCCCGCATCCACCACCAGTGGCTACCCGACCGTATCGACCACGAGCCATTTGCGCTGTCACCCGAGACGAAGAAAGAACTCGAACGGCTAGGCTACGAGCTTAGGGAACGTCGAAACATGGGGATGGCGACCGGCATTCTGAAAACGCCGGAGGGCTACTACGCGGGCTATGCCGACCGGCGAGGCTCGGGCACCGCGCGAGGCTATTGAGTGGGCGGGGCCGAAGTCCCGCCCTACCGGCCGGTGTCCTCTCGGATGAACTCGGCACCCTTTTCGGCAATCATCACCGTCGGCGCGTTGGTGTTCCCGGACGTAATCCGTGGCATGACCGACGCATCAACCACGCGCAACCCGTCCATCCCGTGCACCGAGAGACGGGCGTCAACCACGGCCATCGGGTCGCTTCCCATCTTGCAGGTGCCCACCGGGTGGAAAATGGTCGTCCCCAGCTCGGACGCGGCTTTCCTCAGGTCGTCGTCACTCTCGACGTGGGGCCCTGGGAGGTGCTCGGTCGGCTCAAACCGGGCTAAGGCGTCGGCCGCCATGATCCTCCGGGTAAACCGGAGCCCCTTCACGGCGATGTCCAGATCCTCATCGGCAGACAGATAGTTCAGGGTGATCGCGGGCGCGTCATCCGGATCCAAGCTCTTGATCCGGATGTGCCCACGGCTGGTCGGCTGCAGGTTGCACACTGATGGGGTAATGGCGTTGAACTTGTGGAGCGGGTCGCCGAACTTGTCGAGCGAGAGCGGTTGGACGTGCCATTCCATGTCGGCAAATTCGCGCCCGGGATCGCTCTTGGCAAACGCTCCGAGCTGCGACGGCGGCATGGTCAGCGGTCCGGTCTTAAACAGGAAGTACTCCAACCCCATCATCGCCTGACCCCACAGTGACATGCGCTGATTCAGGGTGACCGTGTTCTTGACCTTGAAGATGGTGCGGATCTGCAGATGATCGTGCAGGTTCTCGCCGACACCGGGCAGGTCGTTGACCACATCGACACCGTAGCTCTGGAGCATCGCCCCGTCCCCGATGCCCGACAGCTGCATGATCTGCGGTGAGCCGACGGCGCCAGCGGCCAAGATGACTTCGCGCCCGGCCAGAATCTCGTCGCCACCGACCAGCCGCACGCCGGTCGCGCGCCGTTGTCCGCCGGTAGAGTCCACCAGTAACCGCTCGACGTGAGCGTTGGTGCGGACCGTAAGATTCGCACGGTCGGCGATCGGACGCAGGTAGGCTTTGGTGCCGCTCCAGCGGCGTCCACCCCGCTGATTCATCTGGAAATAGGCGTTGCCAAAGTTGTCGCCTCGGTTGAACTCGTCGATCTTAGGGATGCCGCACTCCTCGGCCGCATCGCGCCAGGCATCCAGAATCTCCCAGCTCACCCGCTTCTCTTCCACCCGCATTTCGCCGCCGACCCCGTGGAACTCGTCCGCGCCATGCACGTAGTCTTCCGACTTCTTAAACACCGGCAGCACGTCGTCCCAGCCCCAGCCGCGGTTCCCGAGAGAGGCCCAGTGGTCATAGTCGCTTCGCTGACCACGCATGTAGATCATGGCGTTGATCGACGAACACCCTCCGAGCACCTTACCGCGCGCATACAAGATGGTCCGACCATTGAGCCCGGGATCTGGCTCGATCTTGTAGCACCAGTCAGTGCGAGGATTCCCGATGGTGTAGAGATAACCGACCGGGATATCGATCCAGAAGTAGTCGTCCTTGCCCCCGGCCTCTAGAAGTAGTACCGACACGTCGGCGTCGGCCGAGAGACGGTTGGCCAGCACGCACCCGGCCGTACCGCCCCCGATCACGATGTAGTCGTAAGTCACTGGGGGATCCTACGCCACTCCCCGCCCTTTGGACCGTAAGCCCTGGCGCAATCGCCGGCAGAGCGTAAGCATCTGGTCTCCGAACGGCATCACCGAATGCCCGTAAGGTGGCTGGCTACGTTCTCAGACCAGCTACCGGCGCGACCGGCACCGATGGAACCACGCGGCTATAATCGAGAAACATGACCAAGCGACCAGTCTCGGTTCTCATCGGCCTGCTCGTCATCTCCGCGGCCTGCGGAGGCGGTGGATCGGACGGGCCCGCTGTCAGTGCCGTGGCCTACGAGGGTGCCACCGTGATCACCGGCAACGGCGGTCCGCCTCTCGGCGGTGGCGTCATCGTCGTGGACAACGGCGTCATCACCGACGTCGGCCTGGCGGCAAACGTTGCCATTCCCGAGGGCGCAACTGTGGTGGACCTGGCCGGCAAGACGGTGATGCCGACCATGGTGGACCTGCACGGACACGTCGGGTTCGTCGACGACCTGAGCTTCGACAGCGCAAACTATACGCGGGAGATCATCACCGACCAGCTCGACCGCTACGCCTACCATGGCGTCGGCGTGATCGTGTCGTTGGGCACCGACCCGGGTGAACTGGCCTTCGAGATCAAGGCGGACCAGAAGGCGGGCACTCAGGGCGGCGCCCGGCTCCACACCGCCTTCCGCGGCATCGCGCGACCGGACGCCGGACCGGGAGCCGCAACCATGCGACCGACTGCACTGGGGGTATCCACCGAGGAGGAAGCACGAGAAGCGGTTCGCGAGATCGCGACCACCGATGCCGACTTCCTTAAGATCTGGGTCGACGACCGGAGCGGCTCGGTCGAGAAACTCGGCCCCGACCTCTACCGTCCGATCATCGAGGAGGCACACGCAAACAACCTCCGCGTGATTGCCCACATCTTCTATGCCAAGGACGCCATGGAACTGGTAGAAGCGGACGTCGACGGCTTCGCCCATCTGGCCCGGGACGTCGAGATGGATGACGAGCTAGTCGCTGCCATCGTCGAGAACGATATCTTCGTCATGCCGAACCTGGCCGTGTCGGAGCGGGCACGCAATGCCGCGCCCCCCGCGTGGGTCGATCTGCCGATGCTGTCCGAGTCGACTTCCGCCGATGCGATCGACCGCATCCGCCAGTCCTACGAGAACCGGGACGAGGCGACGGCCGCCCGCGGCGCCGAATCGTTCGACATGATGCTTAGAAGCCTCAAGAAACTGTCCGACGCCGGGGTCACGCTGGTGCTTGGCGCTGACACCGGCATCCAAGACCACATCCCAGGATACATGGAACACTACGAGCTTGAGCTGATCGTTGAGGCCGGCATCTCGCCAGCTAAGGCCATCGAGATCGCGACCAGCGCCCCAGCAGCGGTGCTCGGCACCAACACCGGACTGCTCGCACCCGGGAACCGGGCTGACTTCATCGTACTCAACGCTAACCCGATGTACGGCATCGGCAACACGCGCGACATCGACTCGGTCTACCTCAACGGTGAGGCCGTCGACCGAGAAAGCCTGAGGGCACGGTGGCAGTAACCCGATGCTGGGCTTTAGCCAGCGAGAACCTTAGCTAGCAGAGGCCGCGTGCAAGTCTTCGGCAACACGGCCGGGCTTAAGGCCAATCAGGTTCGTCAACTGGAACGGCTATTCCGCCGCCGGATTCCAGCCGACCAGCTGCTGACCCAAGAGCTCGCTAGACAGCTCACCGAGATTAGTCGCGAGGTCCACCGTCAGGTAGGCGTGCTGGTCGGACGTCGGGGCGACGTCCAGCACGTGATGGTTGGCGATGCCCAGTCGATCAAGCTGCCCGACTGGGGCCGGCTCCGGGCGGGCCGCGGCCGACTACGGGGACTCCGCTGTCTGCACACCCACCTAGCGGACGAAGGACTCAGCCAAGACGACCGTTCAGACCTCCTCCTGCTCCGGCTCGACGCTATGGTCACCATCGGCGTCGGTGAGGATGGCCTCCCCACCCTGGCCCACACGGCTGCCCTGACGCCGGCCACCGCGACCGGCGACGGGGTCGAACTGCTCGACCCTCGTCCACCGTCCCAGCTCGACATCGACTTCGAGCTCTGGATCAGGGAGCGGGAGGAGGCACTCGCACGCGCGACCGGGGCCCGTGAGGTCGGTGGACGGGAGAAGGCCATCCTGGTATCGGTCACTGCGGGGCGCAATGCCACCGCCCTCGAGATTCACGTCGAGGAACTGCGCGAACTGGCCCGATCAGCCGGCGTCGAGATTGTCGACGTGGTCACCCAGCATAGGTCCCGGGTCGACCCAAAGACGGTCGTCGGGTCCGGCAAGCTGAACGACCTGGTCATCCGGGCGTTTCAGAGCGGCATCGACCTGGTCATCGTGGACCAAAATATGACCCCCACGCAGGCTCGCAACTTGGCCGAGCGGATGGAGCTCAGGGTTATCGATCGGACCCAGCTTATCCTGGACATCTTCGCCCAGCACGCCACGACCAGAGACGGCAAGCTGCAGGTAGAGCTTGCACAGCTGAAGTACCTGCTGCCTCGACTGACGCAACGGGCCGACATCTCGCTCTCCCGCCTCGCCGGAGGTATCGGCGGCCGGGGCCCTGGAGAAACTAAGCTGGAAGTCGACCGGCGACGGACTCGCGATCGGGTCACGCGGCTCGAACGGGAGCTCAAGAAACTCGGCAGTCAGCGGCAGAACCGCCGCCAGCGGCGCGGTAGACGCGACGTACCCGTGCTCTCAATCGTTGGCTACACCAACGCCGGAAAAAGCACGCTAATCCGCGCGCTGACCCGCACGCACGTCCACGTGGCCGACCAGATGTTCGCGACCCTCGATCCGGTGTCGCGGCGGCTTCGATTTCCACGAGAGCGAGAGGTAATCATCACCGATACGGTCGGCTTCATCCGAGACCTACCGGCCGACCTGGTGACCGCCTTTCGCGCCACACTCGAAGAGTTGAGCGACGCGTCGCTGCTGCTTCACGTGGTCGATGCGTCGGCGCCGGACCGCGAGCGGCGGATCGAGGCGGTGCGCGGAGTACTGCAGGAAATAGGTATCGGCGCCCAAGAGTTGCTGGTGTTCAACCAGATCGACAAGCTAGAGCAAGATGAGGTGGACCGGCTACTGCGAGACCACGAGGGTGTGGCGGTGTCGGCCCTGCGACGCACTGGACTGCGGGCGCTGCTGCACCAAGCCGAGCAAATCCTGTGGGCGGGCGACACCGAACGACGGGAAATGGTGGGTGGCCTCACCGGTCTGACCGCCGAATAGTCGCTACGCGTCGTGACCCGCGTCGGTAGAAGTCTGGCTCCTCCAAGAGCAGCAAGAAGAAGAGTCAGTCGTAGGGAACTAGTTTCCCCTCGTCAGCAGATCCCAGTGCGCACCGGCACGCTCCAGGATCGGCACCAGATCCGGCTCGAGCAGGTAGCGCTGCTCGATCAGGCGCCGGCCGGCCGCCTCGACCAGACGGAGGTAGTCGGCCCGCGAGTCGTAGCGTTCCTCAATCGACCGGCGCGGGTCTCCTGTCCGGTTACGCTCGACCTGAGTCGCCGGGAACGGGATATAGGACCCGGCCAGCGACACCAGCGTGTTCGGGTCACCCGCGTCCGGATTGGTGAAGTTCCACCCAGTGTAGGTGGCCAGCGGCACCTTGACCTCGGGGTGCATAATGCCCGCGACCTCGTTGCCGTCCTCATCGACCTGCGGAATCAGCATCGGCAGCTCGGCGCCCGCTTCGACTCCATCCTCGAGCCAGGGGTTCGCGACCCGCTCTCCACCTGTACGATCGGCCGGTGACCGCACGTTCGGAATGGCGGGGAACGTCACATCTCGGGGTGCGACGAGATTGCCGTCAGCGAACCGGGGGTGACTGCTGGGCGGAGGGGCAACACCATCGACCACCCAAGACCGCAGCGAGGCCAGAAGCGCGCGCATGTTCCACCAGTAGTCCGTGGGGTTCCCCAGCTCCTGGCTGCTCCGTGCCTGCGAGGGGGGAAACGCTCCAGGCCCGTGCTGGGTGCCGGCGAAAAAGTAGAACCGCACGTTCTCCTGCAACTCGATGTCCCGGGTTCCGTCGGGAGTCGAATGCACCAGCGTCGCCACCCGGCCACCGCCCCAGTACTCGACGCCGGTGTTGGTGTAGAAGATACGCGGCTGGTTGCCCCGGCTCCGGTCATTCCCCAGGGTGCCGTCGGTAGCCCCGGTCAGCGGATCCCGCATGGCGGCATCGGCGAAGGGAAACGAGGTGGCGTCAAACATCCCGAGCGAAATCGGTGTCGCCCCCGGCTGGTTCAGATCCAGACGCGACGCGCCCGCGATGTGCGGAATCATGCCGTCGAAGACCGGACGTCCCTCGGTATCGGTGTTAAACCCAAGATAGAGAAACGTGCGCAGATAGCGGCCACTCTGCGACGAGCCGAACGACAGCAGATGTTCGGCGCTGACCACCGACTCGGCGTCGTACTTGATCCAGGAGGCCGTATCACGCACGGTCGCAAAACCGAGCCCGCCCACCGGGTGGCCATCCACCTCTGGCACCACCAACTTGATGGGTCGATCCCCAGGCACGTCGAACTCCCACCCGACCCAGACCACCGTGTAGCCCTCCCGCATGAGGAACCCGTCGCCATACGGGCCGCTGCCACCGCGGTTGAAGCCAAGCGCGGTCAACCGCCCGCGGTTAGCGATGTCGACCAGCGCTATGCCGTTGCCCCGTGCCGGATTGGCCGGAGTCAGGATCAGCAAGTCACCAGTGGCTTCGACAAGCCCTTGGGCGTTACGCGGCGCGCGATCCAAATTCACGATGACCGCATTCCTCGGATCATCCGGGTCGATGCCGAACGTGATCGTGCCGACGATCTGCTCATAGGCACCGGTCTCGCCGAATCCGGCATCCTCGACCCGCACCCGCTCGGCAACGTCCACCGACAGCACGTCGGCGGAGGCCATGTTCGGAGCAAGCAGCAGCGTAAGCGTAAGCGTGAGCGTCGCGACAAGAAAGCGGGACATCGATGTCATGAAACTGTTCCTCGGGATGCCTAAGGCGTAAGTCGGGATTATACTGCCGCCCGCGCCGTCACTCCGACGGGGGACAAACCGATGACACCCATGCTGAGCCGTCGACCTGACTTCACCGCCCGCACCATCACCAACATTGGCCGACCGCGGCTGGGGCCGGCTCCAGCGCAGGTCGCCGACGGCAGCGTTCAGCAACTGCACCGCCAAGCGGGCGATCTCAACCTACGCCTCGGCTTGGTCGGAGTAAAGCGCCACATGGCTGGCACTTGGCTACTTTCGACGGCCACACTCTTCGCGCTCGACGACGCGAAACTCACCGACGAGCTGTCCTGGTCGCTCGGCTTCAACTGGACACGATAGCGACGGCGGCCATCCCGAGGAGATCATGCAGAACGCAAACGCCGGCTTCATCGGACTGGGACGGATGGGCTTCGCCATGGCCAGCAACCTGGCGGCAGCGAACGTCCCGCTGACGGTCTTCGACGTGCAGACGGAACCAGTCGAACGACTCGCCGAGGTCGGCGTGCCTCGGGCCGAGACCCCGAAAGCGCTCGCCGAACAGGTCGACATCCTTTTCCTGTGCGTGCCTTCCGAGGCTGAAGCCGAGGTGGTGCTGTTTGGCGAGGACGGGGTGTCCTCCAGAGACTCCGGGACGCTCGCGGTGGTGGATACCACCACCATGAACCGTGGCGCCGCCGTGCGACTGGCGGAACGCTGCGAGGCGGCCGGTATCCGCTACAGCGACTGCCCGATCTCGGGAAAGCCACACCGCGCCGAAAACGGGTCGCTCACAATCATGTTCGGCGGCACCGACACGGCATTCTCCGAAGCCCAGCCCTATCTGGACATCCTCGGCGAGTTCATCGTGCATTGCGGCCCGATCGGCAGCGGGCAGCTGATGAAGGCGGTCAATAACATCATCTACGACGTGAACATCGCGGCCCTGTGCGAGGTGCTGCCGCTGGCGTTGAAAGCTGGGCTAGCGCCAACGACGGTAGCGGACGTCGTGACCTCGGGCAGCGCCCGGAGCTTCGCCAGCGACTTCTTCGTGCCGCGTATCCTGCGCCGCGAATTCCACGGCGACTTTTCGCTCCAAGCGGCCCACAAGGACATCGTCAATATCCAGGACGTGACGCGCGAACTCGGCGCCGAGTTGCCGCTAGTCGAGACGATGATCGGGATCTATGAACGCGCCATCGCGGAAGGACTTGGCGACGAGCCAAAGAGCGCGATGGTGAAGCTCTACGAACGGCAGCTGGGACAGGAAGTCCGCCTGCCCGCCGAAAATGATGGCGAGCAGACGGACGAGGCGTAGCGGTCGAGGCTAGACGCGGCCGCTGACCAGCGAGTCAACGACGCCGGGCTCGGCCAGCGTGGAGATATCGCCAAGGTCATCCACGTCGCCCTCAGCGATCTTCCGCAGGATCCGGCGCATGATCTTGCCCGACCGGGTCTTGGGCAGCCCTTCGGTGAACTGGATCTTTTCGGGCGAGGCGTGCGGCCCGATATCCTGACGCACCTGCTGCACGATCGCCGCCTTCATTTCGTCGGTCGGCGTCTGACCAGTCTTCAAGGTTACATACGCGTAGATGGCATTCCCCTTGATCTCGTGGGGATAGCCGACCACGGCCGCCTCGGCCACCGTCGGGTATCGGCCGATGGCACCCTCGATCTCGGCCGTACCCAGGTTGTGGCCCGACACTATGATCACGTCGTCGACGCGACCGGTGATCCAGTAGTAGCCGTCCTCGTCCCGCAAACAGCCGTCGCCAGGGAAGTACCGCCCAGGAAACCGCGCGAAATAGGTGTCGAAGAACCGCTGCCGGTCGCCGTAGACGCCGCGCATCTGACCCGGCCACGACTCGAGCAGTACTAGATTCCCGCGCACCCCGTTGCCCTCCAGGATGTTGCCGTCGTCGTCGACCAGGGCGGGCCTGATCCCGGGTAACGGATAGGTAGCCGAGCCCGGCTTAGTCGGCGTGGCTCCGGGCAGGGGCGAGAGGAGGATGCCGCCCGTCTCGGTCTGCCACCAGGTATCGACGATCGGGCACCGGCCTCCGCCGATGACCTCGTGATACCAGGTCCACTCCGGCGACTTGATTGGCTCACCCACCGTGCCGAGTAGACGCAGACTGCTCAGGTCGTAAGCGTTCGGAAAGTCGTCGCCTTCCTTCATCAGCGCCCGGAGCGCCGTCGGTGCCGTGTAAATGATGTTGACCTTGTGCTTCTCGCAGATCTGCCAGAAGCGACCCCAGTCCGGATAGTTGGGTACGCCTTCGTACATCATCGTCACCGCACCGTTCGAAAGCGGTCCGTAGGTGATGTAGCTGTGGCCGGTGACCCAGCCGATGTCGGCCGTGCACCAGTAGATGTCACCCTCGTGGTAGTCGAACACGTACCTGAACGTGGTGGCGGCGTAGGTAATGTAGCCGCCCGAAGTATGGAGCACGCCCTTCGGCTTACCGGTCGAGCCTGACGTGTAAAGGATGAACAGTGGGTCTTCGGCGTCCATCGGCTCAGCCGGGCAATTCGGGTCGGCCGCCCCCAGCGCCTCGTGCCACCAGACGTCGCGGCCCTCAACCATGTCGATCTCGGTATCGGTCCGCTTCACCACCAAGATCTTCTCGATGCTCGGCGTCTGCTCCACCGCCTTGTCGGCGTTGGCCTTCATTGCGATGTCGAGCTTCGTCCCGCGCACACCGGTGTTCTGGGTGACGATCGCCTTGCAGGCCGAATCGTTGATCCGGGTCACCAGGCTGTCGGCGGTGAAGGCGCCGAAGACGATAGAGTGGACGGCGCCGATCCGGGCACAGGCCAGCATCGCGATCACGAGCTCGGGAATCATCTGCATGTAGATACAGACCCGATCGCCTTTCTCGACGCCGAGATTCTTGAGCGCGTTTGCCGCCCGCTGCACCTCGGCGTGCAACTCGGCATAGGTGTAGGTCTTGTTGTCGGCCGGGTCGTTGCCTTCCCAGATCAGGGCAGTGGCATCGCCCCGTCCGGCTTCCACATGCCGGTCGACACAGTTGTAGCAAACGTTGAGCTTGCCCCCGAGATACCAGGCGATCTCGGCCTTGTTGTAGTCGACCTCACGGACCGTGTGCCACTTCTCAGCCCAGGTGATGCGCTCTTCCGCCTGCTCGGCCCAGAACGCCTCAGGATCGGCGATCGACCGTTCGTAGAGGGCTCGATACTCGTCGAGCGTCTTCACATATGCCTTGGCGGAAAACTCCGCCGGCGGATCGTAGACAGGAACCGCGTCGGTCTCAGGCTTGTTCGCCACAAATATCTCCTATCGATGTACGGTGTCGCGACCTCGGAGCATACCGCGATTTCCGGAGCCTACTGAAGACCACGCCCGGTTACCAGGTAGGTCGCGAAGGTACCGAGCCAGTGGCCCCCTTCGTAGTGCTCGCCGGTGACCGACGCCAACCCCGCTTCCCGATGCGCCGCCGCCGCGGCCAGCAGCGCGGGGCGTCTGGGGTCGTCGTCCGGAAGTGCGTTCACTATGCCGTCCAGCATCCAGGCGCGGCTCAGGTTCAACCCATCCAGATGGGCGAGCTTCCCGTCAGTCGCGTCGGTCACGACGGCCGGCTCGATCCAGGTGTGCGCGGTCGTGGGAATGGTGGGCAACAGCGCCCGTAAGAAGACCCGGAAGCGCTCGGGGGGGAGCATGCGCCGCATCAGGTCGGCTTCGGCCAGACAGGGCGACAGGAAATCCTGCCCAGACGGCTCGTAGGCCAGCGGACAGTTCACGTCCTCGGCGTAGTACTCGGTGACCCGCTCCCCCAGCAGGTCGAGCATCTCGTCGTCACCGGTCACCCGGGCCCAATCCACGATGAGCCCGAAGGCGAACGCGGTCTGGGAATGCTCGCCCACCCGAATCGGGTGACTCAGCTTGGGTAGCCAGGCCTTGATCTGGATCGCGGCGCGCTCCTCAAGCGGGCTGAGCGCCGTGAGCCACGCCCGCGCCTCGGGGTCAACCCACTCACGAAGCTCGGCCGCCAGCTGCAGAAGCCAGGCCAGCCCATATGGTCGCTCGAACCCGGTCCGGCCGGGCGCCTGGAAGTAGCGCGCCTCGGCCACGATGTTGGAGACGGTCAGACTCTCGGCCAGCGCCGCCCGCGCCGGCGCGGCGAATTCCGCCTCGGGATACAGCCGGCTCAGTCGAGCCAGCAGCCAATGCCCATGCACCGATGAGTGCCAGTCGAAGCAGCCGTAGAAGGCTGGGGTGAGCAGGCGGGGCGGCAGTGCATCGCCGTCGTCGTTCAAGACATGCGCGATCTTGTTTGGGTATTCCCGATGCACGCAATCGAGGGCGAGCTGCGCGAATCGCGCCGCCGTCGCCTCGTCCGTCTGAGCGGCAGAGGTCGTGAGGGGGGTCCACCCGAAGGCCAAGAGCAGGGGGAAGTACACCGCAAGAGACCGACCGCGAAACAAGAACGCCATCCACGACAGGTTACCGGATCCGGCTCTTCGCGAGCGTCGCGAAGGTCGTATACTGCCTCCAATGAGGTATTCGACGGTCTACATCCCGGCGGCAGCACTGATCCTGGGGCTGACGGGAGCCGCCTCGGCCCAGCCGTCCGAACTCTACGTCTGCCATCCCGGCGGCGAACCGCGGGCGCTCGAGCTCGGACTGACGGTCTGCGACGCGGCGCCCACCGACACGCTGCTGACGCGTATGGAGCCGGACAACCTCCAGCTGCGAGAAGGGGTGCTGGTGACCGAGGTGGCGGAGAACAGTCTGGCCGGCACCGCCGGTTTCCGAGCGGGCGACGTGATCTATCGCGTCGGTGGCGTGGATGTCGGCGATAACGTCGACACCGCCGCCCGCGTGAGTCTGATCGGTTCCGAGTCGGACACCATCATCAACTTCCTCCGCCGAGGCCGTCCCTACCGGATCAAGCTGCGCCAACCGAGCCGGTAGACGACGCGGGTCAGTGCCCGCCGCCCGGCATCGGCAGATGTACCAGCCAGGCGGTGACCGCCAGCAGCACCGACGCAATCGTCAGCTCGACCGTGCCCGCGCGACGCAGCGCCGCAACCCCTCCCGGAGCCCCTAGCCGGGGTCGCACCCACCGCCAGTTGTACGCGCCCACCATGGCCGTCGTCAGGAAAAGTACCGTCTTCAGCAACAACACCCTCCCGTAGGTACTCGTCCAGAACTGCCCCAGTCCGCCAACATAGAGCAGCGCCGTCAAACCTCCGGTCACGGCAACCGTCGTGGCCGAGCCGAGCGCCAGGGGTGAGAACCGATCGACGAGGGCCGACACCCGGGCGGCGTCACCGCGGTATGACGCGAGTCCGCTCGCCAGTAGCACCCCCAATGTCCCCAACCAGGCGCCCGCGCCCAGTAAATGCAGGCCCTGGAGGAGCATGGGCCACCACACCGACTCCCCCGCTACCGCATGCCCGGTCAACGGGGCGGTCCCGATCATGGCCAGGGTCACGGCCCCAAGCGCCGGCCAGCCCCACCGAGGCGCTACCGGCAACAGCCCAGCCAGGGCGACGGCGGCGGTCAGTGAGGCAGCTTGCAGTACCCAGCGGCCACCCCAGCGCGTCTCCTCGGCTACCAGGCGTATCAACTCCCCCGTGACCGGCTCATCGAGCCCGAACGTGGCGTAGGTCTGCGCCCAAAGACGGGCCGCGCATCCGACCACGAGCAGCGCGAGCGCCGCAGCGGCCTGGCGCGGGACCGATCCGAGCGGAACACCCCCAACAAGGCGGCTGATCGTTCGAAATGCGAGCACTCCGACCATCCACAGCAGCCCGAGATCGGTCAGCCACTTGGCGACCGCTAGCCAAATGAGCGCCTGCGTCTCACCGTCCATAGGGCGAGGGTACCCCGGAGCAGCTGTCGTAGCATAGGGAGATGCTTCAACCCCGCCACGTGGCGCTCTGGTTCGTCTGTATCGCGCTGGGATGGAGTTGGTGGCCGTCCACCGCACTGATGCATCCGCTCCGGTTTACCGACACTGAGGTGCTGCTCCGCCCGGACGGGACCTTCCAGGTAGATCTGACGACCGATCTCGACGCCCTGGCGCTCGCCGCCCCGCAAGACGCCGACGACGCCACGCTGGTCGCCACGCTCACCGCCCTGACCCCCGCCGAGTTCGACGAACGTCTGGAGCGCCTCCGGCGCCTGTTCGAACGGCGCGTCCGCCTGCGCTTCGATGGCGAACCGGCGCCCTTCGAGGTCAGCTTTCCCGACTACGGCACCCCAGCGGCGACAGAGGCAGCAATCCCCACCCTCCTCGGTCTGACCGCGCGGCTCACGGGCGAGATACCGGCCGGGGCGGAGGAACTCGAGTTCTTCGCCTCTCGCGCCTTTGCCGAGGTCAACCTGACGATCCTGGACGAGACCCGGAACCTCAGCCGGCAGTCGCTGCTGGAGCGAGGCGATCGCAGCGAACCGTTCACCCTGCTCGGCGACCTGCCCCCCGAACCGTCGTCAACGGTGGCCGGCCGCTATCTACGTCTCGGCTTCCTGCACATCCTGCCGCGCGGACTAGACCACGTGCTCTTCGTCATCGGCCTGTTTCTGCTGGGCACCGGATTGCGGCCGCTGGTCTGGCAGATCACCGCGTTCACCGTGGCGCACGCGGTGACGCTGACGCTCGCCGTCCTGGAGGTCGTGTCGCTTCCGGCGTCTGTCGTCGAGCCGCTGATCGCGCTCTCTATCACCTACGTGGCGGTGGAGAACCTGCTGACCGACCGGCTCCACCCCTGGCGGCCGGTCGTTGTCTTCGGCTTCGGCCTGCTTCATGGCCTCGGGTTCGCCGGCGTCCTGACCGAGCTGGGTCTCCCGCCGGGACATCGGATACTCGGACTGGCCACGTTCAACCTCGGCATCGAATTGGGACAGCTGGGCGTCATCGCGACCGCCTGGTTACTGCTCGGCTGGTGTCGAGAACGTGACTGGTATCGCACCCGACTGGTAATGCCCTTCTCGGCCGGTATCGCCTTCGTCGGGCTGTTCTGGGCAATCGACCGGCTGAGCGCCTGATACAATCAGAGGTCAGCTACGGTTGCTTCCCGGGGTGTTCGTGGCGACCTGTCACCCACACCGGTTTCCATTTCAGCGAGGATGCATCGGATGACCAGGGCTGCATACGGCGTCACGACGCGGGTTGCCGCGGCGCTGCTGATGGCGCTACTCGGGCTTTCGCTCCCGGCCGTCGCCCAAGACTGGCCGAGTTGGCGGGGACGGAGCCAGACCGGCGTATCGGACCAGACCGGACTTCCGTCAAGCTGGTCCCCGGACGGGGAAAACCTCGTCTGGGAGGACGAGTGGGTCGGACGCTCGACCCCGGCGGTGTTCGACGGCCGGGTGTGCGCCAACGGCCGGACCGGCGACGGCGTGGACGAGCAGGAGGTTGTGGCCTGCTGGAACGCCGAGACCGGCGAGAAGCTATGGCAGCACCAGTTCAACATCCTGAACACCACGGTGCCGTTCAACCGGGTTGGCTGGGGCAGTGTCACGGGCGACCCCGACACCGGCTACCTCTACGCGATGAATATCGACGGCTACCTGAACGTATTCGATCGCGACGGTAGCACCGTGTGGAGCTGGCGGCTGGCCGAGGAAATTGGGCGAGCCTCCGGCTACGGCGGCCGAACTACTACGCCGTTGATCAATGAAGACCAGCTGCTGCTCAGCATCATCGGCGGCGCCTGGGGCAACCTGGGCGGCCCACCCCGTCACCGTTACTTCGGGTTCGACAAGCTCACCGGCGAGATCCGGTGGCACTCGACGCCTGGCGGCAACGTGGCCGACATGAACACGCAGTCGGTCGGCATCGTCGGCGTCGTGAACGGTCAGCGGCTCTGGATCGACGGGAACGCCGACGGCCGGATCTACGCGCTGAAGGCCCGGACCGGCGAGAAGGTCTGGGAATTCCACCTCAGTAAGCGCGGGATCAACGTCTCGCCCGTCCTGGTCGACGACACGGTTTACGTCGCGCACAGCGAGGAGAACATCGACTCCGGCATCATGGGACGGGTGGTGGCGATCGACGCCACCGGCGCCGGGGACGTGACCGCGACACACGAGAAGTGGCGGGTGGAGGAGATGGCAGTCGGGTTCTCGTCGCCGTTGCTGCATGACGGCTCGCTCTACGTAATCGACAACTCGGCCAACCTGTTCTCACTCGACGCGGCCACCGGCGCCGTGCAGTGGGAAACCAGCGTCGGCAACGTCGGTAAGGCGTCGCCGGTGTGGGCCGACGGCAAGCTCTTCATCACCGAAACCAACGGGAACGTGCGCATCTTGCAGCCTGGCCCCAGCGGAGCAACCGAGCTCGATCACGACGAGTTGCAGATGCGAGACGAAGACCGCTACGCCGAGGTCTACGGCTCGTTCGCAGTCGGCTACGGACGACTCTACGTGACGTCGGAGGCCGGCATCTACGCGATCGGGGCTCCGGACACCCCGTTCGCGGCAAGGGCGGGCGCGGCCCCGGACCTGGACGATGAGATTGCCGCCACGAGCACGCCTTCCATACTTCAGGTCGTACCGGCCGAAGTGATCGCCTCGAGAGGCGACAGCGTCGAGTTCGAGGTACGGGCCTACGACGCGGGCGGGCGGTTCATCGGACTGCAGGAGGCCAGCTGGTCGCTCGAGGGCCTGGCCGGCAGCTCGATCTCGGCCAACGGGGTGCTGTCGACTGACGCTCGAGCAAGCAACCAGGCGGGCACCGTCACCGCTACCGTGGGCGGACTGAGCGCCGTCGGTCAGGTGCGGGTCTACGCGCCACTCCCCTGGTCCGAGAACTTCGAGAATGGCCGGCCGCCCCAGTGGATCGGCGGCGGAGGGAGCCTCGCGGTCGAAGAGGTCGATGGCAACCTGGTGTTCCGCAAGGGCGCGTCCCGCACCGGCATTCACCGGCACGCCACCTACATGGGCCCCGCCAGCATGTCGGGCTACACCGTGCAGGCCGACGTGTTCGCCACTCAACGGGGTCGCCGGCGACCGGACATCGGCCTGATCAATAGCGGCTACACGATGGACCTGCAGGGTAATCGCCAGAAACTCATGATCCAGTCGTGGGCGGCGGAGCTCAGAATCCAGGAAGAGGTCGACTTCCCTTGGGAGCCGAACACCTGGTACACCCTTAAGCTCCGGGTGGACATCGAAGGCGACCAAGCCATCGTGCAGGCCAAGGTCTGGCCACGGGACGCCTCAGAGCCCTCGGACTGGACGCTGACCGCCGAAGACCCCGTACCCAACCACACCGGAAGCCCCGGTATCATCGGCTACTCGCCGATCGACATCTACTTCGACAACGTCAGCGTGGTGGAGAACCAATGACTCGATTGCGTGCAGTACCAACAGTGGCGGCCGGCATCCTCGCAGTAGTGGCAGTAGCCGCACCCATCGCGGCCCAGGACGAGGTCGGGATGTTCGGGAACACCCCGTCCCGAAACATGGTCTCGGACGAGACCGGGGTGCCCGAGACCTGGGATCCGCGCACCGGAACGAACATTCTCTGGAGCCAGCCGGTCGGATCACAGGCCTACGGCGGCCCGACAGTCGCTAACGGCAAGGTCTATGTCGGGACCAACAATGAAGGAGTGAGAGACCCAGCCTACGAAGGTGACATGGGTGTACTCATGGCCTTCGATGCTGCGTCGGGCGACTTCATCTGGCAGATGGTGCACGACAAGCTGTCGGCTGGCCGAGTGAACGACTGGCCGCTGCAGGGCGTCTGCTCGACCGCCTTCATCGAGGGCGACCGGGTCTGGTATGTGTCGAATCAGGCCCACGTGGTCTGCCTCGACGTGGAAGGGCTGGCCAACGGGAACGACGGACCGTTCATGGACGAGACGGGCACCGGCCCGACCGACGGAGATATCCTCTGGTCCTACGACATGATCGGCGAGCTCGATGTCTTCCCCCACAACCTAGCGACCGGCTCTCCGCTCATCGTCGGGGATGTGCTCTATACAGTCACGAGTAACGGCGTTGACGAAGGACACGTCAACATCCCGTCGCCGTTCTCACCCCACATCATCGCGCTCGACAAGAACACGGGTGAACTGATCTGGGAAAACGTGGACGTAGGCGAAGGCGTGCTGCACGGCAGCTGGACCAATCCAGCCTACGCCGAAATCGCCGGACGTGAACAGGTCATCGTGGCGGGAGGGGACGGCATCGTCTATTCACTGGATGCCGCTACCGGTGAGGAGATCTGGCAGTTCGACGGCAACCCCAAGGACTCGGAGTGGATTCTGGGCGGCCGCGGCACCCGCAACAACATCCTCTCCACACCGGTCATCTACAACGACCGGGTGTACATCGGCGTGGGACAGGACCCGGAACACGGGGAAGCGCCCGGACATTTTTACGCTATCGACGCGACCGGGACCGGGGACGTCACCGACACGCACAAGGTGTGGAGCCGGGACGGTGAGGACTTCTACCGCACGATGTCGACCGCCGCGATCGCCGACGGCATTCTCTACATCTCCAGCCTCTCCGGTTTCCTGCACGCGCTGGATCCGGACACCGGCGAGGAATTCTGGACCTACGACGCCTTTGCTGCCGTCTGGGGCTCGCCCTTCGTAGTGGACGGCAAGGTCTTCCTCGGCGACGAGGACGGAGACATCGTGGTGCTCCGGGCTGGCCGCGAAATGGAAGAACTGGCCGAGCTCAATATGGGCGCGTCTGTCTACAGCACTCCGGTGGTACGGGACGGCGTGATGTACATCCTGACCAGGAATCGTCTCTGGGCCATTCAGGACGGCGCCCAGGGCGATCCGCTGGACGACTAGCGCGCGATTCAGGCGCTGGACCTTTGGGGGCGGTGGTTGCTTCGGCGATCACCGCCTTTTTTCTCGCGTACTGGGGGCTGTATGCGGTGGATAACTGCGGTGATACTTGGGCTCCTCCCGGTGACTTGGACACTCGTGGGGCAAGAACCAGCCGACGAGGAGACGTTCGACATCTACGTCATCGACGTCGAAGGTGGTGAGGCGACCTTGTTCGTCGCACCTTCCGGTGAGTCGATGCTAGTGGACGCCGGCTGGCCCGGATTCGACGGCCGTGATGCTGATCGGATTGAGGCCGTTGCGGCGGACGCTGGAATCGACGAAATCGACTATCTCGTGGTCACCCACTTCCACACCGACCACATGGGTGGCGCCCACCAGCTCATTGCGCGTCTGCCCGTTCGTACCTTTCTCGATCATGGGGAGACCGTCGACGAGGGCGAGCGCCAGCTCGCGGCGTTCGATCGCTATGTAGATCTTCGCGAATCAGCTGACCATCGAGTGGTCGCGCCAGGCGATACCATCCCACTGGGTGACATCCAGGTAACGATGCTCTCTTCGCATGGCGAGGTACTGGACACGCCGCTGCCTGGCGCCGGCGCGCCGAACTACTTCTGCGACGACTTCGACTTCCATGGCTCAGAGATAACCAGCCGCTATGGCGATGCCGAGGACCAGCGTTCCCTCAGCGCCCATCTTAGGTTCGGAGCGTTCCGCACTGTCATCATGGGCGACCTTACCTGGAACAAGGAGTACCCGCTGATGTGCCCGAACAACAAGATCGGCAGGGTCGATCTATATCTAGTGTCGCACCACGGGTCGGACACGTCCGGCGCTGAGGCACTGGTACGCGCCCTTGCGCCCCGGGCCGCAGTGATGAACAACGGCCCCCGCAAAGGAGGCGCTCTTCACACCTTCGAGAGCCTGGGTCGAGCCCCCACGATCGAGGATCTCTGGCAAAACCACTACTCGGTCCCGGCCGGATCGCTAAATGCGCCGGAGCAATTCATCGCGAACTTGCAGGACTTCGCGTCAGCCGACGACGAGGATGCCGTACACAGCGGCCCGAGCGCCTGGATCAAGGTCAGCGCTAGGCGCGATGGCTCCTTCACCATCACGAACAGCCGGAACGGCCACGCCAAAACGTATCCGCAGAACTAAGTTCCCCACACCAGGCTGCCTGGCAAGGCGTTCGGCCGCGGGCACCAGAAAAGCGCGGGCGTTAGCCCCTCCGGCAAGGGGGAGGAGCGGGCAACCAGGGAGTAGCTGGCGGGTCCTCCACCTAGCTCCAGGATTGCTTCGCGTTCCCGCAACGCAGGACCTCCCGTAACCGACGAAGCAACGCCGCCAGACGAACGGACCGCCAGGAAAACTATGGAGCGACCCTGACCGTGATGTTCTCGGTACGGGTGAGCCCGGAATCGTTGATGTAGCTGACCGTAACGGTGATCACCGCCTCGCGCCCCTGGTTCGGCAAGGTGTACCAGACGTCGAACTCGGTAACCTTAGAGCTGCCTGGCGTAATGATGTTGCCGTCGGTTCTCGTGTCGAACCGGAAGCTCTCCGCCTGCCCGGGCACCGGCGAGATGATGATGCCGCCCGTGGCCTGCTGCACCAGCAGGGCCAAGGCGGAGATCGTGGCCTGTGGCTGTTCGTCGGACAGGCTAGAGATCACTTGGAATGATGTCTTCCAAGCGAACTCGACCGTCTCATCGCCGATCGTGAATGTCTCGCCGGTCGCGGAGGTGGCGTTGACGACGTCTGGCTCGACCGACAGCTCGACGAACACACTAAGCATCCTCGTCGGGTCGAAGAGATTGTTACTGCCGCAACCCGACAGCGCGAGCGTGGAGGCCAAGGCCACCACCGTCCACACTTTCCTGACCATCTCTCGTCTCTCCCAAAAATCTGAAACGGCTAGGGCAGTACGCTCACCTGCACCGCATCGGTGACACCGGAGCCCTCATCGGCCGACAACGTGGCGTTGAGCGCGACGAGCGCTTCGGCTCCGCCACCAGGCAGCCAGTACCAGACATCGAACTCGATAATCGCCTCGCCACCAGGATCCACCCGGTTCGTAGTGGCGCGCGGGGTGTACCTGAACCGCGGTGCCGGATCACCGAGCACCGGGGTGACAGCGATCCCTTCGATCGCCTCCTGCACGCTGGCGCCGATGTTCCTGATGGTAGCGCCCGACTGCGACGCGTCGGTCCGGATAATCAGCGACAAGGTGGTCATCCAGGGAAACTCCATGGTTTGACCGTCTTGCTCGAACGTGACACCGGACGACGGTACTGCCATCCCAGGATCCGGGGCGACCGACATCTGCACCGCCAGCACCGGGGTCGATTCGAGCGGCAATCCTTCGTCGCACCCAGCCGCGCTCACGACCATGGCCAGCAGGGCTGGAAGAGCGATTCTCCGGAACATCATTAGTCCTTTCACTCCACGCAGAGCGTACTCAGAAGGACACCTGCACGCCCGCCCGAAGCATCCGCCCCAGGGCCGGGTACCCTGGCACCTCCTGGTACTGCTCGTCGGTGAGGTTCTCTCCCACCATCGAGAGCCACAATCCATCCGTCAGCCCGATGCGCGCACGCATGTCGTACCGGGTGTAGGACGACAGCGTCCCCAGGCCAAGTACCTGGCTGACGTAGTCGAACGGAGCTGTCCGCTTCCCGACGTAGCGGAAGGTGCCGCCAACCGACACCCGGGCCACGTGCACATCGGCCGTGAACGATCCCTGGTGCTCAGGCATGCCAGGTAGCCGGTCTCCCGGTCGGAGTAAACGGGTGCCGCGACGCACCTCGGTGTCGCTGAAGGTGTAGGCCCCCTGCAATGTCACCTGCGTCACCGGCATCGCCGTGAACGAGGCCTCGGCCCCGATGGCACGGCTCCGGGGCAAGTTAACGAACGTTACCCTCGGATCGACCGCCGCCACCACCAGCGGTTGCCTCACACCGGTCCAGACATCACTCTGGAGCTGTAGCCGCTCGGCCAAGGTCAGGGCTCGATAGTCCGGCAAAGTATCGAGCCGGGGCACGTCGAACTCCCCCAGCACGATGAGGTCCTCGTACTCGTGCCAATACGCGCTGGCCTCTACCTGCACCCGGTTTCCCCACAGCGAACCGAAGATTCCGGCATCGGCGGCGCGGCTTTTCGCCTGGTCGATCTCCGGGTTCCCCTCCCAGAGGAACGTCTCGCCGAACAACTGGGCTAGCGTGGGTGTGCCCACCCCGAAGCCACCGCCGGCCCGGGCGAGGAATCCCCAGCCCAGCTCATAGGTCAGCGACCCGCGGGGCATCGCCGCGAAGCCGTAAGGTCCGTTCTTGACGAAGCGCCCACCCGCCGTCAACAGCAGATCCGGGAACAACTGGACCCGATCTTCCGCATAGAGACTCAGATTGGCCCTAGTCTGATCGTACCGGTTGGTGCGCGTAAACCGACCAGCTTCACCCTCGGCTGTGCCGCCAAAGGTCATGTAGTGGAACTCGTCGATCTCGAACGCGTATTCGTAGCTCACCCGTCCCGTGCGCAGGTCGTTCCGGCGCCCGCCCGCCAGGGCCAGATCGGACACTGCAACCAAACGGGCCACCTCCTCGGACGACTGCAGCAGCATCGTGCCCGAATCGAGCGGGTTTAGTGAGCGAATGTCGCTTTGGGTGCCCACCAGGCGGAGCTCGTGTAGGCTCCGCTGTCCACGGCCCAGACGGAACGTGCCCGCCCCGGAGAACCGCGTCCGTTCCTGGCGGGCATCGAGATCGGGCCGAACGAGCGAAGTGGGGCCCGAACGCCCCACTTCGCTGGTCTCGCCCTGGAACATAAGGTGGCCCGTGATCGCGCTCCGGATGAAATCGAGCGATCCGGCCATCGCAGTGCGACGATAGTCCGTGTTGGGCTGCTCGTTATCCGCCTCGGCATGCTGAGCACTGAGGTGCCAGTCGTAGACACGGCTGGAGCCGCTGGTGCCGGCACCATACTGTCGCCACCCGTAGTCGCCACCTTCCACCGAGGCCGAGAACAGCGGCGAGGCGGGATCACCGGTCGGCCTAATCAAACGGTGGACGACACCGGTCAGCTCGCCGTCACGTCGGCTCGACGGCAGCCCCCGCACGACCTCTAGTCGCTGGGTCACCTGCCCATCCCACCCGTGCAGACGTTGCACCGTACCCTCGAGTGGCGTGCCGTCCGTCACGAGAAACCGGTCTGTCACTTCGACGCCGCGGACCACGAGCGCAGTGGGCTGTCCGATCCCACCTTCCCGCGCCACCGCGACACCAGGCACCCGTTCCAGATAGTTCGAGAGCGGCAGCACGCCTGCCTCAAGCGTGTCGCCGGCGAAGAGAGAAGCGGCCAAGCCGGGACTGGCTTCGAAAAAGCGAGAGGCATCCCACCGCCGCATCGCCACCTCGTCGAGTGAGCGGAGGATTAGGTCGCTGCGGATCGTGATGTTGGCCACGACGCCCACCTCGAGCTCTGGCACCAGCACTAGATCGGTGTCGCTGATCGCGATCGAGACCAGCCCTGGCAGCAGCTCGCTGACCTCGTACTCACCGTCCTCGTCGGTCGTACCCGAGGCCGTCTGCTCGTCACTGGAAACGGTGACCGTCACGCCCTCGACCGGGACGCCACTGAGCGTCGTGACGATACCCACGAGGGTGCCGAGCCCCTGGGCAGCGCCGAACGACGGTGCCAAGGTGACCATGGCCAGCGTCAGCAGCGGCGCCAGCCACCGGAACGAGCCTCGACCGGAACGAATCGGACTAAGAGAACTGAGATTACTCACCACGAACGAAACCGTACTTCCCTTGGGCTGGGCGCCAGCGCGTCTCGAACACCGCGAACCGATGCCAATGCCAGCGGCTTCTCTGTCAGACGCCGGAAGAGCTCGAATGGTCGCCTCGGAGGAACCTGACTCCGCCGCTCGACTCACTGACGCGCCTCCGGCACCAGCTCGGCCTCCTGTTGCTCACCGTCTCGCACGAAGACCACCGACGCCGGCTCAGCAACCTTCAGGAGGTCGAGAGCAAACATGTAGTCGTAGATATTAGCCACCGACTGGCCCGCCAGTTCGACGATGATGTCACCTTCCTGGAGCCCGGCCTTCTCGGCCGGTCCACCACCCATGACGCCAGACAGCAACAGCCCCTCGACCTCCGAGCTGTAATCGGGGATGGTCCCGGTGAAGATACGCATCGCCGCCTGGCCACCCTGCTGCGCCGCGCGCTCGACTCGCACGAACTGCGGTGCCGACGCGTCGTTGACCAGGCGTCTGGCCACTTCGGCACCGTAGCCAGCCACCCTCTCGAGATCGGGATAGTTAACCGTCTCCGCATCATCGGACGGCCGATGATAGTCCTCGTGACTTCCGGTGAAGAGCGCCAGGGTCGGAACCTCGGCCAGATTGAGACTCATCGCGTCGGTTGGCAGGTAGGGATCATCGACTCGTTGCAGCTCGAAACCGTAGGCGACGTTCACGTCGTTGACCAGATCAGGCCAGATCGGGCTGCTCCCAAGCGCCTGCACGGTGAGCTTGTTGTCTCGCATCCGCCCGACCATGTCGAAATTGATATAGGCGGACAACTCGGTCATTGGGACCGGGGAGCGTTCGACAAAATCGGCCGAACCGAGCAGACCCAGTTCCTCCCCCGACCAAAATGCCAAAATTACGCCGCGCGCGCGCTCCTCGTCGGCCAGCTCGCCACCAGCGGACAACACCGCGGCCACCCCCGACGCGTTGTCGTCCGCGCCGTTGTGAATCTGCCCCGCGTCGTCGCCCGTGGCCAGGGAGTTGCCGCCCTCACCCAAACCGAGGTGGTCGTAGTGCGCACCGAGCATGACATAGGGCTTCTCGGTCAACGTCTCTGTCGTCTCTGGCAGGTAGGCCACCACGTTGTGGCCGGTCCGCTGCTCGCGCACCACTTGCACCTCAAGAGTCGCCTCGGCCCCCATGTCGAATCCGGCAACATGCGGGTTCCCTGAATCCAGCTCGGCCTGCACCTCTTCCAACGTGCGACCCGCAACCAGATCGAACAGCGTGTCGCCCATGGCCTGGTCGACACTTGCGGCGACGATGCCGGAATCAGCTGCCGCCGTGTCCCCTGTCATGCGCACGAGCTCGCCGGCATTCGGAGAACGCGGACCGGTCACCACGAGCAGACCCAGAGCGCCGCGCTGGCGGGCGGCTTGCGCCTTGAAGCGCAGCCCGGCGTATCTCGACAGCGCCGCCCGGATGTCGGTCTCCGCATCCTCCGGAAAGTAGCGCAGCACCACCACAATTTTGTCGGTGACATCGAGCGTGGCGTAGCTGTCGTAGCTAAAACCGTCCACCTCCGGTACGACCAACCCGTACCCGGCGAAGACCAGGGGTCCGGTCGCCTGGCCGGACTCTGAGAACGAGAGCGCCTGAACGGCCCCAGTCTCAGTCGCCTCAACGCCATCGACCGCGAGCGACGTGCCGCCATCCTGGGTGCTACCGGTGTAGTCGAACGACAGCCGAAATCCGTCAGCGCCAGGCAGAGGCACCGCGCCGATAGCCTGAAGCTCGGTCACGATATGATCCGCCGCCAGCCGGATCCCGTCGGTCCCGGTCAGGCGGCCCCCGAATTCGTCCGACGCCAATCGCTCGACGTTCTCCCGGATCGACGACGACTCTGGCGGCGGCACGGCACAGGCCGTCGCAAGCGCAAAGGCCAACGCCACCGCTGGGAAACGGAGCCTACTCATCGTCTGCCTCAATGTTCGAACTAAGCGCAGGCCGGACGGGTCAACCCCGCATCCACACCGCTTTCGCTCAGCCGCCGCCGATCGTTTCACTCTGAACCGAAGCTGTGCACGTGTCAACCGAGGCAGCTCGGCCGCCTCGGATCTCACTCCGCTCCTCCATACGCCGCAGAGCCGCCAGCAGCTCCTTCCGGGGTGACACGAGGGTCTTTCCTGATTCGGTCGGCGCCGAAACCAGCTCGACGTGTGGGCGGGGATCGCAGCACGAAAGCAAATGGTGAACCACTCGCTGACGAGAGATTGGGAATCCTGCATGAATAACCGACCGGCGCCCCGAGGATTTAGCTCAGGCGCGATCCCTGGGACCAGACACCGCCTTCTGGCGGGGCCGACGCCGACGGGTCGGTCCGTCACGCCGAGACGCGGGGCGGGCATCGTCGAGCGGCGGGAACTTGGCGAAGAACCGCTCGCACGCCTTCCGGAAGCGATCCGACAGCTGACGTCCTTCGTCGCCCGGGACCACGCCCAGCGACCGACGTTCGGACTGCATCTGACGGACGGTCTCAGTGTCGGCGCGCTGCTTGGCGGCCGGGTCCATGCGTGCGCCCATCGTGTTGCTGGCCAGGGCCTCGCGCAGCTGGGACGCCAGAACCTCGGCCGGACTCTGCACGGTGGACGATGGGGCGGACGCCTCCTCGAGGAGCGCCTCGACCGTTCCGCAGAGGCGCTCAAGTTTGGCGCGATTGCGGGCCGGATCCAGATCCGTGCCGGTAAACGCTAACGGATACCGCTCAACTACGCGAGCGAGCGCGTCCTGGAAGCGTGTGCTCAGGCTTAGCTCCTGAGCCCGTGGCACATGCGGGAGCTGACGCCACTCGGATCGCGTCGCCGACACCGTCGTGGCGAGATCCTCTGGCGGCTCAGAGACTTCGGCACCCTCGGACTCTGGTACCAACTGCTCGAGCCGCTCACACACCGCGGCGCGGGCGTCGATCTTGTCGGCGAACTCGGCGTCGACCTCCGCCTGGGCCCGATCGAAGACGGCGTCGCATGCCGCGCGGAAACGGATCCACAGCGCGTCGGAGCGCGACCGCTTCACTGGACCGACATTCTTCCACTCCGCCTGCATCCGCTTGACGGCGTTCTTGGCCGACTCCAGATCCTTCTCGTCGGCCAGCGCCTCGGCTTGGGCACAGAACGCCACCTTGGCCTCGGCGTTCTTTCCCCACACCTTGCGGCGCTCGGCGAGGTCGTCTCGCCGTCGCCCGAAGAACTGGCCCGACGCGGCCCGGAACCGGTTCCACAGTTCGCGCTCCTGCCTGCGGGTCGCTGCTCCGACCTGCTTCCACTCGGCCTGCAGCTCGGTGAACCTCTTAGCGGTCTTGACCCAGTCGGTCGAGTCGGCCAGGCGCTCGGCCTCTTCGCACAAGGAGACCTTCCGAGACGACCGCTGCTCACGGAGCGCATCCTGGGCGGCTTGGAGCGCATCGACGCGAGGCTGGATCGCCTCATGCGCAGTCTTGAAACGCTTCCAGATCTCGTCTCCCTCGCCGCGCGGCACATCGGCGGCATCGCGCCAGGCCGTCATGACGTCCCGGTACTCACGCGCCATGGCGGCTTCGTCTTCGAGCGTGGCCAGCTTCTCCATCCGCTGACACAAGGCTGCTTGCACACCCAGATTGGCCCACTGCTTCCATTCGGCGAGCCCGCGGAGCTCTCGTACTCGACCGAGCAAGGCCATTTGCACTGCCTGGAATCGTTTGGTGAGTACGTCTCGATCCTCACGGGTCGGCAGGCGGCCCATGTTGCCGAGCACCGAACGGGTGATCCGGAGCCACCGCTCGGCCTCGCGCAGCTCAAGCTGTTCGTTCGCCAGCGCCTCTTCGATCTCCTCGGCGCGACGCGTCTGCTTGGCCAACGTCGCCTGCTCTCGCTTGCGCTGCTGCGCACGGACCGCCTCGACCCGTTCGTCACGGCGAGCGACAGCCTCCTCGACCCGAGTCACCAAATCGGCCACGGCCTCGGGCTCGAACGCCTCGACCAATTCGGTCCACTCGGCGCGCGGACGCGTCCACTGGTGCGTCAGTCGGGCCACGTCATCCGCCTGACTCAGTTCTTCGAGCGCCGCGGCCAGCTCTTCCAGCCTGGTGCGCCGCTCGGCTACAGACCGCCGGCGTTGAATCTGCCCATCCGCGCGGGCGAGCAATGCCTGGAACCGCTGGTCGATCGGCCGGGGGTCGCTGCCTTCGGAGCTCGACTCGTCACCGGCGATCACCTCCCATTCGCTCCGAAGTACCGCCAAGGTGTCTTCCAGCAACTCGCCAGCGTCGTTGGACTGGTCGAGGCGAGCCTCCAACCGATCGCACAATGCCACCCGAGCGGCATCGGCTTCGGCCGCCGCCTGGCGCAGCCCCTGAGCTTCGACGCGAGCGTCGGCCATCTCGGTCAGCCGGCGCTTGGCTCCCGCAACGGCCGCCTGCCAGCGTTCAGTGACCCCGGTCGCATCCTCGTCTCCCGGCGTGAACACATCGCCGGCCATGGACTCCCACTCACGCCCCAGCTCTTCGAGCTCGGCGCCCAGTCGCGTCTCATCCGACGCACCGTAGGCCGCCGCCAGTGCTTCCAGCCGTCCGCACATCAGCTCGCGGCGCTCCTGGCGCTGGCTCGCGGTCGGTGCCTTGGGTCGACCTACCAACTCGGCCAGACGCGTCCGTGCCTTGCGAGCCACCGGCTTCGAGCGGGCGCGCACGGCGATGCTCTGCAGCAAAGTGAGATCGTCGCTATCGTCTGGCGCGACACGTTCGAACGCCGCCACCGCCACATCCCGATGCTCGCTCTTAACGGCGACCGCCAACAGCTCGTCGTGGTCGGCGAGACGTTCGAGGGCCGCCCGCCGGGTGGCAGCCAGAGCGGCACGCCTGGCCACCGCGCCGATGGCCTTCGGCCGATCCAACCGAGCCAGCGCGGCCAAGCTCACGGCCTCCGATTCGGCGGTCCTGGCCACCGCGCCCAGATCCCGTGGCGTTACCAGCGCCGCGACCGCACGCGCCGCACGCGACGGGTCCGCGCCAGACAATGCGATCTCGCGCAAGACGGCAGCCGCCTCGTCGCGCACGCGCTCGTCCTTCTCAGACGCCTGGATGCGACCGAGCGCGTCGGGGTCGGTCAGTCGCGCGACAGCCGCCACCCGCACCCCTGGGTCGGCGTCCTCAGACGCGATCGCCGTCAACAAATCCTGCGCGTCGTCCCCAAGGTCATCGACCGCCGAAGCGCGCACTGACGGATCGTCATGCTGCCACTCAGGCTGGCTACGAAATCGATCAAGCAGGCTCATGTTGAATTCCGACACGATGGGAACATCACGGCGCGGCCCACACTGGACAGCGCTCCATTGAATTATGCATACTCGGGGCCTGGCGAGCGTAGTTAAATAAGCGCCGAAGAATCGGGCACTTTACACCTACAGCGCCGCCGGTTCTACGCCTGATTGGATCAGACATACCAAATTTTGAATGAGCGGGGCCGTTCCGGACGCCGCTTCTGTTCTACCAGAGGAAATCGCCATGTCTCTACGACAGCTGCTTGCCCTAACCACCATCGGTCTGACGTCGGCCATCGGCGGCATCGAAGCACGCGCCCAAGACAACCCGGTGGTCGTCATCGAGACGAGCCTGGGAACCATCACTGCGGAGCTCGATCGAGCGAACGCGCCGATCTCGGTCGAGAACTTCCTATCCTACGTCGAAGAAAAAGCTTACAGCGGCACCGTCTTCCACCGGGTCATCAAGGGGTTCATGATTCAGGGTGGCGCCTTCACGGCAGAGATGGAACAGCTCTCCTCTCGGGATCCGATCAAGAACGAGGCAACCAATGGCCTGACCAACGACCGCGGCACCCTGGCCATGGCGCGGACCAACGTCGTCGACAGCGCGACCCGTCAGTTTTTCATCAACACCGTCGACAACAACGCCCTGAACAATCGAGGCACAACATCGCAAACCTATGGGTATGCCGTCTTCGGCCGCGTCACCGAAGGGCTTGATGTCGTGGACCAGATCGAGAACGTGGCCACCGGCTCGCGTGGGTCGTTCCGAGACTTGCCGAACACCCCCGTGGTGATCGCGTCGATTACCGTCCAGCAGTGACCCGCAGCGGCCGTCGGCCGCCCTTCAGGAAAGAAGGACCTGGTGCAACCACGTCTCGTCTCGCTCGCTCTGATACTGTCGCTCCTGGGCACAGTTACTCCCGTCCTGGCTCAGGATCCGCCCCCGAATCCCCGCGTTGTCGTGACGACCAACATGGGGTCGTTCGAGATCGAGCTCTACCGCGACCGGGTCGCGGCCACCGTCGTGAACTTTCTTACCTATGTGATCGAGGGCTACTACGACGGAACGGTGTTCCACCGGGTGATTCGAGACACGATCATCCAGGGTGGTGGCTTCACTGTCGAAGCTGGGGAACAGCTCGCACCGAAGTCAGAGGGGCTCCGTGGCAGCATCGTCAACCAGGCAAGCCGTTCGCTTCAGAACCGCCGCGGTACTGTTGCCATGGCACGAGGGTCCGGGGGAAACACTGCCCGCCAGCAGTTCTTCATCAACCTGGACGACAATTCGAGCTTCGACTTCAAGAATCCCACCGACGCCGGCATCGGCTACGCCGTCTTCGGACGGGTGACCGAGGGCATGAACGTGGTCAGTGAGATCGGACGCGTGCGCACCGGCAGCCAAGGCCCACTGCTGGACGTCCCGAACGACCCCGTGATCATCGAATCGATCCGTCGCGTCGAAGTCCCGGCGGGATAGCCAGTCCCGCCGCTCCATGTCCAATCCAGCTCCCGACGATCACGCCGCACTCGAGCACCGGGTACTGCAGCTCGTCGGACAGCTCGTTGGGGAAGTGCGCCGCGGCTCGACCGCCGCCGGGATCGGGCCCGACGATACTCTCGAGCGTGACCTGGGCCTCGGCTCGCTCGAACGGATCGAGTTGGTCTCGCGGGTCGAGCGGCAACTGGGCGTCCGCTTGAGCGACGCGACCATCGCCGCGATCGAGTCGCCTCGCGACCTGGCTCGGGCCATCCTGGCGGCGGAGCCTGCGCTCGACGAACGTCGACCGCAGATCGTCACCCCGCTCGATCTCGCCACCCCTGCCCCCGACGACGCGGAGACCCTCGTCGACGTGCTCCGCTGGCACGCCAGGGAACGTCCAGACCGGACCCACATCTTTCTGCGCGAAGAGGACGGCAGCGAGCTTCCGATCACCTACGGGCAGCTGTGGCGTCGTTCGGTCCGGGTTGCCCACGCCCTCGGCCGGCGCGGCATCGGCCGGCGCGACACCGTCACGCTTATGCTCCGCACCGAAGCCGCGTTCTTCCCCGCGTTCTTCGGAACCCTGCTGGCCGGTGCGGTGCCGGTGCCGATCTATCCCCCGTTCCGGCCCGATCGGATTGCGGAGTACGCCGAGCGCCAGGTCGGTATCCTGTCAAACGCCGGCACGCGTCTAATGATCACGTTCGCCGAGGTGGAGCGGTTGGCCAACCTGCTGCGCGGGCGGATCCCGACCCTGTCTGGCGTCACCACTCTCGAGGATCTTTGCCCGGACCTGGAGGAGGGCGGTGCTGAGCTCCCCGCGGCCCCACCGTTGAGCCTGACCGGTGACGACCCTGCCCTCATTCAGTACACATCGGGCAGCACCGGCCAGCCGAAGGGCGTCCTCCTTACCCACGCGAACCTTCTCGCTAACATCCGGGCAATCGGAGAGGGGCTGGAGATCCAACCGGACGACGTCGCGGTGAGCTGGCTTCCGCTCTACCACGACATGGGCCTCATCGGAGCGTGGCTCGGCACCATGTACTTCGCCATTCCGGTGACGATACTGTCGCCGCTCACCTTCTTGGCCCGGCCGGCACGCTGGTTCTGGACCATCCACGCGCACCGGGCGACGGTCGCCGTCGGCCCCAACTTCGCGTTCGATCTATGCGCGAACAAGATCACCGACGAGGAGATCGACGGGGTCGACCTAAGTTCGGTCCGCCTCATGCTGAATGGCTCGGAGGCCGTGCTCCCGACGACCCTGGAGCGATTCACTGAGCGCTTCGCCAAGGTAGGTCTCCGATCCGATGTCATGCGTCCGGTCTACGGCCTCGCCGAGTGTTCGGTCGGTCTCGCCGTCACCCCGCAACGCCAGCCGCCGCGTGTCGACCGGATTACCCGGACGTTCCGGCAAGACGGCCGGGCCGAGCCAAGCGAGGCGGCCGACGCATTGGCATTTGTCGCCTGTGGGCTCCCCCTGCCCCGGCACGAAATCCGCATCACCGATCCGTCAGGCTCCCTGCTCGGCGAACGACGAGAGGGACGGGTTCAGTTCCGGGGCCCTTCGATGATGTCCGGCTACTACCGGAACCCCGAGGCTACCGCCGCGATCACGACCGACGACGGCTGGATTGACTCCGGCGACCTCGGCTACCTAGCCAACAGGGAGCTATTTCTCACCGGACGTCACAAGGACGTGATCATCAAGGCAGGACGGAACGTCTACCCCCACGAGGCCGAGGCGATCGTCGCCAGCATCGACGGGGTGCGCAAGGGTTGCGTCGCGGTGTTCGGGGTCGTCGACGAGGACGCTGGCACCGAGCAACTGGTCGTCGTGGCCGAGACCCGGGCGAGCGACACCGGGACACGGGATACGCTCCGCCAGCGAATCTTCGACCAGGTCACCACCGCGCTTGGCCTCCCCCCGGACGTGGTGGTGCTAGCGCAACCCAGTGCCGTGCTCAAGACCTCGAGCGGAAAAATCCGCCGCGCGGCGACCCGCGACGCGTATCTTTCGGGACAACTCGACGGCGGCACGGGCTCAATGGCACGCCAGTGGGCCAGACTGGCCTGGGGCGCGGTCGCCGGGCGCGTGGCACGGGTCGCGGCGCTGACTGGGAGCCTCGTCTACACCGGCTACATTGTGGCGCACCTGATGGTGACCGTCCCGGTGGTCTGGGCCCTGGTTGCCGCCAGTGGGTCAGTGGCCGCCGCCAGACGCCGACTCAAGCGCGCGGCCCAGTGGGTGGTAACGGTCTCCGGCTGCCGACTTGAGTTACGTGGTCTCGGCCATCTCGACGGCCTGGAACCGGCGATCTTCGTCGCCAACCACGCCAGCTTCCTCGATGTAGTCGTCATCCTAGCCACCTTGCCGGTGGACGTCCGCTTTGCCGCGAAGGGGCGCCTGACCTCCTATCCGATCCTCGGCACCATCATCCCGAAGGCGGGCTACATCACCATCGACAAGCACGACCACACGGAAAAGATGGAAAGCGCCGACGAAGTCAGCAATGCGCTAAGGGCCGGCGAATCAATGTTCGTGTTTCCCGAAGGCACCTTCGTCCGAGCGCCGGGACTGCTCCCGTTCCGCCTCGGCGCATTCCGAGCGGCGGTCTCGGCCCGACGCCCCGTCGTTCCGATTACGCTCGCGGGAACCCGCGACATCTTCCCGGCCGACACCATCCTGCTTCGACCGGGTACGGTCACCCTGACCGTGCACCCGCCGCAACCACCGACCGCCGACACCTTCGAAGAGGTAGTGCGGCTGCGTGATAACGCTCGGCGGCTGATCTCGCAGGACGTGGGCGAACAGGCGGGATGACGACCACCCAGCACGTGATCCTCAGCCTCGGCATGGTGACCTTCAGTCTCGTCGGACTAGTGCCGCCCTGGATGCATGTGCGGGTCGACGATCCCGAGTTCCGGGTAGCGACCAGCAGTGCGTTCATCACGTTCGGCACCCCCGTTCGCCCCGACGCGGCCGACGACGGGAACCATTCCAGACGTCGTGGTCTGCCGACCTACCAGGGTCTGCCGTTGAGACGGTGGGAGTCACGGATCGACGGTCGGCGCCTGGCAGTCCGATGGGGCAGCGTGGCGACCGCGACTGCCCTCGGGATCTGGCTGGCGACGCCGGGCCGGAGGCGGCCCAGGGCAGGCTAGGAAGTCAGCACCAGCGGCACATCCGCCACGGTGGCTGCCCGGATGATGAGCTGGGGCTCGGAATCAGTCATCGTGGCCAGAATTCTATTCCCGCAACGCGGACACCAGATCCGCGATCAGGTCCTCGACTGCCTCGATTCCGACCGACAACCGGAGTAGGTCATCGGGCACCGGGGTACCAGGCCCCTCGACCGGAGCCCGATGCTCGACCAGACTCTCAACGCCACCAAGTGATGTGGCATTCTTGAACAGTCGCAACCGGCCCGCGACCTGTCGAGCCCCGGCCGCGCCCCCATGCGGTCGGAACGAGACCATCATCCCGAAGCCACCCACCATCTGCCGAGCCGCGATCTCGTGGCCCGGATGGGTGACGAGACCCGGATAGAAGACCTCGGCCACTGCCGACTGCGAGTCGAGCCATTTGGCGATCTGCAGCGCGCTCTCCGCCGACCGCGACACCCGCAGAAACAGCGTGCGCATCCCACGCAAGAGCAGCCAGCACTCGAACGGACCCAGCACCGCTCCCCGGTAACCCCGGTCGTGAGCGATCCGCTCCCACCCGTCATCTCGGCGGGCCGTCACGAGCACGCCGGCCAGCACGTCGGCATGACCGTTCAGCTGCTTGGTGGCTGAATGGAGCACCAGATCGGCACCATGCGACAACGGCCGGCAGAGAACGGGCGTCGCCACTGTCGAATCAACGACCACCCTTGCTCCGGCCGCGTGAGCAAGCCGAACGGTGGCGGCGATATCGGTTACCTCACCGGTCGGGTTCGCCGGGGTTTCTACCCAGACGACCGCGGTCCGACCCGGTTGCAACGCGCGCTCGAGAACCCCGAGATCGCCGGCGGGAACAAGGTCAAGCGCAATGCGATCGCGTTCGGCCAGCTCCTCGAGCCACCGGCGGATCGTCCAGTACATGCGACGGGGCGCAATGACATGTGCACCCGGGTCGAGAGTTTCAAGGAAGGTGGTGGCCGCGGCCATGCCCGAGCTGAACAGAAGGGCGGCTTCCCCACCCTCGAGGCGCGCCAGTAGCGTCTCGGTCTGATCGTAGGTCGGGTTGTGATCCCGGGTGTAGGTCCGTCCCCCGGGGTAGCTGCCGTCCGGGGCCCGCTCGTAGGTGGCCGACGGATGAATCGGCGGCACCACCGCTCGAGTAGCCTCGTCGATCCAGCCCAGAGCCTGGGCCGCCAAGGTGGACGGATGGTCGCGGGAGTCTGCCATGTCGAACGTTGACGGCCCAGTTCGCGGGCGACTGCCGTCAAGCTGAGGCGGGACCGATCTCGACCTTGATCTCCCGCCACTTACCTTGGCGGAACCGTATCACGCTGAGACCGCAGCGCGTCATGTGTCCGATCACGATGGCGGTCCAGATGTGATGTGGCTCGAGCCCGGAGACCGCCTGCACGACTGCGCAGATGCCCAGCGGGACGATGACTTGCGACACGATCGAGATGTAGAGAGGGCTGCGAGTGTCGCCGGTCCCTTGCAGACCGCCGGTATAGACGAGGGCCACGGTGATGAACAGTCCGGAGACCGCGAGGTAGCCCAGCAGTTGCACGCCGACCTCGACGACCACACCTTCGTCCATGCCGAACAGGCCGAGCAAAGTCCGCGGGATGGCGAGGAAGAGAAGCCCGACCACCACCGCGACCGAGAGGCCAATGAGCGATGCCACGTGGACCGACCTAAGGCTCCGCTCAGGATACCCGGCGCCGAGATTCTGCCCGGCCACTGCGGCGGTCGCCCCCATCAGCCCCACCGACGTCCAGGTGATCAGCGAAAAGAGCTCGGTGTAGCCGACAGCGTAGGCGGCCTGCGCCTCAGCGCTGTAGGTCAGCGAACCGATGAAACGGAGCATCAGCACGCCTCCCAAATTCATGGCGATACCCTGGAACCCGGCCGGCAGACCAAACTTAAACAGCTGCCGGATGACGCTCCAGTCGGGCCGATAGGACATCGTCCTGGAGAAGTGGATCACCAGACGGCTGGAGAACAGCAGCCAGATAAAAACCAGCCCAGTCACCCCGCTGGCGATCGCCGTGCCCATCGCCGCACCGGTGGTACCGAACGCCGGAATCGGCCCCAGCCCCCGAATGAGTATGATGTTCAGCGTGATGTTCAGCGCGGTCATGAAGATACCGAGACGCATCGGTGTCTTCGCGTCACCGGCGGCTCGGAGCGCGCCGCTGAACATGAAGAACATCAGCATGCCGAAGCTGAATACGAACATGATCCGGATGTAGGGCAGCGCCTCAACCTGCACCTCTGGCGCGGCGTTGATCATCGTCAGTAGCGTCGGCGCCGCCCAGTATCCGACCGGCGCCATCACGCCCACGGCGAGGAACAACGCGACGATGAACGCCTGGTAGACGGCGCGGTTGACCTTCTCCGGGTCGCCAGCGCCGGCAAACCTGGCCACCAGCACGCCCATGCCGGTAAACACCGACGCCACGAAGACGATCACCAGGATGAAGATCTGCAGGCTGACGCCGATGGCAGCGTTTCCGGTGTGGCCAACATAGTTGCCGACCATCGCCTGGTCGATGATGCCCTGCAGACCGCCGATGACGTTCTGCACCATCGTGGGCCAGGCCAGATGCCAAACCGCACGGCCCAGAGGCCCCTCGACGATGGAACGGTCGAACGTCTGTTTTGGGGGAACGTCTGTCTCGGTAGGGGGAGCCTCTGTCGACGGTCGAGCGGGCTCGGAGTCTGTCATACGGCTGGACCGAATACAGACACCATCGGCAGACGCGATAGGATCAAGTTCCGATCGTGGATGTTACTCCGACACTCTATCAGATTGAAGCGCGCCTCCGTTCCGCTCTCAGAGACCCTGGTCCCTGCCCCGACGCGCATTCCCGGATGGCCCCTCGTCCCCGTGTCGGCTGGCAAGCAGGGGTCATCCCCGAAGGGGCGCGAACCGCAGCCGCGCTGCTGCTCCTCTACCCGATTGGCGACCGTGCACACGTCTGTCTGACCCGACGAGCCGGGTCGCTCGGAACCCACGCCGGCCAGATTTCATTGCCGGGAGGCACCGTGGACGACGGCGAGACGATCGAGCGGGCCGCACTCCGTGAGGCACACGAGGAGATCGGGCTTGACGGCGACGGGCTGCGGGTGCTGGGCCGGCTGACGCCGCTCTACATCCCGATCTCGAACTTCGCGCTGTATCCGGTGCTCGGCATGCTCTCCGAACGCCCGTCGCTAGTCGCGTCCGCTTACGAGGTGGCCCATATTCTGGAGGTGGCCCTCGACGATCTGCTGTCTCCGCACAGTCTTCGTCCGGGGTGGTTATGGCGCGGGAGCGAGACGATTACGGTGCCGTTCTTCGCGCTGTGCGGTGAGCGGGTCTGGGGCGCCACCGCTATGGTCCTCAGCGAGCTCGTGCAGCTGCTGCAGCCCGACGCCCCCGGTACCGATTCCCCTGAACCCGGCCTGTCCGAGCCGGGATGGACCCCGAGACCGTAATGGCGAAACAACGAGGGCGCCGAGCGGCGCCGCTGTTCGATTCCCCGACCTCTGAGACCTCCGGCGACCAGTCCGCGGCGGAGGCCCGCGAACCGAGCGTAGAGCTCATCGACGCGGCAGAGTCGCGCTACCTCAACTACGCGTTGTCGGTCATCACCTCACGCGCGCTGCCAGACGTGCGGGACGGACTGAAGCCGGTTCAGCGGCGGATTCTCTACACGATGTGGGAACAGCGCTTGCGCGCCGACGCCAAGCCGCGCAAGTCGGCCAAGGTTGTGGGCGACGTGATGGGCAGCTACCACCCACACGGCGATACGGCACTCTACGACACGCTTGTCAGAATGGCCCAGCCCTTCGCCTTGCGTTATCCGCTGGTCGACGGTCATGGCAATTTCGGGTCCCTCGACGGGGACGCGGCGGCCGCCATGCGCTACACGGAGTGCCGGCTGGCGGCACCGAGCGCCGACCTGCTGGGAGAGATCGAACAGGACACGGTGCCGTTTCGGCCCAACTACGACGGCACCCGCCAAGAACCGGTCGTCCTCCCGGCGCGACTCCCCAACCTACTGATCAACGGGACGACCGGCATCGCGGTGGGGATGGCCACTAACATCCCGCCGCACCACATCGGCGAGGTCTGCACTGCGCTCCTGAAGCTACTGGCGAACCCAGAGCTGAGCAGCGAGCGGCTCTGTCGGTACGTCAAGGGTCCCGACTTCCCAACCGGCGGCCAGGTGCTGAACACACCCGACGAGCTCAAGCAGATCTACAAGACCGGGAGCGGCAGTATCCGGTTGCGAGCCACCTGGGAGCAGGGGCCAACCACCCGCGGAGTCAAAACGATCCAGATCACCAGCATTCCGTATGCGACGAACAAGGGGCAGCTCGTCGAGCGGATCGCCGAGGTAATCATCGCCCGTAAGCTCCCGCCGCTGGTCGACGTCAAGGACCAGTCGACCGACGACGTGCGCATCGTCCTTGAGCTCAAGCGCGACGCCGACGAACAGATGGTGATGGCGTATCTATTCCGCCACACCCCACTCCAAACGAACTTCGCGGTGAACCTCACCTGCCTGGTGCCGACCGGACAGGAAGACGTCGGCCGCCCCGAGCGCCTGGGACTCCACGAGCTGCTCTGGCATTTCCTCCGCTTCCGTCTCGACGTGGTGACCCGGCGTCTCGAGCATGAGATGGCCTACCTGGCCCGGCGGATTCATATCCTGGAAGGCTTCGAGACCGTCTTCGACACTCTCGATGAGGTGCTACGGATCGTACGAAAGTCGGATGGCAAAGCGGACGCGGCGGCGAAGCTGATGAAGCGCTTTCCTCTCGACGCCGAACAGACCGACGCCATCCTCGAGCTGAAGGTCTATCGACTGGCCCGGCTCGAGATCCTGATCATCCGGGAGGAGTTGAAAGAAAAGCGGAGACGGTCCCGCCAGATCGGCGGTCTGCTCAAGAGCGAGCCGAAGCGCTGGGCCATCGTGCGCGACGAGATAAAGGAGGTTCAGCAGACCTACGGCAAGGGCAAAACCGACATGCGCCGCACGATCATCCAGCCGGCTGAGCAAGAAGTCGATTACACCGCCGACGACTTCATCGTCGCCGAAGACGCCATCGTACTCGTTACCACCGATGGGTGGGTCAAGCGACAGAAAGAGGTAAAGGACGTCACCATCACCCGTCTGCGAGAGGGCGACTCGCTACTAGCGGCGCTCGCCGGAAGCACTCGAGCCACCTGTGTCTTCTTCTCGAACTTCGGCGTCGCCTACACGGCGCGCATTGCCGACATCGCAGCCACCACCGGACACGGTGAGCCAATTCAGCGACGCTTCAAACTCAAGGACCGTGAGCGGATCGTGGCTGCCTTCAGCCTCGACCCCAGGGTGGCCAGGAACATCACCCCGCGGCGGGCGGGCGACGAGCCGGCTCGTCATGCAATCGCCGTCACCACCGACGGCTACGCGCTGCGCTTCGGGCTCGAGACGTTCATCGAGCCGAGCACGCGTGCCGGTCGGCGCTACGCGCGCCCGGCGGGGGGCGCAGAGGTGGTCGACGTGGCCTGGACCTCCGGTGAGGAAACCATCATCACCGCCACCGCCCAGGCCAGAGCCATGCTCTGCCCGGCCGCCGAGATCAACTTCCTCTCCGGCCCAGGCAAGGGGGTCATCCTCATCAAGCTGCCCCGGGGCACCGACCGGGTCCTGGGGTTCATCGCCTCCACCGGTGATCGGGACCTGCTGACCGTCGAGACGAATCGGGGCGCCAGCCAGACCATCTCCACCGCAAAGTATGGCGTGACCGGCCGGGGAGGGAAGGGACGGGAACTGCTCCAGCGGGGACAGTTCAGCAAAGTCGTCTCCGCCCCCGTGGCCGTACCCAATCTAGACGGCTAAACGTCAAGGGGGCTTCGCTCCGGCGGGCCGCACAGCGTGATGAGTAATAGCTGAACATGACGAAGATAGGACGAAAGTTGGCATGCTACACTGCTGTTCGGTCAGCGTGATCCCCCCTCCGGCGGCCCCCAAACCCGCCTTCGTAGAACGCTGAAACAGGCATGGAGAAGAGCTATACAGCGAAGGACATCACCGTTCTGGAGGGCCTGGAACCGGTCCGCCGGCGCCCCGGTATGTACATCGGCGGCGTGGGTCCGGCCGGACTCCACCATCTGGTCTGGGAGGTGATGGACAACGCAGTCGACGAGGCAATGAACGGCCATGCGACCCGGATCGGCGTGACGCTGCACGCCGACGGGACGTCAGTCACGATCTCGGACGACGGCCGCGGCATTCCGGTAGACACCCACAAGAAGACTCGCAAGAGCGCCTTGGAGGTCATCTTCACTACCCTGCATGCTGGAGGCAAGTTCGAGCATCGCACCTATCGCACGGCGGGCGGCCTGCACGGGGTGGGGGCGAGCGTCGTGAACGCCCTCTCGAAAGAGCTCGTCGCCACCTCGAGGCGCGAGGGTGCCCGCTGGGAACAGCGCTTCGCCCAGGGCAAACCGACGACCAAGCTGAAGCGGGTCAGCGCGGCACGTGGCGCCGGCACCACCGTCTTCTTCAGACCCGACCCCACGATCTTCCCGAAGACCGCTTTCGACGCGGATCTGATTGCCGAACGACTGGAGATCGCCAGCTACCTGCACCGCGGCGTGACCGTCGTGTTCGAGGACGAAGCGGCCGGACGCACCGAGACATTCAAGCACGACGAAGGACTATCGGACTTTCTCGGCAAGATTCTCGAAACCCGAGAGGCCACGCCGGTCCATCCCGTCCCGTTCGCGCTAACCCGCGAACACGAAGCCAGCTCGTCAAGGCTGGATCTCGTCCTCCAGTGGACCGAGTCCACCGACGAACACCTACGGAGCTATGTCAACGGCATCCCGACCGCCTCGGGAGGCACCCACGAAAACGGGCTTCGCGCGGGCCTCGGCAAGGCCATCCGGAACTTCATCGACACCCACGGGCTGAGTCCGAAGGGGGTCACGTTGACCACCGACGACATTCGGGAAGGCATGACCGGGGTGGTGAGCGTGTTCATCTCCGACCCGCAGTTTCAGGGACAGACCAAGGACCGGCTCAACAACCCTGAGCTGGCCGGGGTGGTCGACGGACTTGTTCGGCCCTCGCTCGAGCACTGGCTAAACCACAACATCAGCGTGGCCGAGGGCATCGTCGCGCGAATTATTCTGGCGGCCCGCGCCCGGGCGGCCAGTCGCGCCGCTCAGCAGGCGGTCTCTCGCAAGAGCGCCACCTCGAACCGGCTGAACCTACCCGGCAAGCTGAGCGACTGCACCTCGCCGGGCACGGCGGGAAGCGAACTGTTTGTCGTGGAAGGGGATTCGGCTGGCGGGTCAGCCAAGCAAGGGCGTAACCGCATCCATCAAGCGATCCTACCGCTGCGGGGTAAGGTGCTCAACGTCGAGAACGCACCGCTGACAAAGGTGCTCGAGAACAAGGAGCTCTCGGATCTCGTCACGGCCCTGGGCTGCGGTCTGGGCAAGAACTTTGAGCTGAGCAAACTGCGCTACGACCGACTCATCATCCTGGCCGACGCCGACGCCGATGGCAATCACATCGCCACTCTACTGCTGACCTTCCTCTATCGGTATCTACCCAAGCTCATCACCAACGGCAAGGTCTACCTCGCCCAGCCTCCGCTCTACCGGATCGACGCAGGAAAGGAGACCTTCTGGGCTCTTGATGATGGACAGAAGAACGAGGTGCTCTCCGGTCTCGGCAAGGGTAAAAGCCAGGCACGGGCCGAAGTGACGCGGTTCAAGGGACTCGGCGAGATGATGCCCAAGATCCTCTGGGACACCACCCTGAACCCGAAGACCCGTCGGCTGCTTCGGGTGGGGGTCGCGGATCAGATCAGCACCGACCGGGTCATCAGCGACCTGATGGGACGGGATGCCTCGGCGCGTTTTCGCTTCATCATGGACCACGCCGAGGACGCCGACGCGCTCGATGTGTAGCGCCGTCGCACGGGCGGTCGTGCGAGCACGGGCTACTGGGCGTCCGGCAGCAACACGGCAACCACCTGAACGTCGCCGAATCCGAACCGGTCGATGACGATCACCCTGAGCTGCTCGGCATCCGCCTCAGAAGCGTAGGGACCAATCCAGATGGCCGGACCCGTCGTGCCGTCATTGAGGGTCACGGGCGAAAGAATCGCAGGCGCTCCGAGATCTCGCAGCATTTCCGCGCCCGCCTCTGCCGCCTCGGTCGTTTCGAAGACGCCGGTCCTCAGCACATACGTCTCGTCGAGCACCGCGTCAGTCGCGGTGGACAGATCGAGCGGCTGGGGCAACTCGATGGGGGGCAGCTGGGGCGAGGGCCCTGACACGGCCGGGCGGCCGCTCAAGACCTCTGGACCGTAGACCGCGAGCAACGTGGCGAAACCGACGCCGGCGACCACACCCGCCGCTGCCGCCAGCATGCGGCGGGTCTGTGGTCCGAGGCGGCCAGGGCTCCGGACGGCGGGCAGGGACACACTCCCCAGAGTGGGAACCCTCCCCGCCAGGTCCAGAGCCTCGGCCGCCTTCGCCACGATGGTCTCGTCGATCGTTGGCTTGAGCCCGGCGCAACCAGCCTCGAGCGACCGGTCGCAGATCAGGTTGATCTTCCGCGGCACGCCCTCGCTCAGCTGGTACACGAGATCGATGGCACGGGCGACGAACATCGTTTCCGACGCCCCTTCCGCCATCCGGATACGGAACTCGACGTACTTCTCGACCTCGTCCCGATTGAGAGGAAAGAGCTCGCACCGTCTGGCGATTCGCTGATTCAGCGGACGCATCTCGGAGCTACCGAGCACCGTCAGCAGCTCCGGCTGTCCGACCAGGAGGATCTGCAACAGCTTCTGGCGGTCGGTTTCGAGCGTGGTCAGCACCCGCAACTGCTCGAGTGTCTCCGCCGGCAGGTTCTGTGCTTCGTCGACCACGGCCAGCGCGCTCGCTCCAACGGTCGACAGAGAGAGCAGGAATCGGTTGAGGGTCTCGATCAGACTCTGTCGGCTGGCGTCCTGCAGGGTGCGCCCGTCGGACACCACACCGAAGTCCTGGAGCAGCACTCGCAGCAGCTCATCCGCCGTCACGAAGGGATCCAGAACCAGCGCAGTGAACACGTCACGGTCAAGAAACTGCAAGAGCGCCCGGGTTGTGGTGGTCTTGCCAGTCCCGACGGCACCGCTGAGCAGTAGGATGCCCTCGCGGCGACGCACTCCGCGAAGGAGCTGCTCGAGCGCCTCTTGGTGGGAGCCGCTCTTGTACAGGAACTCTGGGTCCGGGGTCGGACTGAAGGGCTGACGACGGAAACGGTAATAATCCTCGTACATAGCGGGCCTGGGGAATCAGCCGCGAACGTTCATCACCGCCAGCTCCGGCCATGATAGCCCCGTCCCTGGGTTCGCTGTTACCATTACAACCTCGCCGTGCCCCCCAATGCCCCTAGGAGACCCAGTTGTTCGAACGAGTCCTCTCCGCTGCCGCACTTGCCTTTTTTCTGGGCGTCAGCGCAACCGCACAAACCCATCTTGCTATCATCCGCGGCACGGTGTCTGACGCCACGGGAGCCAGGATCGAAAACGCCGACATCACGGTCGTCGACCAATCCACAGCACTCGCCCGTACCGCGACGACCGATGGCCGGGGTCGCTTCGCGGTGTCCCAGCTCGCACCGGGCCGCTACCGGGTCGAGGCGGCTGCCAGCGGACATCGTAGGTTAATCCGCGAGACGACCCTACAAGTCGGTCAACAGCTTCAACTCCAGCTGACGCTGGAGGTTGGTGCGGTCTCCGAGGAGGTTGTGGTCACGGGGGAACCGACCGTCGCATTCGCGGCGCACGGCCTGAGCACCGTCATCGACAACGTGCAAGTGACCAGCCTGCCGCTCGACGGCCGGAACTTCCTGGACCTGTCATTGCTCGTCCCGGGCACCACGACGGCCGCACAGGGCTCGGCTGGCTCGGTGCGGGGTGCCTTCACGCTCAACGTCAACGGCGCCCGGGAAGGGGCGAACGCGTACCTCCTGGACGGCGCCTACAACGTCGACCCCAAGCTCAACACGGTGGCGGTCCGTCCCCCGGTCGACGCGATCGAGGAGTTCCGGGTCGTGACCGGCAACTACGACGCCACCTACGGCCGACACGCCGGCGCGCAGATCAACGTCATCACTAAGGCTGGCTCCAATCAGTTCCACGGCACCCTCTATGAGTTCTTTCGGCACGACTCGCTCAACGCCTCCAACTTTTATGCTCCCCAGGACGAACCGGACCCGGACTACCGACGGAACCAGTTCGGCGGCTCACTCGGTGGCAAGCTGATCGAAGATCGGACCTTCTTCTTCGTCGACTACGAAGGGACGCGGCTGAACGAGGGCATCACGCGGGTGACCAACGTCCCCACCCTAGCCGAGCGCCAGGGCGATTTCTCGGACAGCCTGTTCCCCGCCCCGCTCGTGCCCGGCACGCCGTTCCCGTTCCCCGGCAGTCAGCTGCCAGCGCCGTTCATCAATCCGATCGGGCAAGCGATTGCCAATCTCTATCCCCTCCCGAACCGCGACGCGCCGTTCGCCAACTACGTGTCCTCTCCGTTGATGACCGACCGCAACGACCAGTTCGACGCGCGCATCGACCACCGGACCGGACCTTCGTCGACCTTCACGCTACGCTACAGCGTGGCCGACCGTGACTTCTACGAGCCGTTCTCGGGTCCCGGTTTCAGCCAGGTACCGGGCTTCGGCACGAACGTGCCGCAACAAGCCCACAACTTGCTCGGCAGCTTCACCGGGGTCATGTCATCGTCTGTGGTCAACGACCTGCGCGTGAGCTACACCCGGGTCTCGAGCGCCGCCTTCCACGAAAACAGCGGGAACAGCCTAAATCAGAGGCTTGGCCTCCCGGAACTATCGGACAACGTCCGCGACCACGGCCTAAGCTTCATCACGATCACCGGCTACTCGCCGCTGGGCGACGAGTACAACAACCCGCAGGACAGTAGCACCGGCACGGTGCAGGTCCTCGACACTTTGACCTACGCCCGCGGAGCGCACCTGTTCAAATTCGGCGCCGACCTGCAGTTTACGCGGCAAGACGCCTTCCGGGACGTCCAGTCGAGAGGGCTCCTGACCTTTTCATCGTTCCCGGTGGCGTTCACCGGCAACGCGCTCGCTGACCTGCTGCTGGGATTGCCACTGGTCACCGGCGGCGCGCGCCTCGACAACCCGCAGCGGCTGCGCACCTCGAGCTACAACCTGTTCGTCCAGGATGACATCCAGATCGGGTCGAACCTGACCGTCTCGGCCGGCCTCCGTTATGACTACGCCTCGCCCGCCGTGGACGCCGACGACCGGGCTAATGTCTACGACCCGGCCACCGGCTCACTCGTCGCGGTGGGCACCGGCGGCATCCCGCGCGCCGGCTACGACCCCGACCGCAACAACCTGGCGCCGCGGCTGGGCGCCGCGCTGGCCCTCAACGGCGGCCGGACGATCATCCGTGGCGGCTGGGGCGTCTACTACGATCAGGCGGCCCTGGCACCGGGTGAGGGGCTCTACTTCAACCCACCATTTTTTGACTTCAACCTGTTCTTCCCTCTACCTGGGCTCCCGCTCACGCTGTTCGATCCGTTCCCGAGCTTCTTCCCATTCGCGCTGCCACCGTCGGCGCTAACGATTCAGCGCGGCCTCGAGACACCGTACCTGCAACACTGGAACGCGACCGTCCAGCAGGAGATCGGACCAGGCCGCTCGATCGAGGTGGCTTACGTCGGCTCGCGCGGGAACAATCTGCTCCGCGGGCGGGACATCAATCAGGCTGACGCCAGCCCGAACCCGCTGAATCTGCGTCCCAACCCGCTCTTCGCCGATATCGTGTCACTCGAGTCACGGGGCCGGTCACGCTATCACGCACTGCAGATCACCGGTGAACAGCGCTATCGCACTGGCCTGTCCCTGCTGGCCGCCTACACGCTCGGCAAGTCCGAGGACGACGGATCCGATTTCTTCTCGAGCGCCGGAGACCCGAACTTCCCTCAGGACAGCAACAATCCGGACGCCGAGTTCAGCCGGTCCAACTTCGACGTCCGCCACCGCCTGTCTGTGAGCTTCGCCTACGAGCTGCCCTACGGACGGAACCAGGGGGACACAGGCGGACTAGCGAGCGTCTTCGGCGACTGGCAGCTGGCGGGGGTACTCTCGATGCAAAGTGGCAGCCCCTTCACGGTGGCGCTGCTACCCGAGATCGATAACAGCAACACCGGACGCGCAGCTCTCGGCTTTGGCGCCAACGACCGCCCGAATCTGGTGGACAGCACCGCGGCTGAGAACCCTAGTCCAGACGGGTGGTTCAACACCGACGCGTTCGCATTTCCAGCCTTCGGCACCTTCGGGGACAGTCCGCGCAACGGCTTCGATGGTCCGGGCTTCGCCAACGTCAACCTGGCGTTGCTCAAGCGGGTCGGCCTGAGCGAATCGACCGACCTACAGCTTCGACTCGAAGCGTTCAATCTGTTCAACCGCACCAATTTCAACCTCCCAGACGCCTTCCTCGGTTCGCCAACCTTCGGCCAGATTCTCTCGGCTCAGCCGGCACGCCGACTGCAGCTTGGAATCAAGCTGCTGTTCTGACCCCACACCTCACCTCATGGCCGCTACCAGCGACCCCCTGGCGTCAGACCCTCTGACCGATAGCCCACGGCCAGTCTCGGCGGCCTTCGAATTCGAACCGCGAACGCGGCTAATGTTCGGAGCAGGCGTGGTGGAACGCCTCGGGACAGTCGCGGCCGAATTGGGATTCCAGCGGCCGCTCCTGGTCGCCGACCAGGGGCTGGTCGACGCGGGTCACGTGGCGGTCGCCGAGCGGCTGCTCAGTGATGCGGGACTCACGGTGAGCCGGTTCCATGAGTTCGACGTCAACCCCGACACCGCGATGGTCGAGGCAGGGTGCGCGCTGGCCCACCCCCTGGGGATCGATGGGATCGTGGGACTTGGTGGCGGCAGTTCCATGGACTGTGCGAAGGGGATCAACTTCCTACTCACCAACGGCGGCGCGATGTCCGACTACCAGGGCTACGGTAAGGCGACCCGACCAATGCTGCCGATGATCGGGGTACCAACCACGGCCGGAACAGGCAGCGAGGCGCAGAGCTACGCCGTCATCGCCGACGCGAACACGCACCTCAAGATGGCCTGCGGCGACCCTAAGGCCGCTTTCCGCGTCGCACTACTGGACCCGTCATTGACCCTGTCGCAACCGGCCAGGGTGACTGCGACGTCAGGATTCGACGCGATCGCCCACGCAGTCGAGACCGTGGTGACCACGCGAGGCACTGTACTCTCGGAGGCGCTGGCATGCGAGGCTTGGCGACTGCTCGAAGGCGCCTATGAACGAGTGCTGACAACGCCCGACGACCTAGAGGCCCGCGCCGCCATGCAGCTAGGAGCATTCCACGCCGGCTGGGCCATCGAGCAGTCGATGCTGGGCGCCGCCCACGCCCTGGCCAACCCCCTGACCGCCCGCTACGGGATGACCCACGGCGTCGCGTTAGGTATTCTGCTACCACATGTGGTTCGCTGGAACGGCGAGACCGCGGGAGCACTGTATGCGCGTCTCGTGGACGCTGCCAACAGTGAACAGGCCAGCGCACGGCTCGCTGAACGACTGCGCACGCTGGCCACGCTCGGCGGACTGCCGGCCCGCCTCGGACCGGAAGGGGTGGAGCAAAACGCGCTCCCAGTCCTGGCCGAGGATGCTGCTCAGCAGTGGACCGGCACGTTCAATCCGCGGCCGCTCACCGCAGCGCACGCTTTGGAGGTATACCGATGCGCGTTCTGATTACTGCCTTCGCGGCACTTACCCTCGGGGCGCTCGGGCTCGTCAGCCCTCTGGGAGCCCAGGGACCCACCACCACTTCCCCAGACGCCTGGCCACAGTTCCGGGGCAATACCTCTCTCACCGGTGTCTCCGGCTCCACGCTGCCGGACGAGCTCACGCTGCAGTGGACGTATGAGGCTGACGAAGCCATCGACTCGTCGGCAGCCATCGTTGACGGCACCGTCTACTTTGGCACCTGGGCGGGCACAGTAGTAGCGCTTGACCTCGAGTCGGGAGAGGAGAAGTGGACCTATTCCACCGGCGACATGGGCATCGGTGAATCATCGCCCGCGGTGGCTGACGGCTTGGTGTTCATCGGCGACCTGGGAGGGGTGTTCCACGCCATCGACGTCCAGACCGGCGAGGCGCGCTGGACCTACGAGACGCTCGGTGAAATCAAGTCGTCACCGGTCATCGTAGGCGACCACGTCATGATCGGCTCCTACGACGGGTTCCTCTACTCGCTTGCCATCGAGGACGGCTCGCTGACCTGGCAGTACGAAACTGCGAACTACGTGCACGCCACACCCGCCGTGCACGACGGCATCGCCTACTTCGGGGGATGCGACGAGATCTTCCACGGCGTGCGGGTCAGCGATGGTGAGGAGGTGGTCGCAGTCTCGGCGGGCGCCTATACCATCGCGTCGCCGGTCATCAGCGACGGCAAGGTCTTCTTCGGCACCTACGACAACGAAGTAATCGGTCTCGACCTCAAGACCCACGAACTGCTGTGGCGATACGAACATCCGCGTCGCCACTTCCCTTACTACTCCTCGGCCCTGGCCATCGACGGGACCATCGTCGTCGGTGGGCGGGACAAAATGGTCCACGCCATAGACGAGGCGACTGGCGAAGCGAAGTGGACGTTCACGACCCGCGCCAGAGTGGACTCGTCTCCGGCAGCCAGCGGCGACCGCGTCTATGCCGGATCGAGCGACGGACGTCTCTATGTCCTGGATCTCGAGAGCGGCGAGAAGCTGTGGGAGTTCGATACCGCCGCCCCGCTGGTAGCGTCGCCGGCGATCGCCGAGGGCAAGCTGGTGATCGGGTCAGGCGACGGCGTACTGTATTGCTTCGGCTAGTCTCGGACGGGCCGATCTGACCCCATCGTCGGCACACAGGTATATTTCGAGCATGAGCGACACCTTACCGACCCGCCCGGCGGATTCCACTGAAGTCGGCAGCTACTTCGTCGCCAACTACCCACCTTTCTCGCTCTGGACACACGAGGCAGTGGAGTCAGAGGCGCAGCCGGCCCTGAACCAGCCTCCGGCCGAGGTCCCGCTCGGCCTGTATCTCCATATTCCGTTCTGCCGAAAACGGTGCCACTTCTGCTACTACCGGGTGTACACCGACAAGAACGCCAGCGAGGTCGCGGCGTATCTCGATGTGGTGGCACGCGAATGGGAGCTCTATGCCACTCAACCGGCCATCGCCGGCCGCCCGTTGAACTTCGTGTACTTCGGGGGCGGCACCCCGTCGTTTCTCTCCGTAAAGCAACTGCAGAGCCTGGTGGACCGGCTCACCGCCGTGACGCCATGGACGAGCGCCGAGGAGATCACGTTCGAGTGCGAGCCGGGAACACTGACCGAACCGAAGCTGGCCCAGATTCGCGACATGGGCATCACCCGGCTCAGCCTGGGCCTCGAACACTTCGACGACGAGGTCCTCGAACTGAACGGACGTGCCCACCGGTCGGCCGAAATCTTTCGTGCCTACGGGTTCGCGCAGTCACTCGACTTTCCGCAGATCAACATCGACCTCATCGCCGGGATGCTGGGCGACACCGACGAGCGGTGGCGTAACGCCGTCGCGCGCACCATCGACATGAGCCCGGACAGCGTGACCATCTATCAGATGGAGCTGCCCTACAACACGACAATCAGCAGCGACCTGCTGCAGGGCACCGGGCAGTTCGCCGAACGGGTGGCCGACTGGGATACCAAGCGGCGCTGGGTGGATGAGGCGTTCGCCGCGCTCGAAGCAGCGGGCTACACCGTCGGGAGCGCTTACACCGCAGTCAAGCAACCGGATCGAACTAGGTTCGTCTATCGAGACCAGCTTTGGCGCGGGGCGGATCTCGCGGCGCTCGGGGTAGCGTCGTTCGGACACGTCAACGGCGTGCATATGCAGAACCTCGACACGTGGGGCCCCTATGCCGCAACTGTCCAGAGCGGAAAGCTACCGCTCAACCGGGCATTCAGACCGACCGACGAAGAGCGCTTGATCCGGGAGTTTGTGCTCCAGCTCAAGCTCGGCGCGATCCAGCCAGGCTCCTTCAGACAGAAGTACGGCGTCGACGTGATCGAGCGGTTCAGTGAGCCGCTCGCATCGCTGCGTAGGGACGGCTATTTGCTGGCCGCCGACGGCGAACAGGTCGCACTGACGAGAGCCGGATTGCTCCGAGTCGACAGTCTGCTGCCGCGCTTCTTCCTGCCAGAGCACACGAAGATTAGATACACCTAGCTCGCCAGGAGACAGGAGACAGGAGACAGGAGGACCGCAATGACGAGTTCTTCGGTCCGACGGCTCCACACCATGCCGAAGAAACGGTCGTCAGTCAGCGGCACACTGTATCCGCTGGACACGGTCTATGGTCGCGCCGGCATCGAAATGCCGGTTTGGAAGATCGTCACGCCGGAGCAAATCCCGGCCCCGTATCATTCGTTGCTGGTCCATGAAGAGGATATGACCAGCCGGCTGGAGCACCACTACGGGGGACGGGTCGTGCTCCGCGCACTCGGCACGTTCACGGTTGGCGGGTGGTATTTCAGGCGGGTGCTACTGGTGCAGGAGTACACGGGGCGACCGGTAGAGATGGGCGCGATCCGGATCAAGCTGGACGCGTTCGGCACGAAGTTGACCCAGCAGATTCTGCGCAACGAGGTACCTCTCGGGCGGCTGCTCCGCGAGAGGCGGTTCAGCTACGACAGCCATGCGAAGGCGTTCCTCGCTCTTGAACCGAACCCGGAAATGATGGGAGTGTTCTGGATGCGCGAGTCGCGGACGCTCTACGGGCGCCGCACGGAGATGGCGAGCGGGGGTCGGAAGGTTGGCGACATCGTCGAGGTGTTGCCACTCGTGTGAGGTGAGCGGCATGAGCACGAACGGAACCTGGGATGCGGTCGTGGCTGGCGGAGGACCGGCCGGGGCGGCTACGGCGACAGTGCTGGCGCAGCACGGGCGCAAAGTGCTCCTTCTCGAGCGGGAACAGTTTCCCAGGCATCACATCGGTGAATCGCTGATGCCCTACACCTGGTTCAGCTTCGAGCGCCTCGGGGTACTCGACTGGCTGAAGACCTCGGGGAGCCCACTCAAACACAGCGTCCAGTTCGTGTCGACCTCGGGCAAGGTCAGTCAGCCGTTCTACTTCTTCCAAACAATCGAGCACGAATGCGCGAGCACCTGGCAGATCCTACGCAGCGACTTCGACCGGATGATGCTGGAGAACGCCGCGTCGCACGGCGTTGAGGTGCGCGAGGGCGTTCGGGTGCAAGACGTCATTCTGGACGGCAACCAGGTCGTCGGCGTCACGGCGCAGTCGGGCAACACAACCGAGGAGCTGTCATCAAAGGTGGTCGTCGACGCCACCGGACGCGACACCCTCCTGGCGAGCCGCCTGGGGTGGAAACGACGAGACCCCGACCTCAAGAAGCTGGCAATCTTCACCTACTTCAAGGGCGCTAAACGGGACCCCGGGCTGGACGAAGGCGCTACGACGGTGGCCTACATCGCCGACAAAGGGTGGTTCTGGTACATCCCGTTGGTGGACGATACCGTAAGCGTCGGCCTGGTCGCGGATCACGACTATCTCTATCGCGACAGCCGCGACCCCGAAGAGATCTTCTGCCGCGAGGCCAATGGGTGCTCCTGGATTAAGGACCACATCACGCCTGGCACCTATCTGGGACCGATGCGGGTCACCGGAGAGTTTAGCTATCGGGCCACCCAGGCGGCCGGCGACGGCTTCGTGCTGGTCGGTGACGCCTTCTCTTTCCTGGATCCCGTCTTTTCATCCGGTGTTTTTCTCGCGCTCAAAGGGGGCGAACTTGCGGCCGACGCCATCCACACGGCGCTCGATCAGGGTGATGTGTCTACCGCCGCATTCGAGAGCTACACACGGGACGTGCGGCACGGCCTGGACAGCTTCCGGCAGTTGGTCATGGCGTTCTACGACCGGACCTTCAATTTCGGCGAGTTTGTTAGCGAGCACCCAGATCTGCAGCCGCAACTTGTCGATGCTCTGGTCGGCAACGTCTACAAGGACCTGCAACCGCTGTTCGAGGCGATGAACAGCTACCTGGCGCAGGGCGGCCCGCGTCCGGCCCCGGTGGCGAGTTGAGGGTCGGGAGTGGCCAAACCCCTGCCATGTCCGCTCCGATCAGCGAGTTCCGCCTCAAGCGTCGCGTTCAGTTCTACGAGACCGACACCGCCGGCATCGTCCACTTCAGCGTGTTCTTTCGGTACATGGAGGAAGCCGAACACGCCATGTGGCGGAAAGCCGGTCTGAGCATCGCGCCGCCCTCGGCCCGCATCGGATTCCCTCGGGTCGCCACGAGTTTCGAGTTCTTGAGACCGCTGCGCTTTGAGGACGAGTTCGAGGTTGTGCTCAGGATCGCGCGGAAGTCAGTGAAGAGTCTCTCCTACACCGCCGAGATCAAGTCGGCGGGAGACACCGTGGCGAGAGGCGCCCTCACCATCGCTTGCGTCACCAAAGTGCCCGGTGAACCGATGCGGGGCACGCCGATCCCGGCCGAAATCGCCAAGCGCTTCACGGAAGCACCGGGAGCAGGGTCGTTATGACGGGCGACCCGCGGTGGGCACCGCCCCCGTCGGAGTGCCTCTCGAGTGACGAACGTCGGCACCAGCAGTTCATCCGGCTGACGGGGCTACTCGGTGCAGTGGACGGCACGAATCGCTTCTATACGGAGAAATTCCTGGCCGCTGGGGTCAATCTCAGCGAGATCCGTACCCTGGAAGACCTGGCGCGGCTTCCCCTAACCACAAAGCAGGAGCTCGCGTCGGACCAGGCAGCCACCCCTCCCTGGGGCACCGCGCACACCGAACCGCTGACCCGCTACACCCGCTATCACCAAACTTCGTCCACCACCGGCCCGCCACTCCGCTGGCTCGACACTCCGGAAAGCTGGCGCTGGGTCGCCGACTGCTGGCGTTCGGTGTTCCACGCCGCCCGCATCGGGAACGGCGACACTATCCTGTTCCCGTTCGGCTTCGGACCGTTCCTCGGGTTCTGGTCCGCCTTCGACGCGGCGACTCAGCTCGGGGCCCGAGTCGTGCCGGCTGGGGGCATGTCGAGCGAGACCCGGCTTAAGCTCCTCGACGCGGTGGCTCCAGAGGTCATCTGCTGCACCCCCACCTATGCGCTCCGTCTTCTCGAGGTGGCGCGGACCATGGGCCTAGATTTGCCTATATCGGCGGTGCGCACCATCGTGGTCGCCGGAGAGCCAGGCGGCAGCATCGACGCCACGCGCAGGCAGATCGAGCAAGGCTGGGGAGCCAGGGTGATCGATCACCACGGACTGACCGAGGTGGGCCCGGTGAGCTTCGAGTGCTGGGAACACCCGGGCGCGCTCCACCTAAACGAGACGCAGTTCATCTGTGAGCTCCTCGACCCAGGCTCGGACCGGCCAGCGGCGGAGGGCGAGCCAGGGGAGCTCGTCGTCACCAACCTAGGACGCATCGCCAGCCCCGTCATTCGCTACCGCACCAGGGACATCGTCAGACTTCGATCGACGCCTTGTACCTGCGGCCGTACACTCCGCCAGATCAAGGGCGGGGTGCTGTCACGCGCAGACGACATGGTTTGTGTGCGAGGAGTCAACGTCTATCCGGTTGCGATCGAAGCACTGGTTCGACAGGTAACGGAAGTGATCGAATTCCGCTCGACCGTGAAGGCCACGGGTCCGCTCCACGAGCTATCGATCGAGGTCGAGGTTGCGCCGACGGCGCGCGAACCGGAGGCAGTCGTCGCCAGGGTCGGTCAAGTGGTGCAGGAAGCACTCGGTCTAACCGTGCCCGTGTGCGCCGTCGACGCGGGTACGCTGCCTCGATTCGAACTGAAATCGCGGCGGTTCGTGGTGAAGGGTCCGGCCGATGACTGACGTCAAGCTCAATGGTGTCTCGAATGTCATACTGGGCACGACGGACATGGTCCGGTCGGTCGACTTTCACGTCGAGACGCTCGATCTCGAGATGCAGTCTCAGAACGCGGGGGGTTCGTGTTTCTTGGCAGTGGCTGGGTCACGCTGACGCTGAGCACGGCGCACGCCAAACTCTCCGAACCGGTCGCTCACGGCACGGAAATCGTGTTCGTGATCGACGACGTCAATCCAGCCCAAGTGGCACGCTCGACCCGCGGCGTCGAATTTCTCGCCGCGCCAGGAAACGTGACCAGTGGGCCGCTAACTTCCGGGATCTAGACGGACACCTGCTCTCCATCTGCGGACCGATTTCTTAGCCGTCCGTGCGGTCCCCGCGCCGGCCCTGGGGTACCATTACGGGTCCTATCTGAACGATTCCGCTCTGACCGCTCGCGGTCACGGGTTCGATCTAAGGGACTTCGCCCTGACCACGAGCGGTCCGGGCCAGGAGAAGCAGGCAGATGCGTAGACTTCGGTTTTGTATAGCGCTCGCTCTCGCCGCGACCGCCGTCGCGTGCGGCGGCGGGAACGGTGGCGATAACGATGACGCGCCGTCGCGGGTCTTCGTGAGTATGGGTACCGCCCCCCCGGGCGGGACGTTCTTCGTCTTCGGGAGCGCGCTGGCCGAGGTCATGAACGAGTTCGGCGCCGGCTTTGGCTGGAACACCACCGCTGAAGCGACCAGCGGCTCGCAGGAGAACATCCGTCGACTGGTGAGCGGCGAGCTCGATTTCGCTCTATCGAACGCCGCCATCACCTACTTCGCCGTGCGTGGCACCGAGGGCTGGGACCAGGCCTACCCAATGCGCACGGTGATGACGCTGGCGCCCAATGTCGCGCTCTGGATCACGCCGACCGACTCGGGTGTCGAGACGATGGCGGATCTGCGCGGTGAACGTGTCGGCGTCGGCGTGGCAGGAGCTGGCTTCGAGTACTTCATCCGTCCGCTGCTCGGCGCGCATGGCATCACCTACGACGATTTCGACCCAGTCAATGCCACCCAGTCCGGGGCCGTCGACCTGTTGGCCGACGGTTCGGCGGCGGCAGTGTTCGTGGGCGGCGCGATTCCCAACCCGGCCATCACTCAGGCGTCGGCGTCGCAGGACATCCACTTCATTCCCTTCGACGAGACCGCCAAGCAGGGACTGATCGACGAGTATCTGTTCTTCCGGCCGGCGACGATCCCGGCCGACACCTACCGCGGCCAGAACGAGGCGTTCGAGGGACTCGACGTCGGGTCGATGCACCTAATCACCTCGTCGAACGCCGACGAGGAATTGGTCTACAACGTCACGAAGACGCTCTACGAGAACGCGGCCAGCGTGGTGGAGCGCCACGGTGCCGGTCGAGCCATCGTGGCCGCCAACGTGGTGCGTGACAGCGGCACAGAGTTCCACCCCGGCTCCATCCGCTTCTATCAGGAGATCGGAATCTGGCCGTAAAGACGGCACCCTCTGGCCCGGTCACTCCGCGGCAGCACGTCACCCAGGTGCTGGCGGTCGGGCTTTGCGTGTTCACACTGGTACAAGTGAACTATCCGCTGCTGGCCCCGCTTCCCCAGCTAGCGCTGTTCGCACTGCTGGGGCTCGTCATCTGCTTCCTCAACGTTCCGCTTCACCCTTCGCTCAAGAACCATCCGGTGGCCAAGGCCAGCGACGTGGTCCTGGCGTTGCTCGCCGCTGCCTGCTGCGGCTGGGTCATGATGCAGAACGAGCCGTACTTCGAAGCGTTCTGGCAGAACGGGTCGACCCTCGGGAATCGGGCCGGATTCGAAACGCCAACCGACATACTGGTGGGTGTCATCGGCCTCGTACTGGTGATCGAAGCGGCGCGGCGGTCGCTCGGTTGGGCGCTCCCGATTCTGTGCGGGCTCTTCCTGATCTACGCCTACATCGGGCCCAGCATGCCAGACTGGCTGTTCCCCCACCGTGGCTACACGCTGCCCCGTATCGTGGCCCAGACGTTCCTGCAGGCGCAGGGCACCTTTGGCGTGGCCCTTGGGGTGATGTTCACGTATGTGTTCCTGTTCGTCATCTTCGGAGCGTTCCTGAGCGCCACCGGGGCCACGAAGTTCATCATCGATTTCGCGCAGTCGGTCTTCGGCCGAAGCCCGGGCGGCCCGGCCAAGGTGGCGGTGCTCAGCAGCGGGCTCATGGGATCGCTCTCGGGCAGCGCGGTGGCCAATACCGCAACCACCGGCACCTTTACGATCCCGATGATGCGGAGCGCCGGCTTCAAGGCGACGACGGCCGCAGGCATTCAGGCCGCCGCCAGCTCCGGCGGCGCGCTGATGCCACCGGTGATGGGCGCCGGCGCCTACATGATGCTGGAGATCATCCCCGGGGTGACCTATCTCCAGATCATCCGCGCCGCCCTAATCCCAGCGATCCTGTACTACCTGTCACTGTTCCTGATCACTCATTTCCAGGCGCGAAGCGTCTCCGCCACCGCCTCGGTCGACAACGCCGAGCCGACCCAGACCAAGTCGCTGGCGGAGCTGCGCCCCGAGGGGATGGTCTTCGTGACTGCGCTCGGCACTCTGATCACGCTTTTGATCGTCGGCTACACGCCCTTCCGCGCCGTAAGTATGTCGCTGCTAGCCATCGTGGTGGTGGGGGCATTCCACCCGCGCACCCGTCTGGAGGTAGGTGCCATCTTCAAGGCCTTCGTCAAGTCGGCCCGTGATGTCATTTCGCTGGTGGCGGCGTCGGCGTCGGTGGGCATCATCATCGGCATCGTCACCCTGACCGGCATCGGCACCCGCTTGCCAGCCACGATCCTTCCACTGGCCGAGCAGAGCCTCTTCCTAGCGCTGGTGCTGATCATGGTGTCGTCGATTATCCTAGGCATGGGCCTGCCCTCGGCCGTCTGTTATCTCCTGCTGGCCACTCTGATCGGATCCGTGCTGGAAAACCTGGGCGTGGTGACTCTGGCCGCCCACTTTTTCATCTTCTACTTCGGCATGATGTCGATGGTTACCCCACCGGTAGCCCTAGCAGGCTACGCCGCCGCCTCCATTGCCGGTACCAACATCATGCAGACCAGCCTGGCGGCCTTCCGCTTCGCACTGGTCGGCTTCACGCTGCCCTATATCTTCGTGTACCGCCCCGAGTTACTGATGCTCACCGCGACCGGTGATGCGGCCAGTCCGGCGGAAATGCTGGTTCCGGTGGTCATCGGGGTCCTTGGCGTGCTCTGCTTCGCCTCCGGGATCACGGGCCAACTCAGAACAGCCTTGCCCGCCCCGCTCCGGATCGCCATGTTCGGCGCCGCGGCACTGCTCCTTGCCCCCGGACCTTCGGTGGCGCTCGCAGGCCTGCCGGTGCCAATTCTCGATGCGGCTGGCGTTGTCCTGTTCGGCGTAGTCTTCGCCCTCAACCGGCCCCGGTAAGGCCTAATACCGCCTGTTCGTGATCGGTCCCCTCCGGAAGCCGTTCGTCGAATAGTCGGCAGCGTTCGCGGAGGTGGTAACGACCGGGCTACGTCAGATGGCGGCATGACCACGAACGAAGCGAGCCGGCTCGCGACGATAGCCGGTCGAGCGATTCCGGCCGTGCCCTGGCAGGACGGTGACAACCTGCCATGGAATGACCCGGCATTCAGCGAACGGGTGCTAGTCGAACATCTGTCACAGGACCACGACCGGGCCAGTCGACGCCAGCAGGTCATCGACGCCCAACTCCGGTTCATCGCCGCCCGTGTACCTCCCACCACGGGGCGCGTATTAGATCTAGCCTGTGGTCCTGGACTGTACCTGCACGGGCTCGCCAAACTCGGTCACCATGGACGCGGCCTCGACTTCGCACCCGCCGCTATCCGCCATGCCTGCACCGTCGCCAGAACAGACGTGCTCGACTGTGAGTTCGAGGAGGTTGATCTCCGCACCGCGGCCTTCGGCGAGGGGTATGACGTGGTGATGCTGCTCTTCGGTCAGCTGAACGTCTTCCCCCGGTCAATTGCCCGCGAAGTGCTCACGCGGGCCGGGAAGGCGCTCGCGCCAGGCGGCACGTTGATTCTCGAGCCTCAGCTCGCCGAATCGGTGCGGGACACGGGCGAGGGCATTCCCACCTGGGAAACCCTGGATGCCGGACTGTTCTCGCCCCGCCCCCACCTACTACTCCACGAGCCGTTCTGGGACACAGCGTCGCGTACCGCCACCGAACGCTGGCACGTCGTGGACCTCGCCTCAGGAGCGGTCGAACGACACGCCATGTCGACCTGTGCTTGGGAGACAGACAAACTGGCCGAGACGCTGCGGGAAGCCGGCCTCGAACAGATCGAAGTACACAGTTCCCTGGCGTCGGACGAGGAGACCGTCTCCGCAGGTCTGTTCGGACTCACCGCCGTTCGCTCCTGAACACAGAGGTGAACCAGAGGAAGGCAACCGGCGTATGGACAGGGTGTGACTGGACCCGCTCGGATCCGGTCTCTGAAAATATCGGCAGTCGCGCTCAACCCGGACGATCCCCGTCCTACACACGAACGGTCGTGACTCCGCTCCGCGACGCCCCAGGACCGTCAGACCGTGATAGCCTGCCCCACTAGAGACGATGCGGCGCGACCTTTCGGCTATCGCCTGCACGGACTCAGCGCCCGCGACCGAATGGCCTCCTAACGCGGCTGCCGGGCTCGCGACAACGGGGACCTCAAAGATGCTCGTGTGTCGACTGACCGCCGTGATCCTGTGCGCCTCTGTGCTCGCGACGGCAACGCCGTCCGAGGCACAGGGTTCCACCACCCGTGGGTACGCCCCCACCGTGCTACCCAGCACGATCCCAATTTTCCCGCTGCAGGACATCATGCTGTTCCCGCGGGCGACCCGCCCGTTGCATATCTTCGAGCAGCGGTATCGGGACATGGTGGCCGACGCGCTGG